>Ga0209302_10002493_pt1 | contig 10718 bp, 6 predicted proteins | sample ArcOceMetagenome_2_FD_187445 | JGI IMG/M metagenome (GOLD analysis project Ga0209302, IMG submission 187445) | Marine eukaryotic phytoplankton communities from Arctic Ocean - Arctic Ocean ARC135M Metagenome (SPAdes) (version 2) | ecosystem: Environmental > Aquatic > Marine > Oceanic | place... | reverse complement strand
GACTTGCTGATGCTGCTCTTCGAGACCTACGGCGGCTGGAGCGAGCCGGTGGTGCGGCTCTTCCGACGGATGCAGGACAAGGTGCGGAACAAGCTAACGAAACGGCAGTACGAGGAACGAAGTGAGCTGGTCGACGTCTCGACGTGGCTCGCCCTCTCGCGCTGCAGGAGACCGTGTACCGTAAACCATAAAGCACCGGTTGATTCATCCTTCATCCAACTAAAGTACCCTGTATATTCAAAACGACCCACCCGCTACTCATTTGGCTGCGCTTGGGGCTCCAAAGACAGGTGCTGCATGATCTCCTCGGCGGATCGGCGCAGCTTGGCCATCAATGCGTCGCGCTCCCGCTGAAGGCGGGAGATCGTCTCGAGCTTGTCGAGGACCGGGAGAAACTCGCAGTTGCTCTCGAAGCTTCCCGTGCCGAGCGCGCCCTTGCGCCCCTCGCCACACGTGAGCACGGCTCCCTTTTGCGTGCGAACCACGGTGTGGTGTGCTCCACAAACAACCTCGACCACGGTCTCATCGCGCAAGCTCACCACTAGGCGAGGCCAGGGCTGCAGCTCGTCGTCGACGAAACGGTCGGCATGGCCCAGCACCCCTTGGCCGCCATCCAGCCCGAATGTGAAGACGCGCCCTCGACCGTCGAGACAGGCCGAGTGGTGCCAGCCTGCGGCCGCATCGAGGATGCCCTGCAGCGCGATCACGCGGCTTGGTCGTAGCCTGTCGCGGCAGTCGCCGTGGCCGAGCACGCCCATGTCGCCACTGCCGAAGCTGTAGACGTCGCCCCGCGCGCACACACCCAGGCTGTGGTTACGTGCGCCGCAGCAGCGCGTGAAGCGGGGCGCCGCCGCACGCCACGGCCCCGCCTCAGGGGCCGCCTCAGAGGCCGCCACGGGTCTCCTCTGAACCTGGCGCCATCCCCTCCGCTGCCATCCCCTCCGCCTTAGAGGCGACCCCGTGGGGATGCGCACAGCCACGGGTAAGAGTCGAGTACCCGACTCGTCGCCCAGCCCCAGCCTGCCATACTCGTCCTCGCCCCATGCGTACAGCTCGCCCTGCTCACTCACAGCGAGGGTGTAGGCATCGCCCGCACTGCAATGGCGCACCTGGGGCAGCGCGTCGATGAGGCGCGGCAGCAGCTCGTCCTGCCTCATACCGTGGCCGAGGGCGCCACTCTCGCCCCACCCCCAGCTGTGGAGCCGCCCGCCCGCGAGCAGCAAGCAGTGACTCGCCCCGCACGCCACGGCCTGCACGCTCAGACCCGCCGCGATGTGCCGCGGCAGCTCGGCGCCCTGGCCGTGGTTAGGGACGGCCTCCGCCGAATGAGGCTCCTGGTTCGGGACGGCTCCCGCCTCCTCGCGCGGCTCATGCCGCCCGAGGAGCGAGCAGTGAGGCCTCCCCCACGTCCAGCACTCGCCTCCCTCCGTCAGCACACAGCTCACGTAGTCACCCGCGGCAACCGCCACGCACCGCCCCGAAACTGCGTCGAGCCCCTGCACCGCCAGCGGCAGCCCCGCCGCCTCCCCGGTGAGGTTGCCGTGCCCGAGTTGGGAGACGTGATTGTTGAAGTCGTCAGGGTCGCCGCCCCACGCCATCACCCTCGCGCCGCGCAGCTCGAGACCCACCGCTACCGTGTGCGCGCCACCTGCCGCGATGCTCGCGCGTCGCTTGACCACGAGCTCCGCAAATCTGAGCAAGAGGCTCGTCGGCTCGCCTTTACGGGCCAAAGGGAGCGAGCAGCCTAGCTGCGTGGCTCGGGCCGCTGCCGCCGCCGCCATAGCACTCCACAGAGCATGGCAGGAACCCGCTGCTGCGATGAGCGACTCCGAAGGCACGAGAGCGAGGACGAGCGTGAGAGCATCAGTAGATAGTGAAATGAGCGTGACCGGCTGCGGCTGCGGCTCTTCTGGTCGCGGTGTGCGAGTCATCCGCGACACGAACGCGCTCCACCATGTTCCCGCAGATAGTGTAAACGTTACAAGTCCCCTGGGGTGTTTGAAAAATAACGAACCCGTACACAAAACCAGATCACTGCTCAGCAGGAACTGGGTCGACACTGGGCATCGAAGCAGCGCGCCCCGCGCCCCGCCGGGTCGGGGGCGAGCCAGCTTCGGTGCGCTCGGCGAAGCCGGAGAGATGCAAACCCAGGAACGACGGGCAGATAACCCAAGAAACCGCCCCCAGCTCCGTAAACACCACCTAGTCCGCGTTACGGAGTATTCCTACACTCTACACCTCATCCTTGGTTCTCTTCTTCCTCCTCTTCTTGCTGCGGATGGTCGTGCTGGCCTCCGCCTGCGCCTCCTGCTCCTCTTTCGGCAGCGCGGCCAGAACGGCCCTCATGGGCCGGTAACTATTCGCTACCTTGATTTGCATGAGCTTCAGCGCCCTCTGCAAATTCTCCCACTTTGCCTCCGCTTCTTTGTATTCGCTTCCTTTGCGCCCACCAGGCGCACCCTCGAGCGCCACCATAGCCTGGCGACCTTTCTCCATCTGGTAGTGTGCCGTCGCCAGGCTCTCCTTGATGCGCCGTGCCTTCTTGCGCAACTCCGGGATCGGCATGTCGAGGTAGGGCCGAAGTTCCTCCCGCTGCTCTGCTGAGCACGAGGCCAGAGCACTCACGTCACACGCGGCGCTCAGCTTGCGGGCAAAGACTTGGAGCTCTTCCAGGGACTTGCCACCCTCGTACGACAGGCCTTCCCGATCCGGAGGGTGAAACGTCATGATCGTGGGCAGGCCGGGAACGGCGTGCTTGTTGCAGAAGGGTCCGTCAGTTGAGCAGTCCACAGTTCCAACGACGAGAGTTTTCGAGTCCTCGTGCTGCTCCTCTAGCTCCTCCCAGACAGGCTGCGGGGCCGCAGCAGCAGGAAACTCAGCGCGCGCACAGATGTAGATGCAGATATACAGTGTGCCGGGAATGGAAAACGCTAGCAGGGTGATAGGGAGGAGACAATGGCAAAGCGGCGCACTGCCAACGTCTTGCAATGGGAGCACCACGGGGCCCCAAACATGACCAGCAGCGTCTTGTCGCCCTGGATCACCATCCTGTCAAAGCTCGAGGCTGAAGACCCGGATGACAGATCGACCTGAGCAACTGCTGGAAGCAGAAGCTGCAGCATGTGCGCGCCCTGCGCGTCTCTGCGTACGCGCTCGGTCGTCGCGCCGATCAAGTTCGGATGTTACATCTGTACAGTCGTCAAAATCTGGTGAATATCGTTTAAGGTCGGAGGACCGCTCAGGAGCGGGTGACCGGAGGGCGATGGCGCAGGATTGTGCTCGGTGACGTACAGTCGTAAATGTGGTGGGAAGGCAACGACTGAGATAGACACAGAAGGGTTGCGCGGCTCAAAGTCGGCAGGGTTCTGAACTTTGCGTACGACGTAGGCGTACCAGTCGCGGGTGGTTGTCCGTTTTCTACCCGCCTCATGCCATCCAGGGTGTCGGCGATATTTTGTTTGGGGGTTATGGTATGGTGGTGGTCCCTTCGAAATGGGGGGGGGGGGGGGGGGGGGGGGGGGTAGCCTCGGTAGTAGCTGTGTATGCATAGCACATGCAATGTATAGTACAATGTGCATGGGCACTTGGAGAGGTATCGGGCTGAGCCGAACGTGCCACGGACCCCCCAACCAAGCCCCCATATCACCCAGGGATGAGGGTACCAGGTTACGCGGCAGTCGATGTGCTCTTAGCTCGAGTTTGGTGACCCAAAAAAGTAGATGTCCCAAATCGGAAAATGTAGTATGACCGACAGTGCACCAGCGTGAAGCGGAGGCGAAACTACGCCTGAACCGTTGGTCACGCTCGAATCGTAAGCCCCGGAATAGCCCCGGAAGCACAGCAGGTGCCCCTCTCGATTTCGAAGGTCGTGGCGGGACCTTCCAAATCCCGACTCTGTGGGGTCGAAAGCGAGAGCGAGAGCTTCTTGCGCGATCCAAGCATGACGGGGACCTGGAGTGTGCTCAGAAGTGTAGCCCCGATGCCATGGTATCGCGCGACGGGCGCAACGCGGCGACGCGGAAGAACTCTTCCCACTTCCGGTAGTGCAGTGTAGTGCGCAGGCCCGCAGGCGCCATGCTGCAATCGAGTTCGTGACAGCGTTCGTCGATCCGCGCGACGGAGGGCCATCGCTAATCCAGCGTCTCCAAGTCGCCCGCGTCGCTCCTCACGATCCGAGCGTCCTCTGCTTGGGTTCCGACGGACTCGGCTCCCTCTTGCGCGACGCGCGCACGGTGGGCGTCGAGGCACAGCGCGGAGAGCTCAAAGCCGTCCCGCGCCAGCTGTAGCTGCCCCTGCAGTTGGTGCACTGTCGCCAGGTTGTGCGTGAGGTGGCCGAGCTCGAGCGGTTCGGCCAGGTTCAGTTCGCCTTGGCTGCGCTGCAGCTCGAGCGCCGCGCGGAAGCCCGCCTCCGCCTCGAACAGCCGCCGCTGCTTAAGGTGGCAGAGCGCAAGGTTGTTGTACGCTATTGCCACATCAGGGTCGGGCGGCAGCGGATGCGGCCCATGGTACTGACGCTGGAAGGCGGTCAGCCTGGGGTCCGTCCGGATCGCGAGCGCCTGCCTGAAGGCCGCCTCAGCGTCGTGGAGCCGCGCCTTCCCCTGCTTGAGATGTACTAGGCCCAGGTCGTTGAGGGTGTCCGCCAGCTCACAGTGGTTGGGTGGTTCGGGACGCTCGGCGCATATCTTTTGCTTCCTCTCCAGAACCCGCAAGAAGCCCGCTTCTGCGAAGTCGAGCCGGCCGTGCCGGCGATGGCACGTGGCGACTAGCTGCAGTGCATCCATGAAGTGACGGCCGTTGACCGTTTGCCCGCCATTTGCAAACGGCGCCCAGACCGAGAGGTAGAGCGCGTCGGTCTTCTGGGGGGTAGGGGGCGCGTCCAGCGGCAGTGCGACGGGCGGCTGCGCACCGTTGGTCCCATGAGCTTCGCGTTGGTCAACGCCTCCAGAGCGGCCTCGCCAAGGCGTTGCGGCATGGGTCGCGCCCCTCGGCTGTCGCTGTCTTTGGCAGCTACCAGCTTGCCAGCTGGGTGGGGGGGAGTCGAGTGGGCGCGCAAGGAGATAGGAGAAAGATAAGATACGATACGATAAGATAAGATATGATAAGAGACAGCGATAAGATATCGTATCTTATCGTATTACAGGTGCTTGTACCAGACCGGACAGAGACAGTTCTGTCCGTCTGCTTGTACCCGCGACCCGCGTTGTGTCTTGTGTGAGTGTTTGGGAGGAGTAGCCGCCAGCATCTCTCTAGCTCGACCCGGCTACACGCAACACGGCAGCACGGCAAGACAAGACAACAATAAGCCCTTGCCGGAGAACCGGCGCGTGGCAGGCACAGGCGCGCAGAGGGCAGGCGGTCTCGCCGCGGCGAAGCATCCGTGGCGCGCTTCCTCCGGCTTGCCTCAGTCCGTCGCGCGCCTCAGTCCTCGTCGTCCGAGTCGAGTATGACGCGGCCCCGCTTCGCCGCGGGCGCGGCGGCCACGGGGCTCGTCGAGCGCGACGGGCGGGGCGAGGAGCGCGGCCGGCGTTTGGTGGCGGCCGGCGGCGGCGGCGGCGCGGCGAGTCCGGCGATGGGCTCGTCCTCCGAGTCGACCTCCTCCTCTTCGTCTTGCGTGCCCGACCCCCACGCCTGCGTCTCGCCCCCCTCGTTACCCCACGCCTGCGTCTCGGCGGGAGCGCCGGGCTCGTCGTCAGCGGCCGCCTTGCCGCCGTACGCCTGCCGCAGCAGCGGGTTGATGCGTATGCCGTTGTCCATCTTCTTGTCTGCGTCCTGATCGGCCGCGGCCTGTATCTGCTTGGCCTTGGCGTCCTGCGCGGCCCTGGCGTCGAGCATCTGTTGCACGCCATACTCATCATCATCGCCCTCGTCGTCCGACGGCGGCATCGAAGGTGGCAGCGAGGGCGGCAGCGAGGGCGGCAGCGAGGGCGGCAGCGAGGGCGGCAGCGAGGGCGGCAGCGAGGGCGGCAGTGAGGGGCTGCGGCTCGCGGCACTGCCGCCGCCGTCGTCATCGTCGTCGCTGCTCTCGAGCGTTGCGCCGGCACGCGAGGCGAGCTTCAGCGCGCGCACGCGGCCGCGCACCTCGTGGAAGGTTCGCTCGGGGAAGTTCGCCGAGATGACGTGCTCCCACCCCGGCGAGGCGTGGTGCAGCGAGTAGAGCTCGCGCAGCTGCGCGTCCTCCTCCTCGCGCCACGCTGTCTTCTTCTGCCGGCGCGCCTTGCCCGCCGTCGGCCTGCGGCCAGCCTGGCCGAGCGGCTCCGCGCCCTCTCCACCCTCTCCGCCCTCTTCGCCCTCGCCCTCCATCCACTCACGCGGCTCGGCCGCCGCCGCGGCGCGCGCGGCCTTGGCTTGCTTGGGGTCGCGTCGGCCCTCGTAGCCGTTGAGAATCATCTCGCACTCGTTGGAGCGCTTCCAGAAGAGAGCCTCGACGAAGAGCGCCGGGTTGCGCCGCGCCTGCTCGAAGAAGCGCCCCGTCACGTGCTTGCAAAACTTGGAGAGCTCTGCGTTCTGCGCGCCGCTGATGCTCGGCCGCTCGAGCACCTCCAGGAAGACTTGCAGCACGCCCACCTGGAAGAGCATCGGCTCGAGCTTGCACTGCTTGATCAGCCGCGCCAGAAGCCGCAGCACGCCGTGCGTCACCTGCGGCTCGACCTCGTCGAAGGCGCGCAGCAGCCCCACGTACTTCTCGAGCACCGCGCGGTGGGCGACGAAGTCGTGCAGGTTCCGCTCGAAGTCGAAGGCCTCCTCCTGCCACGCCGTCGCCGCTTCGGCGTCTTCGCCACCGTCAGCTCCCTCGCCAGCGCCGGCGCCGTCGGCGCCCTCGCCGGAGCCGTCGGCGCCCTCGCCGCCGCCGTCAGCGCCCTCGCCGCCCTCGCCGGCTTTGGGCTTCTTGGCCTTTGGTTTCTTGCCGCCCTTCTTCTTGCGCAGCACCAGGTTGCCGCTGCCGCCGTACATCTCCATCTGGCGGAGCACGGCGTGCGTCATCACAACGCAGTCGGCCATGAAGGACTTGGGCATGCGGAAGGCCTCGTACGCCTCGACCAGGCTGCGCAGCAGCTGGAGCACCTCCTGCTCGTAGAAGATGTTGCGGCGCAGCAGCACGGCGACGCGCTTGGTCTCCTCGTCGCCGAAGCGCACCATCTCGTCGAGGAAGAGGAAGAGCTGCTTGAGCAGGTTGGTCGTCACCGCGAGGCTGAGCCACTGCTTCTTCTCGAGCGAGTCGCGGCACAGGCGCAGCGTCATGTTGAAGACGTCCACCTCCGCCATCACGCCGATGGGCCCCACGTCGAAGGGGGTATCGGGCGAGGCGGCGCGTTTCGTCGACTCCTGCAGCCGGTGCGCCTCGACGACCCACGCGGCAGACGCGGCGAAGACGGTGAAGTCCTGCGCGATCACCTTGCCGGCGTTGCCCGCGGTCGAGCCGAAGGCGTAGCCCTGCAGGTCCTTGACCACCGTGGCCATGAGGGTGTTGAAGGTGCCGAGCAGCAGCTGCCGCGTCGTCTCGCGCAGGACGGCGTCCGAGGCGGCGTCTTGGCGGACGTGCGCCGGCTCCGCGAGCGGCATCTTGGCCTTGGTCGTGCGGCGCTTGGGCGCGGTGGGCAGCACTGCCTCGCCCGTGGAGCTCACGTGCGAGACGACGTGCTGCGTGCCGTAGTCGGAGCGCACCTGGAAGGCGCCCGAGAAGCGCGAGTGCCGCTGCGAGCTACCCTCCAGCGGCGCCTTGCGCATCCGCTTCTGCTCTAGCAGCGTGCCGAGCTCGCTCGGGGCGCGCGCCGCCGGCTTCTTCGAAGAGCCAGCAGCGACGGCAGCGGCGGGGGCGGCGGCGGCGGCGGTGGCGGCGAGTGCGGCTGGGGGCGAGTGCGGCGGCGCGGTTGCTGCGGGTTTGGCGAGGAGCTTGGAGGCGCTCTCGGCGCAGAGGACCGAGTTGAAGATCTCGAGGAGGGTCAGGTTCCAGAAGCGGCTCGAGCCGTGCTCGTCCTCCACCTGCTGCGTGATGTACATGAGCAGGTCGAGGCCATGCTCCTTGTGCAGCGCCACCAGCAGCTTGCGCAGCGTCACCGTGTCCTGCAGCGCCTCGTTGATCTGCGAGTGCTCGGGCGGCTTGGCGTCGGGCGGTGCCGTGTACAGCAGGTTGAGCAGCAGCGCGAGCACGAGCTCGATAGTCTGGGTCTCCTCCTCCGAGCGCTGACCCTCCGCCTTGGCGAGCGGCCGGGCCATCAGGCGCACGAGGGTGCCCATGGTGTCCGCCTTTGCAAACTCCTTCTTGTATGCGCGGTGGTGCGCCCACAGCTCGCCCATCTGCTTACCGATGACCGAGTCGGGGTTCTTCTTCTCGCGTAGCTGGTCCATCATCTTCATGCCCAGCTGCTCGGGCTTCATCGTCAGCTTGACCACCAGCTTGAGCACCTCGAACACGAGCTTGTGGTCGTTGGCCTTGGCGCGAAGCATCGGCAGCAGGTGTGACTGCACCGTGCGCCACGTGCCGAGCGCGCGGTGCGTCTTCATCGAGAACGGGTCGTCGCGCCGCACGTAGCGCTGCAGGTCGCTCACGCAATCGTGCACGTCTTCGCCGACCCAGTACTCGGTGCCGCCGCCTTCGACCTGCTGGGTCATGCCCATGCCAGAGACGAGCAGGAGCAACTCCTCCTCCTCGTCATTGTCGAGGTCCGTCGCGGACTTCGTCACCGAGGCCGGAAGCTGCCCGTTCTTCAGCAACGCCATACGCCTGGGCGAGACGGCGGTGCTGGTGCCCTCAGAGCCGGTGCGCTCAGCCACGAAAAGATCGGCGCGAAGGCAGGGTGATACCTGCACAACCTTGGACCGTGCATTTGTGATGTCTGATAAGAAGATACACCCAACAATCGTATCTTATCTTCTCTTGATGTCTGGGTATGAGTATCCAGCATTGCGGTATTGTGTAGCGTCGCGAGTCGTAGCGCGTGATATCTGGTGAATATCGTTTAAGGTCGGAGGACCGCTCAGGAGCGGGTGACCGGAGGGCGATTGCGCAGGATTGTGCTCGGTGACGTTCTGGGTAGCGCGTGAAACCTAACCATCTTATCTCATCGTATCCCTTATGGAACTCTAGGGCGCCCCGACTATCATCACAGGAATGATCGCGGAGCGGGCGGAGGCGGTGCGGTCGCATATATGATGAGAAAGATGCAGCCAGCATCTTGTTACGTATTCTCGGCTATTCGACACCTCTAGCCAGACCTTCACACACGCCGTATTAACACCCTTATATTTGTACCACCAAAAAGGTTCATACTGAACATAATCTATTAGTAAACACTACACTGTAATATGGCCGCGCTCACTCAGCACGAGAGCACCAGGAGAGCACGCGGCGGACACTCAAGGGATCCTACTCACGACGGTCCGGGGCCCACTGCCCACGTAACCCATCAGCGGCGTCGACTCCTTCGCTGTGGACGAGTCCCTCCCCTCAAAGGATGGCTGCATGAGCTCGGTCTCTATGCCGCCGTTGGAAGGGAGCATCCTATCGAGCTCCCTCAGCCGGCGAACAACCGAGAGCAGCTCGTTGAACTCGACCCATCGCTGAATGAGCATGGTCAGTCCACCCGTGACAGTTTGGTACGCGCCAGCGATCTGCATAAATGCCCCAAGCGATATGTTGCCCTGGTAGACCGCGTCGCCTAGGATCAGCATAGGGATCAGCTCCTCGCATCGGTTGAACAGGGCTTGCCAGAACTCAAAGTAAATGAGGTGGAGGAAGAGGGTGTAATAGTTGGCGCGCAGCGTGCAAAAGAGGCGATGGCACGTGACGAGCAGGCCAAAGCCCTCGACGCCGTCCTCGGCGTACACCAGCTCCTTACGAAAGGCAGCCTCGACCGCCTGATTATTGTACTCGAGCGTGATGAGGTAGCGCCCCACCACCGAGCTGATCGCGATGCCCGACAGCGCGACGCCAAGGTTGATCGGCACGAGCTGGCCGGCCAGTCCTGGCAGCGACGAGGTGAGGCTCCATAGAAGCGGCAGGAAGGTGACCACTTGTAGCAGCGCGATCAGCACACCTTGCACGAGCGAGTCGACCCCCCTAGTCAGCTTGTACGCGTCATCCTGCACGCGCTGCGAGATGCTCTCGAGCTCGAACCGCGCCTTGCTCACGACGCGCCACCGGTAAAGATAGTCAAGCGTGATGGCTTGTCGCCACTGAAACGCCCACTTGCGAGTCAGCCAGTTCACCGCAGGGCCCACGGTGACCTTGGGGATTGAGAGGAGAAGCCACATCCTTATCAGTGAGGTGTATTTCGACTCGACCTCCGCCAGCTCCTCTTCCCTGAGCGCCTGGCTCGCATTCGCCGCGCTGAAGGCCGCCTGCAGCTCGTCGTAGAACTGGCCGGTCCAGGCGTTCATCTGCAGATCAACCCACGAGTTACCGAGCCACAGCCCGATGATGAGGAGGCCTAGCCCGTAGGCGGGCAGCGCCCAGCGGCGCGAGCAGTAGTACTGCGCAAACATGTAGGCTGGACGCAAGCAGCGTTAAGCGCTCGCTCCTGCTGCTCAGTCACTGAGACCGCGAGGGCCCTCCTGCCGCAAACAAAAAAAACTCGCTCAAAAAGGCAACTCTCAACTCTTTAAAACCTAAGCCTGCAGTAGCACGTAGAACGTTTAAGACAATCACCGCCTCACCAGAAGGAGCGGCGAGATAACGAGGAGGGGGGGGGGGGTTGAAAATACGGACCGGGGTCCGGGTG
>Ga0209302_10002492_pt1 | contig 10719 bp, 8 predicted proteins | sample ArcOceMetagenome_2_FD_187445 | JGI IMG/M metagenome (GOLD analysis project Ga0209302, IMG submission 187445) | Marine eukaryotic phytoplankton communities from Arctic Ocean - Arctic Ocean ARC135M Metagenome (SPAdes) (version 2) | ecosystem: Environmental > Aquatic > Marine > Oceanic | place... | reverse complement strand
GCGGCGAACGCAGAGTCGAGCCTCCCCCCGCGTGTCTTCTTGCGTGGCTCGGCGGGAGGGGGGGGCGTGGGGGTGGCGGCGGGGCGGGGTGGGGTGCGGGCGAGCGCGTCGCGCTTCGACCCTCGATCGTCCTGCAGCTCGCAGGCGTCGAGGGCCGCCCTGGCGGCGGCGGCCAGCGTCGAAGGTGGCGGCTGGCTTGGCGGTGGGGGCGCTACCAGCGCTTTGGCTGTCGGCGGCTGGGCTGCGGCTGCCGGAGTGCCGGTGGCGCAGCCCTGGGACGGAATTCCATCCGGGGAGGCTAAGCCCAGGCCCGGCGAAGCTGCCAGGTGCTTTCATCTACTGCACGCTCAAGGGACTCCTTCTGGTGCCCCAGGCGGTAATAGGTAGCGGTTACGTTGCTGAGGTCGACGATTCCGTCTGGCGCCGAGTCGTTGTTGACCCAGCGGGGGCGCGCTCGGCCTGCGGCGTCGAGCTCGAGGCGCAGGTGAGCTATAGTCGAGCCCGGTAGCGCCATGCAATCAGTCCGAGTGCGGTGCGCTTGCGGGCTAGGCAGCGCGCGAAGTTTCCAGTAACTGCATCAAGGTTGCAGGACTGGGGTGGCGCAAACGCTCATCGCGAGGCTGAAGGCCACCGAGTTCCTACCGAATTCCTGGCTTTTCGAGGTGTGGGTGTTGACCAGTACCACCCACAGGGCATTGCGGGGGCAGCCGCACAGGTCGAGCGCTCTGGACGGTGGTCGGTGCTGCCGCCGTTTTGACAGTGGCACGCACGCGTGGTGTGGCCATGCCACTGTCATGGTCTTGTGGTCTCATCAGCCTCAGGGCCACGCGTGCGCGGCTGCCCCCGCGCTCCGCGGTACTTTAATCCATAAAGTACCCCGTAAGGCCAAGAACGTTTTGTTGGGCGCCGCTGGTTTTCGTTCAGCTGGGGCAGCACACATATATATATATTCATATATTATATAACACCAGGCAATTAGCCCTCAGCCCTCGACCCTCATCTATGCGGTTTACGGCTGAGGGTACTCCCTGTCCTTGTCCCTGCTCTCTGCGGGCCCTACTCCCGTGCCCGCTGCGCGCTGGCACTCGGCGCTCGCCCTCGCGGCGTCTCGCTGCTTCTCCTTGAGCAGCTCGTGGAGCGATGCGTTGAGGTGCTTGAGCGCGGCGTGCTCCGTCTGCAGCAGGTCTCGCCTGGGGGGGTGGGCAGAGGCGGTGGACTCGGCGGCTTTGGGCCAGGCGGCGCCGGCGCTCCTCTCGGGCCCAGAAGGCCGCCCTGAGCAGGCGGGCGGACATCCGAAGCGGTGGGCGGCCGCACGGGCCCCTAGCTGCGAGCCAGGGCACCCCCTCCCAGGGCACCCCCTCCCAGGGCACCCCCTCCCAGGGCACCCCCAGGGCATCTTCTGCCCGTGCTGCCGCACTGCGCCTCGAGCAGCCCCGCGAGCATACGGAGGGGCTGTGGCGCGGGCGGCGCGTCGGGCGCGTCGCGTGGTAGCGCCATCGCGTCGAGCAGGGACGTGCCGCCCTCGGCGTCCATGAGCAGCCGCCCCATGCTGCTCTCCGGCGAGAGGCCCTCGTGCCACAGCCCCTCGTGCCACAGCCCCTCGTGCCACAGCCCCTCCTCCGGTGAGAGGCCCTCCTCCGGCAGACTCTCGGGCAGGGGCATGCACTCCGTCGGCGAGGCACGCCGCCGACGCACGCGGCTGACATCCCCTGCCGACGCGCTGCGGGTCCAGGGCGGCAGCGCCGAGGCCGAGGCCGAGGCCGAGGCGGACGGCAGGGCCGACGCCTCCGCCGCGACGAATGTTCGTGGCAGAGACGGAGACTGGACGGCAAATTTTCGGTTGGGGCCAGAGATCCGCCCGCGGCTCACGAGGCTCCCCAGTCGCCTGTCGACTGGTCCCACCAGCGGCGAGCCGTCGGCGATCGAGAAGCGGCCCTTGGCCGCGGTCTTGGCCGCCGCAGCGGGCTCCTCCTGCTCCTCCTCCACCTGCAGCTCCTCCACCGACGCTGTGCTCGAGCTGTTCACGGTGAATCGCCGCCGCCGCTCACCCTGCACCTCGCTTCCTCCCGGCGAGTCGGGCACCGACGAGCACGAGTCGCATGCAGTCGAGTCGCACGAGTCGCAGCGTGAGAGGCTGAGGTTCTGCGAGGAGGGGATGCCCTCGGCAAGCACGCCCTCCAGCCGCTCCATAGAGCGCGCGCCCACATCGCAAGACTCCGTCCTCTTGTGACCCTTCGGGACGCCCTGAGACTTTTGCCGCTCCTTCATAAAGTTCTTCCGGAACTGGCCGGTCCCAGTGCCTGAACCGGCGAGGCCAATCTCAGGGTACATGCATGTACCGAGCAAAGGCATGGATAGGGTCTGCCGTATAGGTCTGCCGGCAGCATGGTCTGTCGGCAGCTGCTCCGACAACCTCTCCATCAGATCAGGTTGGGCCAATCTGACGTACAACCACACTGCGACGCGTGCGCGCAGCCGCGATCAGACTTGCGTGTCCCCTTATTTCGGCAGGGGTGTCAGATCAGCGGAATTTCGACGATCACCTCTCTCTCTCTCTCTTATTTTTTATTACTAGGGTGGCACCCCACTGTGTCAACACGCTATGATACTGCTCTCTCTCTCTCTTTCTCTCTTATTTTCATTACTCTCTCTCTCACACACACACACATACACACACACACACACACACACACGGAGAGGGTGGAGGTGGGTGAGACCTTGTTACGCGCATGCGGTCGCGATTACACGACAAGAGGAAGTTGCCCACCAGGCACGCTCCAGGAATCGGCCACGCCATTAGCTAGTAGTCGAGTAGCCGAGATGGCGAGCCAGGCAGCAATGCCTCACGTGACCGCCCCCTCAAGGTACATGGCGCTCAAGCGCCCGCCTCAGCTCCCCAAGGCAGGATGGGATGCTCACACTCACCCCTTCTTGCTCTGGCCCTTCTTCTTGGGGGCCGGCTTCTCCTTGTCCGCCTCGTCGACCGGGTCCTCGTCCGCGTCGAAGACGAAGTAGTTGCCCGACTTCTTCTGCTCGCAGTCCTTGGCCGAGTTCTTCTTGTTGACGCGTGGCCTGAAGTTGCACGGGTCGCGCCGGAAGGTGACGTCGAGCTGCTTGAGGAAGACGTTGAAGCCGTCGACGAGGCCCATGGGCGACTTGGCCGTGCACTCGATGCCGGGCTTGCCGTCGTACACGATGACGCGGTCGGAGAGCGCGGAGGCCATCACAAAATCGTGCTCGATAATGAAGGCGGTCTTCTGCATGTTACTCACCACCCACCGCCGGATGACCTTGGCCGCGATGATGCGCTGCTCGCAGTCGAGGCCGGCCGACGGCTCGTCGAAGAGGTAGATGGTGGCGGGGGTGCCCAAGCAGATGGTGATGGCAACGCGCTGCAGCTCGCCGCCAGACAGGTTCTTGACGTACGACTTCTCGAGGGCCTCCATCTGCAGCGGGCGCAGCACGAGCAGGCGGAAGAGGCGGTCCACGATGACGTTCTGGATGGTCTTCTCGAAGAGCTCCTGCACCGTCCCCGGGAACTTGCGCAGCCGCGGCGCGTAGTGCTGCCGCTTGTAGCTCACGCCCAGCCCGGCGAGCGAGTGGTTCTCGACGCTCTTGTCGGCCGAGCCGTCGGCCTTCTTGTCGAAGGCGCCCGCCATCATCTCCATGAAGGTCGTCTTGCCGCAGCCGTTCTCGCCGAGCAGCCCGATCATCTCGGCGCCCCGGAAGGAGCCCGGCTCGACGTGGAGCGTGAAGCGCGACTCGGCCTTCTCGAGCGTCTTGGACATGGCCGGGTACTCGACCGTGCCCAGCGTCGACTTGCCCATGCCGCCCTCCGAGGCGATCTGGTCCGCCGTCTCGGCCCCCGAGACGACGAAGCTCAGCTCCTCCGCACGGAAGCGCATGTTCTCCGCCGGGATGTAGCCCGCGAGGAAGTTGTTGATGCCGTTGCGCACGCTCGCAATCTTGGTGACCACGCCGTAGCCGCCGGGCTCGCCGTAGAGGCAGCAGACAGTGTCGGACCTACGATGGAGACGGCGTGGGCTCAGGCGTGTGTGTGTGTGCCGCGCCGCTGCATGCCGTGCACCGCATGCACAGCGTGCACCGACACCGACACGTGCACGTGTGCATGTGCATGTGCATGTGCATGTGCATGTGCACATATCATGTGGGTGTGGATGGGGCGCACATGTAGTCGAGGACGGCCAGGTCGTGCTCGACCACCAGGACGTACTTGTTGGCCACGCCGCCGTCCTGGACGGCGCCGTCGAAGACGAGCGATCGGATGAGCTCGGTGGCGGTCATGCGCTGCTTGATGTCGAGGAACGAGGAGGCCTCGTCGAACATGTAGCAGTCGGCGTCGCGCACGGCCGACGAGGCGATGGCGAAGCGCTGCAGCTCGCCGCCCGAGAGCGCCTGGATCTCGCGATCGACCAGGTGCGTGAGGTCGAGCCGATCTGCGATGCCCTCCCAGCTGTCGCGCTCGTCGCGCTCCTTGAGCACGGCGCCGACCGTCCGGCCGGCCACCGAGCGCACGTAGTCCGTGTCCAGCTGCACCTGCACGGTCGAAAAGGGCGGTGGAGTCGGCGACTCTGGGCAGGCACCAGAGCGCCGCCGCAGCGCCTCATCGGCCGCCAAGCGGCGAGGGCTCTCCTCTCCTCTCCGGGCCGAGACGGTGACTCTAGATGGCGACAAAGCGGGACGGGCTCCCGGCGCGGTGGGTGGCCGCACGGGCTGCTGCGTGCCAGGGCATGCATGCATGCGTGCGCATGCTGCCCGTGCGCATACATGCGGCCGCGCCTTGATGGAGACCCGCAGGTCGTCCTCGAGCATGCGCGTGAAGTACTTCTGTAGCTCGGACCCGCGGTAGTAGGCGAGGATCTCGTGCCAGTCGGGCGGCTCCTTCGGCTTGCCCAGGTTGGGCTTCAGCTTTCCCGACAGCACGTTGAGCGCCGTCGACTTGCCGATGCCGTTGGTGCCGAGCCTGGGCGTTGAAAGCCGGAGGGTGGCGACTCTGTCCGGGACTAGCCGCACCGCGGGCCCTGAGCGGCGAGGCGGCTCCTCCCGAGTGCAGAGCGCAGCCACATCCCTGGATGGTGCGGCGCCCGTGGAGAGTGTGCCCCAGCAGGCCAGGCTAGCGAGCTGTGGCACCAGCGGGACTTCTGTCAGCCGGCTGCCGAGCAGGCCGAGCACCGAGCCTGGCCGCGGCGTCGGCAGGCCGTGCAGCTTGAAGGCGTTCATGCCGTACCTGGCCAGGGTTGGGGCGGGCGGTGAAGTTCAGGGGTAGGGGTAGGGTGAGGGGTAGGGTGAGGGGTAGGAGTGGGGGTGGGCGTAGGGGTGGGTAGCGCAGTTTGAAGGCTGAGCTGCACTTGTGCGTCACGTCGGTCTGCAGGTTCGAGGGCAGCTTGATGATCTTAACGGCGTCGCCGGGGCACTGCTTGGCTCGGTTGAGGCACGCCAGGCATGCGTCCTCCAAGATCTGGATTTTCTTGGACTCGTCTATAGTGATGCAGTCGCGGCCGCAGGACCGGGCGATGCGCTTCAGGAAGTCATGCGCCGGCATCATGGGCTTGCACTTCTCCTGATCCAGGATCAGCATGCGCTTGCCTTCGACGCCCACCGCCGCGGCCTTACGGTCCAGGCCCTTGTTCGCCATGACGACGGTGGCGAGCGACGCGACTGCTTTCTGCCGCCTTGGAGCTCCACGGAAGGCTTCAGCCAGGTCAGGGGGGTATTTGTATGATACGTGGCCGAGATAGATAAGAATCTTATCTTATCTTATCTTATCTTATCGCCGAGATAGTATCTTTCTAAGATAAGATAAGATAGAGAGATAAGAGATGAGATAAGATAGATAGATAAGATAAGATAATCTCTCTTATCTTATCTCTAAGATAAGATAGTGTAACGTCATGAAACCCATCAATCGTATCTTATCTTATCTTATCTTTCTCGATAAGATACCCAGCAATCTTATCGCTTAAAATCTTATCTTTCTCGGCACTGAGTGAGTTCATGAGATAAGAGCGAGATAAGAGAGAGATAGATAAGAGATGTATCTCTTCATCATGAGGCTTGAGAGTGTATACAGTATATATCATGCACCCAGTGCCACAATTGGCCGTTGGCTGACTCGCTGAGGAGTACAGGTCAACACTTGCACGACTGACTATCACCCAGTGCCGCAATGGCCCTCGGGTGAGAAGTGCATGTGCATGTGCATGCACATGTGCATGTGTATATGCATGTGCATGTGCATGCGCATGTGCATGTGTATGTGCATGTGCATGTGCATGCGCATGTGCATGAGGTGCTCTGAAACCACACACACCACAAGGTCACAGGCACCTCACATGTCACCTGGACAGCCGCCCCCCCTGCCTGAGGCCGTGGAGCATCTCACGGACTCGCTCAACCGCGCTGCACGACAGTGCATGCTCTTCAAACCTCTGGTGCGGCTTCCCTGGGATGACATGGCGCTCGGCACGGATGGTAGATACAGCAGAGACAGTAGACGACGTGGCAGTAGACTCCGTGCTTGAGCTTGAGGTGCGTAGAGACGGAGGTGTTACTTGCGGCGAGTCGTCTTCGGCCGCCTCAGGCGACTCTGGCTGCCACAGCCGGACCGGGTCGCGGTTCGCACGGAGGGCGGGGGACCATGGATGGACGCGCAGCTTGGCGATGCAGCCGTCTGACCGTTGCTCTAGGTAGCCGCCGGTGTTGAGCATGGACCAGCATGGATTGCCTCCGCCGAGGCATGCAGGCACAGAGTCGAGGGGCATGTACTCCAGCAGCTGCGGCAGCCCAGCATCGGAGAACACACGCAGCCGTGGCTCCAAGAAGTCAGGGAAGAAGGCGCCAAAGCTGCGTGCTGTGCGCCATGCCAGCCAGAAGGCTGGCGGCGCGCGAGTCACAAACAGTGCCTTGACAGTGCGCGGTTAATTGGGGTAACACAAGGTTAGGGGTAGGGGTAGGGGTAGGGGTAGGGGTAGGGGTAGGGGTAGGGGTAGGGGTAGGGGTAGCTTACCTTGACAGTGCGCGGGTAATTGGGGCCGAACACTGCGGCCATCGCGCGCAAGAAGACGAGCGCGCACCTCCAGAACTCCATGTCGAACTTGACCGCAGAGGGCTCATATTTGGTGCAGCCAAGGTCAAAAATCATAACCATCCTTCCACTGGGGTCCTGTGCCGCGACGAGCTCGTTGAGGTAGATCGAATGGCGCACTGCGGCCTCAACCATATCGAAGCGTACGAGCGAGACAAAGTCGATGCACCCGAACCTGTTGAACTGGACAGGGGTGCCCTTGTGGTCCTCCCCGATCAGGGACCCGGGCCAGTAGAGTGCCATGAGCAGCGGCAGACCATCAAGCGGCCACGAGTTGAGCAACTGGTCCACTCCGTACTCCTCCCGCCAGCGCAGCCAAGCGACCACGCGCTGGCAGGCGCGATTGATATCGCCGTGCTCGTCCTCGAGGAAGCGCGTCAGAGTTGGCTCGGTGAGCCGCAGGGACCAGCAGACTTCCAGTGCCTTAGCTCCATACTCCTTGTGGAGGGCCCGTCGAACGCGCGCTCGGAGCATTTGTATGTCGTCGGGGTTACCGCACGTGCTGTCCTCTACTTGGTAGGCTGCATGGTGGCGAAGGAGCTCGTCCATACAGACTTGGGCGCACGATGTGCTGCCTTCCTGCCGCCTGGGCATGGGTCGTGTAGGCTGGGTGGCCCGACTCGTCGCCCAGTGAGAGAATCAGCTAACCCCCAAACTTTGAGAAGCGCGCCCCAAACTTTGCGGAGGGGAAACAGTATCCCTCTGCGGCGCCGCCATGCTCCTAATGTACCCAGCAGGCAAGTCATCCAGGGCCGCATTTGGCATCGCCGGCGTGGCAAGCGCAAATGCTGGGCGTGGTGAGCTGCGCCGCCTGTGGTTCTCCTGCGGCCCTCCAAGCAGACCCAAGGGCGGAGCCAGAGTGGGCCCTCGACTCTCGCAGCCGTGCAGCAGCAGCCAGCGATTGCCCGGCGTTCCAGCGCACCGCAACGTCAACTGAGTGCTTGGAGGCAGTGCAAGTGGCGGCCCGGCGTGCGCGGTTGGAAGCGCGAGGCAACCTCAAGTCGGTCAGCATGAACTCCGCCGACGGTGTGGTGCCATATGGCTGTTCTTACAGCACTGCCAGCAATTGTGCGATTTTCAATAGCAACCCAGCGGGCGGCAACGGCTGGCTGCCAGAATCTGACTTGCAAGCCGCCTACAAGCTTGTGTGCATTGCGACCACCAACCCTCAGCCTCAGCCTCAGCCTCAGCCTCAGCAAAAGCGAGAGCAGCGGCGAGAGCAGCGGCGAGAGCAGCAGCGACAGCAACAGCCTCCTCAACCGCAGCCTCAGCCTCAGCCTCAGCCTCAGCCCCAGCCTCAGCCCCAGCCTCAGCCCCAGCCTCAGTCCCAGCCTCAGCTCCAGCCTCAGCCCCAGCCTCAGCCCCGCCTAGCAAAGCCCGATACGTGGTACGAGGACTGCGTTGCGTGGACGAACCATCTACGCGCAAGAGAGGGGCTGCCTGCGCTCGCACGCTGGACCGAGGGCGAGGTAGACAGCGACAGAAGCGCTGCATACGATACATCCCATGGAGCGCACTCCTCCCTAGGCAAACGCACACCTGAGGGCAGCGGGGCGCAGAACACTTGTCCGGGCTGGGGCGATACCATCGGCTCGATTCAGGCCTGCTTCACGAGGATGTGGGACGAGAAGACGACGCCGGGCGTGGACTCGCGTGGCAGCTGCAGCACAGGCTCGTGGGCCGACTGCGGCCACTACTTCAACATACGTGGCGGCGACGGCACCCAGTACAACAGCTACACCAAGGTGGCGTGCGGCTTCCATACATACGGCGACGGGCAGGTGTGGATCAACCAGAACTTCGGCTGGGGTCCGGGCACCGCGTATCAACGCAGGCGGTCAAAACTTAGGGTTGCGGACACGCTAGACTTCGCCTGCGCGGGCACGGAGGATCGCAAGCCGACGCAACCGCACGTGCCCGACTGCTCGCCCGGCCTCAATTTCGACTACTCGGACTGCGCCTCGGACCACCATGCCTATGGCTGCGCAGGCTCGGATTTAGTAGATCGGGTGTGGTAGCTCGCCGCCTATGGTTAGTGACTTCGCTCACCTGAAGCGTCCTAAGAGCCTCGGCGTTGGTTTTTCCTTTCACTTGGTTTCGAAACGAGACTACTTTACATTCGCCAAAAAAAACGGTGGCGGTGCGCGGCCGACCGCGGCAGCCACCCGCGGGCGCACGGGCGGCGGCGGGGGGGGATGGCGACGGAGACGGCAAGGGCTGCAGCGGCCGCGATGAGGACGGCGGCGAGGGTGGCGGCAGGGGCGTCGGCGAGGGCGGCGGAGGCGGGGGTGGTGGCGGCGAGGGTGGCGGCAGCGAGGGTCGTGACACTGACAGCGGAGGTGGCGGCGAGGGCGGCGGCGAGGGCGGCGGCGAGGGCGGCGAAGGGGGCGGCGGCGTGGGTGGCGGCGGCGAGGGTGGCGGCGTGAGCGGCGCCAAGGGCGGTGGTGAGGGCGGTGGTGAGGGCGGTGGTGAGTACAGCGGCGACAGCGGCAGTGAGGGTGGCGGTGGCGGCGGTGAGGGTGGCGAGGGCGGCGGCGAGGGCGGTGGCAAAGGTGGCGAGGGCGGCAGCAACGATACACAGACTGCCGGGCTTGGCACGGGGGGAACCGTGCATTTTTGTCTCCCTCTTCATCTCTGTCGCCTTCGCTCGTGCCCTCTCGGCTGCGGCCTTCTCAGCTGCGCTCTCCTTCTGCCTCTTAGCCGCCGCCTCCTTCTGCTCAAGGTACGTCGCGCGCACCTTTGCCTGCTTCTCAACACTGACCTCGTTCTCCTCCTGCCTCGTCAACACTGCTTCATTGGGTGCATGCGCCGATGGACCCGGATCATTGAATGCACTCCTTCCAAGACTGAAGCTCACTGCAAATAGCAATGGCGCTAGCAACGGCAAGGAAATAGGTAGCAGCTGACTGAGAGCTTCACACCTCTCCTCAGCACGCCTCTCCTGAGCGCGCGCTGCTTGCTCGGCGTGGGGAGGGGAGCGCATCGTGCCGCCCTCGACGTACGACACGGTGCGCTCGGAAAGATGGACGGAGCGCGCTCGAAAGGCCTCATATGCACCTTGCACCCGGACGAATGCGGCCTGCGCCTGCTGCGCGCAGTTCGTGTCGGGGTGCACCTGCCGGGCTTGCTTCTTGTACGCCCTCTCAAGCTGTGTCAGGCATTCAGCCTCCAATCGGCTCAGCTGCAGCACCTCAAAGTCGTCTGGCGCCTGCATGACGCGCGCAACCAGCATCGTGTCCCGTACTGAACGTGCTAGCTCTGTCGCCTCACAACTATCGCTCAGCCGAAGAGACTTTTCGCAGTAGCGCATGGCGGCGGCATCGTCTCCCATCCTGTGGCTCCGCTTCGCCCGGATCAACCACTCCTCAGCAGCCTGCAAGTCGGTTCCGGACTCAACGGCGGTAACCGTGGGTTGCCGCCTGATGCGTATATCCTTGGCCCTGACTGTGCCGCTACTGGTGAACGCCTGCGAGAATGCTAATGTGTAAATAAATACGAAGCACAGCCGCAGGGCGCCCATCGGCTGTCTCGTCTGGTGCGCGCCGGAGCCGCGCGCGCGCGTGACCAAGCGCCACCCACCCGTCCGTCGAGGCGCCACTGCAGCGCGATCTCTT
>Ga0209302_10002491_pt1 | contig 10721 bp, 6 predicted proteins | sample ArcOceMetagenome_2_FD_187445 | JGI IMG/M metagenome (GOLD analysis project Ga0209302, IMG submission 187445) | Marine eukaryotic phytoplankton communities from Arctic Ocean - Arctic Ocean ARC135M Metagenome (SPAdes) (version 2) | ecosystem: Environmental > Aquatic > Marine > Oceanic | place... | reverse complement strand
CTACTCTAGCACATCTGCAATAAAGAAACCATTTTAGAGTTCGTCTGTGGTCGTAAGGAATATATGCATCGGTTGTGGTGACAGATCAATTGGTATAGGCTCTCCATTTGATCGTAATGCATCAAAAGCTGCTTCAGCAGCAGCCGATACTGGAGGATTCCTTGGCTGTACGAGATGTCTTGTTTCTGGATTCTCGGTAGACATGACAGATTCTAACATTTGCCCAGGTATTTTACTCAATCTTTCTTTCCGTTCTACACTTAAAACCTCCTTCATTTTTCGAAAAGCTAGTCTTTTATATGCATAAGCTTCCCCAACCTTCCAAAAGAAAAATGGATTTGATTTCATCGCCGCTCCCTCTACTTGTTCTAACCAGTCAGCTAGTGTTAGTTCAATAAAATCCACCCATTCTTCTTTCGTTAAATGTATATCGAACCGTCCAAGTTCAGGCCTAGCACAAAGTTTATACATGGTTTCGTCGTTCGTTGAATCTTCTTCCTTCCAATCGAAAACCGTCTCGTCTAATGTTGACCGATCTACCATACAAAAAACGTAAGCTAGTTTTTCTGCCTTCATCCCAATCAGGTCTTGAATAGCCGCTCGTTCCGTCAATGGGATGGAAAATCCCTGAAAGGCTTCCGTACCGTAAATACTATGAAATAGTCCAGCATCAGTCAAATGTTTCGGTGAACCCCAATACCTCAAAACTGCCTGGACTCCCTTTAGGTGTTGATCGAAGGTAGAACTTCCAGTGTGATCCATAACGGCTGGAACCTTTTCATTTACATATTTCCATAATGTATCATCATCCGTCTTCCATTCTTCGACAAGATTCTGGTTCGTGTTCGCATTGGGTGCTTTGAATTTGGAACATTCATAAGACGATTCTGTTTCCAAATGATTATTGCTTGCACCGGTCTTTTCTGCATCAAGTACTATCATTAAAACGAACCATGATATACGGAAGAGCGAAAATAATGATAGTTGACAAAGATATTTCATAGTTTTTATGTCTTCAGTACGTATTCACTATCATCGACACTTCTCTATTTGTTGTTCTTTGTATTATATTTATGTACAGTGTACAGTACATCACGTATCATGTGTATCATGTATCTTTTTATTCTGTCGACTGAATTTTAAGTTACTTCCGCGGCGTCTGACCGTCTTCCACGTGGCATTACTTACGGCCACAAAAATCCGCCAAGGTAACTTTTCGCAACGAAAATCTAAACGCCTCTACAAATTTAAAATAAATTCTTCAAAGTACCAGTTACTACTAGAACGGTAGTAAATAAAGTTCTACTGCTACGGTAGTAGAATCTTAGAATGATTGAAAGTAGCCAATATACAGCCAATCGTTCCCTGAATTGCCTTTATTTACTTTGTTTACCGGTAGAGAATTAATTTTAAGTGAAGAAGAGAGATAGAATTTCTAGAATGTCGTCATCTAATACAACAGAAATTGCCACCCCGGTAGTGCCAACAACGACGAACATAAAATCGACAACAGGTAAACAGGACAAAAATGACGGATTTGTTTTCAATGGCGATTACGACGACGACGACGATGACGACGATTATTATGAATACGATGAAGACGATGGTCCTGTTGGGGGTGGTGGTTCTGGATCTCGTCAAACGAACAACATCAATATGGCGAGTGACAATAAAAAGATGAATTTCTCACATTCAGTTTCCAACACTGTTAGTAAAATGCAAGAAATCGAAATTAAGAAACGTACCCTCCACACATCTCGTGACGATCGAGCAACATCTGAACAATGTCTTGATCCAAGGACGAGATTGATGCTCTTTAAGATGCTTAGTAACGGAATACTGGATGTCATTGACGGGTGTCTAAGTACCGGAAAGGAAGCCAATGTATATTATGCGAAGGCTGGAAAAAAGTCTGCAGCCTTTATAGCAGCGAGCACAAAGAATAAAAACGACAACGACCCTACTCCAAAACACGATGATGACGTTCCTGACGCCGTCATTGACGAATTTGCCATTAAGATTTATAAGACAAGTATTTTAGTTTTCAAAGATCGAGACAAATACGTGTCAGGAGAGCATCGATGGCGTCGTGGTTATTGTAAAAGTAATCCACGTAAGATGGTTAAAGTTTGGGCCGAAAAGGAATTACGTAATTATCGTCGAATACACGCTGCTGGGATACCATGTCCAATGCCAATCTTTTTAAAGGCTCATATTTTACTGATGGAATTTCTGGGCAAAAATGGTTGGCCTTCTCCTAGATTGAAAGATACTAATTTGAGTGAAAGACACACACGGGAGGCATACGTTCAAACGATATTGATTATGCGGCATATGTATCAGAGATGTAAACTAGTACACGGTGATTTGAGCGAGTATAATCTTTTATGGCACAAGAGCCAAATATATGTAATTGATGTTAGTCAATCAGTCGAAACTGATCACCCTTCCGCTTTAGATTTTTTGAGAAAAGATGCGTCCAATGTCAATGATTATTTTGAGAAAACAGGAAATCTTAACGTCATGAATACACGACAGCTTTTTGAATTTGTCACTACAGTGATTCCTGTCGGTGATGAGAGTACCGACATTAATATTAACTTCGAAAAAGAATCGGCGGCAGAGATGAATTATCTGGAAGAAATAATGCAAGACGTTGAGAATGCTTTCAAAAAATTATCAACACAGACTGAAAATGAAATACGCAAACAAGATCAACAAAATTCTGTTGATGAGGCCGTATTTATGAGTAGTTTTCTTCCCAGAAGCTTGAATCAAGTCGCAGATTACGATATACAGCAGTTGGAGAATGGAGAAGTAGAGGAGACGTACGCCCATGCTGTTGCAGCCTTGACTGGTAATCAAGAAGTTGTAGAGAACTATAAGAACTATAAGGCTGGTGAAGGTATACTTCCAAAAGAAAATATATCCTCCGAACAAAATGACACGGATCCTGCTGATAATAGTGATGACGAAGACAGTGATGCATCTCCTCGATTTATAAAAATCCCCAGAACAAAGGAACAACTAGAATCTGAAAAAGCTGCTGTGAGAGCCGGTCGTAAAGCAAATAAGAAAGAAGTCCGAGAAGAAAAAACTGAGAAACGGTTAACGAAGATAAAGAAAAAGGATAAAAAGAGAGCAATTAAGAAAGCTAAAGCTGGAAATCGCAAGGCTTAAATTAATTTAAGTAAGGTTCGACCGACGAAGTCTACTAAAAAATCCATTTGATCGTAAGTGATACTGACAAACTTGACTCAATACCATTATTTAATTTCTAATATACAGTATACGAGAAATAAAACTTTTTAGTATTGCGTTGTAACCGCGTGCTTAAAGTTTTAGAAAAAATTCAGCTAGCAAATTATGCCTCCAGCTAGCTAGTGCAAATGTTTTCTTTATTATTAGCACAAGAAAATTTGACGAGAATGAGTGATGGATAGCAAAAGCATAAAATGTTGACTGCCAAAAGTACATTTTAGATTTCATTTCAGCTGCTTAGTCTTTTTAACAAAACATAGATCAAATTTACTATTGTACTGACTACCAATAACGAAGTAAACTTCATATCCTACTAAGTAAAACTAATGTATAGTTGAACTGACTCAAAAATGAAAACGAGATCATTTATTTTCTGTTTCGATAGGGAAACTCCCATCCAAGTGCTGATCTTCCTGCTGCTGTCAGTTGATTCCACGATTTCAATAGTCTTCGTTGAAGTTTTGATTCCAAGCGAAGAGATTCGTCTACAGAAACTGCTGTCCATGTTCTTTGAAAGAGTTGTTTTGCTGCTGCAATTGCATCAGGTGACCTCTCAACAAGTTCCAAAGCAAATATTTCTGCATCCTTCATGGGATCTTCACAAACCCGGGTAACGAGTCCCAACTTGTTTGCCTCTGTACCGCTAATGATCCTACCAGTCATTGTCAATTCCTTAGCAACATCTATCCTTACAAGCTCTCTTAAAAATACACTAATCCCCATATCAGGGATCAATCCCCATTTACCTTCCATGATAGACAGCTTACAATCTGGAGTCGCATATCGAAAGTCGGCACCTAAAGCAATTTGTAGACCAGCTCCATAGCACATACCATGTAAGACAGCAATAACAGGCGCATCCAATTCTCGCCACAAAATTGATACATCTTGAGCGAGATTGCTTTCAACAATCGTTTTATCATCATAATTGTCATTTGAAGGTCGTGGTTTTCGTTCTAGGAGTTTATCAATTTGTATCTGTGGATTTCCACCTTTCATAACAGCCTTAACGTCTAATCCTGTACAGAATGCACGTCCTTGTCCACTTAATATCACAGCTCGTATACTCCGATCACTTTTGAGACTACTGACCGTCTCGGCAATATCATCAAACATTTTCAAGTCAAGTGAGTTGAGTTTGTTGGGACGATTCAATTCAACACGGCAAATTCCTGTACCATCGATTGCGACCGTAACTCTACTATTTGTAGAATAACTAGTAGAAGTCGCTGCTGAAAAACGGCGACAACATCGACCAATAATACGATTCTGGTGAGAAATCAAAGAGTAACAATTTGTTCTTTTTTGAAGGAGATAATTGCAGGTAATCATTTTTCTTCTTAATGCACCGTACGGTATTACTACGGAGATATGAAAGGCGATTTGTTCGTTTCAAAGTGCCTTTTCATTCTGCCATCGTCAATCAGAAATTGATAACAATTCAATACATCACAACAATAATAAAATCGAAAGAACGAAATCTTCACTTCGCCTTGATTCTTTCTTGTGTTCGTTGTTCGTTGATTGATGATTGATTTATTCTTCGTTTATCTGAAATCATACGGGACTGGATTTTGATCACGCACGGACGCTCTCCGCTTTCAGCTTTATGCACGTTCAACGTGTCCTCATAATTCACTGCGTAGCTAATTCATTTTTTAGACAGTTTTTAATACTCTCAACAACAACACAAAATACACAGCCATCGACATCGGACGAGAATCTTTCGGAAATTGTAGCCGAGTTGTGATTCATTCATCTTCAAACCGACAAATCAATTGATCCAGGTCAAACGATATGAAATGACGGAGATATCCTCAGGAGACGGTGGCGAAGGGAGAGGGGGGAGAGGCAAGGGTCGCGGAGGACGAGGCAATAGTAGATCACGAGGAGGTCGTGGTGGACGTGGGGGACGTGGTGGAGGTGGAAACAACAACAACAAAAAGAACGATGATAAGAAGGAGACCAGCAAAGACGGAAATAGCAGCAACAAGGACAAAGCTAAACCGAAACCGAAACCTAACAACACCAAAGTTAACAGCAAACCTAATAATAATAATACTAACAATCATGGAGGCGAGACGACCAAAAATGATTCCAAATCTAACACCCAAGGAGGAGGAGGAGGAGGTCGAGGTGATGGTGCGAAACGAAATAGTCGCCGCGTCAATCAAACCAAGAATAATAATAATAAAAAGGGGGACAAAAAACAGCAACAGCCACCAGCAGCTCCACGGATAACGGAAGAAGAAAAGAAAAAGATGGAAGAAGAACGATTGAAAAAGATAGCGGAAGAAGCTGAGGTGAAACGTTTAGAAGAAGAGGAAAAAGCTTTGCAAGCACTTCGTGAAATTCGGGAAAAGGCCGATGAAGAGTTGAATAACAAGTACAAAGAGGCCATAGAATATCTCAAAGTATCTGCAGAGATATCGGAAGCTCGCAAGGTGAATCGAAATATGTTGTCTGTTGAAGATATTATCTCCTCAAGAAAGGCATTCGAGGTTAACAAGAAGTCTCTCAAGTCTGATCTGAAGAAGTGTACGGCCTTTGTCAAAAAGATCAAGACGGGAGGAGCTTGGTCTATGAAACCAGACGATATCGTTAGGGATATCTCCACCTTAAATCTTTCTCGTTATGTAGAAGAAGTAGTTGCTGCTATTCTAGAAGCTAAATTGAAGCTGACCGATTTACCTGTAGTAATAGCCCTGTGTAAGGCAATGCATGAACGTTACCAAATGTTTTTGCCTGCTCTGATGACAGGTCTATGGTCCGTAATTCATGGGAAGCCAACCGAAGAGACGGGAAAACTCCGTCGAATTTATGTACGGTTGTTGACAGAGCTGATTCTTAATGGACTTTCAACCGAGACCAAGCCTTTGATGAAACTCATCGCGGAAACTACTGGTGGAAAAGACGGTAGTTTCAATGTAACAGATGCCAATATTGTAGTTGCCTTTGTAAAGGCCGCTGGTTTTGAAATTTTAGGTACCAGGCCATCATCTCTTGATAAGTATAATATGATAATCGAAGAAGAAATTCTCAAACAGGAACAGCACCATCAGCAGGAAGAAAACATCGATGAGGGGGATATTAATTCATCAGTGGTAGTGATTTCTGAAGAAAAGGCAGCTAAGGGAAAGAAAATTATAGCAAAGATGGACGAACTATTGACGGAACGGGCTGTTTCTGTAGAAATCTCAAATAAATTTCTAGGGTACTGCAAGGGTGCTTATGGATTTTTGTCGAAGTCTCTAGTGAACACGGACGCAAAACTCCAAAAGATGGAAAAACGATGCGAGACGGATCGACTTCTAGCTGGTTCTCTGACTGAGGCCCGAGAAAAAGGATTACAGGATGCGCGTAAACTTCGAGAATCATTGCAAAAGAGTGTAGAGGCTATGTCAGACATTCTGGATCTACTCATGCCTCAGCTAGAGAAAAACAAAGAAGAGGAAACTGAAGGAGGAACTGGTGTTGAAGTCTGGACTAAAGATGGAGGCGATGGAGATGGCGAAGACTTCGGGCCTTTTGACGACGAAGAAACGCGCACATTTTACTGCGATGTACCTGACTTTCTTACGACGGTCCCGCCTGGATTAATTGGTCTAAGTGCTGAGGAAATTGAAAAGCGTAAGGCTGTAAATCTTGTCAAATTCGGATCTACCTTTGGCGTTGACAATGATTCTGATGTTGATACAGCAACTGATGAGGTCGCCCCGTCGTCGGAGGCCGAACTAGAAGCCGCAGAGAATGAGGAAGATAAAGAATCTGAGGACGAGAAAGAAGAATCTCAAGAAGAAAATAAGGATACTCCACATTACAAGCTGATGGTTCTGTTAGAGCAGGAATTGCCTGAATGTAGTCGGAGAGAGCAAATCGATGAAATATCAGAAAAGTTCTGCACTAACCATGGATCATCCAAGAATTCCAGAAAACGCCTATCACAAACTCTGTTTCACGTTCCTCGTGCTCGATTAGACCTTCTTCCATACTTTTCTCGCATGGCAGCAACATTAGGTAGAGTTTGGCCAGATATTGGGGCTGCACTATTGGTTGATGTAGAGCAACAATTCCATGGTCAGGCAAAATTCAAGAAGAATCAAAACATCGAATCGCGTTTGAGAACAGCGCGTTATATTGGCGAATTGACAAAATTTCGCATGGCTCCTCCGATTGTGTCATTACGCTGTTTGAGGCGTTGTATGGATGACTTTACAGGAGGAAATGTGGATGTTGCCTGCTGTTTGTTGGAATCTTGTGGTAGGTATTTGTATCGGCTTCCCCACACCCAAGGTAAACTCAACAATATAATGGAAACAATGATGCGATTGAGTAAAGCCAAGGTAAGCAATGAAATATTTACGACTATTAGTTAGTTTTGAATATTATGACGAAAGATGTATCTCACTCAATATATTGTATAATTCTTTTAGCGCCTGGAAGAACGCTTCTTAGCCCTGATCAAATCAGCCATGTACACGGTCAAGCCACCTGCAAGTGGAACTAGGAAACAAGCCAAAGAATATCCACCTTTGGAAGGTTATCTCCGACACTTACTTATGGTAACTCTTCAACCGTCAGAAACTAGCGTCTCGTTTGTTTCTAAACAGCTTCTTCGTTTCCCTTGGACTGATCCTTCCATTCAATGCGGGCCGCTAATTTGTAAGATAATGCTGAAGACATGTCGTGTTGGTCGCTACAAATCGATTCAAGCTGTGGCAAACGTGGCAGCAAAGTTACGTCGCCAAAAGCCCGAGGTTTGTATTAGACTACTTGACTCTGTTGTCGAGGAACTTCAGTGGTCTATAGAACACCCGTCGTTCAAAGATCAGCAACGAACAATTACGGTTGCTAGATTACTCGGTGAGTTGTACGTGGCTTCGCTTGCATCTGGGCAACTTATTCTTCAACAACTTTACCTATTTATCAATTTTGGTCACGATATTCCAGAGGCCTTGAGAGAAGCCAGCGAAAAGACAGTTGCATTGTCAGAATCTCCTGAGGGGAATCTCCCTGTGTTCAATTCAGCTTCTGGTGTCTCTCACTCCATTCTTGAAGACGAAGAAATGGATCAAGATGAATTGGAAGCCAAGGAGGAAGAAGTAAAAGAAGAAGAAATAAAGCCAGTAGTTGTATCAATCTATTCGAAGTATGATCCTCGAGTACCGACGATTTTGGATCCTCCAAACTCTGTTTTTCGTATCAAATTAGTTTGTACTCTTCTTGAAGTTGTATCGAAGACATATGTCACAAGAAACAATCTTCCTAAAATTGAGGCATTTCTTGCTGCCTTTCAACGTTATTTGTTCACAAAGACTACACTCCCAACAGAAGTAGAATTTGCGTTGTTGGACACGTTTGATATTATTGATTCTCAATGGCGTGAAGTATTGAAAGAACAAAAGAAGAAGAATGCTGGTGATGTTGATAAGTCACAAGGTTTTCACCGTTATCGCACGTGGTTGGAAGCACACAACGACACTGTAGTTAACGAAGAAAGTGAAGCTACTATAGAGAGCCGTGCGCATGGTCGTCTAGAAGCACTTGCAGGAAATGGCGCTCTTGCTGCTGAAGTTGGTGCTAGCGATCTTCTTATTGAAGAAGATGAACTAGAAGAAGAAGAAGATGATGACTCGGCCACGGAAGATGGCTTATCGGTCAGTGATCATGAATCGATTTCAGTTGACGAGGGACACAACGAAGAAACCATTGGTGATCAAGATGAATCTACTGTCGACGACGATGATTTTGATGAAGATTCCGACGAAAGCGACGATGATGAATCCGAAGAAGAATTTGATGAAGACGCTTACATGAGACAACTGGAAGAAGAGGCATTTGAGGCAGAACTTCGACGTCTTACAATGGATGCCTTGGAGAAAGGAAAGTCCGCATCTCGTGGTGGAAAGGTGTCAGACTATATGCCTACTGGCTCTCAATTCATTAAGAAAAAGCAAGTAGATAAACAAGAAGCCAATGTTATTGGCAATACTGCACTCGGAGGTATGGAGGGGATTAGCTTCAATCTGTTGAAGAAAGGAAACAAAGGTAAAATGGAAGCGAAGCAATTCTTTGTTCCTAAGGATACTAATCTGGCTGCTGTTGCTACTAAGCAAGACGACGAAGCTGAACGAGAGCGGAACATGATCAAAGCGAGGGTCTTACAGTATGAAGCAGAATGTGCCGATTCTGGCGGGAATGTTTATCTCGATCAGGAAAAGCTTCAAGTGATTCGAAATCGGCCACTTTCCATGGAAGAAATTGATAAGAATTTTGGTACCACTGGTGGTAACCTTTTGAATGGTCCAAGCAAGAAAGCAGCTCCTCCCGGAGGAAATCAAAATGGAGGAAGAGGAGGACGGGGAAATTCTTTTGGTCGTGGAGGACGTGGACGTGGTCGAAGCAGTGGTCGTGGACTTGTTTGAAAAGTTTTTGGTTAGTACGCGTTTTACATAGTTAATGGTGTTTGCGTTGCGCATATTAATTATCCTAAACTTCGGACGGACACTTGAAATCATTTATTGATTTTATCTCATTCGAGATTGAAAACCGAATCAACCATCAACTGCGTACTTCTAGCACAGAAATATGATGATGTGTTCGAGATGTTTGATAGTAAAGCCATTTCAATATATCTTTTTATTGTAAGGCATTTGTTTCAAGTGTTGACTGATTGATTCCTATCACGTCGATTAGAGTATAAACATTTAAAAAAAAAAATACTTGCTTCATTTAATTTCAGGATCATATATGGATCAAATCGATACTATCTTAAATGCTATGCTAGCTAGAACTTCCTTCCTTCCAAAATATTACAAATTCTATCCAATTTCTTGCTATTATCCTCGACTTTTTCTTCTAGTTTTTGTAGTCGGTTAGCCAGTAGTGGTGAAGGATCTCTCAAACTTTTATTTAACATTTCTCTATTAGCTTCGATTTCTCTCGAAAGCTTTAGAAACTCTCCAAGTGAAATATTCCCAGAACCGTCGAGGTCCGCCAGTGCAAACACCTTTTTTGCTTCATCTTCCTCGTCATTATCTTCGATATCTTCAAATCCAGCAATTGTGTTGAGGTATTCTTCGTCGGTCGAATAGTCGTTGCTGATGAATGCCATGGGGAAGGAAGGAAGTGAAGAAACAAAAAAACAAATAGATAAGATACAGCGCAGAATGCGAAATGGGGTTATTTCATATCGAGTAAAACAATCAACTAACCTTGAATATGACCAATCATCGTTTCTGTCATTCTCAGTGCGTTGAGTTCCATTGTCATTTTGGCACTTTGCTTTTTTCCACCTTAGCTTTGCCAATCGTTCGGCTTCACCCTCAAAGCCCCAAGTTAGCATCGAGGCAGGAATTGCAAACATACCGATAGAAAATACACCCGTCAGTAAAACTACTGCAGCAGTGTACCATGGAAGTTCGCCGTCTGGGCCTCCCTAAATCAAATCAAATCAAATC
>Ga0209302_10002490_pt1 | contig 10722 bp, 9 predicted proteins | sample ArcOceMetagenome_2_FD_187445 | JGI IMG/M metagenome (GOLD analysis project Ga0209302, IMG submission 187445) | Marine eukaryotic phytoplankton communities from Arctic Ocean - Arctic Ocean ARC135M Metagenome (SPAdes) (version 2) | ecosystem: Environmental > Aquatic > Marine > Oceanic | place... | reverse complement strand
GTAATGAATATTAGCGAAGCTTGTAGTATTTGTTTTAAAGAAGAAATAAAAGTATATCCCGTCAAAGTAGGTGCAACTTGGCGGATTGAAGTAAAAACAGGAAGCAATAAACCAATTCGTTACGAAAAGCCATTAAAAGAGGGTTTTGATACAAGTAATGCAATGTCTAAGACATATATTTTTCTAGCAAAAAAGATTATAAAGCAAAAAATTTAATATTATGTAGATTTTTTTTAGTATTTTTGAGCAAATCTGTAAACTAATAGCATTGAATATTATTCAGAAACTCAGGAAACTTACTTGGACACGTGATTCGTCTGGTAATAATTGGTATGTAGAGAACAATGGCAACGGCTTTGGTTCGGGAGAAAATATGACAAACTTGGAGATTTCTCAAAATCATCCAATTTTAACTCCTGCATTATTGTTTATCTCTAAATTATTCAGTCAAGCTGAATTTAAGGTTGTAAATAAAGAAACAGGTAAAGAAGAAAAAAATCATTGGCTAATCAAACTTTTAAATAAGCCAAATATATATCAAACAAAATCAGATTTCTTAGAAAGTTTGCAGTTTATTCAAATTGCTCAAGGAAAAGCTATTGGTTATCTAAAAAGACCATTAGGATTTAATGATGCGGAAGATATTGACTCAATCTATATATTAGATGACGATTTAATAGACTGGCCAGATGAATACAACGATGCAAACTATCGCTCACGTATGTATTCTTCAAGGTTACAATCTGTTGCTGATAGCGAAGAAATAGTATATGACAAGAATGGAGAAAATTTAACTATTAAGATTAAGGACTTAATATTTTTCTATGACTTGCCTAATATGTTACAAAAAAACTTTTATCAAGTAAATTCAAGATTAGATGGTTTAAGACAAACCTTAATAAATACTAATGACTCTTTAATCGCTAAAAACATTATCCTAAAGACAAACGGAAAAGAGTTAATAAGCGGAGGTAACAACGAGCATTTCCCTCTTGCGGGTGAAGATAAAGAAAAAGCTGAAAACTTGCTTCAAAACAACTACGGTTTAGGTTGGTTTAGAAAAAGAGGTATAGTAACAAAGGCAAGTATTACTTATAAGTCTTTACATATAGCTTTAAGAGACTTAGGACTTGATGAGTCGGTAAAAGTAGATGGTAACTTAATATATACCGCTTTACATATTCCTAAAGATATTATTTCTTTAGAGGCTAAAAAAACTACATACAATAACTTTAAGGAGTCTATGGTTTCGTATATCCAAAACGAAATGCAGGCTAATACAAACGCATTTACTGATGTTTTAAATCAGTTAATTGATGATACTGACTACAAGCTTGTAGGTACGTATGAGCATTTACCTATAATGCAATTCATTCTTATTGAAAGGTATGAGGGTATAAGTAAAAAGGCTAAAGCACTTAATGATTTACTAAGTACGGGAATACCTAAAGAGGTTGCCTTAGAAATGTGTGGATTTGACAAAGACCTTCAATTAGAAGATATTACGGTAATGGGTGGTACTACTCATATGATGCACGATGAAGAATCAGAAGAAGAAGAAGGATATATAGACGGAGAAGAAGATGAAGAAGAAAATATAGAAGAAAATGGAGAAGACTAAACTAACAAAGGAGCAGTTACTTAAAATAGTAGAGAGAAAAAACAAACAACTCAACGACAAAAAAGTAATAAATAAATCTGTTTGTAAATAAAGCTATGAAATTAGATATTCCAAATTACCAAACAAAAAAAGAGTTATTCGAGTTCTTAGTATTAAACAAAGAAACTCTTGTATCTCAAAAAAAGAGTGTTATTAAGTTAGCTGACGGTATTGGCGGAAGTTCTATTCATACCGAAGCAAAAAAGTTAGCAAACAAATCGCAAGACGGCTACGAGGAGCCTGTTACCGAAATAACGGTAAAAGCGGTTATAAATACTACTAACTTTTTAGATTCACACGGAGACGTTCATATTCCTGGTATTTGGAACAAGTCTTTAAAAGAGAACAATAGGATAATGCACGTTCAGGAACACCAGTCAAGTTCTTTTGATAAAATTATATCAAGCGGTGACGATTTAAAAGCTACCGCAGAAACAATGACTTGGAAAGAGTTAGGGTATAATGCTATTGGAACAACTCAAGCTTTAGTTTTTGAGTCAAAGGTAAAAGAGTCTCGTAATAAATATATGTTTGACCAATACAAACAAGGATTCGTAAACAATCATTCAGTAGGGATGAGGTACGTAAAAATGGAATTGGCTATAAACGATGAGGATTACGAAAAAGAAAAAAACTTTTATGACAAATATATTTCACAGGTAATAAACCAAAAAGATGCTGAAGATTTAGGGTATTTTTGGGTAGTTACCGAAGCAAAAGTAATTGAGGGTTCAGCCGTACCAATGGGAAGCAACCCAATTACTCCAACAACAAACATTGACAAAGAGCCGTCTTTCCTTGATTTACTTGGAAAAATAGACACTCAAGAGAAAGCCGCAGAAAGCACTTTCAGTATAATTGATGCGATTAATAAAAACAATTTTTTAATTTAAACAAACGTTAAGATGAACAAAGAAGAATTTGATGCACTTATGTTAAAGATAGAATCTTCTATCGGTGCTAGTATGGACACAAAACTAAAGGATGCTTTTAGAGAAGTAAATCCTGAAGTTTTAAAAGCAATTTCTGATAACTCTGTAGAGTTAAAGAAAACAGTAAAAAGTTTAGAAGCTTCTAATGGAAGTTTAGTTGAAGCTCAAAAAAGCCAAGGTGCTGTTATTGAAGGTTTAACTGCTAAATTAAATAAGGCAAACGAGAACAAAGAAGTTTCTTTTAAAGCACAAGTAACTGAATTGCTAATCGCTAACAAAGAGAAGTTAGTAGCAATGAAGAACGGAGATTCTAAAACGAATATTCGTATGACAATGAAGGCAGTTGGAAATATGACGTTGGCTGGAAGCACAACAGGTCAATTACCACAAGCTGAAAGAGAAGCGGGAATTACTCGTATCGTAAGAAGAAATCCTTTTATCTTAGAATTGGTAAACGTTGGAACAATTAGTTCTAACTTATGGGAGTGGGTACAACAAGCTAACGCTGAAGGCGCACCAGCAATGACTGCTGAAGGAGCAGCTAAAGCTCAAATTGATTTTGAATTAGTACTTGCAAGTGCAGCAGTTCGTAAAGTTACCGCTTATATCAAGGTATCTAAAGAAATGTTAGATGATATTCCTTTAATGGAGTCTGAAATCAACCAAGAACTTTCTGAAAGAATTAACTTAACTATTGATGCTCAATTGTTATCAGGAGACGGAACAGGACAAAACTTAACGGGTATCTTAGCTAACGCTACTGCTTTTGCTGCAGGTTCTTTTGCTACGGGTCAAGTTAATGAAGTTGTAACTCCAATTAATGCTGATGTATTAAGAGTTGCTATCAACCAAATTTCAATTGCACTTTTTCAAGCAAATTATATTGTTATGAATCCTTCTGATGTTACAGCAATGGATTTAGCAAAAGGTTCTGACGGTCATTATATTTTACCTCCATTTTCTACAAACGCAAATACGGTTGTAAAAGGTATTCCAGTTATTGCTAACACAGGAGTTACTGAAGGAGATTATTTAGTAGGAGATTTCAGTAAAGCTGGTGTAAGATTTAGAGAAGGTTTAAGTTTTGACGTAGGTTATGAGAATGATGACTTTACTAAGAACTTTGTAACTATCTTAGCAGAAGCTAGATTAGTTCAAAGAGTTAAATCTAATCACTATCCTGCATTTGTAAAAGGGGATTTTGCAACTGACAAAGCAGCTATTGCAAAAGCATAAGGAACTTTAAACAATTGAATAGAAAAAGTAAAAACTGATAAGTAATGGCTAATTTAATTAATTCATCGTATTTCCAAAAAGGGGATTTATATATCCCAAACAATACTGATATAAATGTTGGAGATGTTGGTATAACCAATCAAACTGACTTGGATTTCTATATTGTAGAATATGAACGTGAATTATTATTAAATGCATTAGGTATTGTTTTATACGAAGAATATTTAGTAGCACTACAAAACTTAAATAAAGTTCCCAAAAGATGGACGGACTTAATAGACGGTGTAACCTATACAAATCCCTCTAGCGTTGTAAAACGCTGGGAGGGTTTAAGGGGTGCTAATAAACAAAGCCTTGTAGCTTCTTTCGTATATACTAAATATCTTAGAAATTACAATGAAACATTTGCAACTACGGGAGTAGTTCGTAATGACTCTAAAAACGCTACTAATTACGATGCAACGCCAAAGTATATTAAAGCGTATAATAAGTTCTTACGACAATACCAAGCAGACAACTTACCTAATCCAATAACTTACGTTAATAGATTTGGTACCAATGGGCTAGACTGGTACGGCTCTGAAGAAACAACTGTTTCATTATATCAATTTTTAACTGATTCTAATAACGAGAAAAGTATATTTCCTGACCAACTTAAGTTAATAGGAGGTAGCCCAACAAAGGTTGCATCTATTAATATATTAACAGTAGATGCTTTAGGTGAAGTATTAACTTATGAAATTGTAAACGCTGGAGCAGGTTATACTGCATTAGATGTTTTAACAATTCCTAGAGGAGATGTAAACGCTACTTTAACACTAGACGAAACTAAATTAACTGAAACAGCAACATTAGAAGCTGGAACAGGATATGAGGTTATTCCAGCTGTTTTTGCACCCGCTTTTCCTGATTTTACTTTTAAATTTTACGCAGAACAAAATTCATTTGGTATATGATTGTATCAGAACATACTATAAGGGACATTATAGCAACTATTCCAGCTATTCAAATTAACTCAGAAATACTTTCTAAACCAAAGTTTCACTGGGGAGACGAGGATGAGCTAAATAGATACGTTCAAGTTATGAAGGAAGACTCGTACCCGTTAATATGGTTACTACCTTCTCCTGATAATTATGAAGGTACTTTAGGTCAAGACTTAACAAAAGAATGTTCTTTTATAATCGCAACAAGAGAAACGAGACAGTCGTTGTTTAATAATGAAAGATACAAAACTTCTTTCGACCTTGTTTTACAACCCTTGACCGAAAATCTTATACACGGACTTACCGTATCAAATGCAACAAGTAGGATTGGAGATAATTGGAAAATACTAAAACTCCCAAACTACTCTGCTGAAAGCGAGAAGAACGGTACTATTGATTTATGGGATGCAATTAGCCTTACTATTGATATAAGGTTTAATTCTAATTTAAAATGTTTAAACACAATAAGCTATGGCAGTAACTAAAAAAAAGAAGGTTGTTAAAAAACGAAAAATAGCAATCGCTATTGTTCAGTTTACTTTTAAGGGAGTTCTATATAAAATAGGAGATTCTTTTGAAGGTAAGCAAAACGAAGAAAATTCACTAATTAATAAAAATTTAATAAAATGGCAGTAATAAATACAATAGCTTCAAAATCCGCAGGTTGCGGGGGTGAGGCAATAAACACGGGTGACTTAGGATGTGATATATCCTTTGGTCTTGTTATTCACGCTTTAGGATTTGCTAAAGGAACTGTAATAGGAAAAAACACAGAATTAACTTTATCGGTTATTGAGGCTTTAGTTCAAAAAGGAGAGATTATACCTATTATGGATGCTTTTTCTTCTGAACCAACAATGTCTGAAGATACTTTAGAAACTTCTCCATTAGGAGTTGAAGCTTTAACGCTTAAAGGTCTTCCTAAATATTCTTTGACAATGAAAAAAGGTCAACAATATTACAAGGAAATGGCTAAGTTAACAGGTTTTGGAAACATTAACTACGTTCTTGGAGACGTAAACGGAAATTGGAAATTTGCAGTAGACGGAAACGGAGACTTTACAGGTTTTACAGCGGGTCAAACTTTAGCAGCAATTACAACTCCTGCTACGGCAACTGAAACTGAAAAGAAAACTTTTACTTTTCAATTGACTGATAGAACTCAAATTGATTCTACTTACGCAGTTGTTGAAGCAGCTAACGCTTTTCCAATTTCTAATATAACAGGAGTTAACGGAGTTGAGTTTTCTTTTGCTGATGCAAACGGAGCAGTTGTTCCAGCTTCAGGAGATGTTACTTTAAAAGTTAAAGCGGTTTTATCTTCTGATAGAATTACTGATATTGAAGGACTTGTTTTAGCAGACTTTAATACTTCTGCGGGTACAATATCAGCTATTTCTGATGACGGAAACGGTTTCTATACTTTAACAGTATCGGCTTTATCTACGGGATTACTTACCGTAAAAACTAAGGATTCTACATTAGGAACTGACGTTATAGCTAACTCGAATGTATTATTCAAGTCTAACTTGTTGAGTGCTACGGTAGCATAGTAAATATTTTACTAATAATTAAAAACCCTTTCTCAATGCGAGGAAGGGTTTTTTTAATATAAAAAATATAAATATGAATGTTGTTCAGTATCAAAAAAGACTAAAATCTTTTAAGGTAGAAGATAATATTAATAAGGCTTCTAAAGAAAATTCTGAAGAAATAGTTAATTTAAACAGATTAAATTTAAGCAAAGGACTTAATAGTCTAGACCAAATAGTAGGACGGTATTCAGCGTTTACTGCAGCTTGGGCAAAAAAATTTAAACCAAATAAACCTAAAACATTTGGTAGCCTATATAATTTTAACTGGACAGGTTCTTTTATTAACGGAATTTTCATAACTTACCAAGAATCTAAAATAAAATTTAGTAGTAAGGGAATGGGTAATGCTAAGAAATCTAGATTTATTACAAGTAACAAATTATTGGGATTATCTCAAGCTAAGGGAAAGATTATTAATAATAGCATTATAATTCCAACATTAAGAAAATTATTTAAAAGTCATATAAGTAAGTAATGAGTAAAGATAAGATATATTTAAGTTTTGAGGATTTACCTGTATATAATTTCTACAAAATAGTTGAGACATCTGATATGAGATGGTTTTACGAAAAGTTTAGAAATGATAAAGACTTTATAATATCTGAAGATGAGTCGTTAGAATTAATTACTAGGTATACAGATATTTACGATGAGAGAGTTAAATACACTAATGATACAAAATCTTTAGAGTATTATAGGAAATTAAATGAAATGAGTGACCTTGAAACTAAGTTATTTAGAATAACCTCTGCATTCGATATTTTAATTGATATGAAGGTTGATAGTGATTTATTTTCCGAATATGTAACATATTTTAACGAAGACGAAGGTTTTGTTTACTCAAAAGAAGTTAAAGATAAAGAAACAGCTTTAGAGTATATTGAATGGTTACGTAGAAAAATAAAGGGATTTAGAACAAAAGTTAAAGTTACAAAATCTAATTACGCAGATATTTTAAAACCTGCTGATATTAATTCTAAAAACGCTAATTTTGACATAGTAAAAGAAAAGATACTTTTACAGGAATCTTTGGTTCTTTCGATAGATATTTATACTTGCCCATTAATTGAATGGTGCGCTATGATTATAAGGTCAGAAGAAAAATCTATTCAAGCTAAAAAAGATTTAGATAAAATAAAAAATAAAAGATAAAATATTATGGCGGGTCAAGTTGATATTATAATTTCAAAACAAGCAATGGCGGAGATAGAAACCGCTACTGCTAAATTAGAGGCTTTAAGGTTAAAGGTATTGGAAGTCAATAAGGCTGGTGCAAAAACGACAGGTGTATCTAACAATGATGATATTGTTCGAGAAATACAAAAAACAAACCAATTAATAGCAGCTCAAAAGAATTTAATATCAACTAAGAAAAAAACAGCAAAAGCAATTGTAGGTACCGCACAAGCCTTATCAAATGAAATAAGTCAATTAAAAAAAGAGCAATCAACTTTAACTACATCAAATAAATCTTGGCTTCAGTATGAAATGAGAATTATGAAAGTTCAGGCTAAGCTTAAAAGCTTAACGACAACTCAATCTCAAGTATCAATGGCTACAAGAAAATCAACTAGTGCGACTAAGGGTTTTGGGAGTAGCCTTGGAAGTGTAGGAAAGTTACTTGCAGGAGGTGGTATTCTTATGGCTATAAAAAAATTAGTAGATATGGCTGTTGCTCTTACAAAGCATATTTTTAGTTTAGCTAAACAATTTGATTCACTTCGTTTCGCATTAGAAAGAACATCATCTACTTTGTTAGAAGCTAAAATGAATACGGCTTTTATGTTAAAGCTTTCTACTGATTTAGGTCTTTCTTTAATTGCAACTACAACAAGATTTATAAAATTCGCAGCTGCAGCTCGTAATTCGGGTCTTGCAATGAGAGACGTTCAAAAGATTTTTGGTACAATGGCAAAAGCGGGAGCCGTTCTTGGTTTACGTACTGATGAATTGTCGGGTGTATTTTTAGCCTTAGAACAAATGCTTTCTAAAGGTAAAGTAACTACGGAAGAATTAAGAAGACAATTAGGTGAAAGATTACCAGGTGCGTTTGGTATAATGGCAGCGAGTTTAGGAGTTACTCTTCCTAAGTTAGATGAAATGCTAAAAAAAGGTGAGTTACTTTCAGCCGAGGTTTTACCAGGATTTGCTGATGCAGTTGAACAAGCTTTCGGTTTAGAAAGTGTTGACAAGGTAGAGACTTTAGTTGCTTCTCAAAATAGACTTACTACCGCTTGGCAAAATTTTGTTAAAAATATAACAGGAGAAGAAAGTACAATAAAAAGAGTTTTTAAGACTGTACTTGACAGTATTACTGAAGTAATTGATGTAATAAATCAATTTGTTAATTCTGAAATATATAATAATCAAGAATTTATGGCTTTTGGTTTTGATACCGAAACAGATATAATAAAAAAAATAGCAAAAAAGAAACTTGAAGATACTAAGAAAGAAGGCGAAAAGCTTGAAGACTTAAAACTTGCAGCCTCCAAAGCACTAAAGGCTAAAGAGCAGAGTTTAAATGATGAAGCAGCTGAAGAAACACTTAGATTAGCTGTCGCAGCTGTTTTAAAATACAATAAAGAACTAGGTAAGATTGAACAAGAAGAAGCTGAAAAAAGGTTTAATGAATCATTTGTAGAATATCAAGAACAGAAAGAAGAAGTAGAAGCATTACAACTACAACTAAATAACTTAAAAGCAACTGAAAATGATTCAACTCCTTTCCTTAGTAAAGTAGGTAAAGGTCTTGCTACTGCGGTAGGTGGTATGGCAGGTGGTGCTTTAGCCGAGGACTTACTCCCTAAGTCAGATAGAGATGAGGAGATAGCCAAGGTAAGAAAAAAATTAACAAAACAAACCCAAGAATTAAATAGGGTTGAAGGTCAACTAAACGCTGATAGGTTATTAGCGGAGAAATCTAAGTCTACTGTTCTTGACCCTAAAACCGTTGGAGATACAAAAAAGACTTTAGCTGAAATTTCTGATTTAACAAACAAAGCGATAGTTGAACAGCTTTTAAAAGAAATTGAAATTAACAAAGAAAAAATAACTAGAACTAAAAGCGGTAGTGAAGAAATGATTGAGTTAATTCAATCAAATGTTCAAAAAGAAATTACAATAGAAGGTCTTTTAGCTGAAGATAAAATAACACTTGCTAAAAAGGTAGCGGACAAAAAAATAGAGGAATCTAAGAGAGTTCTTAAAGGTAAACCAGAATTGGCTCAAAGGTTAATTGATATAGAAAAAGAGCGCATTAATAAAGTAGAAATTATAGAGCAAAATAGTCAAAAGAGAGTTCACGCAATTACGAAGTCATATTTTTCTATTTTAGAGAGAGAAACTAAAAAGCATTATAACTTTAAAGTACTTGAAGTAAATGGAGCTACTGCTAAGGAAATAATTAGCCTAAGAGAAGTTTATTTAAAAGAACTAAAAACAACTAAAGACAAAAAAGCTTTAAATAAAAAATACTTATCAGATAAAAATGAGCTAGAGGTAATAGCTTTTAACAAAGTTATTGATTTAAGAATTGAAGAAGAAAGGGCATTAGCAGGTCTTACTAAAAAGAATAATAAATATACTCAAGGTTTACAGGCAAGAATAGATGTCTTAGAAAGTAGGAAAAAAGTTCCTAAAGTAGAAGGAGGGGATGATACTAGTGTTGAAGATAAGAAAAAGGAAGAGTATCGAAGTTTATTAGGTTACGCTAAAGATTACGCTGACGCACTTACAGGTATTGCAACTGGTATTTTAGACGGTAAAATAGCTGATATTGACGCAGAGATAGAAGCTACAAGGTTAAAGTATGACGAAATGTACATACTTGCTGAAGGAGATGCTAAACAAACAAGACTTCTAAGAATACAAGAAGCTGAAGATATAGCAAAATTAGAAAAGAAAAAACGTAAACTTCAAAGACAAAAGGCTATTTTTGAAAAAGCAAACGCAATTATACAGATTGTTTTAAATACTGCAATAGCAGCGAGTAGGGTTACGGCTGACACAGGTTTATTAGGAGTACCTTTATTGCCTATTATTTACGGTCTTGGAGCATTACAAGTTGCTGCGGTATTAGCACAACCTCTACCTAAGTTTGCTCAAGGTGGTGTAATGGGTCACGATGGTTTGGCGGTAGTAGGAGACGGTGGTAAACAAGAGGTTATTAGAACTCCTGACGGTAAACTATCTTTAACTCCTAATACTGATACGGTTGTTAATTTACAGAAAGGAACTGAAATATTTTCTTCAGTTGATAAATTTAATCAACAAAACCCTAATGAAATGAGTTCTATGTTACACTCGGCAAGTTT
>Ga0209302_10002486_pt1 | contig 10729 bp, 4 predicted proteins | sample ArcOceMetagenome_2_FD_187445 | JGI IMG/M metagenome (GOLD analysis project Ga0209302, IMG submission 187445) | Marine eukaryotic phytoplankton communities from Arctic Ocean - Arctic Ocean ARC135M Metagenome (SPAdes) (version 2) | ecosystem: Environmental > Aquatic > Marine > Oceanic | place... | reverse complement strand
GCGTTCACGAAAGCGCGTTCACGAAAGCGCGCCGCCACAACGCCAAACTCATCGATCGCGGTGCAATGCCTCATCGGTGGCTGCAGCGGCGCGGATGTATCAAGGGCTCCACCAAAGTCTACAGCATCAATCAACGGGCGGGCGGGGCTCCAGCGCCAAAGCTGGCCGCAGGCGGCGCCTCGCGCCTTCGCCGGCGCATCGGTTCGGTACCTAGCGATAAGATAAGATAAGATTGTTGGGTTTCTCTTATCTTATCTTATCTTATCTTATCTCTATATCTTATCTTATCTCTATCTATCTATCTATCTCTCTCTCTCTCTAGCGTTCTATTCGGAGCGTCACGCGCTTGCTTCCCGCTCCGCGGCAGGCGACGGGCAAGATGTCCGGGAACAAGGCGCTCGATGGTTCGCTCGCTTTGCTGCAGGACCTACAAGACACGGCGGAGCGCAGCTGGCGCGCCTTCCAGGAAGAGGAGGAGCGTCGACAACAGGGGCCGCTAGGTGGCGCCTCAGCGGGTTCTCCTGCTTTCGGAGTACAGTCAGGACAGCTTCCCGATGAGCCTGGTGAGGCGCTGCTTACCCCGCCGACCAAGGCACCCGGCGAGGTCGAGGCGCTCGAGCTCAGCGCGCACCAGCGCAAGCTCGCCGCGGTGTGGCGACAAGACCTGTCTGGCCCGAGCGATGCAGCGCCACTCAGGCTGCGATCGCCGCCCAACTCGGAAAAAGCCCGGACAGCGCTTCCACCCGCGTCGATCAAGAGCCCGAATCGGCTGCTGTCGCCGTTTTGTCTGGGAGCCGGTGCGTCACACCCAGGATGGGCTCAGCTCGCGTACCTGCCCTGCCGCCCTCGACCCACGACCCATCCCTCGACCCGCCGCCATCCCTCACCCACCCCGACACACACACACAACTCCACACGCGGCAGGCGCGCAATCGGAGCGCAATGCGGCCGGAGGCAGCGGGGGCGACGCACGGAGCAGCGCGCGGGCGGCGCAGCCGATCACGCCGTCGGGCTACCACCCGCTGCAGGCAGCGCCGACCGAGCCGCGCGAGCTGGTGCGCGCGCGCATCGCGCTGCGCCGCGCGCACGGGATGATCGCTGGTGAGCGGCGGCTGCTGGCCGGGGCGGTCGAGCGCCTCGCGGCGCACGCGGCGCACGCAGCTACGCAGGCAGGCGGCGCGGTGGGCGGCACGGCGGGCAAGGAAGCGCGGCTGGGCGAGCACGTGGCGCGCCTCCGGCAGCTTGCTGAGGAGAGCACGCTCGCCTGCCGTGAGTACGATGGCAGCGGCGAGCCGCCTCCGCTCGGCATCAGCGCCGCGGTCGAGGTGGAGGGCGCCGTCGACGGGGCCGTGGCGGCGTGGGGGCGGGCGTGGGCGGCGAAGGCAGAGGCGTACCTCGCGCGCAGCGGGGCGGAGGCGGAGCGCGCGCGCGAGGAGGAGCGGCGCTCGGTTGCGCTGCGCCTGGGTGAGGCGCAGGCGGCGACGGCGACGGCGGAGAGGGAGGCGGAGGCGAGCCGTGCCGATGCCGCGCGCGCGGAGGAGCGCGCGGCGCGCGCGCAGGCAGACGTTGCGCTCGAGCTGGCGAGGCGAGAGGCGGCGGCAGTCAGGGAGCGGGCTGAGGCAAGTGCGCGCGGCGCCGAGCGGCGCGCGGCCTCCTCCGCGCTGCGCGGCGCCCTGGCCGAGGCCGAGGAGGAGGCGGCGGCGCTACTCGCCGCCGTCGCGTCGTCATCGGCGGCGGGGTCGGCGGCGGCGTCCTCGGCGACAACGAGCGTCGCGGCCGTACAGATGCTCGGCCGGAGCCTCGCAGAGACCGAGGCGCGCGAAGCGGAAGCGGCGCGCAGTGATGCAGCTCCAACCTTACTGACCTCCCTGCCAACCTCCGTCTCAAACTATCTCTTCCTATTGCTGCAGGTGCAGCGTGAGGCGGATGGCTTCTCGCGCCAGCTGGAGATGGAGCAGGCGATCGCCACACTCGAAGAGGAAGCGAAGCGGATGCAGGCTGAACACTGCGCGGCGCGAGCACAGGCGGAGGAGCGCGAGCGGGAGCTGCTAGACGACGCGGCGACGGCGCGCCACGAGCTGCAACTCGCGCAGGAGGCGGCTGCGGAGGAGAAGCGACGGCAGCAGCGCCACCTGCGCCGTGCGCAGGTGCACACCGAGCAGCCCCGCACGCCCGCACGCCCGCACGCCCGCACGCCCGCACGCCCGCACGCCTACACTGCTGCGACCTCTCATCGCAGGACCTAGAGTTGCAGCTGAGCGCCGCGCGAGGCGAGATCAAGCGCAGTAGCAGCAGCGCGAAAACCATCGGCCCACGGCTGCGCAGCGCCGCCGCGCCACGCGGCCAAGTCGGAGGCGGAGGCGACGGCGGAGGCGGAGGCGACGGCGGAGGCGGCAGTGGCGGCGGTGGCGGTGGTGGCGGCGGTGGCGGCGGCACGAGGCTCGCGCTGGCCGCCTCCGCAGCGTCGGCGTCTGCCCCGTCCGCGCCGCGCTCGCATCTGGATGGTGAGCTGCGCGCTGTGCTGGCAGAGGCAGAGGCGGAGGTCGAGGCCGCCAAGAGGGTGGGGGCCGCATGGAGGCTGCCTGGCGCGCGTGGCGCCGCTAGCGGCGGCGTCAGTGGCAGCGGCGCGGGTAGCCACGAGGAGCGAGGGGCAGCGGGGCGGCGTATGGCATGGGAGGCGGCCGACCACACCTTTCCTGTGGAGCTGCACGCGGCGGCGCGGTGCGCGCTCGCGGCGTCGCCCTCCGCCTCGCTGCCGCTGCCGCCCTCCGTGGGTGGCTTGCGCACCCCGGCGAGCCGGGCGGAGGCGGCAGCCGAGCGGGAGGAGGCGGCGGCCGAGGGGACGGTGGGCGCGCGCGTGCACGGTGCGCGCACGGCGCGCGCGCGCGAGGAGACGGAGGCGCTGTTGCTGGCCGAGCTGGCGGAGGCGCGGGAGGCGCGGCGGGAGGTCGAGGCAGCGGCGGCCGAGGCGCGGCGGCAGTGGGGGGCGGAGTGGGCCAAGGAGCGCGAGCGCACGGAGGCAGCGCTGGAGCTGGCCGTGGCGGCCGAGAGGCAGGAGGCCGCGTCGCAGCGGGAGCAGGCGGCGCGGCTGCAGAGGCTGGTGGAGGTGCTGCAGGGGAGGCTCGAGGCGGAGGCGAGCCGGCGGAGGCACGAGGAGCAGGGCGCCGCCGGGCGTGATGCGCTCGCACTCGCACTGGTGCGCGCCGCCTCGCCGGGTGGCGGCGGCGGCGGCGGCGGCGCACGGGAGGTGTACACAGCGGATCGCGAGGTGCAGATGGTCGAGCGGTCGAATGAGCTAGCGCGGCTGCGGGAGGAGCTGGGCGGGGCGGAGGCGGCGCGGCGCGCGGCGCACACGGCGCTGCAGCTCGAGCAGCTCGAGCGCAGCGCGGCGGAGGTGCAGATGGCGGCAGCAGCACGCGCAGTGGAGGTGGCGCAGAGCAAGGCAGCGGCAGTTGAGAAGGCCGCGGCAGCGTCGGTGGCGGTGGCGGAGCGAGCTGCGGACAAGGCGTTGGCTGAGCGAGCGGCAATGGTGGAGCAGGCGGCGGCCGCGGCGGCAGGGCAAGGGGGCGAGGCCAGGGCGCGGGCGGCGGCGGCGGTGATGGTGGCGGAGGCGGAGGCGCAGTTAAGGCTGCCAATGGAGGTGCTGCAGCTCGAGCGGGCAGCCGAGGCAGCCGAGGCGGCGGAGGTGGTCCAGCGCGGGCTGAGCGTGCAGGCCGAGGCGGCCCTCTCGGCAGCAGCCGCACGAGTGGCGGTCGCCCCGGAGGCAGGCGCGCCCGGCGGCTGGCGGTCGAGCGCGGCCGAGCGCGGCTGGTTGGAGGGGCGGCTGGCGGCGTCGGAGCGCGCGCTGGAGGCCAAGCAGGTAGAGCTGGCGGCCAAGCAGGCAGAGGCAGAGGGGCTGGCGATGCAGCTCCAGGTGATGACGCAGCTGAAGCAGCATGCGGCGGGGCACACGTCGCCGCCCAAGACACGCCCAGGCCCCAAGTCGCCGCCCAAGCAGTCTGCCGACGGCGCAATCTCAGAGGCGGAGATCGCGGCGATCACGGCGCAGCAGGAGGCCGAGGCCAACGTGATGCGGGCGAGGCTGCAGCGCGAGGCTGAGGCGGCCCGGGCGGAAGCGGCGGCGGCGCGGGCGGAGCTAGCAGCGGCGCGGGACGACGCGGCGGGCGCGCGCGCGCAGCTGCGCGACGCCGAGGAGGCGCTCATGCAGCAGCAGGGGTCGACGCTGGCGCAGGAGGCGGAGGTCGGGCTGCGGGTCGAGATCGACGACCTCGCGACGAGATTGCAGGAGGCTAAGGCGGCCCGCGCGCGCGCGGCGACAGCGTCCGAGGAAGCAGCGGCGTCGGCGGCGGCGGCGGAGGCGAGGGCAGAGGTCGACCGTGCCGACGCCGAGCAGGCACGGGCGGAGGCGGTGCGCGCACGCGAGGAGATGGAGGCGGTGGAGCGCACGGCGGAGACGGCGTGGCGCGAGGCGGCGGCGGCGACGCGCGCGGCGCAGACGGACGCGGCAGAGCGGCTGGCGGCTGCGAAGGAGGATGCGCAGGCGGCGGTCGCGGAGGCGCTCGCGGCTGCCGAGGCGATGGCGGCGCTGCGGCTGCGCGGTCACGAGCAGCAGCTGGAGGCGCAGTACGCGGCGGAGCTGCGGCGGGATCGCGCGGCCAACGCCGCCGCCGAGGAGGCCGCGTTTGTGCGCGCGGCAGAGGCGGAGGCGGAGCGCGGCGCGGCGCTCCAAGACGCGGGCGAGGCGAGGCACGCCGAGCTGGCGGCACTCAGGCAGCGGGCGGCGACGGCGGAAGACGCGTACGCCGAGGTGGCGCGCGCACTGCAGCAGGAGGCCCATGCGCGGCAGGCGGCGAGCAAGCAGGCAGAGGCGGCCGCGGAGGCGAAGGCGGAGGCGGCGGAGGCGCTTGCTGTGGAGGTGCAGGCGCGGCGGCAGGACCTCCAGATATTGGCAGAGGCGCAGTTCGCACTGTTGGAGGCGCGAGAGGAGCGGGAGCAGGCGCTGCAGGCGGCACGGGGGGAGGCCAGGCTGGAGATGCAAGGAGACCGCGACCTCGAGGCCAGGCTGCATCGTGAGAGCCTCAGCGTCGGCGTTGGTATCGCGGCAGTGACGTCGGCGTCGGCGTCGGCGTCGTCGGCGGCGGCGAATTTGACGGCCTCGCCCACGCGCCTGGGCTCGCGCTCCGCATTTGGTGCCGGCACGCCCTCCTCCCCGACCAAGGGCGAGACCACCATGGAGGAGATCTCAAAGGCAGTGTCGGCGCGCAACGAGGCGGTGCAGAGGGCGGAGGCGGCGGAGCGAGGGGAGGTGGCAGCGCGCGCTAAGGTCTTGGAGATCAGAGCGGAGCGAGATCAGGCGGCCCGCATGGCAGCGGACCGAGACATGGCAGCGGAGGCGGCGAGAGGGGAGCTTGCGGCAGCGGCAGAGGCGACGGCAGCGGTGGAGGCGAGGGCGGTGGATGCGGAGGCCGCGCTGTCGACAGCGAGGGCGGAGATCTTCGATATTGAGGCGCTGCACGAAGCGGCGGTGGAGCGGGCCCAGGCGGCGGAGGTGGCGATGGCTGCTGCTGAGGCGACGGCGATGAGTGAGGTCTCGGAGCTGCGAGAGTCTCGCGACGAGGCTCGGGTGCGGACAGAGGCGGCAAAGGTGGCCGTCAAGGCGGCACAGGCGGACGCAGCCGCCGCGAAGGCGGCGGCGTTGGCGGTGCGAGAGGCGACGTGGCAGGAGGCTGCGGTAGTTGGCGAGGTCGAAGCGGTCGACGCACTCGATTCGATGCGACAGGAGCTGATCGCGGCGCGGCAAGGTCTGGTGGACAATGCTGACGAGGAAAAGGTGCAGGCTCGCGCCGCGGCGGAGAGGCTCAAGGCTGTGGAGGAGGAGCTCGATGCGGCGCGAGCGGAGCTGCTGGAATCGGCGGAGCTGCTGACAGCAGCGAGAGAGGAAGGGCGCGAGGCGAGTGAGGAGACGCACACGCTGCGGCAGAAGACGGTGGCATTGGAGGCGGCAGCGCTGAGGACTGGCACAGCGGAGGCAGCCGCGGAGGTGGCGGCGGAGGAGTCGGCAGTTGCGAGGGCCGCGGCGGAAAGGGCTGAGGAGGAGGCGAGTCGCATGGTGTCCGAGGCGCAGGATGCGGCGAGGGCGGCGAAGGAGCAGGCCGACGAGCGGGTCATGGCATCCAATCAGCGCCGTTTGCAGGGCGTGGTGGCGGCAGAGGCAGAGGCGGAGGCGGAGGCGGAGCGCGTGGCCGAAGAGATGCAACTGAAGATCCACGCAGCGATCACGCGCGCGGAGGTGGCGGAGGCGGCACTGGCGGCGTTCGAGGCTTCTTCTTCTTCTCGGAAACCTTCGGAGCGAGAAGAAGAGGAGGCCCCTTCAAGCGCCGCCGACGACGGCAAGCTGCTCGAAGCAGGCGGCGGCGGCGGCGGCGGCGGCGGCGGCGGCGGCGGCGGCGGCGGCGACGGCAGCGACAGCGGCGGCAGCGGCACGGTCACCAAACCGGGGGCCGGCGGCGGCGACGGCGGCGACGGCGACGGCGACAGCGACTGCAAGTTGACAAAGGCGCAGCGGAAGAAGCTCAACGCCAAGAAGAAGAAGCGCCTGTCGAGCGATCGACTGTCGAGCGAGTCAGGCAGCGGGGCGGCGGCGGTGGTGCACGAGACGGTCGGGAGGACGAGTGCAGCGCTCGATGTGCCGAGGGAAGCGGAGACGAAGGCGGAGGTGGAGGCGGAGGTGGAGGCGGAGGTGGAGGCGGAGGTGGAGGCGGAGGTGGAGGCGGAGGTGGAGGCGGAGGCAGAGGCAGCCAGGGCACAGTTACAGGCATCACGGGACATGGCGATGCAAAGGGCGGTGGCGGCGGAGGCTGTGGCAGCGGTGGAGGAAGCGAAGGCGGGGCAGGCTGCGGCGGAGGCCCAGAGGATGGAGGCGCAGGCGACCCTGGAGGTGGTGCGGGAACGGCGGCGGAACCAGAAGGCGTCAGAGTCCAAGGTGCTCGACGCGATGGTCAAGGAGCTCCTGGAGGCACGGGAGCAGCAGGCAGCCGCGGAGAAGGAGGCAGAAGAGGCCAGGGCGACGGCGGAGGTGGCGTTGGCCGGCCAGGCGGCGGCGGAACGGAAGGCCCTTGAGGCGGCGACTGCCCTCGAGTCTGCCGCGGAGGCGCGGGAGGCAGAAGTCACCCGGCGTCCCGACGCGGACGTGGCGGCATCTCTCGAGGCGGCAAGAGCCGAGCTTGAGGCCGTGCGGGCGGAGGCGGCGGAGGCGGCGGCGGAGGCGGCGGAGGCGGCGGCGGAGGCGGAGGAGGCGGCAGCGGAGGTGGCGGCGAGGGGGCCAACGCGAGAGAGCGCGGAGCTAGCGGCGTGGCAGCTGACTGCGGCACGGGAGGCGCAGGCGCATGCAGAGGAGGAGGCTTCGCAGGTTGCCGCGGCGCTGACGGAGGCGCGAAGCGCCCAGGCGGAGGCGATTGCGATTGCGTACGAGGTGGCGGCGGCAGCACGGAAGGCACAAGAGGAGTCGGAGGCGAGGGCCTCAGAAGCAGAGGCGGTGGCTGAGGAGAGGCAGCTCGCGCTCGAGGAGGCACGCCAGGGATGGTGGACGGCAGAAGCGGAGGCCGCAGAGGCGAAGGCGTTGCTGAGGGAGGTGAGTCAAGGTCAGACACCGGCGGCGAGAGACGACGAGGACGCGGGCTTTGCCTTAGAGGCGGAGGCGACAGCTGTGGCCACCATAGCCGAGGGCGCGTTGGCCGCCATAGCTGCTGCCAGAGAAGGGCAGACGAAGGCGGAGGAGGAGATTGACGAAGCGCAAGCGGAGCTTGGGGCGGCTAAAGGGGCACAGTTCGTAGCGAAAGAGGAGGTGGCAGAACTGATGGTGGCATTCGCAGCCGTCAAGGAGAGCAAGGCAGGGGCGGAGGCGGAGGCAGCCGCAGCGCAGGTGGCGCTTGCGGCTGCGGCGGAGGCGGCGGAGGCGGAGGCAGCCGCAGCGCAGGTGGCGCTTGCGGCAGCGGCGGAGGCGACGGCAGCGGCGGAGGCGAGGGCGACGCATGCGGAGGCCGCGCTGTCGGCAGCGAGGGAGGAGCAGGCCGCGGTGAGGGCGGAGGCTGCGGAGGCGGTGGCGGTGGCGGCGGCGGCGGCGGCAGCAGCAAATGAGCGCGCGGAGAGCGCAGAGACGCACGCCAAGGCTGTGCTGGAGGAAGCTGAGGCGGCGGCAGCCGCCGCAGCCGCCGCGGCCTTCCAGTCCCCTGGCTGGACGGGCACGTCTCCGTCTGAAGATGCGGGCGAATGGTGGCTGGCGCCGACGCCGGGGCTGCCGCCGAAGTCCGTTGGCAGACAGCGGCCCTGGCGAGCGGATGACGAGGATGAGGCGGAAGAGGCGGATGAGGCATATGAGGCGGCAGGTGCCGCAGCCAGCGAGGCGGCCGCGATCGAGGGCGAGGCATCGCCGTCGTCGCCACACCCTCCTCCTCTCAGCCGGCTCGCATCTCCTGACTGGCTGCGCGACGCCGCGCTGGACGTGGGCATCGAGTATGAGTCCAAGGCGGCGCCGACGCCCGACGATGCGCGCCTCGTGTCGGCGCTCGCGGCGCAGCAGGAGGCGGAGGGCGCACTCGCTGCCAAGACGGCGGAGGCGGAGCGGCTGGCTGGCGAGCTCGAGGCGACGGCGTTGCAGCTCAGGGCGGCCGAGGAGCGCAGTCACGTGCCGGCGCCGCGCCGCTCGCTCTTTGGGCGGGCCTCTGCCTCGCCTGGCGACTCGCCCTCTGTGGGTCGCGGCTCGCCAGGTGTAGCGTCGGTATCTGCAGCGGCGTCGCCGTCGGCGCCCGCTTTCGAGGCGGCGCGGGCGGAGCTAGCAGCGGCGCGGGACGACGCGGCGGGCGCGCGCGCGCAGCTGCGCGACGCCGAGGAGGCGCTCATGCAGCAGCAGGGGTTGCAGCGCTCAGCGCTGACGGCGCTGGAGACGGAGATGGAGGCGGCCGCGGAGAGGGCGGCGCATGAGGCGGCTGAGGCCCAGGCGAGGGTGGCCGCGCTGCAGGCGGAGACGGAGGTGGCGGTGCGGCGCGCGGAGGCGGCGGAGGCGCAACTGGTAGAGATGCGGCAGGCGGCGGAGGCGCAGGCGGAGGGGAGGATGGTGGCGGGGGCGGACACGCGTGTGAAGGGCATTGCAGCAGCGGAGGGTGGCTTGGGGGGCACACGGGTGGGGAAGCGAGGCCACCGTCGATCGAGCACGGACGAAGGCAGTGTGGTGGCGGCGCTGCGTCAGTTGCGGCGGCAGGAGGATACATCGAGTCCCCTCGGTGGGAGGAGCCGCATATCCCCTGCGGTGTCGCGAGACATGTCGCCCTTGTCCTCACGCGATCGGCTCGACGACCTCGCGCGGGGCGTGGTGCACGCGCAGAGGGACGCGGCGGGAGAGTTCGAGTTGGGCGCGGCGGAACTGCTGCGCTCGTCGCCAGATCGCCACGGCTCAGTCGAGGCGACGGCAGCGGCGGAGGCGAGGGCGACGCATGCGGAGGCCGCGCTGTCGGCAGCGAGGGAGGAGCAGGCCGCGGTGAGGGCGGAGGCTGCGGAGGCGGTGGCGGCGGCGGCGGCGGCGGCGGCGGCAGCAAATGAGCGCGCGGAGAGCGCAGAGGTGCCCGCCTGCCCGCAAGTTGACCAAGGCCCTTGCTTACTGTGTGGCCCTTGCTCACCCGCCAAACCTTCCCGCAGGCGCGCGCACAGGTGGCTCACGATATGATGGAGCTCAGCCTCGGCCTCGCTTCTCCCGGCGCCAAGGGTGCGGCGGTGGTGGTGGCGGCGGGCGCAGTAGGTGCGGTGGCCGCAGATCCCGCCACGGCAGCAGAGCCAAAGGTGGCAGATCAGAACAGCACGCTCCAGCCACCATCGCAGACGCCGCCGTCCGCTGGCGCCGCCTTCGTCGCTTTGGAGGAGGCTTTGGAGAAAGCTGAGGAGGCAGTGGAGGTGGGTGAGGAGGCGCGTGACCCGTCACCGCCACCGCAACAGAGCGAGCACATGCAACCGCTGCCGCCGCTCATCACTTCTGACGAGGGCGGTGCCTCAGACGGCACGCCGCGCCAATCGCCTTCTGGCCCGGCGGCGGCGGCAGAGGAGGCCGTGGTGGCGGTGCGGGAGCTCGAGGAGCGTGCTGCGGCGGCGGAGAGGCGCGCGGCGAGCAAGCAGCAGGAGGTGGATATGCTGAGCGCGCAGGTGCGACAGACCATCCTCGACGCCAAGCTCGACTCGGAGAGCCCAAGCTCCACCAAGCGGCTGACAGAGGTGTTGCGGAGGTCCGAGACCGCAACGGCGCCGCCGCTCGTTCGCGATCCCAGCGCGGTGGTGGGCTCGATCGCTTTCCCGGTGGAGGGGGAGGAGGCGGGCAGCCCGGCCGAGGTAGAGCGGCGGGTACAGATGCTCGAGCGGCGCACCGCACGCGCCGCTCAGCTCGAGGCTCAGCTGACACGTGAGGCGGAGACCCTCGTAGCCGAGCTCACGGCTGCCATTCTCGCGCGAAAGGCCTCGTCGGAGAGTTCCATGAAGGGGCGCAAGCAGGGTGGCGGCGTGTTCAGCGCTTTCCGCAGCCCGGCCAAGAAGAAGTGAGCAGACTAGTTTCTAGCGTGGGCCCAGCCGTACTTGTTTGAAGTACCAGGTGTCCATTGCCATTTGTTCAGTACTAATGTACAGTAGGGCGCTCGCGCGTGTGTGATTTTTATTGTTTATCGACGCGTTGTTATGGCTTGCCGCGCCTCTA
>Ga0209302_10002485_pt1 | contig 10729 bp, 9 predicted proteins | sample ArcOceMetagenome_2_FD_187445 | JGI IMG/M metagenome (GOLD analysis project Ga0209302, IMG submission 187445) | Marine eukaryotic phytoplankton communities from Arctic Ocean - Arctic Ocean ARC135M Metagenome (SPAdes) (version 2) | ecosystem: Environmental > Aquatic > Marine > Oceanic | place... | reverse complement strand
CTAAGACGGGCATTTTCGCATTCTGTCGAATGTAGTTCAGGTAACTTTCCTGAACTTTAATTAAGTAATCATCTGGTATTTTCTGCTCGTAATGCCTTCCGCGTTTTTTTATATTCTCCTGCAGAAGATCAATATCTTTATAGAGATAAACCAATAAATCTGGTCTAGGGAGATTGGCGTCCATAATTTCAAACATCTTCTGGAAAAGACGGTATTCATCTTTACTCAGGTTAGTTCTAGAAAAAATCATGGATTTAGCGATGTAATAATCACTGACTATGAGCTCACTAAAAAGACTAGTATTAGCCAAACGTTCTTTTAGCTGGTGGTATCTTTCGGCTAAGAAGGATAGTTCAAGTGGGAAAGCATATTTCTCTGGGTTTTTATAAAACTTGGGTAAAAACGGATTATCGGCAAATTCTTCTAGAATTAAAGAAGCCTTCATGTCTTCACCGAGCATTTTAGCTAAGCTAGTTTTTCCGGAACCAATGTTTCCCTCTATGGCTATAAAATTATAGTGCATCTACTTTTCGGACTTCAGATTTATCTTTTGATTTAGCTAGTAAATTTTTAGCAGACATCAAATATAATGGGTGCGTCCATTCCGGGGCTATTTCGGCTAGTGGTTCTAATACAAAGTTTCTAACATGCATCCATTCGTGCGGTATTGTTAGTGCTGGCGTAGTTAATACGAGGTTGTCATAACCGAGTATGTCTAAGTCTATTAATCGGTCTGCATATTCTTTAGTGGTTTTCTCTTTCCTTCCTATAGACTTTTCTATGCGTTGCAATGCCTCTAAGAGCGAGAAAGCAGAGAGCCCAGTAGAAACTTTAATCACCCCGTTTATGAAAGATTTCTCTGAAGAAAACCCCCAAGCATCTGAGCTGTAAAAACTGGAATAAGCGGTTATAGAAACAGCAGAAAGGCCATTTATCAGGTCTAAAGCCTTTTGAATAACGACTTTTTTATCACCAAGGTTAGATCCGTAGGATATGTATGCAGTGTGCTTCACGATTCAAATTTAACATTCGTTCCCATGTGATTAACAAATATTGAAAGTAGCCTGGTCTAAGTGCGATTACTAATACATACTTTTACCCAAAAATTAACACATCTAATTATGAATTTTTGGAAAATGTTCTTTGCCTCATTAGCAGGCTCTATAATCGCCATTTTTGGAGTGGGATTGATTCTTATCATGTTATTTGCTGTGGCACTTGGTAGCTCCATAGCCGGTGCTATGGACGGTGGTGGTGAAACGAATAAAGTGGTTAAAAAGAATAGTGTTTTAGAGATTTCTTTAGATGCTCCTATAGTAGAAAGAGGATTGGGAGATACTCCCGCTTTTAACTTTGCAGCGCTAACAGGAGAATCTGGAACTATTGGATTAAATGATATTCTTTCTGGATTAAGAGCAGCAGCTACAGATGATAAAATAGAGGGAGTTTACCTAAACCTATCTGGAGCTTCTGGAGGGTTTAGCGCTATAACAGACATTAGAGATGAATTAGTGAAATTCAAAGAGTCAGGAAAATGGATGGTAGCATACTCTGAAGGGTATTCTCAAGGTGGTTATTACCTGGCATCTGCAGCAGATGAGGTGTATATGTACCCTGCTGGTGGAATGGAGCTGAATGGATTAAATGCAGAGCTTATGTTTTACAAAGACATGCTGGAAAAAGTAGGTGTAGAAATTCAGATACTAAGAGGGCCCAACAACAAGTACAAGAGTGCAGTAGAGCCTTACTTTAGAAACAGTATGTCTGATGAAAGCAGACTTCAGTATCAGGAGCTTTTAGATGATTTATGGACGATTATGGTAGACGATATTTCTGTAAGCAGAGGGATTACTGCAGATCAAATAAACCTTATAGCAGATAGTATGCTTATAAGAGTAGCGGTAAACGCCAAAGAACTGAAGTTGATAGATGACTTGAAATACGGTGATGAGGTAACTGCTATTTTAAAAGGTAAACTAAGCTTAGAGGCAGATGAGGACATTAACTTCATTAACCTAGCTGACTATAAAGGAAAGAAAAAATACGACAGCGAAATCTCTGAGGAAGTAGCTGTAGTTTATGCAGTAGGAGCTATCGAGAGTGGGGAAGGAGATGATGCTACTATAGGTTCAGATAGAATAGCAGAGGCGTTGAGAAATGCTAGATTAGATGAAAATACAAAGGCTATAGTCTTAAGGGTTAATTCTCCAGGAGGCAGTGCTTTAGCTTCAGATGTGATTTGGAGAGAAACGCAGTTAATTAAAGAAGCTAAAATTCCTTTTGTAGTTTCTATGAGTGATTTAGCAGCTAGTGGTGGATATTACATCGCATGTGGAGCAGATAGAATAGTAGCCTCTGAAGCTACTATTACAGGTTCTATAGGAGTATTCGGGATGTTGCCTAATGCGCAGAATTTACTAGAGAACAAAATAGGCGTTCACACAGATAGAGTAGGGACAAATGCCAATGGAAATATCGGATTATTTTCTCCATTAAACGAAACTCAATACGAAGCTATAGAGGAATCTATAAGTGGTATTTATGATGACTTCACCAGTTTAGTAGCACAGGGAAGAGGCATGACTCAAGATGCAGTGAAGGAAGTAGCAGGAGGAAGAGTATGGAGTGGGACAGATGCTATAGAAGCTGGTTTAGTAGATGAGATAGGGACACTTGAGAGAGCTAAAGAAATAGCAGCTGAAATGGCTGGATTAGATGGCTACAACGTAAAGAATTACCCTAAATTAAAAGATCCATTTGAAGAGATTTTAAAAGAATTAGGTGTAGATGTGAGATTAGAAAGTATAGCTACAGAGTTAGGGGTAGATGCTGCCACTATAAAAGAAATAAACTCTTTAATAAAAGAAAGAAATGTATTCAGTGTTCAAGCTAGAATGCCTTACAGCTTGAAGATTAATTAATGAGTGATAATAAAAAGTTAAAGCTGGCTGAACTCGGAAGACTTTCAGATTCCGAGTTCAAGTTGGCTAAAAAAATCCCACTCGTAGTAGTTTTAGAAGATATCAGGAGCATGCATAACGTAGGCTCCTTTTTTAGAACCGCAGATGCCTTCAGGTTAGAGAAGATTATTCTCTGTGGTGTTACTGCTAAGCCTCCGCATAGAGATATAGAGAAAACTGCATTAGGCGCTACTAAATCTGTAGAATGGGAGTATTGCGCGTCTGGTTTAGAGGCGTTGCAAAGTTTAAAAAGTGAAGGATACCAAGTGTGCTCTATAGAGCAAACGGCTAACTCCACCATGCTAGAGGAGTTCCACCCAACGAGTGATAAGAAATACGCACTCGTAGTAGGGAATGAAGTTAAAGGAGTGAGCCAAGCAGTAATCGACCAATCTGATGTCACTTTAGAAATCCCTCAGTTCGGCACTAAACATTCGTTGAATGTATCTATCTGCGGAGGAATAGTCATGTGGCACTTTTTCTCAGCGCTTAAAGAAACCTTTTAATTCTTATCGATTATCAGTCCTATTTCCATGGCAAATGGAAATTCATCTCTAGGCATGTCATGAGATAAAACATAGGTATATTTTCCGTTTTCTTTATAGCTGTAATCCGCATCGACTAAATGAGTAGAATCCCAAATGTCATATCCAGGCTCTCCTATATAATCTCCGTTGTCTTCTCTTATCCTAAAAATGTAGGGAGTGATTCTTTTTATTCCAGAAGGTGAAATTTCTTCGACTATTATTTTGGCTTCATTCCACATGTAGCCTGTGGCGTATCTCAATGCTAGATTGAACTGATACGTAGATGCGTGGTCAATAATATCCACTTCGAATGTTTTTTTGTCTGTTTTAAGCCATTCTACATTTGGAGAAAGTGACTGGTGCTTTTCGTAGATTCTGTTTTCTGGAGCGCAGGAGTTAAGAAAGATAGCCAAGAAGGCCATAACGAAGAAAATTGATTTCAATGGGTTTAAGTTTTTAAGTTTGCTCTAAAGTAACGGAAGTATTTTAGAAATTATTCTCTCTCTGAAAAGCATTTATGTCTTAGTCGAAAAGAGGAGGGGTGATTTAGGGTTAGCTACTTTAAATATGTGGTATAAGTGAAAATGGTTAATAGATGTTGTAATTTCACTTACGCGTTAAATACGGAGAAGAAACATGGAGAAAGATACGAAGATTAAATGTCCTAATTGCGGCACGAGTATAGATGTACAAGACATTTTAGCACATCAGTTAGAGGAGAAAGTAAGAGAAGAATTCAATCAGAAATTGCTTTCTGAAAAGCAGAAATTCTCTAAGCGCGAAGAGGAATTAGAAAAGGCGAGAATAGACTTTGAAGAAAAGAAAAAACGCGAAAATGAATTGTTTCAAGATAGGTTGGAAAAATCTATAAAGGCAGAGAAAGAAGTATTGCAAAGCAGTATAAAAAAGAAATTAGAAGAGGAGCAGGAAGAGCAGATGAAAATGCTGCAGCGGGAGCTAAATGAGCAATCTGATAAACTCAAAGAATTCAATATAGCCAAGGCGGAGATAGAAAAACTCAAAAGAGAGAAAACTGAACTTAAGTCTGCAGCAGAAGCAGAAGCACAAAAAAAGCTCAACGAAACACTTATTCTGGAAAAAGATAAAATAAGAAAAGCGGAAGAGGAGAAGAATGAGTTGAAAATGAAAGAGCTTTATAAGCAACTGGAAGACCAGAAGAAGCTGACTGAAGAAATGAAGAGAAAGCAAGAGCAGGGAAGCATGCAGCTTCAGGGTGAGGTTCAGGAACTGGCCATAGAGGAGTGGTTAGCTCAGAAATTTCCGTTAGATGGAGTAGAAGAGATAAAGAAAGGAGCTAGAGGTGGAGATTGTATTCAAACGGTAAATACCAGAGAGGCGCAGAACTGTGGGAGCATCTACTATGAGAGTAAAAGAACTAAAGATTTTCAGCCAAGCTGGATAGAAAAGTTTAAGGCCGATATCAGAGATAGAAATGCCAACATAGGAGTACTGGTTACCAATGTGCTGCCCTCAGATATGGATCGAATGGGTATGAGAGATGGTATTTGGATTTGCACGTACGAGGAATTTAAAGGCTTATGCGCTGTGTTAAGGCAAAGTATTATTCGGTTTAATTCTGCGGTGGCTTCTCAGGAGAATAAGGGAGACAAAATGCATATGCTTTATGATTTTCTAACGGGAAATGCGTTTAGAATGCAAGTAGAGGCTATCGTAGAAGGGTTTTCGCAACTGAAAATAGATTTAGATACAGAGAAACGCTCTATGCAGCGTATCTGGAAGCAGCGTGAAAAACAGATAGAAAAAGTAATAACGAGTACCGTAGATATGTACGGTTCTATAAAGGGAATAGCTGGTAATGCGGTGCAATCTGTAAAAGCATTAGAGCTTCCTGGGGAAGATGAAGATCCATTAGAAATTGACTAAAACCGAATGAGAACGGTTAATGTTAGATAATTAGCAAAGGAATATTTCTTTACGGCTGGGCCTATTCCTCTAGATAAACCCAAGCGGTGTTTTGGAGTAAATACCGCAGAAGAAGTGCTTTTAGTTATGGGGTAGATGCATTTTATCTGCTCATGTAGTTTCAGGATTATCCAGAAGAGAAGGCAGGATGTTTTGCGTTAATCCTTAATTGACAACTTTCTAGCTGAGGAGAAGCTCCACTGCTTTGAAAGGGCTTAGTTCTCCAGATTTCACTTTGGACTCTAGCTCTTTTAATCGGTCTATATTTTTAGAATCTCCATAGAATACGTCCAGCAATGAAAATTTGAGATGTCTTTTTAGCCATTGCACATTTTGTTCTTTTCTATGATTATCTCTATATCCATTAGCAGCCGTATGCTCTTGGAATTCCTCTAAAATGGAATAGATCTCATCCATTCCACTATTTTCATAGGCAGAACAGGTAGTGGCTTTCACTGGAAAATAATGTTCAGCTGGAGGGAGTAGGTGGATCGCTCCTTTGTATTCAGCCATGGCTCTTTTTGCGGGTTTTTCATTGTCTCCATCCGCTTTAGTAATTACTAAAGCATCGGCCATTTCCATGATTCCTCTTTTAATTCCTTGCAGTTCATCACCTGCTCCACTCAGCATTAATAATAGGAAGAAATCTACCATAGAATGTACTTCTGTTTCACTTTGACCTACACCTACCGTTTCTATAATGATGAAATCATAGCCTGCGGCTTCGCATAGAATCATGGCTTCTTTAGTCGCCCTGGCTACTCCGCCTAAGCTTTCGCTCGTTGGGCTTGGCCTGATGAATACATTCTCTTCTGAAATGAGCGTTTGCATTCTGGTTTTATCTCCTAAGATGCTTCCTTTAGTTTTTTGACTGCTAGGATCTATGGCTAAAACAGCCACTTTATGATTTTTAGCTATAAGTGAATTCCCGAAACTTTCTATAAACGTAGATTTCCCTACTCCTGGCACCCCTGTTATTCCTAGTCTAAAAGAATTCCCTGAGTGTGGTAGGCACTGCTGAATAATATCGGTGGCTACTTTTTTGTGATCTGGATTTGTGCTTTCTAGAAGTGTAATAGCCTCTGAAAGAGCTGATTTGTCTTTAGCTATAATTCTCGCAGATAAGTCCTCTGCAGAAATTGTTTTCTGAGATTTAGACTTGATTTTATTTAATGCAGCGGCCTTGGCTGAATGTTTCGCATTTTTATTACTCACAAGGCTAATATAATATAGTTGTCCTTAAATAGATGTGCCAACGGAATGTTTAGGTTCTTAAGAATATGAAGTATTTTTTGTTTTAAGAAGAATCACTAATACAAATACTCTGGTCTGCCAATAATAAAAACAGTAGGTCGCTTCTTTAAAGGGGGTTTCTGGGTTTTCCACTGTTCTACGGGCATGGTCTTTATGAACTCAGTTTGTAAAGTGATATCTGCTGAAATGTTTAGAAACGTCTTAGGAGATAAATGAAGAATACAATCTTCTAATACATGGTCATTTCTAAACGGAGTATCCATGAATATTTGAGAAACACCTCTCTTGGTAGCTTCTGTTTCCATGTCTTTCAAGAATGAAATTCGATCTCCTCTTTCCTTAGGAATATAACCTCTAAACCTGAAGTTCTGGCCATTAAACCCACTGCTCATTAAAGCGAGCATAAGAGAGCTTGGCCCGGTTAAAGGTTTGACGGTTATTCCTCTTCCATGGGCTATGGCTACTAGTTTCCCTCCAGGGTCGGCTACTGCTGGAAGTCCGGCTTCAGAAATTAAACCTATGTTTTTTCCTTCGAGAGCAGGATTTAAGAAGCTAGGAATATCACTTTCTTGAGTGTGCTTCCCTAGTTCGTAAAAAGTCAAGTCGTCTATTTTAGTTGAAATTTTAATCGAGCTTAAAAACCGTCTAGCTGATCGCAAGTTTTCCACCACGTAGAAATCTATTTGGTTTACTACTTCAAATACTGAAGAAGGCAGTACCAGTTCAGGCGAACTCCCTATAGTGCATGGGATTAAAAATAATGTTCCTTTACTCATGTTCTATTTTATTTAGGAAGGCCGCAGCAGCTTCGTTTATTAATTGGTATACAGATTCAAAACCCTCATCTCCGCCATAATATGGGTCAGGAACTGGGAGGTCTTTTCCTGGGTGCGCTTCATTAAGGAATAGCTTCACTTTTTTTCTGTCGCTCTCTGTTTTGGCTAATGCTAAGATAGTATCTCTATTAGATAAGTCCATAGTAAACAGGACATCAAACTTATCGAAATCAGTACTCCGAAATTTTCTAGAGTGCAAATCAGAAATGTCGATTCCTTTTTCTTTTAGGTTTCTCGTAGCGCGGCTATCAGGTGACTCTCCATCATGAAACCCATTAGTGCCGCATGAATCCAGTTGTATATCTATTCCTCTATCTGCGGCTAGTTTTCTAACGATTCCCTCAGCCATAGGAGAACGACAAATGTTTCCCAAACAAATCATCAGTGCTTTCATCGTCCAAATGTCCGAAAAATCCTTGGTTTAGCATAGTACATCGTTCTACATCTAAAGAGGCTTATGCACATATTGTCTAGTAGAAATGAAAATGAAAAAGATTAAAAACAGAATAATATGAGTGAGGGTTTTAATCCCAGGGCTCTTGCTGAGTAGTTTTGGTAGTTCTGGGTCTGTTCCGAAAAGCGAGAAAAATGACCTATGTAAAGGATTCAGTTCGGTCAGCCGAGGTATGTCTTCACTAATGATAATTCGGATTTGCAGTCATGTTATTATACGTGTGGATTATTCTGCCAAAAAAAAGGCCCCGTCAGTAAAACTAACGAGGCCTAAAATAATTTTTGATTGGGGTCTTCTTATTGTATGCTTAACTTTTTCTCTAAGTCATCTAGGTACTTTCTAAAATGCTTGTCTGTTTCTTGAAGGTTATTTACAGTTCTACAAGCGTGAAGTACAGTTGCGTGGTCTTTTCCTCCGCAGTGTAAGCCTATGTTAGCTAAAGAAGACTTCGTCATTTTCTTAGCGAAATACATAGCTATTTGTCTAGCTTGTACGATTTCTCTTTTTCTAGTTTTAGACTTAAGTAACTCGATTGGTAAATCAAAGTAATCACAAACTACTTTTTGGATATAATCGATTGATACTTCTCTAGCCGTATTTTTCACAAATTTATCGATCATCTTTTTAGCTAATTCTAGCGTGATAGATTTTTTGTTTAATGAAGATTGTGCTATAAGAGAAATTAAAGCTCCTTCTAACTCTCTAATGTTAGTGGTAATGCTGTAGGCTAAATATTCAACTACTTCTTTCGGAAGTTCGATACCATCTGTGTACATCTTCTTTTCTAGAATAGCTACTCTAGTTTCTAAAGATGGCACTTGGATGTCAGCAGAAAGTCCCCATTTGAAACGGCTTAATAGTCTCTGCTCCATTCCTTGCATTTCTACAGGTGGTTTGTCGGCAGTAAGAACTATCTGTTTTCCAGTTTGGTGAAGGTGATTGAATATATGGAAGAATACATCTTGTGTTTTTTCCTTTCCACTAAAGAATTGAACGTCGTCTATAATAAGTACATCTATTAATTGATAGAAGTGACTAAAATCATTAACGGTGTTGTTTTTAACAGCATCTATGAATTGATGAGTAAACTTCTCTGAAGTAACGTATAGTACTGTTTTTTCAGGGTTTTGTTCTTTAATTTCAATCCCTATAGCGTGTGCTAAATGGGTTTTACCTAAACCTACAGAACCATATATGAATAATGGGTTAAATGCCGTTCCTCCAGGCTTTTTAGCTACAGCGTAACCAGCACTACGTGCTAATCTGTTACATTCTCCTTCTATAAGATTTTCAAAAGAATAGTTTGGGTTAAGATTCGAATCTATTTGAAGCTTTCTCAAGCCAGGAATAACGAAAGGATTTTTGATCTGTGTAGACGTGCCAGTCATAGGCATGGCTACTGATCTATTCTTTACAGCTTTAGAGCTTGATGGCGGAACTTTTACCGTGTAAGGGCTAGAGTTTCTTTGAGAGTTTTCCATAATTATGGAATACTCAAGTCTTCCTTCAGCTCCTAGTTCTTTGGTGAGTGTTTTCTTTAATAAGTTTACGAAGTGCTCTTCGAGCCATTCATAGAAAAATTGAGATGGTACTTGAATTGTTAAAACGTTATTTTCAAGTTTAATGGGCTTTATAGGGTCGAACCAAGTTTTAAAGGCTTGTTCACTAACATTGTCTTTAATGATACCTAGGCAGTTTTTCCAAACTTGATTGTAATCTTTAAGCATTTATTTATGGCTTAGTAGGGGTTAATTATTTTGTTTAGGGTGTACTAAAATGCTCTTAAAGTTACTCCAAGAAGCCTTTCGTACATAATGCACAAATATTAAATAAAATTGGTTAAAAAAAAACTTTTTTATACTTGACTTCGAACTTTTTTTGACAGGTATAAATCCTTTTACAGGAAGAAACGAATGGCATGGTTTTAAATTTAAACTTTTGTTGTAATCCCAGCACTAGTTTTTAGCTCTTTAGTGAACTCCACTTTAACAATCCCTAAACGCAATCCTGCCCAAGCAGCTTGGCTTACAAGTGTTTCCTCTCCATTTATGTTTTTCAGTCGTAACGGCTCATCCAGAAAACTATGTGTATGCCCTCCTATAATTAAATCGATGTGTTGACTGTTATTGGCTAAGGTAATGTCGCTCACTTTATCTGACTCATATTTTAACCCCAAGTGGCTTAAGCAAATCACATAATCGCATTCCATTTTTTCTTTGAGATGAGTGGCTATTTTGTTTGCCTTAGAAATAGGTTCGGTGTAGATTATTCCAGCACATAATTTAGGATCGACTAGGCCTTCTAATTCTATTCCAATCCCAAAGACACCCACTTTTATTTTCCCCTTCTTAAATATTTTGTATGGCTTGACTATGTTTTTAAGTTCATTCTCAATTACATAATTGGCATTAAGGAAGTCGAATTTTCCGTACTTTTTTGCCTTTAGCAATCCATCAATTCCCCCATCAAAGTCATGGTTTCCCAGCGTAGCTGCATCATACCCCATTTTGGTCATGAGCTTCATTTCTAGTTCTCCACCATAAAAATTGAAGAATGGGGTTCCTTGAAAAATATCACCAGCATCTAATAATAATATATTTTTATATTGTTTTCTATAGCTATCTATGAGTAGTGAGCGTTTAATTGCTCCTCCTGCTCCTGCATATCTAGAATGGTTTTTTTCAAATGCATGAATGTGGCTGTGCACATCATTTGTGTGAAGGATAATTAATTCTTCTGATGGTTTAGCTGAAT
>Ga0209302_10002484_pt1 | contig 10730 bp, 15 predicted proteins | sample ArcOceMetagenome_2_FD_187445 | JGI IMG/M metagenome (GOLD analysis project Ga0209302, IMG submission 187445) | Marine eukaryotic phytoplankton communities from Arctic Ocean - Arctic Ocean ARC135M Metagenome (SPAdes) (version 2) | ecosystem: Environmental > Aquatic > Marine > Oceanic | place... | reverse complement strand
CTATCTGATTTCCTACCTAAGAAGCCTGATCAAGCGCATTTAGATGCAATGGTCGAGATGTTTGAAGCATCGGTCGATGGTCAGTTATACGATAATGAGAAGTGGGGTAATTACTACCGCCCATGGGGCGTAGATGCACCAACATCTAAGCCTGCGCAATCTGTTGTTCAATCAGCGCCTGTCGTAGAGAAGGAGATTACATCTGATGAAATCCCTTTTAAAGCAGATCCTGTACCATCAGCAGCAGTAAACGCAGATGCAGGATCAGAAGAAAAACCTAAAGCAAATGCACAAGATATTCTTGCAGCAATTCGCAATCGCAAGTCTGGTGCTAACGCATAAGCAACCAATAGGGAGCAAGTTCTTTGCTCCCATTTTTCAAGGAGAATAAAATGGCAAGACCATTTGATGTGTCTAAGTTCCGTCGGAGTATTACCAAGGCGGTTCCTGGTCTAAGCACTGGATTTCACGATCCTGATACTTGGATTTCAACAGGTAATTTTACATTAAACAAACTAATTAGCGGAGACTTTGATAAAGGTATCCCACTAGGTAAAGTAACAGTACTAGCAGGCGAATCTGGAGCAGGGAAATCATATATTGCTTCGGGAAACATTATTCGTCATGCACAAGAGCAAGATATTTATGTTGTTCTAATTGACTCAGAAAATGCACTAGACGAAGCATGGTTACATGCATTAGGTGTAGATACGAGTGAAGAAAAATTGATGAAGTTGAACGTAGCAATGATTGATGATGTTGCTAAAATTATGTCTGACTTGATGAAAGATTACAAGACTGAGCATGGTGATAAAGAGCCAGCAGATCGTCCTAAAATCTTATTCGTTGTAGACAGTCTAGGTATGTTATTAACACCTACCGATGTTAAGCAGTTTGAAGCAGGCGACATGAAAGGTGACTTAGGTCGCAAACCTAAAGCACTAACCTCACTTGTTCGTAACACTGTAAATATGTTAGGTGAATACAATGTAGGTTTACTTGCTACGAATCACACCTATGCATCACAAGATATGTTTGATCCCGATGATAAAATCTCTGGTGGTCAAGGATTTATCTACGCAAGTTCAATTGTAATCGCAATGCGTAAATTGAAGTTAAAAGTTGACGAAGATGGTAACAAAACGACTACTGTAAATGGTATTCGTGCAGCGTGTAAGATAATGAAGACACGTTATGCTAAACCATTTGAGAGTGTACAAGTAGAAATTCCATATGATACTGGTATGAGTCCTTACAGTGGATTGACTGAATTCTTTGAAGCGAAAGGTGCACTTAAAAAGTCTGGTAACAGTCTTGAGTACATTAGTCCCGTAACTGGCGAAGTTATTAAGAAGTTCCGTAAAGCATGGTCAAAGAATACAGATGATTGTCTAGATATCATGATGCGCGAGTGGGAACAACAACCAGAAGCGATCTTAGATTCTAGTGGTGATGAATTAGTTACCGAAGGGGATGATCAATGAGTCTGAGTGATAATGATTTAGAATTTATCATTGCCATGTATGATGCTGCAAGGTCTAGTGTTGTAGAAAAAGAGCGCGGAAATTTCGCAGAACATTTTCTACAAATATTAGATCAATATGGATTTGATATTGCTGGTAATGCAGAACAGATCAGTGAGCATGATAAATATCTTCAAACTAGTGTTGATGAATACATTGAACACGAAGAAGATGTAGATACAGATGAAGAAGAAGAGTGGGATTAAACTTAAATGAGTAAATGGTATCGCAAGGTCACTGGAGATTTGTCAGAGATAGTAAATGCTATTTCACATTATGAAATACAAGTTTCAGAGGCTAAGTTTGAATGTAGTATGAAAGGTTCCTTGGAAAAGCACAGTCGTGATATTCCGGGCATCGTTGAACATCGTTTCAACCAACTACAAGAGACAGAAGCGATACTTGAATTTTTAAATACTGAAATGCGCAAATTGCGCAGTCAGAAGTTTAGACACTTTACTGAGCATTACCAACGCGCATTAACGTCAGCAGACGCGAAAGCATTTGTTGATGGTGAGCCTGATGTAGTTGATTTGCAGCATCTTATTGTTGAATTTTCAATGGTTAGAAATAAGTTCATGGGCGTTATCAAAGCACTTGAAGTAAAGCAATGGCAACTCACTAACGTAATTAAGTTACGATGTGCGGGATTAGAAGACGCAACACTATAATAAAAAATAAAAACCCACATTTGTGGGTTTTTTTATGGATAAACACTTGACAAAAGCAATGATCCTTGCTATAATAGTTAAGTAAGTTAATAAAGAAGAGCGAGAAAATTATGACACAACTTGATTCAATATTGCAGATTTTTGAAACATCACCTAAAGAGAGCAGTTTTGCAAAAGGTATCCCAATGATGTATGTAGATGATGTACAGCGTCAATATCCTGGGAAGTTTCGTTATAAGTATCGCGGTCCTTCAAATGCAGCATATAAACGACCACAGTCGTATATCGTTAAGAAGTATGCAACATCATTTGCATTATATTTCAAATAACCCTTGACAAACCAATACATCTTACTGTATAATAGAACTTCATTAATTAATTAGATAGGAATCTAAACCATGACTACTCAAACAATCAAATTAACTACTAAACGCAAAACAGCAGGTCGTCCTCGTAAGAATGCAGCAACATCTATCATCGAGATTGATACTACTGAAACTGTGACTACTGAAACTGATGAACAGATTGTTGAGCGTCTACGCGAACGATTTGGTATCTTAGATGAAATGACACAAATGTCAGTAGATGGTGATATTCGCGGAATGGTAGTAACAGGTCCTCCGGGAGTTGGCAAGTCATTCGGTGTTGAGAATATTATTGAAAAGAATTCATTGTTTGATAAGTTACGTGGTGCAGTATCGCGATTTGGCATTGAGAAAGGCGCTGCTTCTGCAATCGGTTTATATAAGTTGTTATATCGTTATGCTGATGCTAACAATGTACTTGTATTAGATGATTGTGATTCGGTGTTGTATGATGAATTATCATTAAACCTATTAAAAGCAGCGTTAGATAGTTCTAAGAAGCGTAGGATTTCTTGGAACACTGAAAGTGCAGCACTCCGTCGTGAAGGAATTCCTGAGTCATTTGAATTTAAAGGATCTGTAATTTTCATCACTAACCTAAAATTTGATAAAGTTCGTGGTAAGATCAAAGATCACTTAGATGCAATTATGTCTCGTTGTCACTATCTTGATTTGACTATGAACAGTACACGTGAGCGTCTATTGCGTTGTCGTCAAGTTGTTAAGGATGGTATGCTAGAAGAGTATGGTTTTTCAGAAGCAGAGCAAAACGAAATTGTTGACTTTGTAGATGATAACAAAGATCGTATGCGCGAGATTAGTCTACGTATGGTAGGTAAAATTGCAGACTTGCGTAAAACCAAAAGTGACAAATGGCAGCGTATGGCAGAAATCACGTGTATGAAGTCTAATGTATAATAGGTTATTGACTGTTGTATATGACGCAGGCATGGGAGGTGAATTCCTTGCCTGGGTCTTAGGTCAAAATGAATTGTATGTACCAACATCTATCTTTGTGAACTCAAATAATAGATGGAGAATGGTAGATGGTCAAAGTACACCATTTCATGTGATTGATGAATGGAATGGCGAAGCGGGCATAGATCATACACAGTTTCATTTCCACCCTGATCAAATCAATATTAGTCGTGATCATATGTTTTATTTCCATCCCGATACGAAATGGGATGATAAACTAATTAAAAAATTCGTACATGATAAATGCGAAATATGGAATGAATCATGTCTAATAGTGCTAAGACCACTTACACTAGAAAGTCATGAATATTTTAAAAATATACGAAACAAGAAACTAAACTTGGGCAATATGCTTTATCCTACATTCGCTAATATGAATGAACGACTTGATAATCAATTACATATATTAAAAGATCAAAATGTATTAGTTATTGACCCATATGAATTATTCATAACTGACACTACAAAAACAATGAATCGTATTGGCGATTGGGCAGAAGATATATTCAGTATTAATCCTGTGATTGATATTGATACAATGAAATTCTTTATTAATATATGGAGAAGCAACAATATCATTTGACATTGTTGTAGTTTGGTGCTATAATAAGTAAAACAAATTGGAGAACAACAATTAAAACTGCAACAATTATATTGAAAGACGAAGTCAATGCAAAGATTGAGGGACTTGAACTTTCCACTAGAAAAAAACTAGAGGCAAAGTTTAAGTTTTTCTTGCCTTATGCGCGACATGTTCCTTCTTATAAACTAGGTAGATGGGATGGATGCGAACGATATTTTACCATTGGTGGTATTACATTTGTCAGTCTATTAGAGACAGCGATTCCGATTATCATTGAAGATGGTTATAAGATTGATCTTGAAGATCGACGTACACTTCATGATCTTGAGTTTGACTTGGTAGATGAATCTACATTCCAGCATAAGGTATGGCCCGAGAAGCATCGGTTTGCTGGTGATCCCGTTACACTACGTGATTATCAGATTGATATCGTCAACAAGTTTATAGAAACACCCCAGTGTCTACAAGAGATTGCAACTGGTGCTGGTAAGACATTAATCACCGCAGCATTGAGTTACAAAGCAGAAAAGTATGGTCGCTCTATTGTCATTGTACCAAATAAAGATTTGGTGAATCAAACATGTGCAGATTATATTAATCTTGGACTTGATGTTGGTGTGTACTTTGGTGACAAAAAAGAATTTGGTCGTACCCATACCATTTGTACATGGCAGAGTCTTAACGTCATTCGTAAACGATTCAAGAATGGTGAGCAGGATTGGAGTCTACAAGACTTTGCAGAAGATGTAGTTTGTATCATAGTTGACGAAGTTCACCAAGCGAAAGCAGATGTACTAAAAGACATGCTAACTAAAGAATTTGCTAATATACCTCTACGATGGGGATTGACAGGCACAATACCAAAAGCAGAAAATGAACAAATGACATTACAAGTTAGTTTAGGTAATGTAGTAAATCGATTAGCCGCATCAGAATTACAAGATATGGGCGTACTAAGTAATTGTCATGTTAATATTGTACAGATGAAAGAAAATACCGACTATACTAATTATCAAAGTGAACTGACATTTTTGACAACAAATCCACAACGCATCAGTTACATGGGTAATTTAATAAAGACAATATCACAATCTGGTAATACTCTGGTATTGGTTGATCGCATCAAAGCAGGCGAAATGTTAGTTGAGCATATTGGCGGTGATACTACTTTCGTTAAGGGAGCAATGAAGTCTACAGATCGTAAAGACGCATACGATGAAATTAATGAAGCGACTAATAGTATTACTATTGCGACATATGGTGTAGCAGCAGTTGGATTAAACATCCCACGCATCTTTAACATGGTATTGATTGAGCCTGGGAAGAGTTTCGTGCGTGTAATACAATCAATTGGTCGTGGTGTTCGTAGAGCAGATGATAAGGACTTTGTGGAAATATATGATTTCACTAGTACAGCAAAGTTCAGTAAGCGTCATTTGACTGAACGCAAAAAGTTTTATAAAGAAGCAAATTATCCGTTCTCAATAGAGAAAGTTGACTACAAATAACAAAGAGAACAAAATATGAAAATTCTAACAGTAGAGAACAAAACATACGAATTGGATGATGTGCCAGAATTGGTAGATGATCTACGATATGGTGTATTAGATTACAGTGACCCAAAGAACGTGGATTATTTTTTCATTCCATTGATCTTTTTAGAAAGTTTTTACAGTCCAGCAGCAGTGTTGCAAGTTGGTGAATATACGATCAATGTACCGTTAGATTGGAGTATTATTATCTGTGACCCAGAAGTGGGTAATCCAGAAGTGATTAGTTTGATGGGATTAAATGACAGGGGTTTCACTACACTTGCGATGAACCCAATGACGGGCTATAGTCCAAAATATCTTGATGTTAATATTGTTAATGTATTTACAGATGTAAAATGGCACGCACCAAAACTAAAGTTTGGTCATATATTGTCAGTACCATTGTGTGATGGGGATAATCCTGAGTGTATCTATCTGATTAAAGAAGTAAACAAGATCCCAGAAGTGTTGGACATCAGTGAATTGATCTAGGAGTAGTTATGAACAAAGAATTTTTAAAATATCGTGTATGGAAGATGCAGACTAAATTATGTTATGGGTTTGATTCAGTTGCTTTTATTTCTACGACTAAATCATCTGATCGTAGCACTGCGGCATCGGTGTATGGTAGATGTCAAGCATTGAAATCTGTACTTAATAAAACTATGAAAAACGTCAAAGTAGTTAACCAGCACAGTTATTATGAAGGTAATAGTTTGCGTGTATATTTCAATGTATCTGATAAAGAATCATGTGATGCACTATTAAACATCACTTCTAAGAATACGCATAACTTTGAATTGCTTGAAGTAAAGACTCCTAAAAATCAAGCTCATTTAGATATGATTAACAATAAAGAAATTACACAGGTAATTAGAAAACAAATTTACTATGGCAAGTATGTATACAGTGTGAAGATTATTTTGGATAGTCCAGGTTTTGCACCATCAAATTCTGGTTTTGCACCATCACGTCATACCGACAGAATGAAACGCGCTGCACAAATGCAATCATGGATTGATAATGCCATGCCAGATAATTCATCAAGTGTGTGGTGGGATGAAATTCAATTATTCACTAATGATGTAACTGCGTTGATGATGTTTAGGTTGACATTTGATGTTAAGTCGTGTACTATTAAAGAAGCAATTCTTCTTGAAACAGAAGACAGCGATCCAGAACATGAAATGGGAATTTTGATTTGAGTAAGTTAAATATTAAAAGTGAAATGCGTGCAATAGATACACGTGATCGCAATTGGTACGATAGTCTAACTGATGAAGAGACTGTAAAATACAATAAGAATATGTGGACACAGCAACGTTTCATAAGTTCATGCAAGGGAAAATTCGCAGAGCATTATTTAGAATGGACAAATGAATTAGTCAATGTTCACTTTAATACTCTGCGACATCATCCTAAGTTGCAGTTTCAGTTATTGCAAGCACTGTCATTAGGGTCTAGTCAATATCACGAGTGGATTTCTCCCGGCAAGAAAGGAACTGATACGAAGATATTTAGATTCATTAAAGAAAACTATCTTAACTTAAACGATGATGAAGTTGAATTGTTTATTGGGATGCATAGCAAGGACGATTTAAGAGAGTTGTTAGGTGATTTTGGATTAAGTAAAAAAGAAGCGACGGCTGTTTTAAAGTGAAACACGCTCATATATTCAGTGCAGTACCAATGCTATCGTCAGCACTAGGTTGGATATTACAACAGAGTGATAGTTATAAAAGTGAGTATTTCAAGTGCGAAACTAGGTTTCTATCTGAAACTAAAATTGATCCATGGGATAACCATGTTGATTATACAGATGATGAAGATGATTGGTCTAGATTGTACATAGAAGAAATAGAAAGAAATGATGATGATTTTTCGTGGTTAAATGGATTTGTTGATGGATTTACAGATAGGTCAATCTTTGGTTTGAGTTATGGTGATTGGCGAAAGTCAGTTCCGTGGAACAACGAATCAATAGATACGATTTATATTAATCCAACTGACAGATTGTTCAATCTATTTTATGAATCATATGAAAAGCGTACAATCACACCAGATGAATTGATTCATTCAATGAACACACATATACATGATCATAAGCAAGATGATGCAGAGTATCGTGCTAACATGATGAAGCATATGTACCCAACCGCATTGAAATATGCAGAGCGAGGTGAATTGGAATTTTGGCAATTGCAGCATTGTTTTCATCATGGCGGTAACGCTATACCATCACCAGAAGAGATAACTACTATTATAGCAGAAATAAAAGATGATATTATGATGGATGGTGAATGCTATTTAACTAGACCAACGACTTTGGTTATTGATGATTTATTCAATTTAGACCTAGAAGTGCTATGCAAAGACTTAGATATAGTGTATAATAGTACAATGACATCCGAGTATAAAAAGTTTATAGATTATGCAGAAAATATCGTACAAGTGTGAATACTGTAATAAAGACTTTAAGCGTGAAAATACGCTTATTGTGCATATGTGTGTGCAGAAGAAGCGACATATGCAAGAGAATGATAAAGATGTTCAATTAGGATATCGTGCATATCAGTTGTTCTATCGTATTGGCACAAATTCAAAGAAAGAAAAATCTTATACGGAATTTGCAAAAAGTTCGTATTATGCTGCCTTCATAAAGTATGGTAAATATTGCATTGAAGTTAAGATAGATGATGTTACTAGTTATACTACATGGTTGTTAAAGAATCAAGTAAAACTAGATCAGTGGACACATGATGCAAAGTTTAGCGGTTGGGTAAAAGAGAGATTGAAAGTTGAAAGTGTTGACAGGGCAGTTGAGCGTACAATATTGTCAATGCAAGATTGGGCAGAAGATAGAGAGAATGATTGGAATACCTATTTCAAGACAGTAGCACCGAGTCTAGCGGTATTTCATATATGTTCTGGTAGAATTAGTCCGTGGGTTATCTATGCAAGTAATGATGCACAGAGTTTATTGGACATGTTGAATAACAAGCAGATTGAAATGATTGTGGATTATATTGATCCTCAATATTGGCAGATACGATTGAAGCGTAAGAATGAAGTTAAAGATTTACAATGGGTGGAAACTATTTTGAAACAAGCGAGTATAGGATAATGGATATTAATTTATGTGGTGTGGATATACACATCCCAGATGGAAAAACTGCAATTAATGTTAGTGGTGGCGCAGATAGTGCATTAATACTTTATATATTAATGAAGTATTCGAAACATAGGGTCATTGCAGTGACCCTTGGTAACAGTAGTGTCGATAACAGTAACATAGGTGCATCTACGAAAGTTGTTAACAAAGTAGTAGAATTAACTGATAATTACAATGTAGAGCAACGTATAACATATATGCGAGATTTTGTAGGCACCAAAGCGATAGATACATCACTTGTGTTTGATAAAACTATTAAAGTATATTACTTAGGTATTACATCTAATCCGCCTGATGAAGTGGCAATAACGTTCAACAGTGAGTCATTGGGGGAAGAAGACAGGTCTCCGTCCGTTGTACGACCTCTATGGCTGGATGATGGTGCAATCTACATACCCTTCTATAATATTGACAAACTTAAACTTGCTGAAATATATGACTACTTGGGGATTACCGATACATTATTCCCATTGACAGTTAGTTGTACTAAAAATAGCGATGGAACTCACTGTGATAATTGTTGGTGGTGTTCGGAACGTAAATGGGCATTTGGTAGATTAGTATGATAGTTAATACAGATATTGACATAGACATCGCAAATAGAGATAAATTACTTGCTCTTATTAAAAATACTCCTGCGATGATAAAGCGTGAACATATTGAAAAAAAGCACAACACTGGTGTATATTTTCATGAGATTCCTACTAATCCATATAACGGATTAGCGACAATAGATCACAAAGAAGCCGAGAAGATGGGTTACTTTAAAATGGATTTGTTGAATGTATCGGCATATAATGATATTAGTAACAAAGCAGAACTTGATGAATTGATTGATATGGAACCCATGTGGGATCTATTAGAACATAGGGAAATTGTTGAGAAATGTTTTCATATACATTCCCATTTTAGTATTGTTCAACAAATGAAGCCCAGTAGTGTTGGTCAATTGGCAGCAGTGTTGGCAATGATTCGTCCAGCAAAGAGTTATTTGATTGGAAAAGATTGGGATACTGTGATGAACAATATATGGGTAAAACCAGAAGATGATTCTTATTACTTTAAGAAAAGTCATGCTCACTCATACGCGATGGTAGTAGTGATGCAATTAAACAAGATTGTTAAAGATTCTTTTTCATAAGATTAATACTTCTACGTTTTATTCGTTTTGTGATGGAGTTACTTAGTCTAACTTCTGGACCCGCAATAATAGTCATTTGCTTCACATTGAAACTTTGTATGCAATGTTGAAAATGCCACCTATTGATCAAGGCTATGTTGATCGGTAACTGTCTATTAGTTTCCCACCACCATTCTTCCCCTAACATAAGAAATAATTGTTTTTCACCTACAGTTTCCAACCGTTCAAACATATACATGCTTGCGATTTGGGTGTCTATGTTTTGCATGACACCCACGTATTCGTTGCCAGCGTAAGATAACACAGTCAAGAACGGATATTGGTCGAGTAATTCTTCATATTGTTTTAGCATTACTATTATTTATACTAAAATATTTTGGTCATTTTTGCATAAATACAACATATAATCAGGGACTTATAAAATGAGCAATTACAGCACAAGTTACAATATAAACCAAACTGGTGATCTATACATCGTACAAGATCACGGAACCGCAACGGGTCTATCACAATACAACAGTACTCGTGGTACAACAGTTAATGCACCCGTTAATTTCAATCGTCTTAAATTATTTAAGGGACTTGATAATGAGTTGCATTTCTTCATAAAGAATCAAGATAGAAAACCTGTTAAATTATTTAATATGGACGTTAATGCAGCATTGGTATACAGAGAATCCAATAGTACAATATTAAGTACAAAATGTATTATTACAGATTATGAATTAGGCAGTGTTAAATTAATAGTGCGTGCATCTCATATAT
>Ga0209302_10002483_pt1 | contig 10732 bp, 8 predicted proteins | sample ArcOceMetagenome_2_FD_187445 | JGI IMG/M metagenome (GOLD analysis project Ga0209302, IMG submission 187445) | Marine eukaryotic phytoplankton communities from Arctic Ocean - Arctic Ocean ARC135M Metagenome (SPAdes) (version 2) | ecosystem: Environmental > Aquatic > Marine > Oceanic | place... | reverse complement strand
CCTTCCTCCGAAGCCTTCGTCCCTCCTGACCCCCTCCCTTCCTAGGATCGTCCGCCGCGGGCCGAACAACTGCATCGCGTCGTGTGCGACGCCCAATCTGGCTCCGACGATGTGCGCCGGACGCCTCAAACCGTGCACGCGTGCGTGGGCCGGGCCGCACGCCACGCCCGTGACAGCCTTCACTTGCCGGCACCGTCGCGTGCCAGCAACGCTAACTAGCTCAGGTTGCCCACGACGCCCCTCTTTGAGCAGGGTGAAGAAGGCGATCGGTGGCTCCAAGAACGGCAAGGACCGGGAAGTGCCGGTGGTCAAGGCACCCAAGTGGTACCCGGCCGACGACATCAAGGCGAAGGTGCCGGGTGATCGCGAGGCTAGCTCGCGGGGTGTCGCGAAGCTCAAGAAGACCATCAAGGCTGGCTCTGTGCTGATCCTGCTTGGCGGCCGCTTCCGTGGCAAGCGTGTGGTCTTCCTCAAGCAGCTGTCCTCGGGCCTGCTGCTCGTAACCGGCCCGTATCAGCTGAACGGCGTACCCCTGAGGCGAGTGAACCAGGCGTACTGCATCTCCACCTCCGCTTCGGTTGACGTGAAGGGTGCAGACGTCAGCAAGATTGACGATGCCTTCTTCGCTCGGACGAAGAAGCCCAAGTCGAAGAAGGACGGCGAGGAGTTTTTCGGCGACGCCGATGAGGTCCGCGCCCACCCTTGCCCCGCTGCAGCCCGTTGAACCGCCAAACGCGGCCGCCCAGCGTGCTGGCTGTCGGCTCCGCGTGCGGGTGATTGATGGGCCCTGTGCGTGGCTGGCAATGCCGTGCTGCGAGCCGTGTTGGGCTGCACGTGCTGGTTCCGGCGGCTCTGAGGGGAGCGCGCGGCTGCAGCGCGGGCCAGTGCTACAGTGGCGCAACCCGCACCCCCTCCCCTCCTGCCCCCCAGCCCCGTCGCGAGGACCGTGGTGGCTCCGTTGTCCAGCCGCTCCCGCCTTCGTTGTCGCAGAAGCCGGAGCTGAAGCCGGAGCGCGTCGCAGCGCAGAAGGCAATCGACGGTGTGCTGGTGCCCGTTATCAAGAAGACCCCGCTGATGGATGGCTACCTCAAGACGCTCTTCTCGCTCAGCAAGGCTGACGTGCCTCACAAGATGAAGTTCTGAGTGGCCCAACTTGGCAACTAGTTACTTGGTGTTTTGTGTGGACCCTGGTTAGGTTTACTATGTGTATAATCGACAGCCTCGACCAAAAATCGCATGTTGCGCGCCATGCGCATGCCGGGGCCACGATGCGGGTTACTTTACATAAAGCCGTTTTCGCCGCGTGACGCACACACGGGTCACGGCTCAGCGCTCACGGCGCTCGGCCGGGGGGTAGCCCGCGCGCCGCGGGCACAGCCGTGTTCGACATTCACCGGGACTGAGCCCGAAGCGGAATCGAACCCTGAAAACCTAAGAATCAAATATGGGATTTGTCCCGGAATTTTATAGTGGTAATTGTCCCAATCCGGCTGCGGAATCAAAAGTGGGATAACAACGGATGCGTTTTTAATAGAGAAGAGGGCAAACGTGTAGCTAGTGGCGGGCGGCACTTTCGGCCGACGAGTGGCGAGCGGCTTTGCCGGGGGTGCCGTAAGTACGGAGTTGCGAACGTTGACCGAGGGACGTCTGAGCTCGAGTCCGTTGTTTTCCAGAGGACCACCACCACGCCTCCTGCGGCCCCATCGGGACAGAGGGTGGCCGATGTGAGGACCGCTCGCTCCGGCTTGCCGCTCATGCTTCGCGCCCTCGGCCATTGGAAGACCAGTCCGGCGCTCAGTCACTCCAAGCCGCGGGACGGCTCGCTACTCGGACCGGGGGACAACGCGGTGGAACTCCCCCGTGCCCCGGCCAGACAGGGCCCCTCCCCCGAAGAAAGGCACCCGGTATACCCTCAAAGATTCAATTGGTTTGAATCCACACCCAGAAACGCTCCGCGACTACCGATCCAAACCAACAATCATGCAACTAGTGACACGTAATGTCTAACGAAAATAAATTCCCATTGAAAAAAGACGAAGTGACGACAGCGCGGGTGCTCATGGCATGCGCACTACCGGCCGAGAGGACTTGATCAACCTCCGCCCTTGCGCCGGCACTTTGATTCCGAGGCGATCGACAAGCATCAGCACCGAGCAACTGGCATAGGCGACATGCCCGTCGTGGACTGGTGAAGCACAACCACGGCAGACACGTTAAGGTGCTCATCCGCAAGTAAAAGGGGTAGTGGAGCCGCAACGTGCGCCTAGCTGAACTCACCTGCGTTGTCGGTGTGCAAGGTGCCGATGACACGGGTGGGTTCGTCACGGCCCTGGTTCGCGACGGACTTGAAGTTGGCCATAATCATCCAACCGAAAATCCCGTTTCTGGGGGTGATTTTCGACGAGGATCACGATTTTGAGGCATTGAGGGTCCCAGAGCCCCAAAAGCTCACCTTGATACCGTACTGACCAAACCTGTCGCACCACCTGCGCAGGCCCTTTATATCATCGTGAGACATACTTTACATATGCGACGCGCCTGACGCACGCGCGCCGCGCGCGCGCTCTGACCCCTACACACTGACCCACCCCCTACTGATTTTTGCGTTAGTGAGCTTTTAACTATAACTAAACCACGCGAAATGTCTGCGTTACTTCTTTGCACAGGCATGCAACTCTACAGGTGTGCAACAAAAGTAAAAAGCGGCGCGCATCCCCGCACGCAGGACCCAACCGGCCGCTCCCTGCGCACGTCGTCACTGGATGAAGAGGTTCGACTGCAAGTAGAGGTCGAGGCACGAGGTGCGCAGCAGCACGCGCTGCATGTCGTGCGCGCCGAGCCGGAAGTAGGGGTGCTTCCTGGGCGGGAGCAGCTCGCGCAGCAGGTGCAGCGCGTCGACGATCCACGCGGAGAGCTGGTGCGATGCGTCCACCTCGTGCATGCCCCACTTGAAGCATATGCAGACGTAGTTCGGGTGGCAGTAGACCTCGTCGACGAAGGAGGAGATGAGGTGGAAGACCTGCATCGTGTCGAGAACCTTTGTGACGCGCAGCCTCCCGCCGCGCGACACCAGCTTTAGCGCGTGGTTCTTCTGCGTCTGCCGGTGCACGCCCTCCATCACCTTGTGGTGCGCGCCGCCGCTGAGCTGCTGCTTGATCGAGTAGCGCTGCTCGACGAGCCCCGGCGCGAGTCGCATCGGCAACGTGTCCGTCTGGAGGCTCTCGTGCGCCGCGGCCATCAGCTCCACGTTGGCGTCGGCGCCCCGCGGCGAGAAGACGTCTCGGACACCTTGCTCCACGACGTCGCGAACGGCGAGCAATACCTTGCTCCACGGCCCGTGCAGCGCGCTCGGCGCGCCGGCGGCCTGGTCTGCTGACCGCGAGGGCGTGCCTGAGCTTCCCTCGGAGGAGAGCCGGCGCAGGACGCCATCAGAGTGCAGGAAGGAAGGCACGTCGTCCTGCTCCTCGCAGTCGGGCTCCCACCTGGTCCGGATGAGGGTTCGCGTCCAAATTAGGCCGAGGGTGAAGGCGGGCATGAGGGGGAGTGTTGGGGTTGGGGGGCGCAGTCGGCTGTCCACATGAACAACATGAGTCATGCCCTTGGTAAGGGCTGAGGCTGGCACGTGAGGGCTGGGCTTTCGCTTTGGGTTCAGGTGGCTGTTGCTTGGGATGGGGTTGGGGCTCGAGTCAGGGTCTGGGGGTGGGGGTAGTGGCTGGGCTGGCAGCTCACACTGGTGCAAGCACTGGCGCTGAGCATGAACGCTTCATCGCACTCCTGGAGGAGACTCGCCGGAGGCTGGGCCCCCGTGGGATGCGCGGCGCGTGCATACTAGAGCCGTCAGCCATACTAGAGCCGCCAATGACCTCCATGGCAGCCAGCCAGTGCTGGTCGGCCACGCACGCGGCCGCGTCCACGCTGCACTCCACAGTCAATTGGACAAGTCCTTGCTCGGTCGCTCATTAATTTCGCCCTCACGAAGATAGATAGATAGCGAAACGCGCGGAACCAGCCGCGGACGACCCTTTAGGATCGTATCGAGGAGCACACAACTACCCGTCACCAAACGCCGCCCTCACACGCACCCAAGCCGCCGCAAACCTATGCATGCGCTAAATAAACCTTCCCCCTCCGCTGCACTTCCCTCCCACCACGCGCGTTACCCTCTCCCACCCCCCCTCCCACCCCACCCAACCCCCTCCCACCCCTAAACCCCCTACTAGACCCCGCATCCCCCGCCTCATAATACCCCCGCTATATAAGCTTTGACCAGCTATTTCACCTCTCCCAGGCTACCTACCTCCCAGGTGAGGCCTGAACGATGATTTCGCGCAGCTTTGAGCCTATGGGCCGTTAGAGGGTACACCTTGGCTAGTCTAGACTGCAAAGCATATTCCCTGAAAGTAAAATGATAGCCCACAGTGAGGTGTGAGCGCGCAAAGCATAGGGGTAAGGTTTAGGGCAACTCCCCGACTTTTAACCCTGACCCTGACCCTGACCCTGACCCTGACCCTGACCCTGACCTTGACCCCAGCCCCAACCCCAAGCCTAACCCTAACCAGGCGTCTTCTCGGCGCTGAAGTACGCGACCAAGTACGCGATGAAGCAGGAGTAGAAAGGCGGCGGGAGGTGGGCACTGGGGAAATTACTGAAAACCGCACGTCGAGTCTTTCTAGTCTAAAGCACGCGCGGAGGAAGGGGAACGGGGGGGGCACCCGTTAGGTGGTTTGTCATATACCAATAGGGTATTGCCAATACCCGTTATTTTTACATGGTAGACGGAGTGGCGAGCTAAACTAAAGCCGTAGTCGTACAAGATAGAGAATGTATTACTATACCGTAGATCGTAGACCCCAGTAAGGGCCATCGCATCGGCATGTGTGATGAGACTTCTGTAAAATGTGTACAAAGCCGTAAGGCCTCTCATTCCAATTGTGTATATTTTATTACAAAGCCGTAAGTCCTAGACGAGACTGGCGTAGTGGTCAGAGGGAAACGTGGGGAGCGGCGAATCACTGTTCAATAGGAACCGTCCGTGGACCGAGCGGCAGCGGAGCCCTTTCGGTTGACCCCGGAGATTATACGGCGTGGCCCAGTCAGCGTGCAGCGAGCGCGCATTCGCACCTTTTAGTCGAACGCCGGGGCAATAGAACTCCTCTGGGAGGGCGACCACCCGCAAGGCTGGGTCTGCCGCCCTGATCCACTCCAGCATAATGTACTCCTGGTCGCCTTGGCGCATTTCGTTGCATTCGTACTTTGTCAGGTTCTTTGGATTGTGCGCCGGGGTGTAGTCGACGCACGCCTTGGGATACTGAGACACCAGTAACTGGCTCAGTGCACCCCGGAACAGCGCATCTGTTGCTCGATTGCGACGGTACACCATCAGAGCAGAGCAGAGCTGGCCCATTCCCGCTTCCTCCTGCCAATAGTCACCTGCGAATGCTGCCCGCGAAGCCTCCATGGGCATCGCCACGTCGGCGAGACGCAGCGTGCGCTCGAGAAGCGACGGTGCAAGCCGACGGTCCAGTAAGAACACGTCGAGGTCGAGGTAAAGCGTGCGAGTAAAGGGACTACTCAAGAGGCCGAGCAGCTTCCAGGCGGCAAAAGGCAGGTCCATCCAAGTGGTGCCGTTGGGGCCGAGCATCAGTCCCCGTTGAGCATCGTTCAGGACTGGCAACGGGTCGATCACCAGATGCTGATCCCAAACGCCGTGACTCCAGGAGCCGTTCAACAGGCCGAACGTGTGTCGCACAGCCGCGAGCGCCAGTGGGTATGGAAGCAGCATTGCGCGGTTCCTTCGTGTGAGCCCTGCCGCGCGCCTCACATAGGCCAGCAGGTTCTCCGCGTTCCCATTAGAGTCCGTGTAGATTGTTTGCAGCACCCCACAGTCGGCCATCGCGATGGTGGGGGAGGCGGTCGGCGCCCGTGCGTCCGCCCCACGAGGCCCGTTTACGCCCTGCTTGGACACGCTTTTGAAGCGCACGCCTCGGCGAGACGTCACCCGCGCCCGGCCGTTAAAAAAAACAAGTAACCAAGGCGACACCCACACATCCACAGACGTACACACAGATCGACCCACACACTCGTACACACTCCGTTACACCCCTGGGTTACCGCCGGCACACCGACGCCAGTTGAGCCTATGCGCTACTAAGTCCAAAGGCCCATCTGGGTGGGGGCCCTCTCACTCACCGCGCACGAGGAAGGATCGGCCGCCACCGACAGCCCGAGCGCCTCCGCCGCCTCCTGCGCCATGGAGAGCTGCACCGCAACGGAGATCCGCTGCGCCACAAACGTCAGGCAGGTGCGCGCCGACCACGTCGTCTCGTCGTACTCGGAGGAGGTGAGCTTGTTGCTGCGCCAGTCGGCCGCCTCGCGCAGCACGCCGGTGAGCGCCGGCGACATGAAAGTGGTTCCAGGAATACCGCATTTTTCAAAATTTTGATCAAAATAAAGTGATTTCAATCAAAATCCAAGGCCAACACTAGCTAGCGAGAGCGACGGATACGATTTGGGTCAGACCTGTACTTCTAGAAAGACAAAAAGAAAGATAGGGGTCTCCGATAAATAATCTTGCTAGAAAGTTGGCTGGAAAGATCGTGGTTGCACGAGACTTTCTTTTCTTCCCGCTAGCGCCAGCGGAAATTTCCAGCAAAAAATGAGGGCAGATTTTGAATTTTGATCAACATATTTTGAAAAATGAAGTCATCTTCGTAGAAATATGCCAATCAAAATTAAGGTCAAGAACAGAAAAAATATCGATAAATGCCAAGTCGGGCCCTGAGGCGAATCCCGTCAATAGAAATACGAGCGGCGGAGCTTATGGAGTGACGAGGTCGGTGTACTCGGTCCAGCGGGGGGGGGTGTCATTACTGCGGTTCGATACTGCGGTTCATCGATTTAGCATTTCAACGAAACATTCAATGCGGTCCAGACTTGCCAATACAGCGCGCGTTCCGGCAATGCTCACGTTGTTTCCGACCGTGTTGCTGGCATTCGGAGCGAGAGTCCAATGGCGTCCATACACAAGCACCGGCCCCAACCCGCTCGCCGCCTCGCGCTCTGCCGTAGCGCCCGAGAACCCGGCCGTGGCGCGTGGCGGCAGCCGTTTCTTCTTGGACACAGCTGATGCAAAAGAGTGGGAGGCGCTGCTGCCGCTCGGGATGTTCCACGGCGTCACGACCAACCCCACGCTTCTCGAGCGCTCCGGCATTGCGTGCACCGTCGAGGCGTGCCGCCAGCTGGCCGTCAAAGCAGGTGCACTCGGCGTCGAGGAGATTATGTTCCAGGCGTGGGGCACGAGCACGGAGGAGATGGTCGAGACAGGGCTGCGCCTCGCCAGCATCGAGCCAGCGAGGGTCACGGTCAAGGTGCCCGTCACCGCCGCCGGCACCTCTGCGGCGGCCGAGCTTGTGCAGCGCGGCGTGCGCGTCTGTCTGACCGCGTGCTACGGAAGAGAGCAGGCGCTCGTGGCGGCCTCAGTGGGTGCGGAGTATCTCGCACCGTACCTCGGCCGGATGGACGACGCCGGCAAGGACGGCATGGCCGAGTGCCGCGCCATGCAGGCTACCGCCTGCGAGCATGCATGCATACGCGCGCCATGTGCACACTGTACGAGCACGGCATGAGCACGGCATGCGCACACTGCACGTGCACTGTGTGAGCACTGTGTGAGCACCGGCGGGGTGTCGACGGGCTCGGCAGCACGGCGCGAACGCATACGGTTGCAGCCTCTGGGCATACGGTTGCAGCCTCTCATACTTACGGGTTGCAGGCCACCGTCGAGGGGCTCGGCAGCACAACGCGCATCTTCGTCGCCAGCATCTCAGCAGGGTCATAGCGCCGTCCTGGTGGTCACGCAGCTCTGCCAGGCTCAGCGCTGTCTTGGTCGTGAGACACAACTTGCTGCCAGGGCCTGCGACGGCAGGCAGGCAGGGCCTGCGACGGCAGCCCTGCGCCGATTCTGCTGCCGTTCACTATCCAGGCATCCGCACCCCTGACCAGCTCGCCTCGCTCGCTGCGGCCGGCCTCGACAGCTTCACCTTTAGCCCAGCGATCGCGCGCGCACTCTTCGACGAACCACTCACGGTCGCCGCCGCAGCCGCCTTTGAGGACGCCGCGGAGCGTGGGGGCGCGTACGCGGGAGCGCGCGAGCCGTGAGTTAGCGGTAGAGGCCCCACCATTTGATGGTGAGCAGCAAGAAATGACATAGCGCACGCATGGTGGCCGTCGCGACCAAGCACACGCGCTTATTATACACACAACAACTCTTTTGTTTGTCTCATCTCTTGATAAGAAGATACGAGATCTCACTTATCGCTTATCTTATCTTATCTTATCTCTTACCGTCTATCGTTCGTTATACCCCTCGAGGTGTGCAGCGTGTAACCGATTCCTGCGAACCGATTTCTTGATGTCCTCCGACTCAGTGGAGCCGGAGGCCTCAGCCAGGTCGCCGTCTTACTCGTCTCGCCTGGCCTTCAGTGCTGCGCCCTGGGAAGGTTCAGCGCGCAAGGTGCAGCCACCACCAGCCCTGTCTCTGGTCGCAGCCCTGGGGTCTCCACAGCTCTGCACAAGCAGGGGCCCGCCAGGCCCATCGCTCATGTCATGCGCTCCACGTCTGCAGGAGGCGGCGACCGGATCGTCAGAGAGGTCTGCTCGGGGACGAGGTCTGAACAGCCCGGCCCGCTCCGAGAGCCCGACAGAACTCTCGCTGGCGCCGTCGGTGCCTGCAGGCGGCGACAAGTTGCAGGTCTCGCCGCGCACGCGAGTCAAGGATCGCGCGGCCCGGAGCCCGGCCATGGCACAGATGCCGCTCCAGAGCCGGCCCGCCGCCCAGGCGCAAGCGGGTCTGGCTCCGGCGGTGTTGGACCTCGCAGAGGAGACGCTGCTGCAGGAGCTCTTTGGCCGCTACTGCAGCCACGGCAAAGATCGCGCGCCGACGCCCGCGTACAGCCCCACCGCGGTGCGCGGCTTCGGCCCGGCGCGGCGCGGCTCCGCCGTGCCCATGCTGCAGGAGGACGTCGCGCGCTTCCGCTCGCGCCTGCGTAAGGAGGCGAGCCGCGGCAGCTTTGTGTTCTCGGCGTTCGCCTCGCACGCGCTCGAGGCGGGCGCGCCGCGGATGGACGGCGCGCAGTACGCGAAGTTCTGCAGAGAGCGCAGCCTGCTCGACGAGCGCGTGCTCGACGAGTACCTCATGTCCACCGGCCTCACGGCGGCCGAGGCCGACATCATCTTCCGCCAGGTGCTGCCCAGGGGCCGCCGCAGCCTCGGCTTCGAGGAGTTCCGCCGCGCGCTACTGCCCCGGATCGCACTCAAGAAGGACCTGCCGCTGGCCGAGCTCGTGCGGCAGCTCCTCGGCGACGGCGACAGCAGACCAGGCCCCCTCAACATCCCCGTCAACAGCCCGCTGAACAGCCCGCGCGGAAGAGAGCCCCTCACCCCTGGCGGAAGCGCCCCTGGCGATCCCAGGCACCACTTCACCGGCAATCGGCTCTAGCCCCTTTCGAATGGAACACAAGGGAGGCGACAGGCGACGAGATCCATGCAGCCGTGGAGTGTGGGTGGGAGGTGGGTGGTCGACTGTGGGGAGTTGAGCCGGGCCAGTAGGTGCAGTAGGAACGGCATGACCGGCCGCTTTAGATGTAGTGACGATAGTCAGTGTGTGTGTGTGGTCTGCGAAATGTGTATTTAGGCGAAAATTCAGCGGACTTTTCACCAAAGTTTGCACGCGTCGTGCGATGAGCGGCGTCGCCGCGGCACCGCCAGCACTCTCGCACCTGCAGCCGTACCTCGACCGCGCCGAGGAGCTTCGCACGTCGTCTATCACCGTCGCCTATCACCTTCGCGTGCTTGCCGCGAGCGCCGGCCTCCGTCACGGCAGCAACGCGGCCGCCAAGGCCTATCTGCTCGATCTGATGGACGCCATCGAGGCGGAGCGCGGCACGGCGCGGCCGGCGCCGACGGATGACGGGACCGTTCGCCGCTTCGCCCTCGATCTCTTTCACCGGGCTAGGAACTCGGACAAGCCCGACGTGATGCCGAGCACAGCCGCACGTAACACAGCCCTCCCGCGTACCTCACGCGCCTGAGGCGCAGGGCAGCTCGCTCAGGAGGCCCACGAACGGCATTGCACACGACACGCTCGCGTCACACGCGCCCAAGTTCAACATACCGTGCACACCGCGCGCCACCGCCCCAGGCCCGCACGCCGACTGGGCGGTTCTCGAGGCGCCTCGGGTGGCCCAGTGCTATCATGCGAGCGCCGTCGTCTTCGACGCGGCGCGGCAGTACGCGCCGCTGCCCGTCGAGGAGGCGCGGCTATACCTAATCCTATTATAGCCTCAGTCACTATGCGCAGGTCGAGGAAGCGCAGCTGCAGCGCCGCGCTACACCCATAGGCTGCAACCGTAGGCTCATAGCTGCAACTGCAGGGCGTCGGCTGCAACCGCAGGCTGCAGCCCCCATGTGTCCAGCTGCAGCCCTACACGTCCAGGCCGCAACCCTCAGCCTACGTGCATGACCCAGGCGGGGCTGCAGCGCTACGCCTTTCTTCGTTCCTCGCAGCTGTCGCAGCAACTCAGCGGCGCGCCCCTAGCACATGCACATCATGCACATGCACATGCACATGCACATGCACATGCACATGCACATGCACATGCACATGCACATGCACATGCACATGCACATGCACATGCACATGCACATGCACATGCACATGCACATGCACATGCAC
>Ga0209302_10002482_pt1 | contig 10732 bp, 9 predicted proteins | sample ArcOceMetagenome_2_FD_187445 | JGI IMG/M metagenome (GOLD analysis project Ga0209302, IMG submission 187445) | Marine eukaryotic phytoplankton communities from Arctic Ocean - Arctic Ocean ARC135M Metagenome (SPAdes) (version 2) | ecosystem: Environmental > Aquatic > Marine > Oceanic | place... | reverse complement strand
GGGGCGCCATGCGCCTCGAACCTCTTGCGAGCGCGTCAACCGAGTGTGCCTCACGGGGGGGGGGGGGGGGGGGGGGCAAATTGCGCAGAGAGACAACCTCTCGCCTCACAGGTCACAGCTCGAGCAGCCAGACGTCGTCGCTCACAGCCCTGTTATCTGGCCCGTGGCCGCCGTACAGGAGCACGTGACCACCACCGTCCGGCCCGCCGTCGCCTCCACCGATGAAGACGGCCGTGTGGCCGGACCGTCGGGGAGGTGCCACCAGCCGGCTCGCGAGGCTGTCGGGCGGCGGCACAGCACCGGTCGTGGCGGCAGCAGGAGCGGCGGCGGCGGCGGCGGCGGCGGCGGCGGCGGCGGCGGCGGCGGCGGCGGCGGCGGCGGCGGCGGCGGCGGCGGCGGCGGCGGCGGCGGCGGCGGCGGCGGCGGCGGCGGCGGCGGCGGCGGCGGCGGCGGCGGCGGCGGCGGCGGCGGCGGCGGCGGGCGCAGCATCTGAGAGGAAGAGCGCGGGCGGCTGCGCCCAGCGGAGTGTAGACGCGTGTAGCAGGTACGTGGCGCCGGACACGGCTTGCGAGGGAGCGGCGGCGTAGACTTCGCCTCCGTGCATGAGCACGAGGTCGTTGCCCACTGCCACGGTGGCGTGGTGCTTGCGCGCGGGGGGGCGCTCCATGCGCGGCGCGCGCGACGCGGCGGCGGCGCTCTCGCCCGGCGCCGCCTCGCGCTCGGGCACGTGCGAGTAGAAGATCGCGGTGGCGTGCGCGCGCGCGTCGGTGCCGTGGCACGGGAAGTGGCGGAGCAGCGGTCGCCAGAGCTCGTCGAGACTCGGGCGGCACAGGGGCGGCGGCTCGGCTGGCGCGCTGCCTAGGCGCATGCAGCGGAGCGGCGCCTCCAGGCCTGACCAGAGCGGCGCGGGCGCGGCGGGCTCGGCAGGCGGCGGCTCGCAGCCGTTTGGCAACTTGAGCCCCTCGACCATCGCGGAGCGCCGACCTCCGAGCACGAGCAGTCGCCCCGGCCGCAGCACCGCGCTGTGCCCCGTGCGCACCTCGAGGCGGCTGCCCGCGCGCGTCTCCCGCGTCCAATGCGCGACCGTGCGTGGCGCGCCGCCGCCCGCCGCCGTGCCACCGCCGCCCCCCTCCGTCTCGAGCCTCAGCTCCCACCGGTCGGTCCACGAGGTCCCGTCGTTGCCCGCCGCGCGCCCCACCAGCAAGAAGGCATCGCCCGCACCAGGCAGCGGCACGCATGCATGGGCCGAGAGGCCGGGCGGCGGCTCGCCTGCACTCGGCAGCGCGGCCCATCGCCACTGCGCCGTGTGCAGCAGCAGCACGTGCCGCGTGCGGTGGAACCCGTCCCAGCCGCCCGCCACGAGCACATCCCCGCGCGAGGTGAGGGCAGCGGTGTGGTGCGAGAGGCGTGGCGCGTGCCCCGTCACCACGGGCCGCCACCATTCCCAGCCGCCGCCCCGGCCGCCGTCGCGGCCGCCGCCCCGGAGGACGCGTGCCGCCGCATCCGCCACCGCCGCGGGCCGCAGCACGTGCGTGTCGGCGAGCACGCCGTGGTGCAGCGCCTCTGCCTCGCCGCCCACGTCCGACCAGCCGCCGTGCACGACCATCGCCCCAGCTAGAGCCACCGCAACGTGGTGGGCGCGCGCACACGGACGCCCACCACCTTCCACCCCGCCGCCGGCCGCGCCGCCGGCTGCCACGCCGCCGCCGGCCGCGCCGCCGGCCGCGCCGCCGGCCGCGCCGCCGGCCGCGCCGCCGGCCGCGCCGCCGGCCGCCGCGCCGCCGCTGGCGATCGTGGGTCGCACACGCTCCCACAGGAGGCACAGGGCGGCCGCGGCGTAGTTGTGCTGCTGCTGCTGCGAGGAGGCCGCGGGCGAGAGCAGCGGCAGCGGCGTCCGCATCCACCACCGCCGGTACCAGTGCGCCTCCCACAGCTGATCATGGCCGGCGGCGGAGCGCAGCAGCCGGCACGTTGCGGTGCAGCGCGCCAGGTCAGCCGGGTCGCGGATGGCAGCGAGGACTGTCATCAGGACCTCGGTCGGCAGCAGTAGCAGCGAGGCTGGAGCGTTCTCCGGAACGGCGGCGGCCGCCGCTGCGGCAAGCCGCTCGAGGTCACGCCAGGCGAAGGTCTCCGTCGCGCAGGGCGGAAGGTCTGGCAGACGGCCAGAGCTGGGCCGAGGGAAGACGGCGCGGGAAGCCTTGGGCTTGGACGGGAGCTGACTTGGACTGGAGCTGGGTCTCGATACCCGGGCGCCCACGTGCACCGGCGATCCGCTGAGCTCGGCAGGCGCGGCCGCAGAGCTCCAGGCTGCGCGGCCTGTGCAGCGTGGCACCTTAGCTGCGTGGCAGTTGCCGGCATCATTACCAGTGAGGACCATGTTGAGGTCAGGTCGCAGGGAGAGCCTCTCTGCATTCTGGCGGCGCTGCGCGGCGGCGTTGTGCGAGGAAGGCTGCGGCCCAAAGGACATCCTCGCGGCGGCGTTGTGCGAGAAAGCCTGCGCCCAAAAGGGCTTTCGTTTGGAGCGCCGAGTTGGCGAGGGAGGTGCAAAGGAATGTTACCGGCCCGCTCAATCGCCCACAGTCCCTCCCTTGCGTGTCGAGTCTTCCTTTTAAACAAACCCAAACCTCCAAAAATAAGCTGCGGCGCGCGCCGGCAAGTTCCACAGTTTGGGGATTGGTGCACCCACGCTCATATGCGGCGCGTTGCGCTCTGTGCTGTCCTCCTCCCTTGGGGTTGCGTGGCAACAGCGGGAAGCTGTGCGGCGACGCAGGGCCTGACCTCACCGATAGTGCATGACGTTCGCCAGTGCCAGTTCACTGACACTACAGACGGTGTCTGTTGCTACGCTAATACCACTGGAATGTCGGCCAACTTTCTCACCAGCTGCCGGGCGCAGCAGAACTACCTCGACTGCAGCAACGCGTGCGACCCCCGAGCCTCCACCTGGTCGCTCCAGCACCAGAGCACCGACCTCGGCAGTGGAGACCTCGGCAGCCCCCGAGCTGGTATCACCATGTGCCGCGAGATGTGCCTGTCGTATTGGCACGAGTGCTTCTCCAACTTCGCGTCATCCGAGGCCGGAGACGGCGCGGCGTATTGCGACGGCGTTGCCGCGCCCGAGGGCGACACCGACTGCCTCCAGATGCCGGAGGCGCACTGCCCGAACCAGTGCCAGGGCTTTGGCGTGTGCGACATGTCGAAGGACCTCGCCGCGCCCCACGAGCGGCCTGCGGGGTGCGAGTGTTACTCTGGCTACCTCGGGTATGACTGCTCGTACAAGGTCGTGATGGCCGAGTGGCCCTTTGGGATCGAGGTGCCCGGCGTCGATATCTCGGGCGATGTGGTCGGCTACTGCTCTATCCTCAACTCCACGTGCGTCTGCACCCCCCTTTGGTTTGGCGACCGCTGCCAGATCTCGCTGATCCGATACGTGGCGATGCCCGCTATCACTCTGCTGCTGCTCGCCACGTGCTGCAACCTGACCTTGACCAAGCGCAAGATGAAGTCACGCACCGACAGGCTCATGCAGGCGGTCTCCGAGAACGAGCCGGTCATCCAGGCGGCCATCGCGCGCGGCTTCGACCAGCACGAGGTGCACGTGTGCGTGCGGCACTTTTACACGAAGAACCCTTCGTTCGTGCCGCTCTCCGAGGCGAAGTTGCTCCAGCTGGTCAAGGAGAGACACGAGAGACACAAGAAGCACCCCGGCGAGCATCGTTCGTCCAGGTTGCTGCATCGTTCGTCCACCGGCTGGCGCAAGGGCGGCGTCGGCCACGAGCGCCGGGGCTCGATGTCAAACCTGTTGGGCATGGAGTCCAGGCGCGTACGGAAGGGCCACACGCAGGAGGAGATCGAAGACCTGGTTGAGAAGGTCAAGCACGACCCGCACGATTACTTCAGCGCACCGGACCGCAGGCTCATGATACAGGTGGGCCAATCACGGGCCGCCTGCACGCCGCACACCACCCCTTGCCTACCCTTGCCGCCGAGCCCTCTCAGCGACCCTCCGCCACCGCGCCGCTCCAGGTGCTGCGCTTCCGCAAGCAAAACCCGGAGATCGTAGATGGCGCGCCGGTTCTGCAAGGCACCAGCCCCACCGCCGCCGGCGCGGGCAACGGGGCCGCTCTCAACCAGAGCGTAACGGTCCCATTCCAAGGCAGCGGTGGTGACACGTGGATGGCTAACCACTACCAAGTCACGCAAGCCAACAAGCACCACATTGCCGAGGCGGTCGCGCAGGGCTACGCCATCTCCTTCGTGCAGGAGGTCATGCAAGAGTTCTACGACATGCACGCCGCGCCCAGATAGATAAGATATACCTTGTCCGCCCGATGGCCCGCGCCCCCCCCACCGCCCCCTTGCCGAGCCTCGCCCTCACCGACGCTCCCCCTCCCCCCCTTCCAGGAACGAAGCACGGGTGCACACGGAGATCTCGCTGCACGAGCTGGAGATTGCGATCTTGGACGCGCTCAAGCCGCTGCCTCTGAAGCTCAACGAGCGCGCCGTTGACTTCCTGATCAAGAAGAAGCACCTGTCCGAGGCGGCGGTGCTCGGCTGCCTGAAGCACCACTACCAGGAGCACCCCGACGAGCTCAAGGGCTGCAGACCCGTCCCCAAGAGCACGCTGCAGCAGCTGGTCTCGCTCGCGGCCCAGGGCTTGCTGCCCGCCGTGCCCGAGGTGCCTTGGTGGGAGCAGATGGTAGAGGCGGGTGACGGGATCATCGGCCCCAACCCGTTTGGGATGTTCGCTCTGTCAAGAGAGGGCACCGCCGAGAGAGGGCAACTTGAGCTTGAACCTTCCGCCGCCGGCCGGGACGGCACGCCACGCGGAGGGTGGCAGCCGGCGGTGCCTCTCTCTCCGGTGGGCGAGGCGCAGGAGAAGCCGTTCTCTCCCATGGGCAGGAACGGGGAGCCGACCAAGCCGCCTGCCACTGCCACCCCCACGCCCCACCTCTTGGGCCGCCGCGTGCGCATCGGCGGCCTCCAGGCACGGCCTGAGCTCAACGGGCGGTGCGGCGTGGCGAGGCGCTTCGACGCGGCCAAGGAGCGGTACGAGGTGGCGGTGGAGGGCGAGGCGGAGGCCGTGCTACTGAGACCGGCGAACCTGCAGGATGTGGGAGAGGCGGCAGCAGAGCCAACAGTGGAGGCGGCGAAGCCCGAGTCCGAGCCCGAGCCCGAGCCCGAGCCCGAGCCCGAGCCCGAGCCCGCGCCCGCGCCCGAGCCCGAGCCCGAGCCCGAGCCCGAGCCCGAGCTCCAGGCGCCGAGAGTGCTGGAAGTGGAAGTGGAAAGTACAAGCGGGGACGCGGGGCGCTCCGAGCCGGAACCCAAGGAGGCGAGCTTCCGGAAGGACGGCTCTCTGGGGGAGCGGGGAGCGTCACGCGAGGGCCCGCTGCAGGACGGCGCTGGTGCACGTGCGTCGATCCTCTTCAGCCGCGTGCATGCCGACAACCTGGCCAACGTGGACGAGGACAAGGATGGGCGGAAAGGTGCGTCAGACCCGTACGTGGTCTTCTCCGAGAACGGCGTGCGCCTCGCGAAGACGGAGGTGCTCAGAGACACGATGGGCCATTCCGGCACCGCCAAGCCCGTGTGGGGCGGCGAGTACGCGGCGCGCCTCGCGGGCGCAGCGCCGGGTGCGCGGCTGGACGTCGAGATCTTCGACTACGATCGCAAGGGCATTCATGTCTCGCTGGGCAAGGCGAGCTTCAGCGTGGGCGCACGCGTGGGCGACGAGGAAGGGTGCACGCAAGAGTACGCTCTGAAGCTGCGCGAGGTGCCTGGCGGCCGCGCCTCGGAGGTCGGCTTCAGGCTTCGGCTCAGCCTGCTCGCGGCAGAGGGCGACGCGCAGCAGCAGAGGCACCCGTGCGAGGGCGGGAAGAGTGAGGCGGTTGGCGAGGCGAAAGGAAGGCGGCGGGGCAGCAGCGATGACGCGCCTCGGCGGGGCAGCAGCGGCGACTTGCCTCGCGAACCGTCCAAGGGCGAAAAGCCACGCACCAGGCAGTCCAAGAGGGAGCCCGGCGCGGAGACGGAAGGGGGGGCTGTCTTGCGGCAGAAGAACAAGAAGGGCCGCACCAAGCGCAGCTCGGCGAGCCCACAGACAGACAGACCTCCTCCTCCACCGAATGTGGGCGACAGCCAGGCGGCACCGCCTAGTAGCGGTAGCAGCAGCAGCAGCAGCAGCAGTAGTAGTAGTAGTAGTAGTAGTCGTAGTAGTAGTAGCAGCAGCAGCAGCAGCAGTAGTTGTAGTGGCGGTAGCAGCAGTAGTAGTAGTAGTAGTAGTAGTAGCTGCGGGGTGCGGGCTGCCTTGCTCTAACTACTAGTCTTGTCACTAACTACTACCAGGCGAGAGACCGCTCAGGCAGCCAACAGTCGAGCGGAGCGGCGGGCCCTGACGAGGCTGGCCCTGCTGGCGAGGCCGGAGGGTCCGGGGGTTGGCCGAACGACGACCCGTACGCGGCGTGAGGCGTGATAGCCGCCCGAGTTGCAGTTGGCTCTTCGCCATGGTGCAGTCCAGTATAGCGTTTGCTCCCGTGTGTGATTCTTGTTTATTAATTTACTATGTTTGTTTACAAAGATCGAGGAGAAAAGGCGCATCAAAGGTGAGCGCACACGACAGCCACAGGCCTGTCCGCTGCTTCCCACCACCGCCCGGCCGGCGGCCGGCGCGTGCGAAGAGCTGTAGAGCTCGCTCTCCCGTCTCCGCTCTGCTCTAGTCACGCCGATGAAGAATGCATGAACCCATATGGATTACTTTATGGTTTATTAGAGGGCAGGCTGCGCGGGCTTCCCCAGTTAACTAGTTTAGTTTTCAAAGGCAGTTGATACATGATAGTCATGCACGGCTTTTAACGGTAAGCCGCCGGTAGGGACCCTGTACAGACTAGAGTGTAGTTCTAGAGACTCTGCACTTAGTTATGTCCTCACAAGGCGGCCTCCACAACCCCTTAGCGGCGCGGGGCGGAGACACGGCCTCACGGGCGAGGCGGCGCGGTGCCCGGTGCGAGGCGGCGCCGCGCGAGGCAGCGCCGCGTGATCGAGGCGTCGCGGCGTGACGTGAGGCGTCCGGTCGCGGCGTGACGTGTCTGAGGCGTCGCGGCAAAGGCAGCGCGGTGCAGACGGCGCCGCGCGTGGCGGCGCCGGGCGAGGCGGCGCCGGGCGAGGCGGCGCGGTGACCGTGTAGAAGAAGGTGACATCGCCGTAGAAGGGCGGGCGCAGGCGTGAGCCCGGGCTCTTCAGGCCACACAGCCACAGCCCGTCGAAGTCGCCGTCGGAAGCCGCCCGCCTTGACCTCGCGCTGGGGCCCTAGGGCGGCCCCCGCACGGGTCCGGGGCCCATCAAAGGGCGTCTATCCATGAACAACCTGCAGACAAAGCAAGACGATTTATCCGCGAAACAGCCGGTACATTACTATCATATCTGGAGGAACAGGTTTTTTTTATATAAGGAAGACTCAACACGCAAGGGAGGGACTGTGTAGGACTGTGCAATTGAGGACGTCCGACCGAGAGTAAACCGAGAGAACGTCATTCGAGCAGAATGAAGTATCGAGTTCGCACCGGACGGGCAGGACGCACCCGGCGAGGCTCGATATGATTCTCTGGAGGCCGCCAGCTGCGGCGTGCCGCCCAAAGAGCGCGCGGCGAGTACGTACGTACGGGTAGGTAGGCGGCGAACGAACGTACGTACGCGTAGGGTCAGTCAGCCTGGCCCCGCGGCATCGATCGCGACGTGGGAACCCAACACCGAAAACACCCCCTCTGCGTCCGATAAGAGGGGGTGGGGTAGGTGGGGTCCGTGTGCCTAAGATGACGGGACGCGGTGGCAGGCTGGGCCCGGGCCGCAAGCGGGCGTACAGAACCGGATTATCTGGCAAGGACGCGGGCGTCCCACAACGCGTCCGGATTGCAGCTCCTGGCGCTGGCGGCCCGCACGCGCCCTTCCATGGGTCGCCAGGACAGTTGTGGCGGCACGCGCGCTGCCAAGGCGCTGCACGACGAGGCGTTCGCTCACCTGCGGCGTTTCAACCTGCGTCCGGCACAGGCTCTCCTGCAGGGGCTGCAGGAGCAGCACGCAGGCAGCAGCCACTGCCTCCTTGTCGAGGGTCACTGTGCCCTCATTGGAGCAGGAGACCTGCGTGCTGCCGAGGCCCTGTACGAGCGCGGCGCTCGGGCGGCCATCGGGGATCTGGACACGTGCGACGCGATGCACGCCATGGCACGCCTGTGCCGCATCGAGGAGCGGTGGGAGGAGGCGGAGGTGCACTACACAGCAGCCCTAGCGCTGCGCCCCGACTGTCCGGATCTGTTGCAGGAGGGCTGCTTTGCGCACGCCAAGAGGCTCGTCTTGTCGGGCGAGCCTGCAGCGGCAGCGGCCGAGTTCGAGGCCGGCCTCGTGACAGCCGGCGCCGAGTGGCAGCCTCACTTTGCGCGCGAGCGCGCCGCGGCGCGGGCCTTGGGTGGCGGTGCGGTGCGGACGGTGGTGCGCGAGTACCGGGAGGCGCTGCGTTTGGGCGGGCTGCCGAGCGAGCTGGCACTCGGGGAGACCCTGAGCACTTTGGCAACCCACGCCGAGGCCGAGGCCGAGCCTGACGCGGCGGCAGCGAGGGCAAGGGCGGCCGAGTATCTGCAGCAAGCGCGCCGAGCGTTCGCGGCGTGTAGCCACGACGGCGGCGGCGGCGACGGCGCTGCTGCTGCGGCGACGGCGTGCTTCCGGCTGGGCCAGACCCTGGAGGGCCTGCGCGCGCTCGGCGAGGATCCAGAGGGAGATGCGGAGGGCGAGGGCGAGGGCGGCGAGGGCGGCGAGGGCGGCGAGGGCGTGGCGGTAGCGGAGCCGGCGGCGCGGCTGCCGGGGACGGCGGCGAGCGCGCGAAGAGCGGCACTCGCGTACGGCCGCGCCATCGCTCTGGCACCCGCGATGGGGGCCGCTCACGAGGTGCGTGCATAGTGCACCGCCTCACCTCGTGCACCGCACTGTGCACCGCCCCGTGCACCGCCCCGTGCACCGCCCCGTGCATCGCCCGTGCATCGGCGCGCACTGTGAGCAGGCTCTGGGGCGGCTGCGGCTGGGCGTCTCCCGCCTGTCCAACTTCGGCGCGCTGCACGCGGCGGGGCTGAGGGTGGAGGAGGCGGCAGGGCTGCTGCGCACGGCGCAGGCGCTGCGCACGCAGGCGGGCGAGGCCGAGGCCGAGGACGGCGTGCCTGCCGTGCTGTCGGCGATCGAACAGGCGAGGCGGGAGATGGGAGAATGGGCCGAGATCACGGCGTCGCTTGGCGCCGGGGGCGAGGCGGCGGCCGGCGCCGCCGGCGACAGCGGGGGCGAGGCGGGGTCGTGGCGCGTGGCGCCGCTCTTTGCGCGTGCGGCGGAGCTGCCCCGCGTCGAGGCGGGCAAGGGCGCGGAGGAGTCAGCCGCGGCGCTGTGGCGGCTGGTGCAGCGGGGCCAGCCTGTCGTCATCACCGGCCTGCAGCAGGCTGCAGGATTCGCGCCGAGGTGCCGCCCTACCACGCCGCCTTTCGGCCCACAGCCTACCCACGCAGCCTCTCCCCACAGCCTCCCCGCACGCAGCCACCCCGCAGCCTCCACGTAGCCACCCCGCAGCCTCCACGCGCCTCCACGCAGCCTGCACGCCTTCCACCACCCGCCGACCGCCGACCCCACCCCCGGCGCGCCGGCGGCAGGGCGGCGTGGAGCCGCGAGGGCCTGTGCGCCGCGCTGGGCGAGCTGCCCGTGCGGGTGAGCGTGTCGGCCAGCCGGCGCTTCGACGGCGCGGAGGAGGGGCCGCTCTGGGGTCTTGGCGCGGGGGAGGAGGTGCTGGTGCGCCCGCCGGAGACGCATATGCGGCTGCGCGACGTGATGGCTCTGCTGCAGCACCCCACGCCTGAGGCCTTCTATGTAGAGTACAACGCGGCGCACCAGTACCTGGGCGACCGGCTGCAAGCCATGGCGCCGCTGCCGCCGCACCCGCCCTCGCTCCGCCCGCTGCTGCAGAACCTGTGGCTCGGCAAGGGCGCCACCACCTCGCCCCTCCACTACGACGACTACGAGAACCTCCTCACGCAGGTGGCCCCCGCACCGCACGTGCCCGGCATGGCGCCGCTGCACGCACCCCTCGCCCCTCCACTGACTCCACTACTTGCCCTTAAGCACGGTCGCGGCTGTGGTGCGTGAGCTGAAGCACCCTACTCGCTCAGGTGCGCGGCACGAAGCGCCTGCTCCTCTTCCCGCCTTCCGACCTGCCCCACCTCTACTACACGCCCCGCGTCAAGGGCACGCTCCGCTACCAGTGGCCCAACAACTTCAGCCGCGTGCCGCCCTCCTCGGCCGAGGCGCGCCGCAGAGTCGTCTTCGGCTCCTCAGTCAACGTCTCCCACCCCGACTTGCGTCGCCACCCGCTGCTGCCGCGCGCGTCGCCGCATGTGTGCACGCTGCGGGAGGGCGAGACGCTGCTGCTGCCCGCCTTCTGGCACCACGAGGTGCACTCGGAGGCCACCACCTCGGGCGACGTCAACGTGGCGGTCAACTTCTGGTTCCGCAACGTGCGGCCCCCGCCAGAGGGGTTTTGAACTTTTGATCGTCCCACCGGCGTGGTATTACGAGTCCAGGCAATAATAGTTGGGACGGGGGGACACTTTTTAATAAGATTAGGGTCCCAAAACGAATGGGACGGCCAAAGGGACAGGGGGCCCGAAGATGGGACGATAGTTAAGGGGTTATAAAGTTGCATCTTGAGACTCGG
>Ga0209302_10002480_pt1 | contig 10733 bp, 7 predicted proteins | sample ArcOceMetagenome_2_FD_187445 | JGI IMG/M metagenome (GOLD analysis project Ga0209302, IMG submission 187445) | Marine eukaryotic phytoplankton communities from Arctic Ocean - Arctic Ocean ARC135M Metagenome (SPAdes) (version 2) | ecosystem: Environmental > Aquatic > Marine > Oceanic | place... | reverse complement strand
CCCCGTCCTATCCCCGTTCCAGGTCGCCAATGCGGTCAATGCTCACAATGCCGAGACGAATGCGCCGCGCGAATCGCAACGCCGCGGGCATTCAATGCCCAATGCCCACCAATGCTCAATGGCAATGGCCAATGCCCAATCAATGCCCAATCGAATGCCCAACCAGCTACCAACCAATGCCCAATGCCCAATGCCCAATGCCCAATGCCCAATGCCCAATGCCCAATGCCCAATGTCCAATGCCCAATGCCCAATGCCCAATGCCCAATGCCCGATAAGATAAGTTAAGATGGTTAGGTTTCACGCGCTACACAACTCGCGACGCTACACAATTCCGCAATGTTGGGCCCCTCTCATCCAGACACAAATGCACGGCGTGTACGGCGATGATTGATGATACGCGCCCCTGTAAAATCAGGGACTCGATCAGGCCGACGCTGCAGACTGCAGTACGTAACCGACGGTCAGGTCTTGCCTTGCACTTATCTATCTGATCTTTATCTATTTATCTATCTTACAGGCGCAAGCTTCCGGGTGGCTCAGTACACCCCTCGTAATCACGGAACATCGTTTTGCCCCGCTCGCTCCGCTCGCGGCAAGCAATGCAGCACGCGACTCCCTCCATCTCCTTCTCACGGTCCCTCGAAGACGAGGATGTGCAATCGTCGGATGAGCTCATGCACCACAAGTCCCGCACAGAAGGGCCAGAGACCGGCCGGAGAGTGACTCAGTCTCGCCGCGTCTCCAATGCCTTCTTTCCACCGGGATTCGCCAACGAGATGGAGACGTACGAGGACGAGGCGTCGGGCGTCACTTTCCAGGCGGGCTACGACAGCCTCGAGGGCTACCAGCCGGCCAAGGTCCTCATGTACGACGCGGAGCGCGTGTTGTCGACGACGAGCGCTTGGCGCGCGCTCTTCACCCGAACGTTCCACGCCACCGCGCTGAGCAGCCGCAACATCTTCCGCAAGCTCATGGTCTACTCGTTCGTGGCCGTTGTATTTATCATCATGAGCCCCGCCTTCGAGTCCGACGCGGAGGAGGCGATCGACGCACTCAACAGCCTGATGGCTGCAGGACTCTTCTTCCTCCTCGGCCCATTTGTGGTCAATGCGGTGCAGCGCTGGTGGGACGTCCGGAGGGATTGCGTCGGTGCGCTGTGGGGAGTGGTGGATGACCTCTCGACCTACTCGGCATCTTGGTGCTGCGCCATGACCGAAGCCCGAACCCGCAACCCCTCACCCGTGACTCCTCACTCCTCACTCCTCACTCCTCCCTCCTCCCCCTCACCCTAGCACTTGCCCTCACCTTCACCCTCACCTTCACCCTCACCTTCACCCTCACCCTCACCCTCGCCCTCACCAGGTTCTGGCGGCAGACGCCTGCCGACCGCGAGGCGCGCAAGCTGGTGACCCGCCTAGGGCTGTGCTCGCACGCGCTGCTGTACAAACAGGCGCGCTCCGGGGACGACGAGAAGGACGAGCTGGCCGATCTCGTCAGGTGAGATGGCGAGGTTTAGGGGAGATGGTAGGAGAGACAGGAAACGCAGGTGGCACCTGCTCACCCCACCCCGCCCCCGCACCCCACCCCGCACAGAGCCAAGCTACTGCGGCCGCACGAGGCCGAGGCGCTCGCACCGCTCGCGAGCAAGGCGCAGGTCGTGTGGGCATGGCAGACCCACTTCTGGACACGTGCACTGGGCGGTGACCTGGGTACCACCCCCGTGCCGCACGCAGCGATGCTCGCCCCACTCGTGATGAAACGGTGCGTCGACCCACCCCCAACTGCAATCGTTACCCTAGCCCCAACTCTAATCCTAACCTTAAAACCCCAACCCTAATCCTTGTGCAACCCTCGCCGCAACCCGAACCCAAACCCCTAGCCCCTAGCCCCTAGCCCCAACGCCTTGGGACTGAGCAGGTGCATGGACGGCCGTGGCGCAATCGGGCTAGCTCTCGCGTACATCGGCACGCAGCAGCCCTTCCCGTACGTGCACCTGCTCTCCATCCTCACCGACCTCGCCCTCGCCGTCAACGCAATGTACGTAGGGTTGCACACGGGGCGGCAGCTCTTCGGGGTGCAAGCCCACTGCGATATGGCCCAGGCGGCGGCGCTGCGCTGCGACTCCTCGTGGCAGAGCGAGAGCCGGCTCAACGTGCTGCTGCTCGTCGGCTTCGCCGCGGTGCGCGTGGCGGCCTTCACCCTCATCTACCACGGCCTCCTCGGCATCGGCGTCTCCCTCGACAACCCGATCGGCGACGACCCCGCCGACCTGCCCGGCCTCGCCTTCCAGGTGTGTGTATGTATGTGTGTGTGCTGGGCCTCGCCTGCCAGGGTGTTCGTGCGCACTAGTGCTCTACTTACCCTACTCACCTTACTCACCCTCCCACCTCCCTCCCAGGTCTTCATGCGGCGCGAGTGTGAGGCCTTCGGTGCGGGGGTGGATGCCATCGATCTCGACGGCAGCAAGACGGGGCACGTCTGGTGGGAGGGACTCGGCTCCTCGGCGCGAGAGGAGTCGCGCACGCCGCGCACGCAGAAGCCACCACCGTCGCAGCGGGAGGGCAGCCTCGACGAGCGGCTGCACATGGGTGCGGCCGACTGAGCTTGCGCGCCCGGCCGCCGGCCGTCGTCGCTCACCGGGCAGTATGCGCATGTTGCACTCCTAGCGAGCGAAACCTCCCCCACGCCCGCGGATCCTTCAGCTTTCTGGTTTCTCAGTTCGCGTCTTCTTTTTTAAATATACTGTATTAGTTAAATCGTACTTTAACACCGAGCAGGATCACCGTGTCTCCCGCGCGCGCGCGCGCGCGCCGCGATGGCGCTCCTTGCGCTGAGCCGCAGCTGAGCCGTGAGCGATCTGCGATGATGCGCTGAGTGTCGTCCGTCGAGGGGCTGCGCATGTGGCATGAACGCGTGCTCGCGTCCGGGCGTCTAGAGAGAGCGTCTTCGTGCGCACGTGTGGCCTTGGCGCTTGGGCAGCGCGTCGCTGTGAGCTGCGGGCGCTGACGCAGGCGCTGCTGCAGACTGTGCAGCAGCTGAGGGCTTAAAGCCGTATGCCTTTTATCACGAGGCAGCCGCACGCCGCAGCCCTGTCGTGTGCCGCAAGGCGCGGCCGCGGGGGGCGGGGGAGTGGAACTGCAAGGAGCTGCGCGAGGCAATGGTGGTCTACTGGCTCGACAACAGGGCCTCACCGAGGCCGACCTGGCGGCTGGCGCTGACCGTGGAGTCTCGATTTTACGTCTCGAGATGTTGAATATCTCGTCACAAGGAAGGCTCAACTCGCACGGCCGGACTCTCATAGGACTCTCAATCAAGCGTTGAGAGAACGCACGAGACCGCACTGCCCCCAAAGGACGATACATAAGTCCGGTCATAAGTAAGAACGCGCAAGCATTGTGATTGATGTGAACCATAGTTGATATTATCGCACACGCAGCACCAGCAGTCCGTGTCCCGGGCACCCGGGGGTCTTTCATCTTCGGACTAGCGCAGGAGTCGTTTAGCAGTTGTCAATTTGACCCTCGCGCCCCGGGGAGGCCCCACTTTAGCAACTTTGGGCCATGTCCACTGGGTGTCCGGACAGTGTCCGGACACCTCTGTCCGGATATATACGGCTTTAATACACTCTACAGTGTGGACACAGGTTCGAACCCTGAGTGTGCTGTTTAAAAAGCGGGGCCGACTATATTGCCTTTGCGCTCGGCCGGGAGGGGCGGTGGGCCACTTTCCGGTAGCAAGTTTGGCGCACGTCTGTTCCAGGCGCAGTTTTATGAGCAGATTTGACCCCAAAGTGGCTCATGTTCATGTGTCCCCGCGCCGGGGGTACATCGCCAATCGCCGCGCGAGGTCCGAGAGAGAGAAGTCCAGCGGGGTCCGAGAGATTGAGATCGAGAGAAGTCCGCATACCGCGAACGGCGAAGAGTCAAGAGACAAGAGAGACTCCGAACGAGATCGAGAAGAAAATGCTGAATGGGGCAATGCTACGAGTCACTCCGTACGAGCCGTAAACGGGGGCAAATTGGCGACTGGGGCAATGCTAAAGTGGGGCAATTGAAACCCGGCGACGAACTCCCTTCTCTCGCGCAGGGCATGCTTACCGCCTTGTACGGCTTTTTTTCCGGGTGGGTACATATCGTATAAAGCGAAGTCCGTACCCCTGCCGAGCGCACGGCAGCCACACACCGCGACCGGCCGGGCCCGGATCTGATCCCCCTCCATCACACACACGCGCGCGCACACGCACACACACACAACCCCCCTCCCCCGCACAGCACGTCAGTCCTCAACCCAATGGCCCATGCTGCCCCGCGTTCCGCGTCTTGCCCGTGCAAACCGAGCCTGAGTTGTTCTGGGACGCAGTCGCGTTCTTTGGGGCCGTCTCGCGCGGCGCCTCCTCAGATGCGCGCCGACTCGAGCGGGTCGATAGGGGCCGCCGCACCCCTCGCCGTCGCTCCGAGCGGGCTGGCGGCGTTGGCCGCTGCAAGTGCCGCGGTGGCGGAGCGGCCGGGCGAGGGTGGCAGCGCGGGCACCTGGGGGGGCGGGCGATGAGTCGCCACGAGCGAGTTGCCAAAAGCGGCGGCAGTCGGCTGATTATCCGTGGAGGAGGAGGGCCCGGCGGAGGAGGAGGTGGCGGCGGCGGCGGGCGGCGGCGCGGGGGCGGAGGAGGAGGAGGCGCCCAGGCGGGAGCGGAGCTCGTCGATAGAGGGTGGCGGCGATTGCCGGGCGGCGACGGCGGCGGCGGGGGTGATGAGACGCGCGCGCAGATCGTCGATCTGCTGCTGCTGCTGCCGCCGCGCCACCGCCGCCGCCTCGAGGAGTGAGGCGTGAGAGCTCCCAGGCGAGGCCGAGGCGGAGCCGGAGCCGGAGGCCGAGGCCGAGGCCGAGGCACTCGCGCCGGCGGCTTGGGCGGCTCCAAGCGAGCTGGCGGCGAAGCCAGCGCGCAAGTGCTCCGCCCCCGCCGCAAGTGCCCTGCCCTCGGCCGAGGTGGCGGGGTGTGCTGGCGCTGCCCTGCCCTCGCCAGCACGGAGCAGCTGCTGCGCCTGGTCGGGGTCAGGGCGAGGATTAAGGTTGGGGTTGGGGATGGGGTTTAGGGTTGGGGTTAGGATGGGTTAGCGCGATGACTAGGTAGGGTGCCTGCTCCTTGAGTAGCTGCTGCTGCTCGCCGACGCGCTGCGCCTGCGAGGCGGTCTGCTGTGCGAGCGCGCCCGCCGCGCGCCGCTGCTCGCGCGAGGCGGCCTCGCGCTCGGCCACCTCCTGCTGCCGCGCCTGCAGCGCCGCGCCCTGGGTCTGCAGCTCCTCGCGCGCCTCGTCCTGCTGCGCCTTGTCGCGCTTGAGCCCCGTCATGTAGGCGGAGACGGCGTCGCGCTCCTTGGTCACGATGGAGCGCTCGAACTGCGCGTTGCGCTTCTCGAGCTCGGCCGCGCGCCGCTGCGACTCGAGCTGCGCGCGCTCGCTCACGATGGTGTGCAGCGACTGCTCACGCTCGCGCGCGACCGTCTCGACCGAGGTGAAGAGCGTCTCGCGATGCTTGCTCACCTCTTGCTTGTGCTCGAGCAACGCGGTCGAGAGGCTACGCCGCTCGTCGCGGCAGAGTAAGCGCTCCTGCTGCAGCAGCTGCCGCTCCGCCTGCAGCTGCTCGCCCACGCGCTCGATCTCGCGCTGCAGGCTCTCCGAGCCGCGCTCGCCGTCGAGCCGCCGCTGCTGCAGCTCGACGCGCAGCTCGTTGTGCTCGGCCTGCAGTGCGTGCCACGCGCCCTGGCCCTGCTGCCACGCCGCGGCCATGCGCGCGGACTCGGCGGACAGCTCGCCCTGCATCGAGGTGACCAGCGCCTCGCGCTGGGCCCAGAGCGCCTCGCGCTTGCCCTGCACCTCGTTGAGCGCGCGCTCCTTCTCCATCATGGCTGCCTCGCCCTTGAGCACGCCCTTCCACAGCTCCCTCTCCATCTTCTCGCGCAGCCCCTGCAGCGCGTTCGCGCTCGCCTCCACCTCGCCCGCCAGCCGGCCCATGGCGCCCCCCTGCTCCTCGATGCGCGCGTAGGCCTCGAGCTGCGCCTTGTGCAGGGTGGACACCTCGGCGAGCTGCGCCTCGAACTGCCGCTCGCGCGCCGCCGCCGTCGCCTGGTGCAGCTCGCGCACCCGCGTCACCTCGCCCTGCGACAGCCGCTGGTCCACCGCACGCTCCGCCTGGTGCTCGCGCTGCACCGCCGCCAGCCGCTCGTCGAGGCGCGCCTGCGCGTAGGCCGTCTCCTCCGCCGCCTGCCTGCGCGCCGCCTCGATGGCCTCATGCTGCTGCGTGGTCTTGGCGGCGAGCGCTGACTCGAGCAGCGCCTTGGCCTGGCCCATCTCCTGCGCATGCTTGTCCTTCTCGAGCTCGACGAGCTCGCTCATCTGCCGCTCGCGCTGCGCCGCCACCGTCTCGTGCAGCGCGCGCAGCTGGGCCACCTCGCCCTCGTGCAGCTTGCGGCTGCTCTCGATGGCGGCCTCGCGCTGCGCCACCTGCGCCTCGAGCTCCGTCTCCCGCAGCTTGCCGCTCTGGGCCGCCTGGGCCCGGGCCAGCTCGAGCCGCGCCTCCAGCGTCGCGGCGTGGTTGGCCTCGGCCTTGCGCGCCGCACTCTCGTGCGCCGCCTGCGCCGCCGCCGCCTCGCGCGTGTGCACCTCGTGCGAGTCTTGCGCCGCGCGCGCCGCGCGCCCCTCGACGTCGCGCATCGCCGCAGCGTGCCTGTTGTGCGCCGCCTCGAGGTCAGCGATGTGCAGCCGCTTGAGCCGCTCCAGGTCGGACTGCGCCGTCGCGCTCGCCTGCGCCTGCGCCGCCTGCGCGCCGCGCTCCGCCGCGCCGCGCGCCTCCGCCTCCGCCGCGCGCCGACGCTCCTCCGCCTCGCGCCCGCGCGCCTCCGCCGCGCCGATCCGCGCCGCAAGGTCGTCGCGCTCGCGCCGCAGCTCGCTGCTCGCCGCCTCGGCCGACGCGAGGCGCTGCTTGGTCTCACGCAGCTCCGACGCCAGCCGCGCCGCCTGCGCGTCGCCCGACGGCCCCGCCGCCTCGGGCGCGACGCGCTCCGGTGCCGGCGCCGGTGTCGGCCTCGGCTGCGCCCGCTCTCGCGGGTCTTCGCGCGCGCGAGCGGGGGCCGCGGCGGCGGGAGCGGCGCTGGCGGCGGCGGCGGCGGCGCTGGCGGCGGCGGCGCTGGCGGCGCTGGTGTTGAGGGAGGCGCCACGGCTGACGGGTGGCGAGGGTATCGACGCGAGGCTCTCCTCCAAGAAGTCGTCCTCGCCATACTCGTCGTTCGCTTGCACCTCGTCCAGCGCCAGCTGCTGCAGCGCAGCCCCTGGGCGGGCCGACCGGCGGACAGGCTCCTCCATGTCGAGTTGGCTGGTGTCGAGCTGGTCGAAGCTAGCGCTCAGATCGAGGGTCTCCTCTGCTAGCTCCTCCGCCGTTGGGCGTCCCGCACGCCGGCCGTGGCGGACTGCCTGCGCGACAGGCGCGCCTGAGGCGGGCTGCACCGCCTCGACCTCGTCACAGTCAGACAGCCCGGCAAAGGTCATGTCGTCGTGGCTCATGTCCATGCTCATGTCCACCGTGCGGTCCGATCGGGCGCTGAACGACCGCTGTAGCGCGGCCGGCGTGCCAGGCTCGGCGGGGGGCAGACCCGTCGTTTGGAGCGTGGGATACTCGCGCTCAGGCATTTTGAGCAGAGCGCCTCCCAGGGGGGGGAAACAGTATGTGAGTGCGCACAGGAGGAGGAATAAAGTAAGATGAGAGTTGAGAGATCGCAGCAGGTTCATCCGTCCATCCGTCCACCGCTCTCGCCGCTTACTCCTCGATGCTAATGCTCCGCATGCCGAGCGCCGGTCTCCGCTCGGTGACACGGAGGCTCTCACTGCCCAGCACGAGGCCAAAGTCCGTGGTGTCCTTCAGTGCGACCCCGCCGCCCTGCATGCCGAGGGGGCGCAGGTCGGCAGTGCGAAGCGGGAAGGGGAGGGGAGGGTTGAATACGGTCGGGTGGGAAGTGCGAGCGAGCGAGCGGGGCCGCTACGGGGGTCGGGGGGAGGGATGATGCGGCGTCGGACCTTTGCGTCCATGAGCTGCACCAACATGTCGTCGAGCTCCTCGTCCTCCTGCCAAGACTCCGGCGTCACCTCCATGCCCAGGTTTGCCAGGCAGGCCTCGGCGATGGCTTGCTTGAGCTCCAATGGGCTCGAGGCCGCCGACATGGGCAGCGTCAGCTGGAACGGCTGCCCCCCCTGCAGCTCAACGCTGAGCATCCACTTCTTCTTCGTCTTTTTTGCGCCCGCACCCTTGTCGGCACCGGTGTTGCTGGTGAAGCCTGTCAGCTCGGCCTCGCCGTCAGCGCGCTCCAGCTCGTCATCACATTGGGCATACTTCTTAAGCCTCACCGGCAGAGCGCTCCTGCCAATCCGCGCCCTCAGCGCTTGCAGTGCTGCTGGGTTCCGTCTCAGGTAGACGCCTGCCGCCGCGAGCCCAAGTAACGGTACCAGCAAGGCAAATAGCGCCCCGGCCGAAGAGCCGCCGCCCTTGGCCTTCTGCGCGGAACCCGGGTTCTCGACGACCTCGCCATTGTACGTGTAGTACACCTCGTACGAATCAGAGTCGGTTGGCGGCGTCACCGCCGCTGTAGGCGGTACCACCGTCGGTGGTACCGCCGTCGTCGGCGGTACCACCGTTGGCGGCGTTACCACCGAGTAAGCGCCGTCGCGTCTGCAGGCCATGTCGCTGAGCTTGATGGGGTCCGCATCATCCCCACGCCCGTCCAGGTTGAACGCAAAGGAGTCCGCGGACACATCTGGTTTGAAGACGAACTCTGCATAGTCCTCAAACTGCTGGTTGTTCGACTCGATTAGCACAGCGTTCAACGCGTGCGCCGCTGCGAGCTGCTTTCCCCGTACTCCAATCGTGACCTCTGACCCGGCGTCCCACGCACTGCCGGGACCAGGCCGGGCGACGACCCTCAGAGTGTAGTGCGCGCCTTCTGCCTTGAAGTGCTCCACTTTGGCGTTGGCTCTTCCGGAACAATCCTGAGCACCAACCTCGTCGGGTGGCGGCGGCGGCATCGGCGACGGCGAGGGTGGGGGCGGCGGCGGCCGAGGCGATCGAGCTGGCGGCGGAGGCGGCCAATCCGGATGGCAGATGATCTTGGGCGCTTTGCGCGGAGGTGGGTTGATCTGGAAGGTGAACATCAGCTTGCCGTTGTGCATCTGCGGAAACCTGCCCAGTTTTACATAAACCACCGTCTTCCCGCTCTCGGTCTTGATGTCCTCGATCTCCGCATTCTTGATGTTCATGATGTTGACCTCGCTGTCCATGTCCTCCGTGGGGAAAATCATCCGTATGATTCGACTGTCCTCCCAGCCAGCGAATTGCATCTCGACCATCGCCCCCAGAGACCACTGGTTGACGATATTCCAGTGAGCCCTGAGGTCGCAATCAATAGCGTGCGGTGGGGACGGCGGGGCTCTCTCAATGGCCTCGCATGTGATCTTTGGGTGGAAGCTGTTGGTGCCCGTGCCCATCATGAGAAACTGGTCCACCTCACTGGGGTTCGCTCCTAGCTCGACCGTCACGGGCCCGCTGCCGTCGTACCCTTCGACCGGCTGAGCGTCGTAAATGTTCTCCAGCTCCACATCGGCGGTACCCCAATCCAGTGTGACCTGCGCGCTTGGGACCCACTCCACCACGTGCACCCGGAAAACAAACCGCTTGACGCCAGAGGTCCCTCTTCGCTCATCGACCCACACGCTGGAGTCTTTTGTAACGATCTCCGCGCACGCTTTGCCCTCCGTACCCGTTTGAGCACACAGCGCGGCAGCGAGCGCTACTAGAACCATGGCGCGCGGCGGGCACGATGCACTCGTGGAGTTTTGCGAAGCTACTTTCTTCTTACCGGCGGGAGGTTGTACTCTGCTTGAAATCTAAGCTGTCCGTCGGCGTGGGAAACGTGGCGTGGGTGAATGCGAAAGACGCGTGTGGTTCGACGAAAGTGTCACGCTATTGATACACTACGTTGGGGGGGTTTTGTGTGTTTTTGGGGTAGAATTATATAGCAAATTAGGTCAAATTAGGCCTAATCTGGCCTAATTAGGTCAAATTAGGGTAAAATTAGGGGTATCTATTGGCTTATTTGGCCTAATTTGGCCTAATCTGGCCTAATTATTTTAGGTCTGATTAGGTCTAATTAGGTCTAATCTGATTAGGCCAGATTAGGCCTAATTTGGCCTAATTTGGCCTATTTTGGCCTAATTTGGTCAAATTTGGGCTTATTTGATAAGGTCGGTTTAGGTCCGATTAGGCCTACTCTGATTAGGTCAGAGTAGGTTAAATTAGGTCAAATAAGGCCAAATTAGGCCTAATTAGGCCAAATTAGATCTCGCAACACTTTGAGAGGTCAAAATAGGTCGAATTAGGCCAAATTAGGCCAAATTAGACCTTCCAGTCGCCCACTTATGCCTATTGAGGCGGTGGCCAAATTTGGCCAAATTTGGCCTAATTAGACCCAAATCACAGCGGCTGCTAAATCCGGGCTTAGTTGGCCCTTAGCCGCCGGCAGGCCCATGCCCAGCACGGAAGGAAGGCCCAGCGCAGCGACTGACTGGCTCCCGGCAGGGCGGGGGTCCAGGGGGCGGAGCCCCCTGGGTTCTCAGTGTTTCTATATGTGGTGCACTGTGATGCCCAGAAAGCATGGGCGAAAAGGTTAAGAAGGAAATGGCCAAAAAGGTTTGCG
>Ga0209302_10002477_pt1 | contig 10736 bp, 9 predicted proteins | sample ArcOceMetagenome_2_FD_187445 | JGI IMG/M metagenome (GOLD analysis project Ga0209302, IMG submission 187445) | Marine eukaryotic phytoplankton communities from Arctic Ocean - Arctic Ocean ARC135M Metagenome (SPAdes) (version 2) | ecosystem: Environmental > Aquatic > Marine > Oceanic | place... | reverse complement strand
CCTGTATGTGTACGTACTACCTAGAGCTGGCGCGCCGTTAGTTCGCTTCTCGGCTTAGATAATGTGCGTGTGCCCGTTTCACGGGGGAGGGGGGGTGCGCCTCCCGGTGTATAGTAAGCGTATCTAACGATCGCGCTACATGGCTCACACGCGCTTCCAGAACCAAGAGTGTTCGGATGTGGCACTCCCAGTACTGACACCACTGTTCGTTGTGTGTGTTGCCTCCCTGTCGGTCGTCCAACCCTTAGATTGTTGGTCCGATCCCATGGCGGGCGCGGAACCGACGCTCTGGCGTTCCGGCGCATCTCGACGTCGTCAGAGCGTACTGGACGACTTGCACATCAGCCAGTCGTGTCCGGGCCGGGGCGACTCCGAACAAAGAGCGTGCGAAGCGACGTGCCGAGGGGACACCTCTGCCACCGCCAGGTCAGTCAGTTCGTCAGCCGGTGACTGCCTTGACGGCGAATGCCAGCCCGACGAGCCCGAACAGGCCAGCGGCGAAGCGCTCGATATCCTGTAAGCCAGCAGTGGGAGACGATCCTTCCCCTCTCTCCCCTCGCCTCGCTCGCTCACCACTGCCGTGAAAACGTAAGATAAGAATAGAGAGAGTGGCTGCCTCCTGCCTGCGGACAGACACACAGATAGAATCATGGTTTAGTATACTACACGACAGGCACCAAAATACGGAGAAACTGTGTGGCTGCCTCCTGCCTGCGCAAACTTGCGGCGCTTTCGGCTTTGCGGCCTGGGGCCTGCCTAGCTGCAGCCCTCTCTGCCCTCGGATGCAGTGCTCGCTGCGGCGCCGAGCGCTGGCCGCGCTCCTCGCGGGCCTGCTCGCGCTCGACCTTGTTCTAAATCTGTGGTGGCACAGCCTCGGCACACCGCTGAAGGACCTACGAGCCGGCTGCAAGCCTACGCCAGTGGACCTGCCGTCCCTCGGGAGGCGTGTGGCTGGCTCGGAGCGGGCGCTGCTGCTCACGATTCTTCGACGCGAGCAGGCCGAGGAGGCCACTAACTTTCTCGCACACGTCAAGGCGGCAGGGCTGTTGCCCCGCCTGCTGGCTGTGGTGCTCGACGAGCCCTCCACCGCTCTCGCCTTGGAGCATAGCGTGGCGCTGTACCGCGTGCGCATACGTGGGGTGGATGCCGCAAGACCCGCGACCGCGTGTGCTGCGAGTGCGGAAGACTGGCTGGACAGCAGCGCTCAGGTGCAGGCGGCGCGCTGGCGCTACTTTGCAGCGCTGGTCGGTGCGGGGCTGCAGGTGTGGGTGGCCGACGTGCGCGTGGTGTGGCTTCGGAAACCACTGTCCGCGTGGCTGCCCCCGGCACAGTGCGATCTGGCGCTCGTGTCCGAGGCACCCTTTGGTCACGAGCTGCCTGCGCCGCGCGGCAACGCTTCGGACAGCACTGCCGCCGAGCACGGGCAAAGCGTCAGCCTCAGCCTCAGCCTCAGCCTCAGCCTCAGCCTCAGCCTCAGCCTCAGCCTCGGCTTGCACCGACCGGTGCCAAGCGTGGCAGCGTGGCACCTGCGCGTCGGGCGGCGCCTGTCAGAGGAGGGCGCGGGCGTGGGCGGCCGGCCGATGGAGCTCGAGCGCCAGATCGTGGCGGAGGAGCTAGCGCGCTGCCCGGGGCCAGGCCTGCCCTACGCCGCGCCCAGCGAGGACTGCCCTCGCTGGTGTGTCCTCCCTGCACCGCTCTTCCCCAACGGGCTGCAGTACTTCCAGCACCGTGTGCCGCAGAGCACCACGCCGCCCTCGCGGCCCGTGGCCATCCTCGCCAACTGGCTGCCCAGGCCACAGCTGCGCTACCGGCTGCGGGAGGAAGGGCTGTGGCGTGCCAACCCTCCCGAGGCGGAGCCGCACGAGCCGCACGAGCCGCAGGCGGGTGGGCCAGAGCGTTTCATCGTCTTCAAGGAGCTCGTCATCAACAACGGGCTCTCGAACACGCGCAACGCGCTGCGCTCTGCCCTCGCCATCGCCGAGATCACCAACCGCACCCTCATCCTGCCGCAGCTCTGGAGCCGACACCTGCACGGCGAGCCGTACCGCGTGGGCGTCGACTACTACTTCGACTGGAGCCGGCTGCAGCTCGCCTTCCCGCGCGTGCGCGAGGCGGCCTACCTGCGGCGTGCCTTCCCCCGCGCCGCGACGTGGCCGCCGCAGTGGCCGCTCTTCTTCGTCCAGCTGCACGAGGGAGAGGAGCTCTGCCACGAGCGAACCGACGCGCCCGAGCTCCTCGAGAAGCTCGGCAACGTCAACGAGACCTGCCCGCCGCTGCAGCTGCGGCCAGGGCAGCTGCGCACGCTCAAGGCGAAGCACTTCCACCTCGGCGCATCCGAGGCCGAGCTGCGCGCGTGGCTGGCGCCGCACGCGCACGAGCCGCTGCTCTACTTCGGCCGCATGTTCCGCCGCTTCCACCGCTTCAGCTCGGCGCAGCACCACGCCGACTTCTCACGCCGCTTCGCCTGGGGCGTGCAGCCCGCGCCCGAGATACGCACCGTGGCCGCCCAGGCGCTGCAGCGCCTGCGCAACGCCGTCGGCGGCGGCGCCTTCAACTGCGTGCACATGCGGCGGTGCGCGCCGTCGGGGAGAGAGCCTTACCCTCTTTCCCACCGCCGTGGAGCCTGCTGCCGCTTCCGCCGCCCTCCATCCCACACCCTCTTGCCCCCACCCCCCGCCGCCCGCCTCCTGCTAACCCTCCCCGTCCCTCCACCACACCGCCCCTCCACACCTCCACACCTCCAGCTCTCCGCGCCTCCACTCCTCCTCCACGCGATCCACGCCCTCCACCCCTCCACCCCCCGGCACATCGGGCAGGCGCGACTTCGTGGCGGACCACGCGGACGAGCAGTCGGTCGAGGAGTACGCGCGCCGCGCCTATGAGACGCTCCACCGGCAGAGCAGCCGGGGCGCGCAGCGGCCGCTCTACCTCGCGAGCGACGTTGCGGAGGAGGCGAGCACGCGCGAGGCCTTTGGGCGGCACTTTGGGCGCGTGCTCACGCTGCTCGAGGTCTTCCCGCCGTGGGAGTTCGACAGCTTCGGCAGCATGCGCCACTCGACACTCGCGGGCCAGGCGCAAGCGGCGGCGCTCGCGCAGGAGATGCGCCTCGGCAACGTCGAGCAGCTCGTGTGCAGCGAGGCGGAGCGCTTCGTCGGCAACAAGTGGTCGAGCTTCACGCACCACGTCTGCTTCCTGCGGCAGGAGCGTGGCTTCGGCGCCGCTTGCGACGAGGCGGACATCTACGGCAGGGAGATCGACTCGCGAATGGAGTACGTTTGAGACGCAGAGCGGGAGAGGCACGCGCGGAGAGCGGTGTTGGACGCCCTACTCTGGCGGCCCAGATTCATTAAAGGTAGTAGACAGATGAGCGTCAAGTATAGAGTTAAGTCACGGCAAATTGAAGAACGTATATCGGCAGTCAAATTGTTATATTAGCAATGGCAGAGAGATACAGATAGATGAGCAGAACCCATGAGATAAGGTTTCTTTTTTTTTTGTTTTTTGCGATTGTAGTTTCTTTTGAAAACCAACGGTACCTGAGCGAATCAGGCACACACCACTAGTAGCAATTTTGCTTTAGAGTTTACGGTATTCGAGAATAAACCAGTGTTTCAATACCCGTTAGGCCGTTTCAACTTTCATCATTCATGGTCATGCGATGCGCTACACCCCGCCGCTACACGACTTGCGAGACGCGCGACGTATTGTGTTTATATCCGTTACTTTTCTAAGTCTATATCTTCTCTCAACTCTCTCACCCCGCGCTCGGAGTCGGATCTTATCTGGATTAAGGGGTACGTAGTGCTAGTGGAGTCTTGGCGTCTTTATATGCGCGCCGCGCGTCCGGCCCCTCCAAGTCGTCGGCGTGCGGCTGAGCGCGGCAGTTGCGGGCGGCAGCCACAGCCTGTGCTGTTGCTCGCAAGCGATGGCCGCGTCTTCTCGTTTGGCGCACACGGCGACGGCGGCAGGCTTGGCCACGGTGACCAGAGCAGCCAGCGCACGCCGCGGCTCGTCACCGCCCTGCTGAGGGAGATGAGGGTCGTGCAGATCGCGGCAGGTGACGCCAACAGCCTCGCCCTCGACGTCGACGCCGTCGTCTAACAGTGGGGGTGGTTGAAGAAATAGGCGATCCGCCAGCGGACGCCGCGACGATGGGCGAGGCATCAAGTGCGCTGTGGTGCTGCCGCAGCCCGTCGAGCTGAACGGCGAGCGAATCTGCGCAATCTCGGCGGGGATGGGCAGCCTCGGCCTGTGCCTGACCGTCTCGGAGGCGGGGCACTGCCTCTGGTGGGTTTCGGACGAGACGCACGGCGAGACGCATGTGGTGGAGAGGTGGCGGAGCGGATCGCGTTGCCGCCGCGGCGGATGCCCAGACGGGGCGGATCCTAGCCATCGATGCTGTCGGCCACCTGCACTCCGTCGACTGTGCCGGCGATGATTACGATATAGTAGCGAAGATGCTGAGGCTGAACGAGGGCTGAACACGAGGCTCCGGTTCGGTCTGAACTTGCTTTTGTACCGGAACGATGAATGACTACTCGTATGAGCTCAGGGCGAACTGCTGTGTATTTTCAAGCCAGATTTTCAAGTCAAAGTGAAGCGGTACAACTTTATAAATCAAGATTAATCAAGAGCTACTGTACCCCCTGCCCTCTAGCTCGGCCCTTGCGCAGCCTTCCGTCATATGGCCCCCTGTGTTCCTTGTACTTAAGGCCTACGAGTATTTACGCTCGACGGTAAAGTACACACTCGACAAAAAACGCGTTCGGTCCCGGTTCGGTCCTCTCGTTGGGAAAGCCGCCGACGCTACGCCTACGACTTTCCCGAGAGAGGACCGAACGCGCTTTTGAGCGGCGACGACATGCTAAGCCCGGCGGCGCTACGCGCCACGCTCACGTGTAGATGACGGGTCCAAGCGGCTTGAGCTCCTCGGGCGGCGCGTTCCTGCTCGTCGAAAGCGCGCGGAAGCATCTCGTCTAGAGGGCAGCCTTGGCGTGTGAGGGCAGTCCGTGGGGCTCCTTTGGGACGGCGCGTGCTCAATGAGGCTGGACACTGTTGACCCGCTGCCGCTCTTGGCGAACCACTCGTCGTAGGACGCGAAGCGGCGCGGCTCGCCGAGGTCGCTGTCGCGCGGACCGCACTGGAGGTAGTTCGTGCCTCGCAGCGTGTTCAAGCCACCGTCCATGCCCTTGTACGTGCTGGCCTTCCACACGTGCCACGCCGGCAAGTCCGTCGAGGCCTCGCCCCTGGTTAGGGTTAGGGTTAGGGTTAGAGTTAGGGTTAGGGTTAGGGTTAGGGTTAGGGTTAGGGTTAGGGCTAGGGTAAGGGTAAGGGTTACCAGGGTTTCATGTGGCCGCGATGGTGCCCCGAGTTGGTCAGTCGGCAGCGGCGCGGCAGGGCCTGCTGCAGCTCCGCGAGCTTACTTTGGCCGACCCTCACGGAGCGACTCACGTAGGTCCAGTTGTCCTCGTCCTCGAAGCCGGACCCGCTGGTGTCGGGGTAGGGGCTCTCGCCGTCGATCTCCATTTCACGAAGGAAGTCGGGCTTATAAGCCTGTGCCCCGGGGGGCGCAGAGCAGAGGGCTACTCTTGGTTGGTGGCAGGGCGCCCGGGGCAAGGTGGCGCGGCGCGCCTTGCAGTCCGCGACGAATTCCCAGTCGCCGAGGAAGGAGCCGAAGGCGGTGAACGGCTGCACGCGCAGCATCATCAATTGAGGAAGCTCCTTCACCAACTGGATGATGCCGTCGCCGCCGTCCTTGAAGCCGTCCCTGGGGTGGCCGCAGTTAAGGCTGAGACTCTCGAGCTTGTTCAGCCGCGCAATCTGTGCGCGGCGCACACGCGTGAGTGCGCCGCGAGCTTCCAAAGGGCTCTATACCTGCTGCCGCGCGCGCCTCCTTGAGCGTGCCGAGATTTGTGCTGTCGACGCCATCCAGGTTGAGCGACTTGAGCGAGGATGGCACGGCGCGCAGGCACGCCTTGAGCGCGGTGAGCGGCGCCTTGTGGTTGCCGCTCAGGTCGAGCGCGGTGAGGCAGCTCACCTTACTCGCGATCACGTTGGTCCACTGCTCTGCGGGGCACTTCCACGGGCCCGGCTTGGCGAGGCGAACGGCTTCCGCGTTGGCTTGAATGAGGCCTATGCCGAAGTTGCCGAACATGTTGCCGGAGATGTTGCTGATGCTGCCTTTTCGTGAGCGGTCGACGAGCCGGAGCATCGCAAAGAGCTCGGGCTCGGCGCGCAGCGCCCTGTGGCCGCCGTGGGACGAACGCTCAAAGCCACACCACAGGTCACCCGGTGGCGCGCGGCGAGTGGCGAGCGCACCGGAACGACTTGCACACCAGCTCGGTCCAGACAGCCCGCGTGTGTTGGTCGGTGAGCTTGAGCACCATCACGAGCTCGTCGGGCGAGATCTGTGCAATGGTGGATCGCAAGAGACGCGTCAAGCCAACTTAAACTGTCGCCATGGTTCGACTCGCAACCACGCACGATGTCAACGAGGCCGCAGTTGCCTTGCCAGCCGGCGTCGGCGTTTCGCGCCTCGGCCTCAGGCAGCGCCGCGGCTACCTTGAAGCCCTGCTTGCGCGGCGCGGCCTTGGCCTTGGGCGCGAGGATCTCGATGGCAGCTAGCAGCCTTGAGGGCGACAGGTCGGATAGTGTGATCCCGTGTTGGGAAGGTGAGGCGGGCGGGTGGGCAAGTGGGGCTGCGCAGTGAATAGATCCGTGGCGACGCACGCACCGCTTGGTCGCGTCGGTCATCTTGGAGCCCTTGGCGCTCGCGTTCTTCTCGTGGGTGGTCCAAAGCAGAAGACCGACGCCCGAGCCGATGGGCGCAGTCTTGGAGAGTCCGTTGACCGTGTACTGCTTGCCCTGACCGAACGTCCCCGGCCTGCACGTCGACAGCATGGCCTGAAGGTGCTTGGCAAAGACGTCCAGCTTCATGCGCTCGGGCGCGGCGCCGGGCGCGGGCGCGAAGCTGGGTCCCGCGTCCGTGAGCATGGGCTCGGGCTCGGGCGCCTCGGCCTCGACTTGCGCAAAGGCGCCCATCACGAGTAGGGCGACTGTTTGCACACCCGCCGACTGCGTGACCCCGCTGCTCTGGATGAGCTTCATGAGGGCCTGCGAGCCCGCATTCGTCCTCTCCTTGAGCATCTGGAAGGCGTGCGAGCCATACCCCGCGGTGAGCACAGGCTGGAAGCGGCCCTTGCCTGTCACATTGAGCAGGTGCACAGCATGCTTTATCGCCACATGGTTGAGCCGGGACAGCTGAGTCGTGAAGCAAATGAGGACCTGTGCGGAAACACCAGTACGGCTTCAGATACGGACCCACACATTCAGGGGCTGCGGATGGGAGGGTGAGCATGAGGAGGGTGAGCACCTGCTGACGAGTCGCTGGGTCCGTGCCCAGCGTCGCCGAGACCATGTCGACGATCTGCATCGTGCTCGTGGTGCCGTGCCAGGCTACAGTGCTCGCCTCCTGCCGCGTCGAGACCAGTAGCTTGAAGACGATGCCCTCGAGCATCGACATGGAGGCGACACGAAGCCTCTTGTGCTCGTCAACGAGAAGCTTCTTGTTCTCCTCGTCAGCTGATGGCTCCCTGTTCTCCTTCGCGGCGTCAGCGCTCTCTGGGTCGAGCAGCGGTGGCGGGCACAGCGCGTCGATGATCTTGGTATGCATCGCAGACACCGGCGCCGCAACGGCCGGCGCTGGCGATGCAGCCGGCGCCGCAGTCGGCAAGAGGGGCGCGGCCGGAGCGTGCAGACGATGGTACTGCTCGTTGAGCAGGACCGTGCCCTTCCATTGGATTTTCTTGCCCGAGCTGGTCATGACCGGGCGTGCCGAAGAGAGCTCGTGGGTAAGGGCACTCTTTTATTCTTGCCCTTATCGTGGGTGACGAAAGAGTGCGGATAACAACAATTGCGTGGAGTTCCCGGATTGTTGTGTCGATGGTTTGGCGTACGGAAAATGGGGGGATGTTTGCAATCAAATACGTCCATTAGGACCTTCTGGTCACCTAATTAGGCCTATTGGCCTATAAGACCTTCTGGTCACCTAATTAAGGCTAATTAGAATTTTATACGCTCCACGTACCGCAAAATTCCCCCCTTCCATTGCAAAGCCCGCTGTCTGTAACACCCCGCTCACGTGACGCAAGACCGCGCAACGACGACGACGAGCGACGAAGCGACTAGAGCGACCGTCGACGACGGCACGAGATGATGATCGTGGCAGTGGTGTCCAGCGCCCTTGCCTTCTCCAGAGGCATCCAGCCGACCACTCAGCCGCTCCTCTCCGCCCGTTCGGCGCTGGCCGTGGATGAGCCGTTCTCCTTGCCGCTGCTGCCAAGGCACGCACCTGCGCAGCTGTACCTCGCGGACGACCCAACGGGCTACGCGTTCATGCTTCCCGCGGCCATCGCCGTCGCCACCAGCTGCCAGCTGTGCGGGATCGGCGGCGCGGCCCTCTTCTCGCCGATCTTCCTGCTCGTCTTCCCGCTGCTGGGGCCCGAGTACCCCCTCGACTCGCCTGCCGCCGCGATCGCCTCCGCGCTGCTCACCGAGGTGCGCACTATTCTCACCACACTTACCACACCTACCACACTCACCACCACCTCCGCCACAACACTACCGCTCCCAGGTCTTCGGCTTCTCGTCGGGCCTCTCCGGCTACGCACGCCGAGGCCTGGTCGCGTGGCCGGTGGCGCTGCAGTTCTCCGCCGTGGCGGTGCCGCTCGCATTCGGCGGCGCGCTGTGCGCCGGCACGCTCGCTGCGCAGACCACTCTCCTGAGGGTCGTCTACGCAGCTCTGATGCTGGGGCTGGCAGGCTACCTGATCCTCTCGCCGCCGGCCGAATCACTCGAGGCGCTCGCCGCTCGCTGGCCCTAGCCCTAGCCCTAGCCCTAGCCCTAGCCCTAGCCCTAGCCCTAGCCCGAGCCCGAGCCCGAGCCCGAGCCCGAGCCCGAGCCCGAGCCCGAGCCCCAGCCCGAGCCCGAGCCCGAGCCCGAGCCCGAGCCCGAGCCCGCCCCCTAACCCGAAGCCCGGCCCGAACCAGGCGCTCGCCGCTGAAGAGTGCGACGTCGGCGACGAGGAGCTGCAGGTCATCGAGCAGGAGGCGGCGGACGGGCGTGTCTTCATGTACCGCGGCGCGGCTAAGGGCTCGCTAAGCAGCGTCGGCGCGACGGGCACGGGCGCCTTTTTGACGGGGCTGCTCGGGGTGGGCGTGGGCGAGGTGTGCTCCAGTAGCTGCAGTGAGTCCGTGGTACTCCTCCTACTACTACTCCTACACCTAATACCAAGCTGATACTAACACCACCAGGTGGTGCTCCCGCAGCTGGTGAGGGGCTGCTGCATGCCGCTGCCGCTCGCCGCCGGTACCAGCGTGGCCACCGTCGTCATCACCGCCGCAGCCGCCGCCATAGTGCAGTTCGGCGCGCTCGCCGCCACCTCGGGCGGCGACTTCGGCTCGGCGATCCCGTGGAGCCTGGTCCGCTGGACGATCCCAGGCGTTCTCATCGGGGGCCAGCTCGCGCCGCTCCTTGCGAGCCGCGGCATCTTCAGCGACGAGGCGCTCGAGTAATAGTCATCAATTTGCAGTACGCGGCCGAGTAAGTAGGTGACAGTAAGTACGCCACGATTCTCCCACTGCTGGCTTACAGGATATCGAGCGCTTCGCCGCTGGCCTGTTCGGGCTCGTCGGGCTGGCATTCGCCGTAAAGGCAGTCACCGGCTGACGAGCTGACTGACCTGGCGGTGGCAGAGGTGTCCCCTCGGCACGTCGCTTCCCACGCTCTTGGTTCTGGAGGCGCGTGTGAGCCATGTAGCGCGATCGTCAGATACGCTTACTATACACCGGGAGGCGCACCCCCCCTCCCCCGTGTGAAACGGGCACACGCACATCATCTAAGCCGAGAAGCGAACTAACGGCGCGCCAGCTCTAGGTAGTACGTACACATACAGGGTACACGGCATAAACTCAGACCACCCCCGGTGGAGACAAGCGACTCTCCCCGGCGACGGATAGCTTTGCTGTCCCTCGTGGGAGCCTGAATGGGTGTGGAGCATGCAACCCACCGCCGTAGCAGCCGTCGATAACGGGGGGAAGAGGGGAGGGCGGGAGGAGAGGCGGGGGGAGGAAGGAAAAAGGGGACAGAACACAGAGCTGTCGAAGAGTTGCGACACCTGTGTTCGGTGCAGCGACGGGCAGACATGGCCGCGCCCGCTACCGGATTGCCGATCAAGTTTCAGGAGGTGCCCCGAGCTCTCTCACAGCCCGTGCATCCCAAGGGCACGGGCGCGCTAATTTTGGCGTTAAAGCGTAGCACTTTCTTTATTGACGGAAAGAACGCTACGCCTGGGCATGACACTGATGTCTACCCCCGGGAGAACTGCATGGTCCCGGAGATCTGCGTCCACATAGTATAATTTTGGAGAAATTCAGGCGACCAACGTTGGCAGCTGAACGCACCATTCCTTCTCCGAACTAACTTGCAGAACTCGATACTTCATTCTGCTCGAATGATTCTCTCGGACGTCCTCACTTGCACAGTCCCCCTGAGCGAAGCCGTCTCGGCTGAGCCTCTTTGGCGACAGGCCCAAGACTTTATTAGGAAACCAGAGGGACGCTAGACTACCGGACACCACTAGAGAACTCTGTTCTCAACACCCCCCCGTCGGCTGAATAAGCCGAACACTACTCGACGACAGTGGTGTCATTGGAGACGTCGTGGCGAGGGCGAGGCAC
>Ga0209302_10002476_pt1 | contig 10737 bp, 10 predicted proteins | sample ArcOceMetagenome_2_FD_187445 | JGI IMG/M metagenome (GOLD analysis project Ga0209302, IMG submission 187445) | Marine eukaryotic phytoplankton communities from Arctic Ocean - Arctic Ocean ARC135M Metagenome (SPAdes) (version 2) | ecosystem: Environmental > Aquatic > Marine > Oceanic | place... | reverse complement strand
CAAGGGCACCGTGGAGGACCTGCTCAAGCCCGAAAACAAGGCCAAGCTCGCTGGCATCCTGACCTACCACGTCGTCGCCGGCAAGGTGATGTCCGGTGACGTCGTCAAGCTCAAGGAGGCCGCGACCGTTAACGGTGCCATGGTCAAGATTGACGCCTCCGCGGGGGTCAAGATCAACGACGCCACCGTCACCACCGCGGATATCGAGTGCAAGAACGGCGTCATCCACATCATCGACTCCGTGATCCTGCCCCCCGCCGCCCCCGAACTCAAGGACATTGTGGACACCGCCGTCGGTGCCGGCAGCTTCACCACCCTCGCCGCCGCTCTCGGCGCCGCCGGCCTCGTGGACACCCTCAAGAGCGCCGGGCCCTTCACCGTCTTCGCCCCCACCGATGACGCCTTCGCCAAGCTCCCCAAGGGCACCGTGGAGGACCTGCTCAAGCCCGAAAACAAGGCCAAGCTCGCTGGCATCCTGACCTACCACGTCGTCGCCGGCAAGGTGATGTCCGGTGACGTCGTCAAGCTCAAGGAGGCCGCGACTGTTAATGGTGCCAAGGTCACGATTGACGCCTCCACGGGGGTCAAGGTTGACGGCGCCACCGTCACCACCGCGGACATCGAGTGCAAGAACGGCGTCATCCACATCATCGACTCCGTGATCCTGCCCAAGTAAAAAAAACTGTGCCTAATACGACAAACGATTCTTTTTTGATTTCGGCGAGCCCACGATGGGAACGCGCCGGTCGCTTTCTCACTCGCGGTCTCCCTGAATGGGTATAGCTTAGCTCGCAAACGCCCGTCTGCGTTACAGCGGCGATTGCTCATTCTTTTCAATGGAAAAAAAATTGTCCTAATCTCACCGCGCGCTACGTTACCGACCCTCCGTCGCCGCGCGTTGCGTTTACCAAACTTTATCCAATCCCACGATTTTTTTAGTGACATGAACCGTTTTTTTTCGTGAAATCCCCCTGGAGTTCATCAAAAACTCTACTCTACCATCCTAATCTCGCTCCTGCACGGGGTAACACCCCCCCCCCGAACTTAACATAACCGCTTCATCGACCCCCCGCTCTGCTCTGCCCTCGGCTCCGCCCTTGCCTCGGGGACCGCTGACCTGCTGAGGGTTTCCAAATTTTCTCGCTTCAAAATTGGTGGCCCATTTTCCAAATTTTTGACTTCGAAATCGGCACCTCGCGCAACGCTTACGTTCTTTTCGCGCGGCGCGTCCGTCGCGATGGAGGCGCTTGGTTTCCTGCGTGTGGCGCGCGCCATGGACGCGGTTTCCGCTCGCGCGCTTCGCACGGAGGTGCTTGCCGAGCTGCGAAAGCAACCGTGGTGGTGGTCCACGCCTTTGCGAGGGTTGTTCGGTTCCGACACCAACTCCGCGGTGGGCGCCACCGCCGCCCCAGGAGACGCATCTGTTGGCTCTGACTCCACCTCGTTGTTCCAGGAGACCAACATCCGGAGTTCGTTCCGCCGACGGTTGTTAGTGCTTCCCGTGGACGACCCGAACGACCCGAAACACAACACCGCGATCGGCGCGCTGTGCCGCGAAGCCATACGCGCGGTGGTTCACGCGCACACCACCAAATGTGTGCGCCCCGACGGCACCAGCCTGTTATCCCCCGACGCGCGTTTGGTGGAGCTCACCGCGGTCGTCGCCCTCCCAGGAGCGTTCGCACAAGACCCGCACGCGGACATTTTGGACGAGGACGAGGACGAGGACGAGGACGAGGACGACTGTAGCGTCTGGGGAGAGCACGCTGAGAGTTATCCCGAAGACAGTTACCTGGGGTGGACGCCGGTGGAGGTTGGGCATCTGAAGAAGAAAACAACGACGGTACACTCGACGGTACCGTTCGGACCATCCGGTGTTTCGTCCGCGCCGAAAAACCCAACCCCGACGCTTCTCACGACCTGGGTCAGTCTACAACCAGTAGGTGTACACGGAGGCGCGACCGTGATATTTCCCGGGACGCATCTAAGAGGGGAGGGTTTAGTCCGAACCGCGCCGAGCGCGGTGCGGGCATACCGGGGAAGCGATTTGAGCGAAGGTACGTGTTGCGTTTCCCAAATCCCGGCCTCCCTGTGTTCTCATACTCGTCCTGCGAAGGGCGCATTACCTCTGCCGATTAGGGAGCCCGTAATTACGTAATACACATGGCCCGAAACACTGACACTTTCTTTTATTGGTATCAGAAGATGAGCGGTTCATTCAGCTCATGGCCGGCGATTCGGTGGACGCGGCGAACGAGGGTTACGCGATGGCGGCGCTTGAGCTGAGTGATGCTGAAGTTGGAGAGATTGACGTACGACGTCGGAGTGAGCTGAGGAAGCGGGAACGGCGGTGGCGGCGGTTGCGTTTTGACGCGGCAGCGGGGGCGGGTGCGAGCTTAGAAAGGTTAGACAAAACGCTGTTGCACGCGCGGCGACGCGAATTGCACGGAACCGAGACGGATGGAACTGGCACAGAGAATACCTCCCGTCACGACGATAGCGAAGACGAGGGTAGTGCGGCTGCAGGTGAGGACCGCACTTCCATGAAACCAGGAAGGTCCCGGGACGAGGGGTTGACCGGAAACGCGCCAACCACGCGCGAACCCGATGCGCCGCCGAGCGCGATGACCAACGCCGATGCAGGCGACTTGGTGGTGATGGACACCAAGGTGTGGCACTTCGGTAAGTATTTCCCACACACCACATTCCACTGACTGATTGCCCATACACGACTGACATTTATTTTATTTCAATCAGGGAGCGCGAATCGTTCGTTCGAGGCGCGGATTTTAATAAACGTGACGTTCCAGGAACCCACGGCGCGTCCGAAATTTCAGCGGAGGAAGCGGGAGGATGTTTTGTGCGGCGCGGGGTGGGAAACGGATGCGGCTTTTGAAGCGAAGGCTTTCGAAGCGAAGGATTTAGGGGACAATAAAGACGAAACCAACCGTCGGGGTGACGACGAAGCGACCAACACGAACGCCACGAGGTCCGTGCGAAGGATAGACGGGTTCACGTACCACATACACGAACGCGTGTTGGGGAAGTACGCGGTGAGGGATTTTATGGAAGGGGGGGTGATGTGTTGATCGTGGAAATGGTGATGGGTAGTTGACTAGGGCGAGGAAGTATTAGAAATAGTCTGGTGATAGACAGCTTATTAGAAATAGAAATACATAGTCCCCGTGATAGTTTACCGGAAGTTACGTGTGTCGAAATAGTCTCGGGCGAGGCGTCAGAACGTCAGATTCGTATTTTCCCGACCCCCGGCGACGCCCCGGGGCGTTCCCCGTTTTTCCCCACTCGTTCCTTGTGCCGTCTCGCCACCGCGCTTGGAATGGAAGGCGGCGATGTCATGAGGTACCGCCGCAGAATTTCTGTCTCCCGGTCACTCAACGTCTCACCAGAGTCGCTCTTGGCGTAGATTTTGTTCATGGTCGGCGTGTCCATTGCCGCGCCGATGGACTTGATCGATGAAAACATTTGATCGATGGATTTGATCGATGGGATCAACCGCTCTGCTGTTTTTTTGTGGAACTCGAAATCGTTCACCGCGTCGTTGAATTCGAACCCAAATTGAAAATCGCCGTCGCCGTTTGGCATGGGCGACCCGAACCCGCCACCACCTGGGGTCACGTGCCGATTGGGTGTCACCGTGGTACTTGCTTCTTCAAGCGCGCGCGCCATTTCGTGACTGACAACCTTACCGTCCAAAATCTGGCGCGCCGCGCGCGCGTTCGCGGCGCTGATCGGCGTGAGTTGTTCGCCCCGCGCCGCCCTCGCCATCGCCCGACGCACCGGGTTACGCTCGAGGTTTTGTTTGATTTGCGAATCCGACGGCAGGGAGACTACGGACGAGCAATTTGATGCAGGGGTCAACACGTCTCCACCGGCGGCGCCTATCAAAGAACTCCCTTTTGTGGATGGCGTGTTATCATCCGTCATGGCGGGGAACCGGAAAGAATCGTCATCGGCACCGGTTGGTGTTTTGGGGTCATAAGGCGACACCGCGGGTGGAACGTGGAACTGTTGGTTTGGGTTTCGGTTTTCCAGGCTCGCCCGTCTCGCCCGCGCGCGTCGTCGCCTATCCTGCGACTCCATCGCGCCCTGCAGCGCCCCCTTCTCAAGCAACGTTAACAGCTTGCCAGCCACCGCCTTCGCCACGACCGCGGCTAACGCGGGTGAGAACGCGGGTGAGTCCTCGTCGCACGCCGTGGACGCATCAGTTGGTGTGGCGCCGTCCACGGAACACCGACGTGACGCCAACACCGCGACCACGGACCTTCTTTCAGAGGGAGTCAGCGGGGACCCGAACCCACTCGCAGCATCTCCCGGTCCAAGAGTTATCGCCGCGAATCCCGCGTTGACCGCGAAATCGCCGGTGCCCATCGGGGACGGGGACGCGCTGTCCATCATCGCGCCAGGGCACGCGACACGCACAAACACACGCCTGCGTCACTTCCGAAGTCGTGGTCCGTGAAGTCACAACAGACGACGAAACCGCAACGCGAGCGCGTGTGTGCCGACGAGTGCGCGTACGTGTCGGACCGATACGTTCGGTCGGTCCCGTAACGGCCATAAAATTTATTTGCGAAGGAAACCAAAAAAAAAACCTTGACATCATCTCGAAACAATCTTGCCTTCCTCCCCCCGGGTGCTCTTCACTCGCGATGGCGCCGCCCCGGATCCCCGGCGCCGGTGGCCGCGGCGCCGCCGGTCGCGGCAAGGGCGGTGGCGGGTACAAACGCGGGATGGGTAAGAACTTCGGGAAGAACAAAGATGGGAGTGGTAAACCGACGCCACGGAAAACGGGTTTCGGGATGTGGGCAGTGGGTGGGCTGTTCCTCGTGATGGTTGGTTTCGTGAGTTTCGCTGCGAAACGAGAGAAGGACACGCGAGAAGCGGGGGATACAAGCTTACGCGCTCGTTTGCGAAGAAAATCAGTCGAGTTTTCGGAACACGCGTCGTGTCGCATGGACTGCAGGTTCGTGTCCAGGGCGGAGGTGCTGGAAACTCTACGAATCGGGACCGAATCAAAACGGCACTCCACGCCGAGCGCGCGGCCGTGTCCGCGGTGGGCGTTGGAAAACGGCCGGACGCGGGCGGTGTGGGCGGAATGCGCGGACAAAACGAAGCTCGTCACCGTGATCGACACCGTTACAAATCACCCGTGCGGACCGTGCTGAGTTATGTTGTTTGTATACCTATTAGCTACAGTCGTTAAATTGCATTGTTAGACACAACAAAATAACGTTTGCCCTAAACTATTGACTCGTCCTTTTGAACAGCTCCTGTACGATTCGCGCCACTTCGTTGACCTTCGCCCGGACTCGGTCTCGGTCGTTTTGATGAACAAAGCACCCGACCTTTGATTCGAACTTATCAGGGTGCCACCGCAACATCTCCAAGCGCAACACCGCGCGGTGGGTCAATTTTTGTTGCTCAACAGAAACGCCGACGAGTATTTTCAAAACTTCATCAGCAGACACCTCTGTTTCGTCCCCCATCGGCCAAGGCACGTCCTCAAACGCAATCGGCTCGTGTCGGTCCGCCATCGCGGCGACTCGGCCCCACCTCGCTCGGTACCCTTGCGCGTCAAGGAGAGTAGAAACGGATTTTTGTTCTTTTTCGATTCTTCCTCTTTTTCGCCCGGCGCCGCTCGCCACGTTTTCGCGCCACGCCGCGTCTTCCCGTCGCAGCTCGTCCAGCTTGCGCTGCGCGTCGGCGTCTCTTCTTTGTGTTGCGCTTTGTCGAGGCTCAGCAGCGCTCGCGCCAGCGTGTGCTTTGTACGACCGGTACGCGCTTTCCTCTTCCCTGAAGTAGGCGCGCGCGTCGAAGGCTACCTCGCCGAAGGTCTGTTCGTCATCCTCCGCGAACGAGCTGAAAAAGTTGGCGAACGATTGGGTGGACGTTCCCAACCATTGATCACCCATAGCGAAGGGTGTATCCTCCTCGTACGTCCCGACTCCCGTTTCCGTGAACAAAGTATCCCCCCCCGCGTCCGCCTCCGCTCCCGCTAAAAGTTTTCGCCGCCACGCATTTTCCTCCGCGGCTTTCCGCCGACCCGAAACGTCACCCAACCCTTCGTACCCGTCGTCGGACTCGTCGTGGTTTCGGCGTCGTCGCGCGCGCGTTTCCGCGTATTCCGCGCGTACCCGTACGCTTTCTTCCATGGCGTGTTTGGCGATTTCATCGGGGGTGGCGCCGGTACCGTCCGCCGCGCCGAAATCCGCGCCCGCTTTTTTTAGCCGCAGCAGCGCGCTTTTCCTCGCGCTCGCCCATCTGGCCAACAGATGTGCCGGCGTCACCCCGTTGTCGTCAACAACAGTCACGTCCGCGCCTTTTTTTATCAACCACCGGATGAAGTCCTCGTTACCGCTGGCGCAGGCCAGGTGCATGGCGGTTCTTCCGGCGTCAGGGAGGCCACGCCTTGACGCAACGCGGCACTCCAAGCTCAAACCCGCACATCGCTTCCACCGCTTTTTCGCTTTTCGAAGATCGCCGTTCTTAGCGGCTCGCAAGAAACGACGACTCGCGCGCCGTGTGTTGTCCTCCGAGGAGAACGAGGACGAGGAGGACATCGCGATGTCCTCCTCTCCTGGGTTCGACGCCGAACCCCGAACCCCGGCCGCCGCCGCGTCGCGAAGAATGGGCGCTTGACCGAAAAATAATGGGAAATATTGGCCCGAAAACGAACAACATCTCGTGGACCCAAAATATTCGGTGCCGACTATCCCACACCTGACCGCGCGCTCCGATGGCGTCCGCGCGCGGCGCGTTCGCGCGTTTGACGCGCGCGCACCGCGCGTGCCTCGCGTTTCGCGTCTCTGCCAGGGCGCGGTCGTCGAGGGCGACAGATTACGAGGATTGTCTTCGGCTCGCCGGGGCGACCGCCCCGACACATTTGCGCGAGTTGATCGACGTGCTCCGCGCGCAGGGCGGCGTCCCAATCGACCCGCGTGACCGCGACGGCGTGCACCCCCTGGTGCTGCCGCTGGCGCGGTTCCAGGAGGACGAGACCTCCACGTCGAGTTCCGGGTCCCTCCCAACCTCCCGAAACTCCACCGTAGGGCTGCTGCTTCTCCCCACAAACATCAGGAACGGCACCGATCTGGTGGTCGTGCGATTTGGCCCGGGCGGGGTTCGGTTTTTAGCGCCAAGCGCGAGTCTTCACGTACATGCGGCGCTCGTGGAGGAGGAGCACTCCTTTTATTTGAATTCGCTTAAACATGGAAAGGACCCGGCCAGGGGTGGTGATACGTACCGACCTGTTATGCACGCCGCGGGGGTTTTAGGGCTTCCAAACAACTCGAAGTGCCCTCCCGGAACGTTTGCGCGCATGCCAAAAGAAAGCCCAAAAAAACGAAAAGAGGTTTTCACGCAGTCTGCATTCGGGTGCGTGTTTCCGCACGCCGTGGATTTACTGATCCAGCACCACGAAGTTTTAAAAAAAGACCACCTATCCGCGCTCGTCACGAGCGAGTGGTACACGCGGCAACGCGCGTTCGCTGGGTGGGGAATGCCGCACCTGGTGAACGCGAAGTTGCTGAAGAAACACGGGCGAGGCGGTGAAGCGCGCGACGCGGCGAGAGTGGCGCTGGCGAGCGCGCCTTGGTGGACCTTAGGTGCCGAAAGCGGGTTACCGATGGCACTCGCGGCGATGGCGGGTTTGAGGGACACGTTGTTACGCGACGAGTGGGGCGCGGTTCAGTTCCGGGATCTGTTAGACACGGGCGGGGAGGCGCACAGAGCCGCGGCAGCGGCGATGGGCGTCGGGGACGACGAAGGCGAAAAAGCCGGCGACAAAAATCAGTTCTGGACAAACGCGTTTGAAAAAGCCGCTACCGCGCGAATGGACGTCGTGTCGCTGCAAGCACCTTCGGATTTAGCGAAAGGGGGCGGCGAGCACACGTGGGACTCCGTGCGTCATGAGGTCTCGGCGCTGTACGAGGAGGGGGGGCTTCCGGGGTACGCGGAGTTCGTGTCTGGGAAGTAAGTTGTGTTGAGTTGAGTTAGCGCGAGGCAATACTTATTTACACCGTTTGCGAGAGTAACGTAACGTTCGCGTCGGATTCATTGATTCCTCGTACCCTCGGGTATCCCGTCAGTACCTCCTCTGCCCGTCACCGAAAGGGGCTGGCAACTTACCAACCACCACCCGCGCGAGCCCGGCGTACACCGCGGGTGCTAGTCCCATTGTCTTACGCATCTCGTAGTCTACGTTTTTGGCGCAGCGCCGCACGGCGCGTGCTACCCCCGCCGCGAAAACGGGAAGCACCGCGAATGTTTTCAGCACACTCAACACAACCCCGTCGCTGGCGTCTTTGCACAAAACATCCATGAACTCCATGAACTCGTCCAGGGTCAACACGCCGTCCGCGCCTTTTGCGACTGCGTCGCACACAGCCTTTATCTGTCCCCGGGTGGGGGGATAAACGTGGCCTCCAGCTCGGTGCGCGGCGTTGAGTCGATCGTACACCAGAAGCACTGCGAGATGCAACTCGGTTTTGTCCAAAGTGCCACTCCCGTCGTGGTCCATCTCACGGAACGCGAGTTCGCACTTTTTGGCAAACTTTTTCGTGCCCGAAACCTCGCCTTTGAGCTTGCGCACGAGCCACGACAAACCAAGCATGGTGCTTGGGGCGAGTGTCGAACGCGCGCGCGGTGGACTGATGACTGACCGAATCGCGATTGACGTCATTTTCGTTCCATGCTTTTTTGGCGCAAACCACGGACTTTTTGTTGACCGAAACCAATCCGGGGGCCATTGGCAGGTCGCGCGGAGAGGAGTTAATTGCGATTTAGTTCAGCGCACGTAGCGGTCGTCGCCATGGCGGGCTGGGCGATGACCCCGAACTCGTTGCGTTTGGTGTGTTCCGAAAACGGCGGGTACGCGCACGCCCCCGAGTTGAACGACGTGTTGCATCTGCACCGAAAAGGAATTTGCGAGGTTTCCAATCTCGAGCCGTATCTCGGGCTGAAGACTTTGTACCTGGAAAGCAACTCCATCGACACCCTGGATGGTTTGCGTCACCTAGCACATCTCCGGTGTCTGTACATCGCGAAGAACTCATTATTCGATTTGCAGGGCGTGTGCTTCCTGAAAACACTGACCACGCTGGACATCAGCGAAAATCGTGTGGGCTCGTTGGAAGGCTTGCGGGGCCACCCTTCAATTTCCGTGCTGATCGCGGCCGGTAACAGGCTGAAGGACTTGCAATCCATTGAGGCACTTAGTATGTGCCTCGCACTGACCTCACTGGACCTGATGGACAACAACCTGGATGACCCGGACGTCATGACCTGGCTCACGAATGGTAACGAGTTAACTCAAGAACAAGGAGTTAACTCATCTCCCGCCGGTAACAATACCCTAGCCTCCCGGTTGAGACTTTTGAAGTTTCGCGGGAACCCGGTTGTTTCGATGACGCCGTCGTACCGAAAAAAAATAATAGCCGCGATGGGAAGTCTGAACTACCTGGACGACACGCCTGTTTTTCACAAAGACAGGCGGCTGGCGGTTGCGTTTAGGACGGGCGGGATGGATTTGGAGAGGGTTGAGCGACAAGCCATCATGGAAGATGACCGGTTAGCGCGCGAGCGAAGCCAACGAAAGTTTGAAGAGATGGTGTCTTCGTCAATCGCCGACGCCGAGGCGCGAAAAGTAAACGGCGAAACCGCGCCAACCGCGGATCCGTACCGGTTCATGTCCCACTCCGCCGCCCGGGAAGCCAAGCTGATGCAGGAGGAAAACGTGCCGGAGTGGAGGATAGAGGAAATGAGGGCGCAGGAGACGTTTCCGTGGCAAGTCCGGGAGCGGGAGGAAAAGACGCGGGAACGCGCGGAGGCGACGCGACGACAAGACGCGGAGACACAAGACGCGGAGGAAGCGCTTGTGACCGAGACACAAAAAGCGGAACGGGATGCGGAACAGGTGCGTTTGGAAGAAACGGAGCTACTTGTACGAGCCAAGAATTTGGGGAAACACTTGGTGGGAAACGAGGTCGGTTCGGTCGTTGAGGAGGTTTTAGGTGAGGACGTCGTGGGAGTGGTCGTTTCGGATTTGGAAAAGCACGCGGAGACGTCGGCGCGACAAGAAAGAGAAAGTGAAAGAGAAAGTGAAGAGGAAACCGAAATCATTCCAATCGCGATCCCCGTGGACGACGACGGCGCGACACAGGACATTCCCTTTGCCCTCGTCGCGGATGATTTCGAGACGTTAAGGGTGTACGACCCCGGCGCGTTCGCGCGTGAGCTTGAGCTGAGAACCGTGGCGGGGGCGTACAAAGACGAACGACGCGAGGCGCGGAAACGAGAGCTCGAGCGGCACGCGGTAGCCACCAGCGACGCCAGGGGCGGCGCCGTGGTGTACGGCACTCCGTCGTTCGACATACTGTGGGCACAGGCCAAGGCGCTTGGAGAGGCGCGGGAGGCGGAGGCGCTGGGGGACTTGGACGACTTGGATGACGAATTTGACGAGTCAGGGGAATATTCCGAATCCGATTCAGGCTCCGGCTCGGTCGATTCCGACGCTGACGTTTTCGAACGGCACTCGGTGGCTTCGATTGGAACGGGAACCGGTAAGGCGTGAATGACGCGGTTCGTAACGTGCACTATATACCCGGTGCTACACCATCAAGCACGTCTCGTGTCTCGTAATCCGTGTCGTAATGCGTCCCCTCTTCCGTACCGTACCCGAGAGTGTTACCCACGCGTGTTCTGTGTTCCGATCCCCCG
>Ga0209302_10002475_pt1 | contig 10739 bp, 12 predicted proteins | sample ArcOceMetagenome_2_FD_187445 | JGI IMG/M metagenome (GOLD analysis project Ga0209302, IMG submission 187445) | Marine eukaryotic phytoplankton communities from Arctic Ocean - Arctic Ocean ARC135M Metagenome (SPAdes) (version 2) | ecosystem: Environmental > Aquatic > Marine > Oceanic | place... | reverse complement strand
TGACAAAACTTCAGAAAGTAGCGCTGCGATAGGTGCCAAGGGAGAGAGCGTGCGCTAGAGCGGCACCGTTGCAAGCATGCGCGTTACGATGTGCGCGCGGTGTCAAGGGTCAAGGAAGAGCGTGCGGTCTGGGGCCGCATCTGTCACCTGCCCCATGGAGTCCTTGAGCAGACCACGCAGTGTACTCGTTACTGCGCTGCTGCTCTTGAGCAGGTCCAGCTCAGAATCGCTCCTTCGCCTACCCTTCTGCAAGATACCACTCCCCGACTCAAAGGTGCGCACCAGGCCGCGAGTCACCTGAGACGGACGTCTTCCACCCCCCGTAGGTTCCTCGGGCCCGTCGTCGCTGTCCTCTGACGAACCACCCAAGCAACAACGCACCATGGGCTTCCCGGCTTGCGACGAAAACGTGTTGAGTTCACGAAGTTCAAACTTTCGAAGTTTGCAACAGCCTGCGGGGAGGGGGCATTGAGCGGACGACACCGAAGCGGCCGCCTCCGGGGAGCAGGCAGGTAACGTGTTCGAGCTGCCGAGTAACTAACCAGGTACAAACATGTGCATGCACATGCACATATGCATGTGCATGATAGATAGATAGATACATGCACATGTCATGTACATGTGCATGTGCATGTCACACATGTATCGCCAACCAGCACACCGATGCCACCCCACCCCGCTCACCGCTACAGCGTACATACAGCCCGGAGGCCACCGAGCCCGAGACGCACCGGGCTTCATTCACAGCTTCTCTTGCCCCCAATTCGCGGTCGATGCCCTTCTTCTCCTAAGTCAGAGCACCCCGCCAAGAATTCCCCCAGTGGGGATCTATACGCACGACGTGCACCGCCGCTGGGGTAGCGTCTTCTGGCGGTCGTGGGCGCGCGTCATCCGCGGCCGCCTGCCCGTCATTGATTGGGCGGCCGAACGCCGACATCCTTCATTCACCACAGCCCGCCGCCCGCGTACGCGCGCGGCCGAGAGGCTGTAGGCGGGGCTTAGGCGTGGCCGCAACTGGTGGCCGCAGGTTCCTTTCGGGCGGCCTGTGAGCGGCGCGCGGAGCTTCCTCGCGTCTCATCCACATGCTGCGCGCGGCGTGCGACACCGTATGGCAGAAGAACCCGCCTGCCGTGGCGGCCGAGTGCTGCCGAGTGCTCAACATGCTGCTCGCAAACCTGGTCGGCGATCCCACCTCTGACAAGTTTCGCACCATCAAGTCAACCAACGCCAAGCTGAAGGCTGCGGTGTTCTCACCGCAAGGCGGCGAGGCGGTGCTCTTGGCGTGCGGGTTCGAACGCGTGGAGTCGGGCCTGGAGATGCGTGCGGATGATCCAGGAGCGCGAGCGGCCGAGGGCCAAGCGGCCCTCGACGCCGCCTCCATCGCATTCGGCGGCCCATTTGCGCTCTGCGCCCAGCTGCCGCATAGCTCTTCGGTGCGCGCCATCTGCGGGCTTGGCAACTTGGTGGCCACCGGTGCCATGGACAATGCAGTCCGCCTCTGGCCAGCCGAGCACCAGCCAGGCGAGCCGCAGCCGCTCGAGACGCTTGCGGGACACGAGGGCGTCAAGGGCGTCAACGGCGTGCTCTCAGTGGTGCAGACGCCGACGGGGCTGCTGGCTTCGGCGGGGCGCGACAAGGTGCTCGTGTGGGGGCAGGACTCGAAGGGCGGGTACGCCGGCTCGCCCATCGCCGCCATGAGCACGCACGGCGATGCGCGGGGTGCCGACGTGACCAACGCCTCGACCGTGGTCGCGCTTGCCCACGACGGCGCGGGCCGGCTGTGGTCGGCCTCTTGGGACGCGACGGTGCGCGGCTGGCAGCCGCTGGTGGACGACGAGCAGGGCGGCACCACGCTGGGCAACGGCGCCGATCCGAGCGTGCTGAGGGCGGGCGACGTGGCGGTGCTCGCCCTGTGCGTGCTCGAGGACGGCAGGCTGGCCTCGGGCGGCGGCGACGGCGTGGTCACGCTGTGGCGGGAGGGCGCGGGGTACCCGGGCGGCGGTTTCGAGGCGAGCGCGAGCTGCGACACGAAGTGCGTCGTGCGCGGGCTGGCCGCGCTGCCGGGCGGCGGCTTCGCGCAGGTGGGCAACGACGGCGTGCTAAAGGTGTGGAGCGCGGCGGGCGCGCTCGAGACGAAGACCGACCCAGTGGGCGGCTACCTCTACGCCGTGGCGGCGGCGGCGCTGCACGACGGCGCGAGCACGCTCGAGATCTTCACGGGCGGCGACGACGGCGCGCTGCGCGTGTGGCGGCGCGCCGGCCCACTGCTGCAGTGCGTGCAAAGCTTCGGCACGCCGGGCGAGATCTACGAGATTTGCGCCACGCCCAGCCTGCTGCTCCTCGCCGCGGACGAGGCGGGCGGGCCGCGACTGCAACCCTATATGCATGCGGGCTGCAGCCGTAAGTGCCTAGGCTGCAACCCTAGGCGCCCAGCCTGCAGCCTGCAGCCTGCAGCCTTGTGCACCCCAGGCGGGCGCGCTGCTGCTCTCGCGCGCGCCGAGCGCCGCCGCCCCGAAGGAGGAGCAGCAGCAGCTCGCCCAGGCCGCCGCCGCCCTCGCCGCCGCCTCCGCCGCCGCGGCGCCCGCCGCACAGACAGCGATGCCGCCCGCTGGCGGCGGAGGCGGAGGCGGAGGCGGCGGCGGCGGCGGCGGCGGTCAGCAGCAACTTGCCCCCGACGGGCAGCGGTACGACTTCCTCTTCCCTGTGGAGATGGGCAGCGGCGCCTCGCAGATCTACTGGAACCGAGGGGACGACCTCGAGCAGGTCGCTAGTGAGTACGTGAGTACCTGCGTTCCTCAGCTCGCTAGTGCTAGTGCGCAGTCGCTTGCTAGGCGTGTGAGACCTTTTCTACTTGCTTGCTTCCTCACTGCCTTGCCCCCTCGAGCAGGTGGCCACCCGCTTCGCGCTGCGCATGATGGTACCGCCTGATGAGGTCGCGGACATCGTCGCCTTCCTCAGGCAGGCCAGTGGCCAGGCCGGAGGCGGCGGCGGCGGCGGCGGTGGTGGAGGCGGAGGTGGAGGCGGCGGTGGAGCCGGGCCACCAGCGGTGGGGGCGGCGGAGCGCGCTGAGCGGCTAGCGTTGCTGGCCAGTATGGGGTTTGATGGCGCACCTGCGACGGCTGCACTTGAGCGTGCGGGCTGGGACGTCGAGCGTGCCTTGGCCCTGCTCTTGGGGTGAACGCAGCCGGCTGCTGCCGTGCTGTGCCATGCGGGGTCTTGGTCAGGGCGCAGCGTAGAGTGCGGCGGCCAGGCCGCAATTTGGTGCTGGGAGGCGCAGCCGGTGGTTACGAGTCTACCGTTGTGTCCTTCGGAATTTGTGCCTTGGTCCATCTCGGGTTTTCACCCCGCCCCCGTTGTCAGAGTAAGTAAGTAAATCTGCACAACGATCCTGGGAAAACTTGCGGGCGGCCGCGATGCTCCTCCGCGCATTCGGTCTACGACCGACGTGGTGCTTACCGTTAGTGGACACGGTCAGGCAGTGGGCACGCATGTCTTCGAGGAATGCAGCTGATGCCTGGGCGCGCGTGGAGGCTGATGCGGTGTACTTTGCCGCTAGCAAGGCGGGCCGTAAGAGGGCCTTGCGCCAGCGATCAGCGGACCAGAAGAGCGGCAAGGAGAAGCCTCGCTCGGAATACCGCCGCATAAGAAGAGAGGAGATATCACGTAAGGGACTGGGCAACAAGTAATCGTTTGCTACGTTGTAACTGCTGACGCTCATCACGTTCCCACACCCACACGCCACGCATGTTGCATGTGCATGTTGCATGTGCACGTTGCATGTGCATGTTGCATGTGCATGTGCATGTGCATGTTGCATGTGCATGTTGCATGTTGCATGTGTGCTGTTGCATGTGCATGTGCATGTGCATGTGCATGTGCATTATGTGCATGTGCATTATGTGCATTATGTACATGTGCCTGTGTATGTGCATGTGCGTGTATGTGCTTGTGCGTGTATGTGCATGTTGCTCTCTCTTGATAGAAGGCACCACACCAAAAACAAAGAGCTGCGCACCTCTGCTCTCACGGAGGCTTCGCAAACAAAATATCTGCCGGCGTGGAAACGCGTGTAGTCAGAGGATTGCACTCTGCTAGAAGCCCACCTGCTGGCTGCCAGAGGGAGAGCGAGGTCCGGAGAGCCCCGGACCGCGCGCCATTCCGACTTTTTTGGCACCCCGCCGCACGACGCCGCGCGCTTTCGCGCGGGACGGCGGCCGCATGTTCCGTCGCCTCGCTTGGCGCACAGGTGCCGCCTCGGCTGGGGCGGCCGCCGTCGTGGCTGGCGCATATGACACAGATCATGCCTTACCGCGTGCCGCGCGCACTATCTGCTATGCACTGGTCACGGGCCTCGACTACAAGCGGTCGGCGAACCTGCCAAAGGACTCGCCTGAGCGTGCTGCCGCGTATAGCAGAACGCACCAACGCTCGGCGCAGCGGCTGCTGCGGCTGTGCCAGCTGCACGGCGGCCTCTTCACCAAGCTAGGTCAGTTCGGCGCTTCGATGAATCACGTACTCCCGACACCATACCCGGCGGTGCTGGCTGCCTGCGAGGACAGCAACCCTGGCGTTGCGCTGAGCGAGCTGCTTCCACTGCTTGAGGAAGAGCTCGGTGGACCACTCGAGGCTGTCTTCACCTCCTTCGATCCCACCCCGATCGGCGCCGCATCGCTCGCGCAGGTGCACCGCGCGGTGCTGGCGCGCAATGGCGAGGAGGTCGCAGTCAAGGTGCAGTACCCACGGCTGCGCGCGCAGGTGCCATGGTAAGTAGTAAGTAGTGAGTTGTGAGTAGTGAGCAGTAAGCAGTGAGTAGTAAGCAGTAAGCATGTACTAGCAAGCAGTAGTAAGTACGTGCACAGTGCAGTACCCACGGCTGGGCGCACAGGTGACGGCCGACCTAGCGACACTGCGTTGGCTCGCGTGGGCGGTGGCAGTGAGCTTCCCTGAGTTCGGCTACGAGTGGCTCCTGCCCGAGTTCGAGGCGAGCATCGAGGCGGAGCTCGACTTCGGACGCGAGGCGCGCAACGGCATCGCACCGCGGACCTCTTCCCCTAACCCTAACCCTAGCCCTAGCCCTAGCCCTAGCCCTAACCAGGCGCGCAACGCGCAGCGCACCGCGGCGCTCTTCGATGACGTACCGTGGCTACACGTGCCGCAGGTCATCGCGCACGAGTCGAGTGGGCGCGTGCTCACGATGGAGTATGTGCGCGGCGCCAAGATCGATGACGAGGCGGCGGTGCGGCGCCTCGACCTCGCGCCTGCTGCGCTGACCCTCACCCTCACCCTCACCCTCACCCTCACCCGCACCCTCACCCGCACCCTCACCCTCACCCTCACCCTCACCCTCACCCTCACCAGGTGCGGCGCCTCGGCCTCGCGCCTGCTGCGGTGGCGACGCTCCTAGGCACGGCCTTCTGCCGCATGATCTTCCACGAAGGCTTCGTCCACTGTGACCCACATGCGGGCAACCTGCTGGTGCGCCGCATCCCGGCAGCCGGCGTCGGCGGCGGCGGCATGCAGCTTGTGCTACTCGACCACGGTATGTACCGCGAGCTGGGCGAGCACTTCCGCCGCTCCTACTGCGCGCTGTGGGTGAGGCTGCTCCCGCGCGAACCCCAACCCTAACCCGAGCCCGAGCCCCAGCCCCAACCCTACACCCAACCTTTACCCTTACCCTTACTCTTGCCCTTACCCTTGCCCTTACCCTTACCTCAACCCCGACCCCAACCAGGTGGGGCTGCTCTCTCGCGATCACGGCGCCGGCCGCGCCGCGGCGCGCGCGCTGGGCATCGGCGGGGCGGACGACTATGACGCTCTCTCTACACTGCTCACCTTCCGACCCTCGGTAACCTTAACCCCAACCCTCGGTGACCCTGACCCCAACCCCAATCCTAGCCCTAGCCCTAGCCCTGACCCTGACCCTGACCCTGACCCTGACCCTGACCCTAACCCTAACCCTAACTCTAACCCTCAGCAGGCCTCGCGGGCCGCTCTCGGCAGCCGCATGTCTGCGGAGGAGCGGCGCGCGCTAAGAGCGCGCTTCGAGGGGCTCGGCGCGCAGGATGTCAACCTCTTCCTCGAGAGGCTGCCGCGCGACATGCTCTTCGTCATGCGCACGTGGGCTCTGGTGCGTTCCCTCAACCGCAAGCTGGGCGGTACCACAAGGCAACGCTTCCTCACCATGGGAGAGCACGCCGCCACGGGAGCGGCGCGGCACGCGCTATCGCGGCGGCACGGCGGCTGGGGCGTGCTACTGGCGGCCTTGCACGAGCGGCTGGCGCTGCTGAAGATGCGGCTGCTCATGCGCTCGTATGACCTCGTGCTCCGGCTGCTGCTGCGCTGGCACGGCACTCGGCCCTACTCGAGCCTCGAGCCTGGGTAGCGCCTCGAGCTACGTCCCTGGTGCCATTCGGGTACCGTACGGTGTACAGTATGTCGATAGCTGGGCGGTTCGATGGTTATCGTCTCCCTGCAGCCAGCACGGCGCTCCGGCCCTGACGAGAGTGACACGGGCCTCTGGCCACAGCATGGACGGCCGTCGGGAGGATGCCAACGACGATCCAGAAAGCAGAGTGCTCTGCATCGCTGAGAAGCCGTCAGTTGCACGCGCGGTTGCTGTGGCTCTTTCTGGCGGCAAGCACTGCACACGCGGCACCCACGGGCCACTACAGACACACATGCTATACTCCTACTTTGCACCTGCGCGCCGGCGCTGCTCCATTGCGGTGACTTCCGTCGTCGGCCACGTCTTCAGCCTCGACTTCTTGGCCGGAGCGGAGAAGCGTGGTGACCTGTCTTCGATTTTTGCGGCGAAGACGCACAAGGTGGTCGAGGAGACGTCCGAGCGGCTCGGTGTCGTGGAGCACCTTCGGCAGCAGGCACAGGGCTGCGACTGGCTCTGCCTTTGGCTCGATTGCGACCGTGAGGGCGAGAACATCTGCTTCGAGGTGCTCTCTCTGCTGCCGCAGTTCTCGGCCGAGCGTGTGTGGCGGGCCAAGTTTTCCGCAGTGACGGAGCGAGAGGTGCGAGGCGCTTGGGCTGGCCTGGGCAAGCCAAATGCCAACGAGTCTGCGGCCGTCGACGCGCGTCAAGAGCTCGACCTCAAGGTCGGGGTCGTCTTCACGCGCATGCTCACCCGCGCGTTGCGCGATGCGGCACGGAGGCGCTTCGCGCTGCCCTCGCTCCGGCTGCTGTCCTTCGGGCCGTGCCAGACTCCGACCCTCTGGTGAGCCCGGTCAGGATCACTAGGGTTAGGGTTCATCTTAAGATTAGACGCTCCGGCTGCTGTCCTTCGGGCCGTGCCAGACTCCGACCCTCTGGTGAGCCCGGTCAGGATCACTAGGGTTAGGGTTCATCTTAAGATTAGACGCAGCAGATGAAGCCCTCACCCTCATCGTCACTCTCACCCTGATCCTAACCAGGTTCACCGTCCAGCGTCAGCAGGAGATCGACGCCTTCGTTCCGCGGCAGTTCTGGGAGCTCACCGCATTCGTGCACCTGCCCTCCGCCGACGGCCACGCTTCGGCCTCCTCCGCATCGCTTCAGTGGACTCGTAACCCGTGCTTCGATCAGCGGCAAGCGCGGCGTGCTGCCACGGCAGTGGAGGCGGCCGGCCAGCTGCTCGTCAGCAGCAAGACGGTGGTCAAGCGGACCTACATTGCTCCCGTGGGTATGAACACCGTTGCGCTGCTCAAGCTCGCTTCGAGTGCGCTGGGCCTCTCCCCGCAGCGAGCGATGCAGGTGGCCGAGGAGCTCTACACGTCCGGTCTTATGTCGTACCCGAGGACGGAGAGCACAAAGTACCCGCCGAGCTTCGACGTGGCAGGCGCTCTAGCGGGCCACGAGAACAGCTCTGAGTGGGGCGAGCTCGCTCGGTGGCTGCAACTCTGCCACCGCCCGCCACCTCGAGGCGGCACCGATGCCGGCGACCATCCGCCAATCACGCCGATGCGCTACACCACACGTGGTGGTGTGCGAGGCGGGTTGATTGCTTGGGCGCTCTATGCTGCGGTGGTGAGGCACTTCCTCGCAACACTACTTCCGGCAGTTGTAGGTGATGAACATGTGCTTTGTGCGAGTGCGGGTGGTGAGCGCTTTGAGCTCACATGGCATCGCATATCCGAGCGAGGGTGGCTGCATGCGCTGCCTCACCGCGCCGACGGCCTTGGCTTGAATGTCGACCAGCCAGCCGCCCTTGACCGCATGGCCGCTGGGGCCAGCCTGCCGCTAACAAAGCTGGACGTGGCGGAGAGCTGGACGGTGCCACCCGACCCGCTGCGCGAGGCCGAGCTGATAGAGGCCATGGACAAGCACGGGGTTGGCACGGACGCATCAATGGCCACACACGTTGGCACCATCGTCGAGCGCGGCTATGCGGGCGTTGTCGACGCGGATGGGATGCCTGTAGGAGATGAAGGCTTTGGTGGCGGCGCCAAGGGCAGTAGCCGCGGCGGCAAAGGTGGCAAGGGCGGCCGTGGCAAGGGGAGAGGCAAGGGGAGAGGAGGCAAAGGAGCATTAGACAGCGGCACGGGCGGACGCTTTATGGTGCCGTCGGCTCTTGGCATGGCCTTGATCGGCGGCCTCGGTGCAGTGGATACGCAGCTAGTCCGTCCGGAGCTCAGGGCGTCCATGGAGGCTCTAGTCGCTCGCATCGCTTGCGGCGAGGCGAAAAAGCTCGACGTGGTCAACAGCGGCCTCGCGTCGTTCAAGCAGCAGTTCGAGAAGCTAAAGAGGTCGATGCATCTTTTGGTGCCCTTCTTTGGTGATTTGGGTCCGACGGACGCCGAGGGTGAGGGCGGGCAAGACGAGCTTATTCGGCTCGAGGTGCTGGCTGGCCATGGGCAGCTCTCCTTGGCTGACTGGAAGCGTGCACGCACCATAGAGGAGCAGCTAGAAGTGGCTGCCGACGTGGCGGATGCCACGGAGCGTGAGCGCCGGCAACGAGATCGCGAGGATGCGATGGTGGAGCACACGTCGGTGGCGACGCACGTGGGCAGCAGGGACGCGAGTGAGGACCAGGCGCAGGTGCTGTTGCGATCGCTCTTTGTGGCTTCGACTGCGGAGGAGGAGGAGGCCGAGGTCGCTGAGAGCGCAGCGGCACTCTTTGAACGCACGGCAACGGCCGCCGCCGCTGCCGCACGGGGGCGAGGCAAGGGCAAAGGCGGCCGTGCGATTGGGAGCAAGGGCGGCCGCGGTGGCGGCGGCAAGGGCGGCTTTGACTCCTCTGCGGCCAGTGCGGCGAGCAGTGTGCCGTCTCTGTCCACGTGGCTCGCGGCGAGAGCCCCGGCTCCCCAGCAGCCGGCAGCAGACGACTCTGAGGGCTACGGAGGCGATGCCCACGCCGCGTCAACGGATCAGCGGCCTCTGCGCGGCAAGGCTAAGGCCAAGGCTGACGCGGCTATGGCTGAGGCAGCCGACCTGGCAGAAAAGCAGAGGATGGCTCGCGAGAGGGAAGAGGCGTTGGTTGCACGGCCGGCACGGTCTGCCGCCGAGGAGCTCGCGCGCTCACTCTTTTCAGCGCCCATCGCCGAGCAGCCACCGCCGGCACCACCGCCCAAAGCGCACTCCGCCACAACGCCGCGCGCTGCGACCGGCGCGACCAGCGCAAGGCCTATGGAGCGAGGCGGCGAGAGAGAGCGAGGAGGCGAGAGAGAGCGGGGAGGCGAGCGTGGAGGCGATCGTGGCGGCAAAGGCGGCGGCACTAGCGACAGTGGCAAGGGTGGTGGCGGCAAAGGCGGCAAGGGTGGTGTCGTCCCGACCGCTGCACTTTCTAAGTGGGACCAGATGGAGGCGGAGCGGGCGGCACGCGCCACGGCAGACGGCGGCAGTCGTACTGCGTTTGCAGGCGGCCTCGCGAGCACGCACGGGCTGAGTGAATCGGAGCGTGAGCAGCGTGATGCTGCGCAGCGCAAGATCAAGAGGGCGCTCTCCACCGAGGAGGGGCGCAGCAAGGTCATCGCCGACCCCAGGAAGCTGCCGACCGCAAAGGTTGGCGAGCGCTGGCTGTGCCAGTGGGAGAATGTGGGCCTGCCCTGTGGCCAGCTCGGCAACGAGCACTTTGAACGCAACGCCCACAAGGTGTGCGCCTACTGCCTCGTCATCGGCCACACGCTCGTGCAATGCCCAATGGCCCTCAAGGATAGCGTGGACATAGCTGGCCTAAATAAAGCTGTCAAGGCTCTATGTGCTGCGGGTGCACCAGCAAGTGGAGGCGCCAAGGGCGGTCCTGGTGGCAAGGGTGGCGGCGGCAAGGGTGGTGGCGGCAAAGGCAGCAAGGCAGGCGGCATTGTTGCCGCTCTACCGGCCGCTGCGCTTTCCAAGTGGGACCAGATGGAGGCGGAGCGGGCGGCACGATCAACGCCAACGGCAGACGCGGGTGGAAAGGGCGCCAGCGGGAAAGGTGGCGGAAGGGGGCCGTCGCGCGGCGGGCGGTGAGTCTAGCCTTGACGTTTTGCACAGAGTATCCTATATAGACTACTCTTCAAAAGACGGGCAAAATTCTTATTTCTTATGTGTCCGCTGGATAACACCCCACATAAACCACTTCACACCTGTTCCAACTAGTGCAGCATGTATGCATGTAGAGACCGTGTTATAAACAGCACGTGGAACACAAAACTAGGCACCGAAACACCTAACTCTTGAAAAAGTACACGCGCTAGGAATTTGCCAAATCCCATCCCAATCTGCATGGCCATGCGATACCATGAGGTTGTTGCTCTCACATAAATCCCAAATCA
>Ga0209302_10002474_pt1 | contig 10743 bp, 7 predicted proteins | sample ArcOceMetagenome_2_FD_187445 | JGI IMG/M metagenome (GOLD analysis project Ga0209302, IMG submission 187445) | Marine eukaryotic phytoplankton communities from Arctic Ocean - Arctic Ocean ARC135M Metagenome (SPAdes) (version 2) | ecosystem: Environmental > Aquatic > Marine > Oceanic | place... | reverse complement strand
GGTTGAGGTTGCCGAACCCGAAAAGGCGGCCCGAGGCCCGACGGCTGAATCGCCAGTGCGCGGCCCTAAAGTCCGCCCCACGAGGCCCCACGGCGCGCCGACCCCGCCCCCCTCCCGCTCCCCCACCATATTTTCGGATTTCGGTTTTCGCTTCTAGTTTTCGCCGCCGGGCGCCGGCCCTAGTCTGTTTGTGGCCCCATCCACCTTCGGGCGCCACATACTCTCGACCCACACGCGACTCACTAGGCCCATTGGCTAAGGGGTAGTGGAGCATTGGCATTACCCCTTACATTGGCATTGCCTCGCCTAGTCCCTACCTAGTCCCTACAGCATTGGCAGCCGCGGCGAAACATGTAGTCACGGTCGCAAATGCCGCACTCGTGCCTGTAGCTGGTCGGGCGAGAGCTCGAGCACCAGCAGCTTCTCCTTCTTCACGGCGCCGCCCGGGTTGTCCCAGAGGCGGTGAAAGAACTCGGCCTGAGGGACTGAGTCTCGTGCCTGTGCGCACACATCGGCTCGCCGCGAGTCCAGTCGGCAGGGCTCTCTGTATTTAGTCATTAGTATTTTGCAGAGGGGTGTTGTAGAGGTTGTATAGTGTATATGCGCTGCACAGCTGTATAATGTATAGCTGTATAGTACTGTATAGCTATGGAGGGTCGTGACGCAATGCGTGTCCGTGTATAGCGCTATACATCGAAATTTTGCGGTATAGCCCGCTGTATAGGCTACGGTATACATCGATTTTTTTCTGTATAGCGCTATACATCGAACTTTGCTGGCTCGAGCGTCGAAAAATCGGCTCACGCAGCGGAAATTTTGCGGGGTTTAAGGGGTCTAGAGGCCAGTTTCATGAGCAAATAAGCGCGTCAGTCTCGACAATAACCCAACCGCCAGAATCCAGCTATTGCCTGTCTGATATTAGTCTGATAACTTGTTTCTCGCCTGTGTGTATGGCGCGAGGGGGCAGCGAGGGGGAGGCACACCACAGCGCAAATTGAATCTTGAACTACGGCCAGTGTTGAGTGGCACTGCGTGGAAGCATGCCCTTTTCCGAGGGCCAAAAAAGCGCCCAAATCGCCCCAAAATGGGGGTTCGAACACGGTTCGAACCCATTTTTTCGCCACTGCGGCTCGATCTTGAGCAGGCGTGCATGGCACGTAGCGCCTGCCGCCGCGTAGCGGCGCTTAAGAAAATTTCAAAAATGCGTACCTTCACACCTCAGGTTACGTATGAAGAATAGCTGATCCGAAGAATCGCTCACGGTTGGCTGTACTAAGGTCGTACGACTACACGAATTTGCGTGCGTCATTTCCCCCCGGGTGCACCAGCGTGCCCCACTTAGTATTCGCCTCGCCTCAACACCGTCCCCACATTTCAGCTCAAACCCCTGATCTATCACCCCTGTCAGTGCAGGGCCAGTGTCGCTGCCCCGGGCTCGACGTCACCACCCTCCGCCGCTTCACACCTGCCGCAGGGGGGATCGGGGGAAGGGGGGGACTCGTCCGACTTGAATGGCTCGCGAAAGTCGCCCGACTTGTCCGACTCGTCCGACTCCTCAATTGTTTGGGGGATGTTTTGGAACTCCGCTTGGCAAGATAGTTCGACGCCGTCCGACCCGGCTCCTTTCGATGTGTCTCGGGTCGTCGCTTAAGCCCGCCCCCCCCCTCACCCAGAGCGCTACGCGCCTGCCAAGTGCGCCCCTGACCACCCGACCTCTGGTTCTCGCCGCTCAAGAAGCCTGGATGCAACCCGAGCATAGATTGGTCGGAAGGCGGAGCTACCAGCGCCGGATGATGGCGTCCATGGTTAGGGTTTGAATAAGGTTTGAACCCCAGGGCAGCTTCTCGCGGTCCTGCGGCTGCACGCCGTTCAGACTCATAGCAGGTGGCGTCGCTCAAACTCATGAGGAGTGGGGTCGTCCGGGTCCACAATCGACCGCGCGCGCCGCGTTCAACCGAGGAGTCTGACGAGTCGACGAGTCGGAGACACGAGAGCGTGCGACACGAGTCGGACGAGTCGGAGTGTGTCGAAGACAAGTGATACGTCGCGACCTTTAATAAAATCGGATTGAGTCGGACTTTGTCGGAGCATCTCCTCGACTCATGTCGTCATGTGTCTGACGAGTCAGCGACGTATCAGCGACGCCCGGACGCGACTCCTCGGAATGACGAACGAGTCCGTGCCGCCCGACGAGTCGGGGCGACTCGTCCGACGAGCGGAACGAGCACTGTAGGGCAGGTGTCGAGGAGTCGGAGCGACTCGGGCCGACGGGTCGACTCGTCTTGTACACGTCCGAAAAGCAACGTTCGACACACGCTCAGAGGCCGCGACGAGTTGCAAGCGACGAGTCGGACCAACTCTGACGCCTCGTGGACCTGGCTCATCTATGCTGGCCGCCGCAGCGTACACCGATTCGCCACCTGCGATTCGCACGCCTAAAGGGCTGTAAGCGGACTCAACTGGCCCGTAATTTTTCTCTCCCCTGCCAACCGAAGGTTCCCGGGCTATCGAAAGACACCCAATTACAGACACCCGCGATCGCCATCCCCTCCACGCAGGTCCCAGCTACACGCCACCGTCTGCCTCCGCCTCCTCCTCGCCGCCACCGACAACTCGCCACCGCTCGCCACGCGCTGCATCTCACCGCCCGACCCACCGCGACCACTGTAGCACCATCGTTGCCGCTGCCTCACTGTCTCAGGTAGCGGCACGTTAGCGCCGCATCGAGTAACTCGCCTGATCCAAGATGAAGCTGGTCATGCTGATCTCCCTCCTAAGCGCTGCTAACGCGGAGTTCGACAACTGCGATCGCGCTAACGGCGAGTGGATTGGATTTGATCAGGTGCCACGCTGGACTGCGCCGCACGCATGCCACTGCGGGACACGAGGATAGGAACGGGCTGGCATCGGTTCGCGGAGAGTTGGGTGCTGTAGGGTGCGCGATGATAGATCGAGACGCGGGCGATCGCCGTCCGCCGGTTCGCCTGTCCGCTGGTGGCACGCTGAGCTGCACATCTCACCGCTGAGCCATACTGTGTGCGTGCGCTCAGGGAACTGGACAGTCGCGCGGTTACGCGGCCACGACCCACGGCCAGAACATCTACATCGCCGGATCGATGTACGCCTTTGCCGGTCTCCCACTCTCGCTTCCTCTCGTTTGCCTCCATGTCTCGGATGCATGCCTCGCCTGTCCCTCACTCGCGCTTGAGCCGTGACTTTTGCTGTCAGGCTGGGGAACTTTTCCTTCGCCACCAAGCATGTCGATGGCAACTACCACGTGGTCGGCAAGAGCACGGCCGACCACCACGACACCCACGACACCGTCATCAACCACCACTTCACCAACTCCGGAGGAAATCGCGTAGGCATGGACTTGACTATCGTCAAGGTGAGTGAGGCTGGCGAGCCAGATGCCATCGTCTTCGCCGCCGATCTTGTCCCCCACGGGCAGCTAGTTGACAACAAGACGTCGGTTCGTACCTATGGCTACATGAGTGGAATTGCCAGCTTCCCCGCCATCCCTGGTGTTGTCGCTGCGGTTGGCTCGTACGTGGGCGACCTCACCGTCCCGATGGCCAACGGGAATAACAAGATGTTTGCCAACCCGAAGTTCTCCAGTTGGGATTACAACGGCATTGTTGTATGTCGAGAGCAAGGCATGAGCCGCCCCCAAGTGGCTGAGGCGCCTATAGGTGCAGCCTTCAGGATCAATCCGGGCCTGGGGCAGTCTGTGGCATGATCTGGCGCTGAAAGCAGTCTCCGAGCCAGGTTTTTCTTGACACACAGGTATCGTCGTAAAGGTCGACATGGACACCGGCAAGGCGCTTTGGGCGACAAGCGAGGGCATGACGTCGCCGGCAGGAAGGCAGTACGGCAGCGCCATCGCAACGACCGCGTCGGGCCACGTCATCGCCATTGGTTACGCACGCAATGGAGCGGGCAGGGTGGCCAAGTACGACGGTGCCACGGGCTCTAGCGTTTGGATGAAGGACTTTGAAGAACTCTACATCTCGCAGGTGGACATCGTCGGCGAGACCGCGTTCGTGTCCGGCGAATTCACGGGCGCCGGTGTCACTAAGTACGGCGGCAACCTAACGTCTTGCAAGGACGGCGAGGACGCCAGCGCCTTCATTGCCAGTTTTGACGTGAGCAGCAGCACGAACGGTCCCGCCACCAACTGGATGAAATTGGTCGGTTGCGGGGAGGGCAAGGCCGTCACGATCTCGGGCGACTCCCTGTTCGTTGCGGGCGAGCTCAAGCTGGAGAAACCCTCGGCCCTCACGCCCGCCACCGGCGTCGCGGCGGCCACGTGCACCTTGGCTGGCAACCTGACCGGCTACCTGGTGAAGCTCAACAAAGACGGCACGTGCGTGTGGGCCAAGGACACGGCTGAGCACGAGCGCATCGCGACCGACGGCACCCACGTTTGGGCGGCGTCAAGGGACGATGACCCAGTCAAGTTCAGTGCGGCCCTTATCCTCAGCCCAGAAGCCGACGACGATCAGATCTTCGGCGTCAAGTATGACGCCGCGGATGGCGTCGCGCTGTGGGTGGAGCGCCTCGGCGGCTCCGGTAGCAGCCGCATCAGCGACATGATCATGACACCGACCGGCCCTCTCATGGTCGCGTACTCGGAGAGCGAAGGCGTCACGGTGGGCGACGTGACCGCGAACAACCTGCAGCACGCTCGCGCGTCGGAGGTGAAGGCGGCGGCCGGATTGCCGCCAACAGCCCAGGCGGGCGACCAAGCGCTGCTCGTGGTCCAACTCTCGAAGACCGACAAGAAGCCCTCATGCATCACGACGTGCGCGTCAGGCAAGATCGACCAAGACACGGTGGTCGCCTCGGGCTCCTGCTACGCCGACGGCATCTGCCTCGCCGACGGAGAGTTCTCCCCTGGCCGGCCGTGCTTCCAGTGCAAGACGGCCGTCAGCCAAATTGAATTCAAGGGTCCTATCCTCGACAACCACTGCTACATTGCTGAGATATGCCGCAAGAGGGGTGAGGGAGCGCCGACATATGCTCGCTACGGCGACAACAGGTGAGACACGCCTTTTCTCGTAGCTCACGGTACCCCCACGATTGTACAACTCCACTGCACAATTGTAGTACACATATAGCTCTGATACAGCTCTGACCATCGCACGCGGCCTTGCCTTTTGCCACAGCGTGTGTGAGGCGTGCAACCCCGACAAAAAGACAGATGGGTGGAGTCTCCAGTCTGGTTTCTTTCATGACCGCGATACCGCTGACCAACGCAATGAGGGAGCCAACGACTACGGCCTGTACTTTGCTAGCCGTTCCAACGGTTGCCAGCTTCTCCCTAGCATGCCGGCGCACCCCGCACCGTCAGCCGGCTTCACTGCGGCCAACGTCAACCCGACCGTGGGCACGGTCGCCGCTATCGCCGCACGCACCAAGAGTGCGATCGTGGGTGTCAACGGCGCTTCAAAGGATAACCAGGGCGCAGAGATTGCTTGGGCTTATTATCACGGTGACTCTTCGAAGTGCATTAAGTCGGCCGACATGGAGGACGTTTGCAAGATGACCCCGTCGGAGCTGTCCGACAAATTGGCAAAGGACTTTGAAACCGACCTGTACTACGGCCACTCTGTCTCGCGCGTCAAGGTGCAGCAAGTGCTGTCCATCCTGCAGAGCGATATGAAGACGCCCTCCGAAGATCGGAGCATTGCCGACCTCAAGGCCGACATTGTGTCACACATGCTTATTCCGCACTACCAGGGCGCAATCAAGGCAGCTCACCTGATGGACGAGGGCCTGGCCACCGCCCAGGCCGACGGTGCCGAGCACTGGAAGGTGATCAACGAAGCCATTGTGAGCAACGCTTTTGCAGCTTCTGACCGCGCCCAACTCTCTGAGATGTTTGCGTCGCCCGCCTCGGGCAAGCTCAACTTCTGCACTGTCAAGGAGCTCCTGTTGCGCAATCTGCCAGGCGGTTCCGACAAGCAGTATGGAAGCATCCCTTTCCTTGTGGGAGGTGAGCAGGGTTGCACGGAGAACTGCAACACTATCAAAACGTTCACGAAGGAGGAATCAGACGCCAAGCACGTGACCGCAAAGGACGTCGGCGTCCTCAAGGTGACCCTCCAGACCGACGGCTCTCAGAAGGATTGCTCCGTCCTTGCCATGCCGCCGCCGTCGCCGCCGCCGGTGAAGGTGGCCCCAAAGGGCGGCGCGACGGTCGTGCTCACGATGACCGCCAGCGGCAGCGTCAGCGACTACTCGGACGACGACAAGTCGAGCATGCAGCAGAAGTTTGCCAACGCCGCCGGCGTCGACAAGTCGCTCGTCACCGTCGCCGTCACCGCAGTCGCCGTCACCGCAGCCAGCGTGATCATCACCGTCACCATCGCCGTGCCCGCCACGACCACCGCCTCCACGGTGCAGAAGTCGCTGTCCCCCAATTTCGGCACCGCCGACGACGCCTCTGCAATGCTCGGGGTGACCGTTGAGTCGGCCCCCACCATGATCGGTACTGAAGTGAAGCAGGAGACATCGGAGGACCCCGGGCTTTCCGACGGCGAGATTGCTGGCGTGGCCATCGGCGCGGGCGTCGGCGGCATTGTCGTCCTCGGGATCATGGCGCTGGTTATCCGCTCCCTGATGTTCAAGGGGGCCAAGCCCGTGTTTACTTGCCTCGAGAAGTCGCCCGCCGAGAAGACTGCGGCCCCTGCAGTCTAGGCCTTGCACAGGCATCGTCATGTTCTCAACGCCCGGGCCCGCGCGCCGCCGCTTGTCAAGTAAAGAGGCAGCGGCGCAACCCACATCTGCATGCACGAGTATCGGCACGTGCTCAACTACGCGTCGCAGCTTGCCAACCTAAGAGGCCGCGGCGCACATTCGAAGTATAAGTTCGTTCTGTGAGCTGTGGGACGCTTCCAGTGTCCCGGTCACTCTCACGGTTGGCTTGCTCCTGCCAGGTTTAGGGGTTTTACTACTGTGTTGTTTCAACCACCGTTCACGTTCTTTACAGCTGTAGGAAGGGGCCGCACAGGAAGTGGCGGCGCGCACGGTATAGTGGCGAGGGGCCGAGTGGGCCGCCGCGAGTGGCGTCGGACCCGGCCCGGGCGACTCGCCGCACCGAGTCGATGGCTCGGCGCGCTTCTTCAGCTCACCAGCTGCGCGCCGGCAGCCCGAGCCGGGTCCCGCGACGCGCGCGTGGTGACCCTGAGTGGCGCTCGGTGGCGGGCGAAACTCGAGGCTCCGCGCACCAGTCTTCTGCCGCGAATGAATCTCCCGGGTGGTCGGGCCGACAGCCGCCGCCCACAGGGGCCGAGAGTCGGCATCGCGACTCGCCACATCGCGGGGCCGACTCGGCCACGCCCGCGCCCGAGTCGGCCCTCAAAACGCGCGCCGAGTGGCCCAGAAAAGTGGGCGAGTCGCCCTGCGCGCGTGGCCCAGTCGGGGCAGTTTGGGGCGGAGTGGGGACTTTGTTGGGCCGACTCGGCGGTCTCCGAAAGGCGACTCGGGCCGACACAGGGGCGACTCGGACCCACCGGGGCCTACTCGAGGGGCCGACTCGGCGCACGCGCCGGGCCCACTCGCTCGGCCGAGTGGGACCCTCACCTGTGGCGAGTCGCCCTCGCCGGGTCCGACTCGCCGCGCTGCCACTCGCCCCATGCACTCGCGCCCCGCTCGGCGGCCCACACCCCACTCGGCCCCGCGCCACTACCGTGCGCGCCGCCACTTCCTGTGCGTCCCCTTCCTACAACACATTAAACAGAGTTTCTGCCCGTCTAGCTAATAACACTCAGAATACGTAGCAGTTAACGTTACGTCCTCTTCGTCTTGAGATGTCAGATGAGCACTCCCGAGGTCCACGACTAATTGCCGTCGGAGTCGCGTCACCTGCGAGATGAGGTAGACGAGCTGCGCCTCGACTTGGCAGACTTCGACCTGCTACTGTCGTCGTCGTCGTCGTCGTCGTCATCGTCGCCGTCGCCATCGTCGTCGTCGCCAACGCCATCGAACTGGATCTTCTTGGGCGACAGGTCGAAGGCCTCACGCAGCTGGCTGCGTGCGTATTTGGCCTTGTACTGAGTGATGTCGGTGAGCACGCACGTCGTGAGCGACGTGACCACCTAGTTAGTAGTTAGTAGTAAGTAGTAAGTAGTGAGTAGTGAGTAGTAAGTAGTAAGTAGTAAGTAGTAAGTAGTAATTCCGTAAGTGGTAAGTCAGTAAGTAGTAAGTAGTAGGTAGTAGAGCATGCACGTCGTGAGGGACGTGACCACCTGCATGTGTAAGATGCAAATATGCATGCATGTGCGTGTGCGTGTGAGGGGGCGACGTGGCCACCTGCTCGTAGACGGTGGCGAAGGAGCGCGCGACGATCGTCGAGAGGATGAGCACGCAGAGGGCAGGCACCATGGCGCCGATGAGCGTGTCGGCGCTGAGCAGCTTGAGCGAGGTGCCCTCCGACGTGAGGAAGGTCCAGTAGGCCCAACCTGTGCAGACGAGCGGTATCGTGATCGACTGCATGACGAAGAGCACCCGTTGCACGACGCGGTTGATGCCGAGCTGCAGTGGGTACTCGGACATCATGCGCCACGTGCGGAAACACGCCATGCAGAAGCCGGTGTTCTGCATGAAGACGAAGATGTACGCGTAGCTCGAGACGAATCTGGTCAGGGTTGGGGCTAGGTCTTAGGGTTAGGTGTTAGGTGTTGGGATTAGACTTAGGCTTAAGGTTGGGGTCAGGGCAGCAGCAGGGTTAGGGTTAGGGTTAGGGTTAGGGTTAGGGTTAGGGTTAGGGTTAGGGTTAGGGTTAGGGTTAGGGTTAGGGTTAGGGTTAGGGTTAGGGTTAGGGTTAGGGTTAGGGTTAGCAGGGCACTTGATGCAGCGCTCGAAGCAGAAGAGGCAGCACTTGCAGCACTTGAGCACGAACTTCATCACCGGGTTGGTCTGCTGGTCGGCCTTGGTCTGCTCGTCGATGACCTCGAGCAGCCAGACGATGATCTCCACCACCGCGAGGATGAGCGAGCCGAAGGCCATGCTGCCCAGGTTGTAGCGCAGCACGTAGTAGAACATCGTGCTCACCACGAAGTTGGTCTGGTTGTCAGCGAACTGCGCGTTCTTATGCCCCGCCTGCTTGGGGTTAGGGTTAGGGTTGGGGTTGGGGTTGGGGTTAGGGTTGGGGTTAGGGGGTAGGGGGTAGGGTACCGTGTCCTCGTCCATGAAGAAGTAGTAGACGACGCAGCCGCTGATGGTGGTCGTGCCGATGGCGGCGAAGAAGAAGTAAGTCCACACAAAGCCGAAGCCGAGGTACAAGTCCTCATACCAGAGGACCTGGTCGGCGTCGAGGTCCTGCAGGGCTTCGAAGAAGCTCTCCACAGGGCGGCTGACGTTGCGGCTGAGGCCGCCGACGGCGCTCGAGGTCTCCTCTAGAGCGGAAGCGTACGCGTGCTGCACGGCAGTGAGCTGTGAAGAGTAGCTCGCGGCGGGGTTGGTGTGCATGCAGACGAGGGTGAGCGTGGTGAAGGAGATGAGGAGCAGCTGCAGGAGGGCGATGAGCACCGGGAAGAAGACCACGGCCTTCGAGTTGTGCACGCAGAGCGTCGCCTCCTTCACGAGCGCCACGGTCCGCCCGATCTGCCCCGACGAGATGCAGAGCAGCACCGAGTACAGCACGAGCAGCAGCGCGCTGCCGGCCGCGAGCATCTGGTAGAGCTGCGCCATCGAGTCCGAGTGCGAGAGCACGGCCTCACCCGCGCCTCGGATGAGGCTACTCGTGGCGGTGCTCTGTAGCAGCTCCTCGAGCTCGTGCTCGAGCTGGTGGAACGTGGCGTTGACGACATCCTGCACAAAGCCCTGCACCGCCTCGCCGCCGACGCCGCCCTTGTACGCGAAGCTGAAGGTCATACAGAAGAGCACCAGGAAGACGACGAAGAGCGCGAGGTACACCGCGACACCGGCGCACAGGAAGAGAAAGATCATCCACCCAAAGCCGAGGAGCGTCGCGAGCCCGACGCCGAAGCCCCAGATCTCCAGCGCGTGCACCTTGAGCATGCGCATGGCATTGTTGGCTGTGGTGGCCATCGTCAGAAACCACTCGACGATGTCGCTCACACCCGGCTGCTTAGTCGTGGCGTCGACCAGCAGGCTCACCTCGCGCTGGCACTTGCGGGCGTGGGACGGAGATGTCATCTCCCACACGTCGAGCAGCCCGAAGCGGCCGAAGTCGGAGACGCACGGCTCGGCCGCCTGTGTGCACCTGGGGTACTCGCAGAAGGTGCTCACGCTCTTGTTGTAGCTGATCTCGGGCAGGCAGCGGTTGAGCGCGTTGAACGTGCTCAGTGCCACAGGCCACTGTTGCTGCTTGGCGCCAGGGTCGCTCGGCCAGCCATAGTCCTCGACGTACGGCGGGTTGTGCAGCGTGGGGCACGCCTCCAGGCACAGCCCGTAGAGCACTAGCTCGGTAGGGTGCTTGGCGATGAGCGAGGACTGCTCTACCAGGTCCGTCGACATGCGGGGGTACCACACGACCGGTTTGGTCACTAAGGCGCCGACGCCGCACCGGTTGCCCTGATAGTCGGTGCCGAAGGACAGGGCGGTCGGGTCGCCAGTGATGTAGCTGCCGAGGCCGAGGATTAGCATCCCGGCCCACATGACGATGAAGAGCACCAGGAAGAGCACGTCCGTGCAGTGCCTCTCCTCAATGTCCTTGATGTCGTTCTGTCCCGGGCGCAGGAAGGGCTTCTTATTCTCCCTGCGCTCCAGCATGGT
>Ga0209302_10002471_pt1 | contig 10747 bp, 9 predicted proteins | sample ArcOceMetagenome_2_FD_187445 | JGI IMG/M metagenome (GOLD analysis project Ga0209302, IMG submission 187445) | Marine eukaryotic phytoplankton communities from Arctic Ocean - Arctic Ocean ARC135M Metagenome (SPAdes) (version 2) | ecosystem: Environmental > Aquatic > Marine > Oceanic | place... | reverse complement strand
AATACTACCAAAAAAAAGCGCTCCCTTCTATCCCACCGACCCACTGATCCATCTCCTAAAGTACGAACACCTGGAATCATAACCATCCGAAGTTGATTTTCCGCCCCCTTGGCCATGAACCCCCCTATCAGGAAGCGCCCAAGCACACCTCGGGTCGGCGGCACGCCAGCGGGCCAAAAGAAAAGGGTATGGATGAAAGTGTCCTGCCTCCTGGGTGGTGGGAGTGTAGCTTAGCCGCTATCAGCCAAACGACCACCCACATGCACGGACATCATGAGGCGACTATGGGGCTGGCTGGGGTGAGCTTGGGTCGCGAGCTCAGACGGCTCTAGCTCTGTGAGCCACACCGCTTCGGTGCGGCGTGGCACCGCCTGAGAACCTTATCTTATCTTATCTCTTCTTATCTATCTATCTCTTCTCGGTCACAAAGATAGATAAGATAAGATCTCGCGTGACCTAAATTTCAGCTGCGACCCCCTCCACTATTATATCTTCACGTACAAAACCACACATCCCTCCTGTGTCCCCCCTGTGTGCGACGCCTCTCTCTTCTGAGGGGGGATAGCCACTATATGGGGACGCAATCCGGGGCTAGTCCACGTCCATTCGTTGTGTCCGTAGTCCATACTATGAATACCATGGCCGGGGCTATGCAGTTCTCCCGGGGGTAGACATCCGTTGTCATACCTGTTAGCGTCTCGTAGATCTCACTAGAGAGCTCGAGTGTAGGCTCAACCGTAGACGGTTATTCGTAAAGCTATTTACAAACCCACACGTCATATGGCCGGAAATATGATGCGTGCGCTCCTCTTCAGCCTCGCGGTGGTGGCGTGTAGTGGCGCTTACATGGGGTTGACGACCAGAGCGCCACAGCAGCTTACGCTCGCAGCCCCCCTTTCGCAACGCACCACCCCAGCCGTTGCCGTCTTCTCCACAAAAAAGCGCAAGGTGACGCGGCGGCCCGTCAGAAAGGTGCGACTCCTCATTTCTCGGCCCGTCCGGCGTGGTCCCGTGACTACACCTCGTTCGATTCTCCCCTACCCAGCACTGCGCGCCCCCACTTCACCGCACACATGTCGTGCCGCGAGGTGCACCTGCCGCACCCCTGTTGCTGCCACGCAGATCAAGATCACCTTGCCATTCACTCAAGAATCGTTCATCAGCACGTTGATCATACTGCCGCTCAACGTGCTGATCTTCCAAGCAGGGTTTAACCTTTGGAGCACCTACCTTGCCTCGATTAATGTGTTTGACGTTCCCGTCCAGCTGCACCTTTGCTGGGAGGTTGTACTTTGCCTCGATCCGCCTCTCTAGGAATAGAGGCGGCAGTCCACCGTGCCGCGATGGCGCAGTGCCAGCGACCGCATGGTACGCATAGCCATGCAGTTTGGGATGGGGATTTGGAAAATTGAATTCCTAGCGCGTGTACTTTATCGAGAGTCAGGTGTCTGTGTGGCGCCTGCTCGTTCTGACTTCTGGACAGTCGTGTTCCACGTGCGGCTTTGTATATCCTAACACGGTAATACATCCAGCGACCGCAGACTTTATTGAGTGTAACGGTATGTATAACTGTTGTCCTTTTCAAACGTTTCGGGGCGAAGCTGCCCACACGTTCTAATCGCGGGTGGCCGCCTCGCGTTTTTGGCTTTTCGCGCGAGTCGAGTGGCTGATGGGCTGGGCGCAGCTCCATGCCACGGAGGACACGCCGAGCAGCTCCTGGGGCCACACGACCACCTGGCTGGGCAGCTCCTCGTTGCTGCTCTTCGGTGGCGAGCTCCTCGCGCCCGGCCCGCTGGGCTCGCTCAGGGCTGACGACGCCGCTGGAGGCGCGCGGCTGCTGAGGATGGAGCTGACGGCATCCGCGGAGCAGCGGTGGGCGCGCGTGCCGTCCGCCGAGGCGCCCGAGCCGCCCCCACGGCGGCAGCACGCCGCCGCAGTGTGGGAGGGCCAGCTCGTCGTGGCTGGCGGGCTCGGCGGCGGCGGCACAGGGGTTGGCGACCTGTGGAGCATGGTGCCTACGGCCGACGGCCGCGCGCGCTGGGCGACGTCGGGGCTGGAGGCGGCGTGGTCCCAGATGCTCGCGCGCCACGGGCACGCCCTCGTGCCAACGCCCTCGGGCCTGCTGCTCTTCGGAGGGCGCATGGCGCCGGTGCGGCCTGGCGGCGCGGAGGACGGAGCCGAGCTCAAGGTGCTCGATCACATGACATGCTGCTCATACCAGGCTGCTCACGATGCCTGCCCTAAGTGTGTGTCCTGCAACCCTAGGTGCACAGCTTGGAGCCCTATGGATCCCAGGTGCTCAATGACCTGTGGCTGCTGCGGCCCGTGGCAGCCGCCGCGCCCGTCTCGGCCGCCGAGCTCACGGCCGCGGGCGGCACGCGGCCGCGGTGGCGCCTGACGAAGCTGGAGGCTGACTCTGAGGTGGGGTGCGACACCTCATCGGGGGATCGGCTTGGCGAGGCTGGCTCCCACGCCGGCTCGGATGCCGCGGCCTCGACCGCGCTCAAGCCAGAGGCACCGCCGCTCATCGCCTTCGGCGGAGGAGTAGGCGGGGGTGTAGGCGGAGCCGCCACCGGCAGCGCGCCGTGCGGTCGTGCCTTCTTCGCGGCGCACTGGTATAGTAGTCATAGTAATCGTCATAGTCAGGCCGGCGACATCCATGCGGTCGGCGCGGCGGCGCGTGGCGGCGGCGGCGGCGGCGGCGGCGGTGGCATCAATGCGGTGTGCGGCGAGGGTGGGTGCATGCTCGTGCACGGCGGCCTGACGCAGGGCGGCAGGCCGCGGGGCGACCTCTGGGCCTATGGAGTGTTGGCGTCGGAGGTGCGGCGGGGCGCGGCCGGCACGGCGGCGGCGGCGGAGGAGGAGGAGCGGCACGTGGCAGCGGGGATGCCCGAGGGGAGAGCCGCTGTTGGGGTCGAAGGGCAGGAACGACCGTGGGAGCAGGGCGGTGGTGGCGCGGCGTGGCGCGGCGCGGCGTGGCGGCTGGTGAGGCCCGCACCAGGCTCGGACGTGCCCCCTCCACGCGCCGCCCACGCCTCCGCCCTCTGGGGCAAGGGGCTCTTCGTCTACGGCGGAGAGGGCCAGGCGGTGGGCAGCTATCACCCCCGTGGCGGCAGGCTGTGGAGATTTGATCTCGCATCGCTCAGATGGACGGCCCTGTTACCTGGTGGGAGCGGTGGTGCTGCTGGTGCTGGCAGCGCTGCTACGTCTCTCCCGCCGCGAGTGCTCTCTGCTGCCTCCCTGCTTGCCTACACCCCCGCCTCCGCCTCCGCCTCCGCCTCCGCCTCCGCCTCCGCCGCCGCCTCCGCCTCCGCCTCCGCCGCCTCGGGGTCGCAGCAGAGGGCTGCAGGCGCTGCTGGCACGGAGGGCGAGGGTGGCGTGCCGGAGGGTGGCGTGCTGCTGCTGCTGGGAGGGACCGAGGGCGGCTCGCACACCACCGCCGCGCGCACCGCCGCGGGCGGCGAGGGCGGCGAGGGCGGCGAGGGTGGCGAGGGCGGCGAGGGCGGCGCGGCGGCGGTGGCGGCGCGACGCATGACGGTGTGGCGGCTCGGCCTACGAGATGTCGACCTCGCTCTGCGAGATGGCGGCGGCTGCTGGCCGGGCTGCAAGTTTGCCGAGGTGTGCGATCTCGCCGCCGAGGTTTGCACCTGCGAGGCGGGCGCGGCGTGCGGCCCTCCGCCGCTGCAGCTGCGCACCTCGGACTACGCAGCGGCAGGCAGGGCAGTCGCGCAGGCGTGGGCGATCGTGGGCGTCAGCGTGGTGGGCGCGCTGCTCGGCGCGGCTGTACAGCGCAGCGGCGCCATGCAACTCAAGCGCAACCGGTACCGCCACGTCCCCGACGCAACCGGTACGAGCTGGCCAGGGAGCTAAGTGCAGGAGCTGAGGTCAAGATAACAGGCCGTAGCCGGCCGCGGGCATACTGTATCACGGGCATACCGCGGGCATACCATGGCTGGGTTAGGCCGCGCGGGCATTACCGCGGGCATACCAACTGATAGCTGAGTCAGTCTCCGGCACGGTGCCATTAGGGCCGGGGTCGGGAGCGTGTCGTGTAAAGCGTACGGGGCTGGCCCGTGTCGCGTGGTAGGCAATCTAGGGAACAGCTGAGCCTCTCAGTTTGACTCCAATACAAGATCTGAGGCACAGGCGAGTGAGGTCTCGACACACGACAGTACGCAGAGGGTGCGAAAGTGGTGGGACTTGCGTCGTCGGCATCGTCCGCGCCCGTGTACCGTAACCTAGATGCATGCCTAGATGGTGTAGCCTGCGGGCTGGACGGGCTCTGCGGATCCGACCGTGTGCGGACGCGTATAGAAGTACCATAAGGGGTAGTGGAGGTAGAAGGGGTTTCGCGCCACGTCTCCCTACAGTATGCGTACTGTCGAGATCTCGCACTACAACACTAGCCAAGCCGGGGTGTGCCTCAGACCGGACTGTGCATTGGAGTAAAACTGAGAGCAGCACTTGAGTGCACCCGGGGGGGGTCGTAGACGTAAGGGATGGATGGGTCGGACTTGAGCAGATTTGACCCTCGCCCGGAGAGGAGACCGTGACCCACTTTAGCAACTTTGGTCCGCGCCCACGGAGCGAAGACCTGGCTCCTGGGGCGTGGGGGGGGGGGGGGGGGGGGGAGGTCTTCGTTGCGCAGAACCGAGAACCGACGTGTACTTTAGCAGAGTTGACGCCAAAGCGACTGCGACGTGCAAGTGACCGTGGACTTTAGCAGGCTTGGTACCCATCTGTACCTGGTACACGTTAGTCGATTTGACCCCAAAGTACCCCACTTTAGAGTTTAGTCGCTACCACCCGTCCGGGTGACTTTTGAGTGGTCCCTAATGCCTAAAGCCGTAAATTTGCATACCACGCACTTGAGTTATAGTATCTCCTCTGTTCAGTTAAGTCACAAGAGAGGTCACCTCGTAGGTTCCGAACGAAGTGATCGTCGCACACCGTGCGTTTTTGCGTGATTCAGACGAGAGATCCAGACCCCACAAGGCGGCGGCCCGTGCCACAGCGCGTCCTAGGCTAGGCGTCCTCCTCGCTGCCTTCCTCTCCCTCGCCCCCCTCGCCGAAGATGGAGGAGATGGACCTGAGTATGCCCTCCTCCTCGCCCTCCTCGCCCTCCTCGCCCTCCTCGCCCTCCTCGCCCTCCTCGCCCTCCTCGCCCTCCATCTCCTCGAGCATCTTGAAGGCTGCGTCGGCATCGGCGTCGAGGCCGGCGGCGGCGCGCCCCGCCCTTGCCCGCATGTCCTCCTCGTCCCCCGCGACGGCCATCAGCGCGCCGTCTGCAATCGGGTAGCGGTCCATCGCTCGCAGCGCCTCGCGTGCTCGCTCGGTCGCGCTGCCGCTCGCGTAAGGCACGAGCGCCACCTGCCGCAGCAGCTCCACAGTGCGCTTGAGCAGCCGGAAGATGTCGCCGGCGTCGAGCGAGGTGCCTGCCATCAGTTGCGGCCACGACACGCCCTCCGCCCACGCCTCGACTAGACCCACGCTGCCAGGCTCGATGCCCACACCGAAGCCGACGCCCCGCTCCACCTGCAGCATAGCCATGGTAAGCACTAGGTAAGCACAGCCATGGTGAGCACTAGCCGACGCCCCGCTCCACCTGCACCCGCTGCATACACATCTGCATATATGCATATGGATCCACCTGCACCCGCTGCAGCGCCTCGGCACGACCGCCGAGGGTCTCGACCATCTCCAGCACCCCATCGGAGGGGCTGAAGCCCACGTAGGCGCCCGGCCGCGCGCGCTCGTCCAGCGTCGCCGCCAGCACCGCGGCGAGCTGCGGTGGGCGCAGCTGCGGCGCAGCGGCTACCTCGATGAGCACCAGCGCCAGCCACAGCTCGTTATCGCCACTCAGCGCACCAACGAGATCGCCCAGCTCAGTGGAGACGTAACCCTCGAGCGCGCCGTACACCCGCAGCACGTCGCACACGGCCTGGAACTGTTGCCACGTCTCATCGACCACCACCCCGCCGCTCTCGCCCGCGCCCCCGCCCGCGCCCGCGCCCCCGCCCTCGCCCTCGCCCTCGCCCTCGCCACCGTCCGCTCTCTTCACGATCCCCAGCTTGCGCCTCAGCCGAGTCTCCTCCTCCTCGAGCTTCGCCTCACGCTTGGACGCCTCGAGCACCATCTGCAGCTGCGCCTCGCCGTGCAGCTCATGCGCGGCCATCTGCTCATCCACCCACGCCACACGCGACGCCTGCTTGGCCACGGCTGCGGGCGGCTCCGCCCCCAGCCCGTCAGTCGACAGCAGAGGCAGCGCGCCACCGACCGCCGCGCTCGCCGTGCTCGCCGCGGCGCACAGGACGCCGTCGGCTCGCGCCGTCCACTGCGGCAGCGGTGGCAGCTGCTGCCGGGCCGCGTCGAGCGCGCCCTCTGCCAGCGTCGTTGGCGCGTCCTCGGGCAGCAGCGCACTCACATGCTCGGCCCCCGCGCAACACAGCCTACCGTCGCCCAGCACGAGGAGCATCGGTGCCGCCACCTCGCGCCGCCCGCGCCGCCCGCCACCGCCGCCGCGCCCGCCGCCGCCGCCGCCGCCGCCGCCGCCGCCAGCGCGCGCCGCCGCCACCTCCAGCGCGCGCGCGAGGTCCGGTGGCGCGTCGTCTAGCAGCAGAGCGTTGGTACCATCGGCCATGGCCACGAGAGTGCCAGCCGGCACGAAGGGGAGCAGCGTCTCGACCAGCTCGGCGGCCGCCTGCGCCTCCTGGACGAGTAGGAAGTCGAGCGAGCGCTGCTCCGCGGTACGCCTCTCACCCAGCTTGACGTAGGCTGCGACGCTCTCGGGGGGGTAGAGCGCGGAGAGGCGGCGCGTCTCTGTGCGCTCGGCAGTGAGGGCGGTGAGCCGCGCCTCGCTCGTGTCGCGCGAGGTGGTGCGTTGGAAGGCGCCGAAGGAGCGAGAGACGAACTGCCGGCACTCGTCCAGGGGGCGCGTCGCGAGCAGGCGCAGGGCCGTGCTGTAGGACACGCAGAAGTGCGAGGAGATGGCGTCGGCGGGGCGGAGCAGCATCGAGTATGCCTGGCGCACGTCCTCGTAGTTAGAGTGGCACAGCACCACGTGACCCAGTGTGTCCAGACCGCGACGACCCGCACGGCCAGAGAGCTGGAGCAGCTGCGTGGCGGAGAGCTGCTCGATACCGCGGCTGCCACGCTTGGATAGCACCGAGACGACCGTGGAGCGCGCGGGCATGTTGATACCTGCCATGGCATATGGATGGGGGGATAACTGGGTGACTGGGCGCACGCCACAGGCGAGCATATTGATGCCCGCGGCGAGGGGTGATAACTAGGCACCATACCTGCGGCGAGGGGTGATAACTAGGCACCATACCTGCGGCGAGGGGTGATAACTAGGCACCATACCTGCGGCGAGGGGTGATAAATAGGCACCATACCTGCGGCGAGGGGGGATAACTAGGCACCATACCTGCGGCGAGGGGTGATAACTAGGCACCATACCTGCGGCGAGGGGTGATAACTAGGCACCATACCTGCGGCGAGGGGTGATAACTAGGCACCATACCTGCGGCGAGTGTCTCCGTGGCGAAGACGACCCTTAGCAAGTTGTCTTGGAAGAGGCTCTCGACCAGCGCCTTCTCGAGCGGCAGCATGCCTGGCCGGGGGTAGGGGTAGGGGTAGGGCTAGGGGTAGGGGGGCTTGGGTTAGGGCAAGGGTCAGGGTTCTTCTCGAGCGGCAGCATGCCTGCGTGGTGCGAGGCGAGGCCTAGCTCGAGCAGCGCCAGCCGAGAGGCGTCCATCGGCACGGCCGCGTGCTGCTCACGCCATCTCGTCACGCGAGCTCGCACCTCGGCCTGCTCGTGCGGCGGCAGCAGCGCCTCCCCCTGGCCCCGCTCCTGCTGGCGCGCCACCTGGAGGGGTGATAAACAGGGAACATGGGGCGGCTAGATGAGGATGCCTCGCTCCTGTTGGCGCACCAGCACCACCTCCTGTGCCCTACCTCCTGTGCCCTAGTAAGTATGGCCACACCTCCTGTGCCCTAGTAAGTATGGCCACACCTCCTGCGCCGCTGCGTCGCACCGTGCGCGAGAGAAGATGAAGAAGATGGCAGGGAGCACCTTGGTAGGCGGTAGGTACGTGGTAGGTGAGTCGTAGGCAGCAAGCAGGTAAGTGGTGGGTGGTGGGTGGTGGGCGGTAAGAGGATCGCGGGCGGCACACCTGCTTTCGTGCGAGGCATCGCACCGTGTACGCCACCGACGGTGTGCTGATGCCACGCTCCTCCTGAGCCGGCCACCTCCCCCGCCCGCCTCCGCCGCCGCCCCGCCCGCCGCCCGCCTCGCGCGCGCCGCGCGCGCCGCGCCCTCCCCGCCCTCCCCGCCCGTCGCGCCCGTCCTGGGACCTCTCCCAGCCTCCACGCCCACCGCGCTCGCGCGGGCCGCCGCGCGCGCCCCCTCCACCGCCGCCCCCTCCACCGCCGCCGTTGCCGCCGCCGCCGTTGCCGTTGCCGCCGCCGCCGCCGCGCTTCTCGGCGGCGATAGCGAGCCTTCGCTCGGGAAGGACGTCCGGGTTAATCTTCCACTTCTTGCCGCGCTTGCGCAGCGAGAGGCCTGTGACGTTGGAGCCCCCGCCCGGGCCGGATGTAGAGGCGGCGAAGAGGGGCTCGATGCCGAGGGAATCCGCATAGGAGTAACGCAGGGGCACGGGGCGGAAGTCGGAGGCGACCAGCTCCGTGGGCGCGTGGATGGCCGATAGCCACTGGGCGATTTGCTCGGCGTTGGACATGGTAGCGGAGAGGGCGATGATCCTTGCGCTCGGAGGGCAAAGTATGCAGCACTCCTCCCAAACCTGGTGCAGGGTTAGGGTTAGGGTTAGGGTTAGGGTTAGGGTAGGGCAGAGTATGCAGCACTCCTCCCATACCTGTACGTTAGTAGTAAGCTAGCGAGCTAGTAAGCTAGCAAGCTTGTAGGCTAGTAGGCTGGAAACGAGTAGGTTTAGTGCGTTCGTGAGCTCGTCTAAAGTAAGCGAGCGCACCGTGCCGCGGCTCGGGTCGTTCATGTAATGGAACTCATCAAGGACCACGTACGCGACACCAGCCAGCCGCGCCTGCTCGTCCTCGAGGAGCATGGTGAGTGTAGTGTAGTGTAGTGTAGTGTAGTGTAGTGTAGTGTAGTGTTCTATAGTGTAGTCAAGTGTAGTGTAGTGTTCTATAGTAAGTGTAATGAGTGTTCTATTGTAAGTGTAGTGTTGTGTTCGGTAGTAAGTGTAGTGTAGTGTTCTATGGGTAGTGTAGTGTAGTAAGTGTGGTGCCCGGTCGTCCTCGAGGAGCATCTCACTACTACTACCACTACCACTACCACGACTACGTGCCTGGTCGTCCTCGAGGAGCATGTTACGGAAGACCTCGGTCGTCATGACGAGGATCTCGCTCTCTGCGTTGAGGCACGCGTCGCCCGTCATCAGCCCGACGCGCTCGCGGCCGAAGCGCTTCTGGAGATCCTGGTACTTCTGGTTGGAGAGCGCCTTGAGCGGCGTAGTGTACACGATGCGGCCGCCGCGCGCCAGTCCGAGGTAGATGGCCAGCTGCGCGGAAGAGTGGACGGGCCGAGGTGCGGCAGGGCTGCCATCTATCGCGGGTTGCGATCTATCCGAGCGGAGGCTGAGCTATCTCGGGCTGCGATCTATCTGAGGAGCAGGCGGGTCTATCTGAGCCGAGGGGGGTGGCAGGTGAGGTGGTGGCGTGTGAGGCAGATGGCGTGTGAGGCGGAAGGCAGATAGCACCTCGGCGATGACGGTCTTGCCCGATCCCGTCGGCGCCGAGACGACAACCGAGCGCTCGGCCTCAAGCGCGCGCAGCGACGCCAGCTGGAACTCGTCGAGCGGGAAGGGGAAGAGCTGCGGCACCGCCTCCTCCGCCGGAGTGCCCGCCTCGAGCGCGACCGAGAGCTGCTCGATCTGCTCGATGCCAGTGGCGGCCGCGAGGCGCGGTGCGACGGCGGTGCGCGCCGCACGCGCCGCCACCGGTGGACGCACGCGAGCGCCCTGCAGCAGCGCGAGAGCGAGCACCGCGTGAGCGAGAGCGAGAGCGAGCATGTTTCCTGGTGATATCAGCCACGATGGCAGGGAGGGCACACCAGCGGACGAGGCAGCACAGAAGTTAGGAGGGATTCACTGAACCCAGCCGGCTTCGAGCCGTGCCTCATCGTGTGCCGGAACGCTGGTCAGGGCACGGAGGGGGCACACCAGCGGACGACACAGAATTTAGCAGGGAAATCATAGGGATAACCCCTGAGATTTTGCCGGCGGAGCGCGCGGTAAGAATAGGGTTTTTTAATAAGGAAGACTCGACACGCAAGGGAGGGACTCGGTAGATTCCATCATTTTTTAGGTCTGAATGCGATTTTTTAGGTCTGAATGCGATTGCTGCAGAGGCAGTAGCCCTTACAAACTCTGCACGAGCGGTCCTCCGACCCTACGGTAAGAAGGAGCGAGGCTTTCGATTGAGTCCATGTCGCTGCCCTCGCGGCGCTGGCCAGCGGACGACACACACACGAGAGTCAAATCCGAAGACATGCGAATTTAGCAGGGAAATGCACTGAACCCAGCCGGCTTCGAACGTGCCTCATCGTGTGCCGGGACGCTGGGCCTCTGTGCTGCTCTGTCCCGTTGTGTAGCCTCGTTCGTGCCTGCGCGATTGAACATGTCGCTGCCCTCGCGGCGCTGGCCCGACCGGAGCGATCCTCGCCGCTTCGCAACGCCCTCTCGCTGCGGCCCATCGTCGCCGCCGCAGG
>Ga0209302_10002468_pt1 | contig 10761 bp, 14 predicted proteins | sample ArcOceMetagenome_2_FD_187445 | JGI IMG/M metagenome (GOLD analysis project Ga0209302, IMG submission 187445) | Marine eukaryotic phytoplankton communities from Arctic Ocean - Arctic Ocean ARC135M Metagenome (SPAdes) (version 2) | ecosystem: Environmental > Aquatic > Marine > Oceanic | place... | reverse complement strand
CGGGAGCTGCTCGACTGCCGCCAGCTGCAGCAGGCTGGTCGACGAGAACGGGCTCGCTTCTTCGACAGGAGGTCGAAGGCGGGCATCGACTTGGCAGCTTCAGCTATCACACTGGGCCGTCAGAGCCTCAACTGACGAGCAGCGGACAGTCTTGCACGCGCGATCCGGCTCCCGCTAAGCAGTGGCAGCGAAATGTCACAGGGTGGCCGCTCAGGTCGGCGTGGGCGAGGTCCGCTGAGGTCGTCGGCCCCATTGAAGTCGATTTTGCCATTCAACCCACCCTCGCTCGGCAGCGTCCAGCGAGCGTGCAGCGTCACGCCGCCCCGCTCAGGTATGCGATGGGACTAAAGTACAGTATCGCCTGACGTAGACGAGTTTGCGATATGGGGGTAACGTAAGTTCCCCCCGTGCTGTTAACAGCCCCACGCTGGCGCGGTTCCAGCACGCGACACGGCAGCGTCACGATCCCATACCTGGGAGCGGGCACGCACGTCCGCGCCTTCGGCTGGCGGCTGACAGCGCGGCAGGCAGCTCGCCGATCTGGCCAATGGTCGCGTCGGCGCTGCCGCGCGCCGCGTCTGTCGCGAGCACGCGCGCGGCGCGCTCCTCGGCGCCCGTGGTCGAGTACCAGCTAGTAGTGCCGGGCGCCACCGCGTCGTCGGGCGAGGACGCGGGGACCGCCGCGCCGCCACCGCCCGATTCCGCGTCGGCGGGCGCGGCGTCGCCCAGCCAGACTGCCCACGCGCCGAGGCGCTTGGCCGCCTGCACGTCGTTGACCAGATCGTCGCCCACCTGCAGACATAGGGTTGCAGCCCTGGAGGCACCGGGTTGCAGCCTGCACGTCGTTGAACAGGACGTTTCCCGCCTAATGGGGGCTGAGGCTGTGGCGGGTGGCAAGCACTCGCTTCGACGCCACGGGCCGCACCCTGCGAGCCAGCCATCCTGCTCCCGGGCGGGTTTGAGTGTGTGTGGCTGCGGCGGCGCACGTGTGCCCACAACGCAGGGGTCGGCCGCGTCACGCCCGCCCTGCGTAGCGCGGCCAGGAAGGGCGCGGCCGCGGGCTTGCGCTCAGGGTAGATGCTGGCGTCCTCGGCGGAGATGGTGAAGTCAAAGTGCGGCCGCAGCGCGGGCATCACGAGAGGGTCACCGCGGCCATTGGTGACCGCCGCGATCAGCGCATCGGGGTGCTGGCGTCGCACGGCGGCGACGGCCTCGGCCGCGCCGTCGAAGAGCAGCCTGCCCGCCGCGGCATGTCGCTCGGCGAGCCATAGGTCAAAGAACCCCTCCGCAGCATCGCGGTGGCCGCTCGCCTTGCCGTCGCGCTCGTTGAGCCAACTCTCGATCGCGAGGATGCGGGCCTCGCTGTACGATGGCTTGTCGGTGCCGGAACGCGCGGTGCGCAGCCGCGCCTGCAAGTCCTTCGGATCTCCACCAACGGCAGTGGCCAGGGCGATGTTGGCAGAGCTGACCACAGGACCGGTGGGCCATAGCGTGTCGTCGAGGTCGAGGGTGATGAGTCTCAACGAGGCGAGCGCGGCGGTGGCGGGCGCGGCCAGTGCGAGGACGACGGCGAGACACATGGCCGTCGCACGGCCAGTACCCTGCTCCGGAGACATGCCCACGAGAGTGTCCGTAGGTTGCACCCACACAATCAACATTCCTCAATCTCCTCACTTGCACAGTCCCTCCCTTGCGTGTCGAGTCTTCCTTATTAAAAAACCCTATTCCTCCATAAAACATTCGAAGAGAAATGTTCCGCCGTGAGAGGAGCGACAGCGTCACTCCCCGCGAGACGGCGGGTTTTGCGAGAGTGGCCGTGCGCAGCGGTGGGCCCTGCACGAATGCAGGGCCCCCGCGTGTTGCCAGACCCGCGCGGACCGCTCGTATCGTCGCAGCACATTTGAACGTGCTGGCGGTCGTGGAGTGAAGCAGATGGATTCTGCTTACTCCGCCTGTCTTCTGGTGTCTTGGTGATGGACCAACAATAAGTGGGTCCGGGGCCGTGCCCGAGACGCCGCTCAGAAGAGTATAGGAGTACTTGTACTACTACAGGTACTATCATTGCATGATATACACTACAGCCTGATAGGCTACCTTCCCCGTTCCGGGGTGTGGCAGCAAAATCGGGCACGACTCTCAGCGACAGGGCCGCAAACTAACCGCAAACCCGACCCAAGAAAGAACTAAGAACCCAAGAAAGAACTAGGCACACCCAAGAACCAAGAACTAAGAATGAGAGACCCCAAGAACTCGCCCCAAGAACTCGCCCGCACACCATGCCCGTTGCCCCGCACATCTTTTCTGGCGCCCGACCGCACACCAAGAACCCAAGAAAGAACTATGTTCCAACAATGAGCCCAAGTGCCCTCATTGTTGAACAATGAGCTTTTTGCAATGAGCCTTTAACTAATCATTAGGCTCATTGTTCAACAAGTGCGGACTCATTACATATATACGGGGGTTAGCCCGGGGCGAGTGCGGTGTCCGGTGCCGAGATGTAGTTTGTGGCTCCGCGCAATCCTTTGTGGCTCCGCGCACTCCCACCATGAGCGTCTGTCTGTTCTGTAAGGGCGCGTCGCGACGCGTCCAGCCTTATGGCGAGAGTGCCCGTCAGCGGCTCCCTCATGGTCAGCCTGAGTCGCCTTGGGTGCCTTGCGCTTCTCTCTACCGCGCACGCGCAGACGTGCAGGAGCTGGCGACAGACCGGTGGCTGCGACCCGCTCGGGCCTCGGGAGGCGACGGCTGACCTCGACTGCTCCACGCTGGTGCCGCGTGATGCGAGCGGATACTGTGAGTGCGCAGGCGGTCGCAAGGTCAGCCTGGTCACGTGCGATCACGAACCGATCGTCTGCCGCATCGAATGCGATCGCGACCCCTCACCGGCGAGAAGTCCGTCTCCGAGTAGCGGTGGCTGCGTCGCGTGGCGGCAGACGGCTGGCTGTGATCCGCAAGGCGAGCGCGAGTCGGGCCGGGACGGCGCGTGCACGGATGTCGTCTCGCGCGGCGACAGCGGGTACTGCGAGTGCGAGGGCGGGCGGAGGGTCAACTTCGTGACGTGCGACCACGCGCCATTCATGTGCGATGTCGCGTGCCAGGCAGACAATGACCGCGCCCGCAGCCGGTGGAGCACGCCGTCTTGGCGGTGCCACAGCCGAGCCACCTATGACCTTCTGGGGCTAGAACCGCTGGCTCTTGGGCAAGCTCTCCGCACACGGGAGTGGCGGCTGGGCCGGTTTGCAGCTCGGAGCCTCTCGTGCGCAGTACATGGCGCCCTGCCCCCACGCCCACAGCCCTCGACCAAAGCCCGAGGCCCTCGCTGACAAACACGCCAGGCACCTGCGCCGAGTTAGGCTCGTGCGCCGAGCCGAGCGGCGGCGGCGAGGCGGGCACGAGTCGCGCGGGTCGTGCGGGTGGCGCCCCCGCGCCTGACGGTCCCGCTGCGGAGAGCGGTAGGCGACGGCGACGCGGCGCGCCAGACACGTTGAGCGAGCAGGCGGTGCGCGACTTCAAGGCACGCCAGAGGGGCGTTACCCCTCTGAGATATACCCGAACGCCCGAGCCAAGCGGCACGACGGCGGCGGAGTTGGCGGCGGCGACAGCGGCCCTGGAGGCCAAGGCGGTGGCCAAGGTGGAGGCGGAGGCGGCGGCGGCCAAGCTGGCGGCTGAGGCGGCGGCGCAGCCGATGAGCTGCGTGGCGTGGCGGCAGACGAGTGGCTGCAGTCCCACGGGCCGACGCGAGCCGCAGGGCGACAAGGCCTGCAGCGCCGCGCTGCAACCCGATGCATCCCAGGCTGCAGCCCCATGCAATCCAGGCTTCAGTCCCATGCAATCCCAGGCGTGTAGCGCCACCATCGCGCCCGGCGCCTCGGGTGCATGCGAGTGCCGAGGTCTCACCGATCGTCAGCTGCGCAGTGTGCGGCGGTCGACATGCGATCATCCGCCCTTCACGTGCGCCGCCGCGCGTGCCAGCAGTCCTGTGCACATTGCGGCGGCACCTACATACATCCAGGCTGCAATTACGTGCTCCGGGCTGCAACCCGTATGCATCCAGGTGCGCTGACGAGTGCCAGCGTGTGGCGCACTACGCGTGCGTCTCGTGGCGCGCCGCCCAGGGCTGCAGCGCCGACGGGCCGCGGCTGCCCACCGCCGACCAGGCGCCGGGCGCTCCCGAGCATGCATGTGCATGTGCATGTGCATGTGCATGTGCATGTGCATGTGCATGTGCATGTGCATGTGCATACACGCGCGTGCACACACATGCACGCACACACACACGTGCACACACGAGCCCACATGCACCACCAGCCTTGCGACGCTGAGCCACCTGAGGCCACCGCGGGCTACTGCGAGTGCGGTGGCGGCCGCCGCGTGCCCCGGCCACCGCACTGCGGTGCCGGCGCCGCCGCGCCTGGGGCGAGGAGCAGCTGCATCGACGAGTGCTCGCGCGGCGAAACCCTGTACGAGACCCTCGGACTAGCTGAGGGCGCGACGGACTCGGCGCTCAAGAAGGCGCGTGCCGCCCACAGCTTGTTTGATGTGCTTGCTTACACGTGGACCGCGCACATGCACATGCACATGCACATGCACATACATGCACATGCACATGCACATGTTGCATGTGCATGTGCATGTGCATGTCACATGCACATGTTGCTTACACGTGGACCGCGCACATACACATGCACATGCACATGCACATGTCACATGCACATGTCATGAACATGTGCATGTGCATGCACATGCACATGCACATGCACATGCACATGCAACATGCACATGCACAATGCTGCACATGCCACATGCCATGCATGTGCATGTCATGTGTGTGTGTGTGAGGGGTGGCCATCAGCGGGTGTGGCGTGCGGCGAGCAGGCGTTTCGTCAGATGTCGCTCAAGCTGCATCCCGACAAGCAGCGTGGCGCGGGCACGGCCGCCGCCGCCGCGAGATTCAGCGAGGTGCGCGCCGCGTACGACCTGTTGCAGGATGCCGAGCGGCGCGCGCTCTACGACATGCATGGCATGGAGGCTGTCGATGACGGGCAGCCCAGGCGGGCCGCGGTGCATGGGGGTTGCAGCCCGGGGGACATACGGTTGCAGCCCGGATACACAGGGTTGCAGCCCTGCCCACGCACGGTTGCAGGCAGCGCGGCGAGGACTTTCGCATGGAGCTGTCGGTGAGCCTGCGCGAGCTATACACGGGGGCCGCCCGCTCGCTCACCATCAAGCGGCTCGTCGTGTGCAAGGGGTGCAAGCACGCGCTCGCACGCGACACGCCCCGCTGCCGCAGCTGCGGCCAGTGTCCGAACGAGGCGCGCGCCGCACCGCCTATGTGTACGTATACGTGTAGCTCGCGCCGGGCTGTGCGGCTGCAACCCCACGTGTCTGAGGCGGCAACCCTCCATGCGCCCGGGCGATCACCGTAGTGTGCACGGGCGGCAACCTTGCCTGTACCCAGGTGCGCACCGTCAACGTGCAGCTGGCACCGGGCTTCGTGGTGCAGCAGCCGCAGGAGGTGGCCTCCCTCGAGCGCTGCGAGGAGCAGGCCACCGTCATCGAGGCCGAAATCGCGCCAGGTGCGATTCCTAGATCTCATACATATGATAGATCATATGTACAGCAAGATATGTTTTATTGGGACGACAACAACAGGTTCAAGCCTAGGACAACGGTGACTACACTGGTTACCCGCGGCAACCCCGTGTGCGCAAGGCTGCAATCCCCCATGTGTCCACGTGTGCCCCGCGTGCCCCGCGTGCCAGGCATGCGCGAGGGCGACGAGCTCGTCTTCCCGCGCATGAGCGAGCAGCGGCCCGGCGCCATCCCGGGCGACGTTAGGATGCGCCTCAAGCAGGAGGGCGGCAGCAGCACGGGCGGCGGCGGCGGCGGCGGAGGCGGAGGCGACTTCAAGCGACGTGGTGATGACCTGCACGTCGATCTACGCATCTCGCTCAAGGTGGCGCTGCACCCTGCACCCTGCACCCTGCACCCTGCACCCCGCACCCCGCACCCCGCACCCTGCCCGCTGCGCCCGCTGCGCCCGCTGCGCTCGCTGCGCCCGCTGCGCCCGCTGCTATCTGCAGCCTCATGCACGGGTTGCAGGCTTCAGTGCCACGGGTTGCAGGCAGCGCTGCTCGGCTTCGACACCAAACTCGTCCACCTCGATGGCCACTTTGTAAAGCTAGAGCGCTCGGACGTCACTGCGCCCATGCAGGCGCACCGCGCGCGCGCGCGCACACACACCATGACCGTGCATACTGTAGAGTATGTCGTGCACGCGTGGGGCACGGTGGGTCGGTACGGGCACTAAGCGTGGGAGGTCTGCGTGTGAGCTGCCGCTGCATACGTGGCAGGTAATCAAGGTGCGCGGCGCGGGGATGCCCCTGCGCGACGCCGACCCACCGCGCAACGGTACGCTGCACGTGCGCGCGCTCGTCGAGTTCCCGGCGAGCCTCTCCCCGGAGGCCCAGCGGCTCGCCGAGTTGCTACCCGACGGGTCTTAGTTTACCGTACGGCTTTAAAGTACGGAACACGCGGCTTTACGCTTTAGCAGTGTACGGTACGAGAAGAATATGAGGGTATGAATATGAGTTGTGATTGAATGCGAGCGAGTACCGTAGGCTGCCGGGTTTTGGATAGGTGTGGTGACAGCCGTCAAAAGGTGGAGCGTCCTGGACGGGCTGAGGCTTCAGACACCGCCGCGCGCTTCACGTTCAGCTGTGCACACCTACCGTACACCCGGTTACAGTGCATATCTCGAACGGGGCAGACCCATGTGGGCAGACCAGAGGCATAGAGTCTCAGCGCGCTCGATCTGTGCGGCTGCATCCAACGTGCGCTCCTCGCCACTCGGCGCCGACACAGCGTGCAAGTCCATGCAGGAACAGCTCGGCTTTGCCGAGACGCGCTCTTCATGCAAGGGCTGATGGGCTAGGTGCAGCCAGCCATTTGTGATTTGTTGACGAAGGGCGCCGCGCGGTATGCACGCGTGTTTGTAACCGAGTTCTCAGGCGGTGCCACGCCGCACCGCGAAGCGGTGTGGCACCGGCCTCAGAGCTCTCAACGTGCGACGTGCATATGGCAAGGTGAGCTCAGCCCTGCCAGCCCCATATAGGGTCGCCTCATGATGCTCGTGCACGGGGGTGGTCGTTTGGCTGACAGCGGCTAAGCTACACTCCCACCACCCAGGACCAAACTACGGAAAGTACAGTATGTGGGCCGTGTGTAAAGCCGTACCATAAAGCTTTACCCTTTACTCATGGGCCGATCGCCGAACGTCGGTTCTGCCTTTCTAAAGCCGTACGCACCCGGGGGTCCTAGACGTAAGGGGTCGGTCGGACTTTAGCAGATTTGACCCTCGCCCGGAGAGGCCCCACTTTAGCAACTTTGGTCCGCCCGCGGAGCGAAGACCTTGTATTGTGGAGCAAAGACCTTTTTTGTGAGACGCCGCCTGCGGTCGGACTTTAGCAGATTTGACCCTGCCTCGCCCGGAGACGGCCCCACTTTAGCAACTTTGGTCCGCCCGCGGCGCCGACTTTAGCAACTTTTCTCGCGGCGTGGATCGAATACCTTTTTGCGGAGGCGCCCGTCGGTGCGGCGTGGAGGCCGCGCCGCACTTTAGCACACCGGGGGCCAAGGCGACCGACTTTAGCAGGTTTGGTGCCCATCTGTACCCGGTACACTTTAGGGTGGTTCCACGGCTAGTGCACATGCGATAGTTCACTTTGGTAGTGTAGGGCGCCTCTCTGGGGTCTTTTTGAGCGCTCTAAAGCCACCTAGACGCGTACTGGACTCCAACCATCTACACCACACAGCCAGACAACACTGGGTCGACCGACACGCACCGTAGAGCCCCGTCCCAGTGCTCAACTCCAGCCCTCCGCGGTGGGCCGAGTGGTGGCGCGATCGATCCTGCTCTTCTGAAGAGCGGATTGAAGCTTCTCCAGCACGGTAGCGATTGTTGGCGGGGACGACCCGGCCCTGCTGCTCCAAGCTGGGGCATCGCGCGCGTTCTCCTCGACCGTAGTGCTCACCTGCAGCTATTGAGCGTTAGCGCGTAGAGTGGTGGTCATCACACCCGGGGCGCGCTAAGGGCCGCAAGCAGCATGGAGAACACCTTCATTATGACCCTCGACCATGTTGGCGACAGGGAGGCCATGGTGTACGCGCAGCTTGGTCAGCAGCCTCTTGCGCGCACCACTGAGACGCCACTCTAACCGAGACGAGGGACGCTCTCCTGTTTGAGCGCGCGGCCTCCTGATCTCGCTGATGCGGCAATAACACGGCCCCAGGTGGTCTCCATGTTCTTGAGCATTGTCCCATTTCTACACTCCAAGCGCACGGCGGCGGCGCGATCCCTCGTCTCGCTAGTTCAAAAAAAGCGAACGTTTTGTCGCCGTTTCATGTGCACTAGCCGTGGAACAACCCTTTAGCCGATTTGACCCCAAAGTACCCCACTTTAGTCATCAACTAGTACCCCCGGGTGGCCGTACGGCTTTACGGTACAAATTCTAGTTCAAAATGTTACGCCCTGCACCAGCACACACGATGATCAACTCGACCGGACGTCCGGCCCACGTGTTAGAGATTAGTTGGAGAGAGGAGAGGAGAGGAGAGGAGAGTGGAGCCAGGAGACTCGGAGGAGACCTGAGCGTGAGGAGCGCGCTCAAAAGTGCGAGTACCACGCCGTGGTCAGGAGGTTCGCCTCTCCCGCGCCGCGCTCCATGCCGTCCAGCTCGAGTACACCCACAGTCACGTCGTACGTCGCATCGCCGCCGTCGCCGTAGCTCCAGCCGGTGACCGCCCCGAGAGCACGCTGCTCGAAGGCCGGCGCCTGGAGAGTCAAACGCAGTGAAAGAACCGACTTTTTGGGTAGGCACCGGAGCGCCGCCGCAGCCACTCTCCAGCATCCGAGCGGCAGGGCTCTCCTCTCGGGCCCAAGAAGCCACCCTGAGCAAACGGGGGGGCTTCTGGAGCTGCAGGTGGCCACGAACGTGGGCGGCTGCGAGATAGGGCCCGTCGACCATGCTGCGTGCGCCGCCTCCGTGCCTTCCGTGCCCAGGCAGCATGCGAGCTCGGCGGCGAAGGCGCCGCTCCACTGGTGCTGCGAGTCGGTGACGATCAGTGCCGCGCCGCGTCGCACGAGCCGCGCGCACGTGCGCGCGACGGCGACGGCGAGCTCCTCGCTGTAGAGCAGGTCTGCCGCGATGGCGACGTCGACACGCTCGGGCAGCACGATCTGCTCGTCGAGCAGGTCGAAGATGCCTGCGCGGAAAGCGAGACCAGGGCGGTGGGCTCATCACGTGTCGTCGGCAAGGAGGAGGGGGAGAAGGCGGGAGAGGGGGGGGGCGTACTGTAGGCGTAAGGTTAGGTGTCAGGACAGGGGCGAGCTCCTCCCACCCAAGATGTTTGGGGCGCACCGGAGCGCAGCTGCCGCAGCCCCTGTGCCTCTGCCGCAGCCTCGATCAGCTCGAGCGACGCGGCCGAACGGTCCGTTGCGAGCACCTGGGTTGTTGGATTATGCGAGATGAGCGGCTGTTGTCACAGGCGGACAGCAGCACCATCTATGCCACCCTGGCGTCTGAGCGGCGATGGCGACTCCGCAGTGCTTAGCGAGCAGCGCAGGCCCAAAGCCTTGCGTCCAAGGCGGCCAGCTGGCAAGTTGCGGTAACACTGCCAAGACGGCACGTTAAACATGCCGAGCACATCCGCCGCGCCTAGCATCGCAGCCGCCATCGAGACGAGCCCCGTGCCTGCCCCCACCTCGAGCACACGCCTCCCCGCGAGCGGGCCATGCGCCGCGAGGGCGTGTGCGGCGGTGCGTGCACCGGGCCAAAGCACGCCACCGCAAAGGTGCGAGCGTTCGCTATCGACGTCGCAGCCGTCAATCCCGGTCGGGTCTCCCACTTCGAAGATGCTCACAGGTGAATCGAGGCCCGGGATGTCGACCATACGTACGCGGAAGTCCATGGAAGCCGCCACCGCACAGACACGATCCTCCACCTCCTCCATTCGCATCCCGTCGAAGCCTAGGGCCTCCGAGGCCGCCGCCACAAGCTCTTGCGCGACCTGCACTGTCCTCCCCACCAGCTCACGGCCGGCACAATCCTCCGCCATCATCGCCACTCGTCCCGCCTTTGTGGCACCCGTCGCTGCACGGGCAAGCAGTCCGGAGCCGCACGAGTGCATCTCAAGGGCGGCGAAGGAAACGAGGCAGGCGACCATCATTGGACCAACGCGTTGCGCGTGTGTATTCCGTTGCGGTGGTTGATGATGATGTTTTGTGAAATACAATCTTATCTTATCTTATCTACTGTTAGGGGAAGCCTACCCCGAGGAAAAAAGTGCCAGCGTGAGCGTCGCTCTCGAGGGCCCCCTGCGACGCCCCCCGTTTAAACGCCGCGCTTGCGCGTCTTGTCGACCTCAAGGCGGCGCTGCTGGCTGGCGGACGGAGGCGCGCGCGCGCGCGCGGCCCTGACGGGCCGCGCATGCGACTGCCGCAACTGGCACGGTGCTCGCGCGACCAGCCCCGTCGACGGATGGGCCAGCATGGCGCTGCGCTCGGACGTGGTCGAGGCGGCGGGTGTGAGGTCTTCAGAGCGCCGCCGAGCTTGGGCCGACAGCTCGAAGCGCGCCAACGAGCCGGACGCAGAGCCGCCTCCGAGAGTGGTCGACGCACTACTCGCCACGGGCTCATGTCTCGCTGACCCGGCGACTCCGACGGGCTGTGTGGCTGTGTGGCCTGAAGAGCCCGGGCTCACGCCT
>Ga0209302_10002467_pt1 | contig 10763 bp, 8 predicted proteins | sample ArcOceMetagenome_2_FD_187445 | JGI IMG/M metagenome (GOLD analysis project Ga0209302, IMG submission 187445) | Marine eukaryotic phytoplankton communities from Arctic Ocean - Arctic Ocean ARC135M Metagenome (SPAdes) (version 2) | ecosystem: Environmental > Aquatic > Marine > Oceanic | place... | reverse complement strand
TAGGGGTCTCCCCATGGTTAGGTATCACAAATGAAACCTATAAGATACCTAACCTACTTATCTTATATCGTATCTATCTCTTTGTAGTCTCAAGGGTCTTATCTATCTATCTTATCAAGGGCTGAAGAAACTCGTCCGCTGGTAGTGCCCCCCCACAAACAGGTGCAATGCATGGCGCGCGCGGGGCAATCCAGCTGCTCGTGGCGCCACGACCGCTACTTCCGGAGGAGGCCGAGACCAACCAGGCGCCACTCATGCTCGTCGGTCCTGATCGCTGCTCCATTTACGTGCGATCGTCGCCAACCGCCACGACAGGCCAGCGCTTCAATTTCGGCACGCACAGCACGGCGGTGCTGCAGCCCAACGAGCCGGCGCAGTCCTGGCTGGCGCCACGACTCGGCGAGCTCGCAGAGGAGGTGTGCGCGGGAGGCATCGCCGCGCTGATGATCATCGGCGGAGCAGGCAGCGGCAAGAGGAGCGTGCTGCTCGGTGCCGAGGGCCGTGCCTCCGAGGGCGCGCTGCACGCGGCGGTGTCGGCGCTGCGAGCGAGGGGCCAGCCGCGCTTGCGGTTGAGCTGGCGCGCGCTCGTCGCTGAGTCGTCCGTCGACCTGCTCGGGGCAGCCGAGGCGGGCGGCCAGGGCGCTCGAGCCAGCCCGGCGGTGGCGGCGGCGACTCTGCCCGTGGACACTGGAGAGCAGCTGCGGGAGGCGACGCGTGTGGCGCGCGAAGCGGCGCGCCTCGCGGGTGGCCGCCCCGCCCTGCAGCTGCTGCACCTCTCGAGCGCCGAGCCCCGAGGGCCAGCCGAGCGAGGCCACGCCCACGCCCACGCCCACGCCCACGCCCATGGTCAGGGTCAGAGTCAGGGTCAGAGTCAGGGTCAGGGTCAGGGTCATGGTCAGGGTCAGGGTCAGGGTCAGGGTCAGGGTCAGGGTCAGGGTCAGGGTCAGGGTCAGGGTCATGGCCAGCTGCTGCTGCTCGTGGCTGACGCGGCCGACGCGCCGCCGGTGCCAGGACCGCTCTCGCCGCCGCTCTCACCGCAGCAGGCCGCGGTCGAGGCACTGCGTATGGCGACCCGCATGGTGACTCGTGCGGCGGCGGCGGCGCACGAGGCGGCACGCGCGGCGCTGCTCGAGGAGCTGTGGGTGCAGCTGCGCCGGAGCGGCCGCCTCGTGCTGGTATGCTAACCGTAACCGTAACCCTAACGCGAACCTTAATCCCAACCCTCGCCCTCACCCTCACCCTCACCCTCACCCTCACCCTCACCCTCACCCCAATATTAATCAGGTGTACTGCGTCGCGCCGCCCGCCGTCACTATCGGCCAGTCGCTAAGCGTGCTGCGCGGCGCGGCGCGGCTGCTCGATGCCTGGCGCGCCGAGGGAGAGCCGGAGCGAAGCGAGCCGGCGCGAGGCGAGCCGGCGCGGGGCGGCGCGGCGCGGGGCGAGGGCGGTGCAGGGGCGGGGCGAGGCGAGGGCGGGGCGGAGGAGGCGCGCGTGGTGGTGGCGGCCGTCTCGCACAGCAGCCCTCCACAGTTGGCCGCCGCAGCAGGGTCGCCGGCTCCAGCCACTAGCACACCGCGCGCAGTCCCAGCAGCCCACGCGCCATCGCAGTCGGGCAGACGCCATGGCAGCCCGCCGCCCTCGCAGCACACGCCGCCGCCGCGCCACGGCGGTGTGACGGGAGGCAGCGGAGGCGGCGCAGACAGGGGAGGCAGCGGCGGAGGCAGCGGCGGAGGCAGCGGCGGAGGCAGCGGAGGCAGCGGGAGCGTGGGCACGCGCGGCGGAGTGTGTGGCACGTGCGGCGGGGGTGGCAGCGGCAGCAGGAGTGGCAGCAGCTGGAGTGGCGGCAGTCGGGGTGGCGTCAGCTGCGGCGGCGGCAGCTGCGGCGGCGGCAGCTGCGGCGGCGGCAGCTGCGGCGGCGGCAGCTGCGGCGGTGTGCTCCAGGGTGGCGAGAGGGTGGGCGGCGGCGGTTGGAGCCTCGGGCATCTGCCCGCCGACGGCGCGATGAAGGGGCTCGAGGGGCTAGAGGCGCTCGAGGGGCTCGAGGGCTTCGGCGGCGAGGTGGCGGTGGTAGGCGAGGTGGCGGCGATCGAGGTGGCGCGCGCGCGGCTGCTCACGCGCATGCACCTGGCGCGCGGCGAGCTCAGCTCGGCCTCGCTGCGTGCGGAGGAGTGCCGCGCCTACCGTCACCCTAACCCTAACCCTAACCCTAACCCTGACCCTGACCCTAACCCTGACCCTAACCCTAACCCTGACCCTAACCCTGACCCTGACCCTAACCCTAACCCTAACCCTAACCCTAACCCTAACCCTAACCCTAACGCTAACCCTAACCCTAACCCTAACCCTAACGCTAACCAGGAGTGCCGCGCCTACCGCGCGGAGATCGAGGGGGAGATCGAGGCGCTGCAGCGGACCCTCCAACCCTACCCCTAGCCCTCCCCCTAATCCTAGCCCTAGCCCTATTCCTAACTCTGAGCCAACCCCAAACCTTCACCAGGCGCTGCAGCGGAGCTCGCTCGAGCTGCGCGCCCAGCTCGCAAACGCAAACGCCGCGACCAAGTCCTCACCTCGCTCCTCGATGGCCCCGCCCTCCGCCCGCCAAGACGCCACCGAGCGACGCCGCCAAGACGGCACGACGGTGGCGGGCGCGGCGGTGGCGGGCGCGGCGGCGGGGGGGGCGGCGGTGGGGGGGGCGGCTGTGGCGGGCGTGGCGGTGGTTCCGCCGCGCACGGAGGCGGCGGGCGGCACAGGCACAGGCACAGGCACAGGCACAGGCACAGGCACAGGCAAGCTCCTCCGCAGGTCGAGGAGCTTTGAGAGACCCCCCACCGCAGGCAAGCTGCGCAGGTCCACGAGCTTCGAGCGGCCCTCACGGGCGGCGGCGAGCGCGGCGAGCGCGGACGGCGTGCACGGCGTGGGCGGTGCGGGCGGTGCGGGCGGTGCGGACGGCGCGGCGGGCGCGGCGCTGCTGCGGCAGAGGACGCTGCTGCAGGGGCGGCTCGCGGAGCTTGAGACGAGCCGGAGGCGTGCAAAGCTTGAGGCCGAGGGGCTTCGTGCGCACCTGGCCGCGCTGCAGCAACAGCAGCAGGGCGGCGGCGGCGGCGAGGTGCGGCCGGGGGGGGGGGCAGAGCGGGGCGGCGCGCCTCCGGCGTCGCGGCATGCCGAGGAGCTGCGCCGCTGCACGGACGTGAACGAGCAGCTCGCGGCGTCGCTGCTACGGCAGGCGCAGGACCGGCAGCGGCATCGCGACGTGGTGGCGCGGCTGCGCGCGGAGCTCGAGCAGCTGCGCGCCGAGATGGCGGCCACGCTCGAGCAGCTGCAGCGGCTGACGGAGAGCGCCGTCGAGGGGCTGGGCCTGAGCCCCGCCAAGCCGAGCCCGAGGTGCTTCGTCCTGTCCGATGAGCTGCCGGCACCGGCCGGCCCCGCGTGCGCCTCCCCCGCGGCATCCCCACCCCCCAAGGCGGGACCACCCTCCGCCTCCCCGTCGGCGAGAGCGCCCATGACCGGCGACCGCGCCCTCGCGCACCAGCTCCGCGTCTCTCGTCAGGCATCGCCTACTAGGGCTAGAGGTATTTGAATCACTTTTGTGTTCTGGAATACGCTAAAGTAAAGTCTAAAGTATAGTGAAACTAAGTGTAAGTCGAAGAGAAGGGCTACTTTAGGCATAGGCGATAGGACTAGGCCCCCGCACGGTCCCCCAAAGGGGGCGGAACTTTTCGGGACAACCTCCGAATCGAGAGCTCGCGGCGCTGGCTCGCCACCCGACGCACTTTGCTCGAGCGGGGCCTCAGTGCAAGAGGTTGGAACCGGCGCAGCGCTTCGCTCCCGCGGGGCCGTCTGTCGGCACGGCCAGCAAGAGTATCATTTCATGTTCCTCACGACCATGGTTGCTCGCATTCGCCCCGTTCATCTTCGGAGTCGTCCTCGGAGTCGTCATGGTGAGGGTCGCCATTTGACCACGCGTGCGTAGAGGTTGTCACCTTGGAATGAAGCTATTCACACCGTGACTAATCCTGTTCCGACTGCCGCCCCTCCAGCAGGAGCCTGATCAAGGAGGTGTGGAGGGCCTCGCTGCTGCAGCGGCGCGGTGGGCGCCGGCTGAGCTCAACGCCATCGATGAGCCTTCGCTGCGAGCGCACGTTCTCGCAGCGGTGCAGCCGTCAGCAGACGACTCAGCTTTGGCGAGAACTCCACTGCTGGCGCCCTTTATCACTAACGCCGTGCTGTTCCGCGTCCGAGAGATCCTTGTCCCAGTCGTCGCCGGAGGCACGTTGTTTACGCAGCTGGGGTACGCCGTGGCTGCGCTCACGGGCGCGCCGCGCCCTCCCGGTGACGGGGACGCGCATCACGTGGGACAGAAAGCCAGCAATCGTGTGGGAGACTACGACCGACGCATGCAGCTGCTTCGAAAGCACGGGCTGACCAAAGCCAAGGCGGCGAGGATGAAAGAGGACGGGGAGAGGTTGTACGTCGACGAGACACATGGCAGCACGCCCCCAGCTCCGGCCGTGGAAGTGCTGCTCGCCGGACTCGCCGCGCCTGTCTCGCCGGCCCCGCCACCAGTCGACGCCGTCCCCATCCCAACCCAAAAGAAGCAGAAGCTATTTGCGCTGAGCCCGGGGCTTGAGGTCATCAGCTCAGACGCCCTGGAGTGCCTCAGGGCTCAGGCGGCGGATACCTCGGTGCGGCGCCACGAGAACGAGACGTTGGTCCTGCAGAATGCCGTGAAGGACGCGGCGCTCGCGAGGCAGCAAGAGGAGACGGCGACTGAGACGGCGCGGGCTGAGGCTGAGGCGGCGGGACGGCGGCAGGAGGCGAGGGCGGGTAAGGCGGCGGTGGTGGCGGCGGCGAGGCTGCAGGTGGCAACTGAGCAGAAGCTCGGCTCGAAGATCACCTCCGCCCTGAAAGAGGCGGAGGGCCACAAGCGAGCGCGAGAGGTGGCCGAGCGCGAGAAGGCAGCTGCGGCCAAGGCTCTCACCGAGGCGGGCCTCGCCCGGCTGAAGCCCGAGGTGGAGGCACGCGTGCGAGCTGTGCTGCAGGCGCAGCTCGACAGAGATGCGAGGCTCAAGGATGCCGCACTCGCGCGCGCGCGCGCGGCGGAGAAGCGGCAGAGCAGCGCGGCGACGCTGGCGAAGAAGCGGCTGGAACGGAAGCGTGAGGCCGAGGCGAGGGTGAGCGGCCTGGAGGTGGAGAAGGACGAGCTCGCTGAGGAGCTCGGCGCGCTGCAAGCCGAGCATGCCAAGCTCGTCGCGCGCCAGGGCCCCGACCTCGGTGGCGGCCGTAAGCGGGGGCGCTTCGATGCCGGGCCATGGCAGATGCGCGCGCTCATCTGGGGGCAGCTCGCGCGCCGCACCCCCCCCACCGCAGTCGGCCCCAACGTCGTGGATGCCATACGGCTGCTAGCACCTGGGGCGCCCGTGCGAGAGCCACACGCCGAGCAGGTCCGCAAAATGCGCGTCGAGATGGGCTTGGCCGGCCAGGCCCTGGCAGCTTCTCAGTTCGCCAGCTCCAAGCGCGTGCTGTGCGGCGGCTTCGATGAGACAACCAAGCTGCAGACGGGGCTGCTCAGCACCAACTTCCAGTGCGAGATGGAGGACGGCGCCGTGCGCAACCTCGTGCTGCAGGGCGTCGTGATCATCCCGGGCGGCACAGCGGCGCAGGTGGCTGACGCCATGGCCGCACGTGTGCTCGGTCGCGCTCGCGCGAGTCTGCAGGGGTGGAAGGACGTGCACGAGCAGCAGAACGGCGCTCGCTCGTGGGCAGGGCCTAACCCCGAGGACATTGGGCTGCACAGGCTCGGGGGCGCGCTCATCATGAGCGATACGTGCAACGGTGCTCGCGCCGCGAAGCGCCTCATGATGCAGCGTATCGCCGCGGCGGTCGCAGAGGACATTGGCCCCGCCGAGTGGAAAGAACTGAGTGAGGAGCAGCAGCAGAAGGTGGCGCGCGCCTACTCTGGGGACTGCATGCAGCATCTTCGCAACATCTTCCTGGACGCAATGTCCGCCGCCGCCTCTGCGCACCTCAAGGTTGCGCTCGAGGACTCGCTCAGTGAGTTCGCGTTCCACGAGCGCATGACGCCCGATGGGAGCGCGCTGATCCGTGCCATGTGCGCCCTTGCCCTCTTAACCCTAACCCCAACCCTGACCCCAACCCTGACCCTAACCCTAACCCTACCCCTAACCCCAACCCTAAACCTAACCCTAACCCTAACCCTAACCCTAACCCCAACCAGCTACAAAGAGTTCCACCACGAGGGCGACTACGCCAAGGGTAAGGGCAAGGAGATGGCGGCGTGGCTGCTCGAGAACTTTCCGACCGACTACTATCTCCCACTCGAGCGCGCCGGGGGCAGTCGACAAGATCTCAGCTTTGACGGTGCCGTGCCCATCTACGCCAACCGCCTGATCATGAGCAAGTTTCTGCACAAGCTCGTCTTCGTGCCCAACCACTCGAACATCCTTGAGGACTACCTTTGGCACACACTCGGCTCGATCGAGATCGTTGCGCTGCTGCGCGTGCATGCGCTGTTCGACCTGCTCGTCTCGCGCCCGCTGCGCTGGCTCTCGGGTAAGTCGGCCGAGCTGCGCGACTGGTCGATCTACTCGATGGCGGGCGTGCTCGACCTCGTCGAGCAGGCACGCCCCGCCCTTAACGCCTAACCCTAACCCTAACCCTGACCCTTGGGACTCGGCCGGGAACACGACCACGTGTATCCTGGCCACATCCCCCCGACTCTAACCCTACCCTTACCCCTACCCCTACCTCTACCCCTAACCCCAACCCTAACCATAACCCTAACCCTAACCAAGGCGTTCATCGCTATCGCTGCCGATGGCCACGCGCTGCTCGACCCCAGCCTCGACATCTTCGGGCCAATCGCAGAGAGGCAGCCGCTGTTTGCTGCGTGGCGCGCCTCGAATGCGCAAGAGACGGTCAGTGCTGCAGACGGCACGACGAAGCACTGTAGGTGGAAGGTGCTGGCGGAGGCGCAGCGGCCGCAGAACGCCGCCAACCAGCGTGCGACAGAAATGACGGTCGAACTCGCAGAGGTGATGGCCAAGGCGGCGCTGCTCAAGCTCCACGACCCGAAGCTGGCGCTTGCCGACAAGCTGTCCAGCCAGGACGGCTGCAACTCTCTTGGCAAGAACGCAGAGGCGCACGAGGCGACGAAGGGGGCGCACGTCAGCAACTGCACCGTCGAGTCGAACTTCGGCTGCTACGACTACGTGCTGCGGTGCTTCCGCAGCATCAGTGTCGACGCAGCGGCCGCCGTCGCCCAGCAGATGCGGATGCATCACTTCGACACGGCCAGCGCAGTGCAGCGCAGCGGCCGGGGCAGCCCAGAGGAGCGTGAGCTCGGGTTCTTCCACGCGCTCCCCGAGGCGATGAAGCAGAGCCTGGTTGAGTGGGCGCGGCAGGCCCGCGAAGAGTCGCGCAAGGTCGAGCGCGCCGACAAGGTCGAACAGGCCGAGTACCACCGGGTCCGCCGCGAGCAAAACCTGGAGGAGCAACTGGACAAGCTGGTCAACGTGTACACCACGGCTGTTAAGCGCTTCCACGCTTACGAGCGCTCCGGCGTGAGGGACAAACAGGCGGTTGCCGCACGGCTGGCGGAGATGGTGCACTCCGACGGCGCGCCAAAGGTGGCGCCGCAGAAGGCCTACCTCAAGGAGCAGATCGAGATGCGCGTGCTTGGCCTCGGGTGGACGCAGTTCGCTACCGTCTGGAGCAGCGGCAAGGACGCGCACATCGGCACGATCGTGCATCTGCAGAAGCTGCTCGAGGAGATCCTGGTCTATGAGATGGCGCAGAGGCGGCTGCAGCGGATCCCGACAGAGGCTGCCGCGCCGGAGATGAAGGCGCGAACCATGAAGGAGCTTGGGACGGCGACGTGCGACGCGCAGGAGCTGGCCGCGCAGTCACTCTTCAGCGTCGAGGAGGTGCGGCTCGCCGCGGTTGCGGAGCAGTTGCGGCGTGACGAGGCGTTGGAGGACGACCCGGTGGAGCGCGAGCAGCCCAGCGTGGCTCCGCCGCTCGACGCCTCACTGGTCGGCATGCGGCTCGAGGTCTGCTGGAAGTACTTCTCCACGGAGACGGGTGAACCCTTGCTGATCTGGTCGCCAGGTGAGGTCTTGAGGGTGGCAGACGGCACGAGTGACAAGGCATCGGAGAGGTGCAGGACGATGCTCCCAGCGGGTATGGTGCTGCTCAAGTGGGCAGAGGATGCAGACAGGAAGGAGAAGGAGACGCAGAGCTGGAAGGTGCTGCTCCCACAGAAGTTCAACAAGCAGGTGCAGTACGCCTGGCGCTACGATCCACGGGACGTGCCGCGGGTGGCTCCTGGGCCAGAGGTGCAGGCGCGCTGCCGGGCAGCATAAGCGGGCGTAGGGGAAAAGTGCTCGCTTTTTGTGTATTTTTAGCGTATGTTTTTCCTCCCATGGACCCCCCCTGCAGTGCAAAACACTTTCCAAACTGTGGGCAAGAGAGCCACACATTTGTTTAGGTTGTAGCGTTAAAGTAGAAAACCGCCGTACTGACCCCTAATAGGAGGGCCAGTGACAGCAGCCGCGAGCCGGCGATCACCCGCGAGACGCGCGCGACGGCTTGATTGAGATTGAGCGGTGCCGTCTGGGGGTCTGCGTGGCCCAGTGGCCGTCGTACAGACATGCACGATGCAGCGCGACACCGTGACGCGTGAGCCGGCCCTGCCCCATCTCCGCACAGTTGCGCACGGCACGCAGGAGGGTCGTGTCGCTGCAGGGGCGCTGCGGCAGCTCGCTGAGGACCCGCTTGGCCAACGCCGCGTTGAGTCGACTCAGCTGGGAGCGGAAGCGACTCATGTCGCTCGCGCTCGTCAACAGCTTCTTCTTAAAGCTGGGGTGTAAAGCTGCCGGACGCCTTGCATAGCAAGTTTCAGGTTCCACCCTGCAGCTGAAACCTTGGGTTGCACTTCATCACACGTTGTTCCAGGGCTCGTCTGTCGTCCAAACCCACATGAAGATTCTCTTGCTCGCTCTTGCCTCTGCCGCCGGAGAGGCGCGCTGTACGCTACCCGCTATCAAAGTATCTGGCCGGGCGTGCCTGACTCGTATAGTATTGCAACACCAACTGCTTTTGGAATCCACCCTATTGTCCAGCATCGCACTGCCTTTGAGCTGTCCGCCCTCCGAACCTCTGCGCCGCCCTCCCAACCTCCGCCGCCCTCCCAACACCTCCGCCGCCCTCCCAACACCTGCGCCGCCCTCCCAACCTGCGCCGCCCTCCGAACCTCCGCCGCCCTCCGAACCTGCGCTGCCCTCCTAACCTGCGCCACCATGCCAACCTGCCCCGCCAGCCCGATGAGCCCACCCTGTCCCATCCCCGCTCCCCAGGATTCGGCGAAGAATGACGCTCCGGGCTTCCGCGCGCTCGTGCTCATCGGCATCGCCGCCGCCTTCCATGCCGCCTTCACTCCGCACATGACCAAGTACAGTGCGCCGAGTAAGTTGGCGGAGGCCAACCACCCCATCGCGGTCCCGCTGCAGTGGCTCCCCGTGCTCTTGGCCAACGCTCCCCCGGCCCCACCTTGCCCCGATAACGGCATGGGCGGAACAACTGGCCGGGGTGACTGGCCTCCGGTGCCGGTTGATCCCAGTACGGTGCAGTGCGCGGACGCGTCCAAGGTTTGGAATGGCTGGCAGCTGTGCCACGCGAACGCAGTAGAGAACCAAGGGGCCAGCGATGCACTCTTCGACAAGTGCCAGGAGCTTTACAAGCACAATGACTGCTACCGACCGACTGCCTGCGTCGTGGACGCACTCAACCACTGCAAGAGCTCACACGTGGTCTGTAGCCCCTCGCCGCCACCGCCCTCGCCGCCGCCGCCGCCGCCCAGCCCGCCGCCGCCCTCGCCCTCGCCGCCGCCGCCGTCGCCGAGCCCGCCGCCACCGTCGCCCTCGCCACCGCCGCCGTCGCCCTCGCCGCCTCCGCCCTCGCCGCCGCCGCTGCCACCCTCACCCTCGCTCCCACCGCCATCACCGCCTCCCTCGCCACCGCCGCTCACGCCTGGAGGTGCATGGGAGACCGACGTGTCTCTGGTGATGACGGTTGCGGGCACAGTCGAGAGCTTCGACGCTGCCAACTTCAAAGCGAACCTGGCCGCGTCCATCGGCGTGGCGCCTGCCGCCGTCACCCTCACCGTCACCGCCGCCAGCGTAAATGTCGCCGCCAGCATTAAGGTGACCGAGAACGCCACCGGCGTCTTCGCCTCAGTGAAGGCTCTCGCCAGTGATTCCTCCGCCCTATCCAAGGCTGTGGGCGTCACGATCGAGAGCGTCGCTGCTCCCACCTTCTCTGTGCGGGCAATCCTTGCTCCCTCGCCTCCGCCGCCGCCCAGCCCTTCGCCACCGCCACCCCCCCCGTCGCCGCCGTCGCCCCCGTGCGGCGACTTAGACCCAGAGTATTGCCAGTCTCTGACGTCCTGGGAGAAGTCCTATAAGTGCAAGGAAGCCGAGACCGCGGCGATCTGCTTGGGGACCTGCTTCTACTGCCCCGCCCCGCCGCCGTCGCCCCCGCCGTCGCCCCCCCCGTCGCCGCCGTCGCCGTCGCCGCCGCCACCCTCGCCCTCACCACCACCACCATCGCCCTCGCCGCCGCCACCCTCACCCTCGCTCCCACCGCCATCACCGCCTCCCTCGCCACCGCCGCTCACGCCTGGAGGTGCATGGGAGACCGACGTGTCTCTGGTGATGACGGTTGCGGGCACAGTCGAGAGCTTCGAC
>Ga0209302_10002465_pt1 | contig 10771 bp, 17 predicted proteins | sample ArcOceMetagenome_2_FD_187445 | JGI IMG/M metagenome (GOLD analysis project Ga0209302, IMG submission 187445) | Marine eukaryotic phytoplankton communities from Arctic Ocean - Arctic Ocean ARC135M Metagenome (SPAdes) (version 2) | ecosystem: Environmental > Aquatic > Marine > Oceanic | place... | reverse complement strand
CCTGGTCGGGAGGTGGAGGTGAGAGAGTTTGTATTAGGACCATCATCGGGAGAACTTTCCAAAGCATTTGATAAAATTCGTGAGCATCATCATATTGTTTCTGGGGATCTAAAACCGCTGCTTCCAAGACTTCTTGGGCAGCATTCAGATGAAACTTCGCCTGCTCCATGCAGTACTGAACAGCTGGGTCTGATTGATTGATGTTTTCCAGGTGTGGGCAATTCTTTACACATGCCTCAATCTCGTAGAGTGCAGATAGGACTTCGTTCGTCATGTCTTCACTTTTTATAAGAACAGGATAACTTAAGTTTCCAAAAATCACACAGTGGGTATAAATTCCCAACGAAGGTCTGTGCAAATCTTTTTCCATATAACATCTTGATGATAGAGTTTCTCTTTGGACTTTAGGAGGGGGAAATATTGTAAATACTCATCCTCCCCCAAAAGTTCACAGAATTTGTATAGCACGTAAGAATAGCTCAAGAAGTTCTTCCTCTCCGCTGGGCAGTTGTTATCGAATGGTTTCTGTATATCTTTGAACATGATCCGTAAGAGTTCTTCGAGTTCTTGGGGCATATTTGGGGGTTTAATCCCGTTCAGTATATTCGTGATATAAGGGACATGCTCATAATATTTATTCAATCGTAATTTTTTCAGTAGAATGCGTATCTTTGCGTGTGTGATATCTTGCAGGTTTGTGATTTTGATTTTTTTGAGTTCTGATCTCAATTGATCTATCACCTCTACTGGGATAGTAGTCATTTCCTGTGCTTGAAACTGTGACAACCACTCATTGAAATGATTCTCCCTCTTGTATGAATAGTTTATGATTTTTTCAGACGTCTCCTGCTCTTCTCTGTATGTGAGTTCTTCACTTATTAGACACGCCACGATGACTCCACAATCTTCGCATACTAGATCACTCGTTTCTTGGAAATGTATCAAATTACTATCTTCACAATTTGGGCATACATCCCTCGAACGTTCGAGGGGTCTCGCTATATTTTGTTTTTCAACTTCAATTAAATAATCTGTGAAAATGTCTTTTCGTTTCAAACCTACTGTTTCTTTCAAGTTGAAAACGTTATTTGTATTTGTCTCGTTTGTCTCATCAGTGTGTTGATTCATGTAGGGCATACATTTGATTATGTATTGGGACATTTCACTTTCATAACGATTTTTGTTATGTGGTTCGTTTTCAATCAGATCTTTCCATTCCTTTACTCGATTGTTGAATCTACTTAAAAAATTACCTTCCATTCTTTATATAGAAATGCTTCTCAAGTTTTTAAGTAATGTTATTTACCTATACAAGAAATTAACCACGCCAAAAGACTACTCAATTATCATGGAAGAACTCGAATATAGTATAGATTATGACATGAAATATCAAGTTGAAGATCGATTCTGGAAAAATGAATCGAAGGATTGGGATGGAATCCTCGAAAACTTTTATGTAAATGTCACAGGGTTAGATTTCAGAAACACATCCGTGCCACAAAATGTGAGTGGCATCATATTGAGAATAAAATACATGTATAACGGGCATGTATATTCGGTGATTACGAATGATTTGAATTTCTCGATAAGTAAAGATGAGGGCACCTCTATGCATTTCAGTATCCCGTTGAGTAGTGCTTGGGTGGTCGATCATGATGATAAACCTATGGTAAACATTACTGAAAAGGTGAAAAGGTATGCTGGTCCGAGGTGTGATTTTCATAAGGAGAAAGTTTCCTTAAGAGATTTTTTATATTACGACTGTGAAACCCTAAAAAAGAGGTTTCCAAAAATTGTGTTGGCCAACGGATTGGGTATGAAAAAGAATGTATCAACACTCGACTGCTTTACAACTGATCTTCGGATACCTTAGTTGCTAGATAAAACTTAAGCTCACCCAAGTTTGCGACATTATACTTCAATATCAGAAATCTATTACCTGTTTCTTGTATGATCTGAACAGACGCACACATACTCGTCGCCTTTGTAAATATGTTCAGATACTTCAGACTGTACAACCCAGAAATCGTCGGACTTTCATCAACACATTCAATCGAAGTTTCCTGGTTTGCAAAGTCACCCTCACACTTGAATACGATTTCCTTGTTGGAACGAATTATTTCAATGTAATTTCCTATGTTGGACATGTCTCTACACAGTCGTTGAAAGTCTATCGAGGGGAGGGTGGTGATTGTAGTCATTTCTACATCTGGGACCTCGATGTGACTCTCATTAATGTCCAATAGCTTTAGTTGAAATTTCGTATTCGTTTTTTTCGTATCACTCGAAATTTCTATATTCATATATTCCTTACAATTAATTTCAATTTGTAGAACATCATTATTTGTAATAGTTTTCAGTAGTTTGAAAGTATTAGAAATATTTATACCAGCTATAATTTCTTCCTTGTCACATATGTATTCCTCGAAGTTGTCACCCGATAAGAAGATATCCACGAGGGATGTTCGTGCTGTATCCAACGTGACGATATACATACCCTCTTTCCTGAAGTATATATTCACATCATTGAGGATATCCTTCAGAACTTCAAATGTTGATTTGAAAGCAGCTGCTTGGATAGTAACTAACTTCATGATTAGTATCTAGAAGTGTTACATCTTTAACTCTGTATACGGCTCCCCCTTTGAAACACTTTTGCTAATCCTTTCCTCCAATTCTTTCGTCATTGGAGGCTGTAACGACTTTCCATAGTCATCTAATGCGAACATGTCTGAATGATCACCTTTGCCATCGAGTGAGGACATACCACAACCCGAGCCACCCACCGACCCGTGTGATATCTCCTTTGGGGGGAGTAGGGAATCTAACCAATTTCTTATCTCATTACCGACAAGAATCTTACCGTTTTGGGTAAGCATGGTGGGCACGCGTGTAATTTTACTTTTGTAACTCTGCGGCATACCCTGTGTATTTATGTTATGATATTTAACAATCTGTTTCAGCTGATGATGTTTATTGATGTAGTCGACAACTTCCATGGAAAATTTACACCTTGGGCTATATATCAACAGAGACATCTAATATTTCACAAGTTAAAATTCTAAAATAAATTAACGCATATTAATAATATGAACTACCTCCTCACTTTCGTATTGATAGTACTTGTATTTGTTCTGACAAATGAAAGTGAGGGTTACGGTTTCTCAGGATACACAGTGCCACGTGAAACTCAATTAATGGATCCTTTTCCAAACTTGACGGGGTATGAACCTGCGAAAAATGACGCCACTGCAGACTTGATGGAAAGCATAGTTTTACTCACGAATAAAGAAATCCACAAAAGAGCTGGGATTTCAAATTACATCATAGAAACCACCACTATGAAGAAATACACAAAGGAAACTACATCTATTTACGAGTGTGGATTTATGACTGTAAAGAAGGACGGATTTTCTTTTGGGTTTTCTGTAGTCGTATGGGTAATACTCGAAGATCAGAAGACCCCAAAACTTTTAGCAATTCGTTCTCAACCCATAGGATTTCAAAACTCAGACCATGTTATTTCCCTCTCTGAAAAAACAATGGGTAAAGATTTCTTAAAATATAACATCGTGAGGGACAAACATATACCAAGTAGGGGTGCATTTGATACCTCTATGAGTGTTTTCAAAGATCAGAATTTTGAACCTTCCAGGCCATATATCATAGAACCATAGAGTGTTGATGGCAAGTGAGTTTGAACACTACAAAATTAAATTGCAGTAAATAGTAATGTTAAGCATCAATGACGTAACGAAAATTGATGAAAAGAAAAAACGAATGAAAAAGGAGATATACGTGAGAATATATGAACAGTTTTCATCTAAAATAAAACAGGCTGTTGAGCTAGGCTGTAAACAATTATTCTTAACAGTGCCAATTTTTGTAATTGGATACCCAACATTTGACAGGGGTCAGGCGGCACGTTACGTGGCTAGACAGTTCACACTCGGTGGGTTTACGGTGCAGTTGATTAATGATACTGAAATTTACATATCTTGGTTTGTGCAAAAGAAAAAGAAGGAACGCTCAGAACATAAAGAGGAGGAGGACTTTCCAAATTTAATGAACCTCAAGAAGATGGCGAATAAATACAGGTGAGTGCGTAGTTATTTCTCATTTTAAAAAACCACTTAATCATAAATGGACAATTTGAACGTTCTCGTCGAAGCGAAGAAAGAATATCTGGGACAGATGTGTTTAATAATGACTCCAGCTATGATTGAAGTTTTTCAGGAAATGTATAACGAATCCATCAAGTCTTCGAAGGGGAAGCAGGTCCTCATCATGTTTCAAAAACTTTTGAAGGAGGTGCCTAACTGGTCCAACGCCATGTCTAAAAGACATAGTGACAACATAACCGGGCGCTGTTCCTGGTTTAGTGACTTACTAGCTGCTGTTTTTGTCGCGTGCACCAAGATTCTCTCTGCGGTCCGTCTCAAGGCTGATAACAAGAAGATCGCACTCAAGCTCCCAACAGAAGAAGTTTTCATCCAGACATGTTACAACAACGCCGCGCGCGATATTTACAAAGATCCTTACATCTTCCACGAGGAACAGAGTGAATACGCACGTGATGACATTTTGACTGCCCGCTTCTCCACTTGTATTGAAAATACAGTGAAGGAGTTGATTCCAGTTCAACTGATCCTCCAAACCTACATGTCTCAAGAAACGCGTGATATTTCCCTTGATGGGGAAGTTCAGGATGGTGCCGACCCTGATGTGTTAGATGAGGGTGAGTTCCCCGAAGAAGAGCCGGAACAGGTTCCAGATGAAATTCCAGAAGAACCACAGTCCATGATGGAACCTCAACCCACTGGTCTCGAAAACGAATTCAAGACTGTCCCGGGTGTCCAAGCAACCCCAGTATATGAACCAGAACCAGAACCAGAACTAGAACCCAGGTCTGAGGAATATCAGGAGCCAGTTCCCCTTGAGGAAGATGAGGGAGTTCTCTTCCGTGATGCACCAGAGCGTCGTATAAAAAATCCCAGGTACAATTAAATGGAAGACCTCTCCAATTATCTCAGAGATCCTGTAAGTGCGGCTTTAATCGGTGCTGGTTTAACAGCTGGTTACATACATCTCAAGGCATACCTCAATAATGAGGGCAAGCTTGAATTGAACAAATACACAAAACCAGCGACATTGAATGCCATACTCGTATTCTTTATAGTCTCTGGTGGAATTGGTAAACGTGAACTTATTTCAAGTGAGCCTTTTTAAACTTAAAGATTAGACTAGTAAATTAAGAAAATGGCATCTGTCTCTGCTTTCAATGATATGATGGGTCAATTTCTTGTGGAATTGCACAAGACTTTTCCAGAGGAAAAAGGAATCAAAAAAATGCTCACATCCTTCGATGTATTAAAATCGAGTAACCCCCGTCTATGTGTGGATGGTTTTATGAAAGGGGTGTCCCCTTACGCCGACCAAATCTCGTCGAAGAATGACAAATTCCTCCTCGAGGAGTGCTCCAATATTGATTTTCTGAAAGATTTGGATCTTGCTTCCTATTGGGAGAGAATGTCCCAAAACACGAAGGATGCAACCTGGCAATATCTCCAGACTCTGTTTATGCTTGGAACCACTATTATGGCCCTCCCCCCTGACAAGATGGCCCAAATCGAGGCACTCGCGCAGGGTGTGGCATCCCAGTTACAGAATGAGGGTGGTGAACTGAATGAAGATGCCCTCATGAAAATGATGGGTAGCATGCTCGGTGGTCTTGGATCAAAAAAATAAACCTGAGTATATATTAAATGAAGGTTTGGTTCGATGATCCTCGCCAACTCGTTGATGAAAAAAACTTTTTACAGTTCTGGCCAAACGGTGAGCAGTCCCCAGAGGAGAGAATTAACGCTGCTTCGAGGTTCATCGTTTACGCTTCTACACTTTTATATTTAATTAGACGTGACCCCCGGGTCTTTATATTGGGGGGAACTTTATTGGGAACTATTTATGTTCTTTATAAATCAAAAATGGTGAAAGATGGGTATGTGGGACCCATGGGACAAGATAGTTGTCAGGCACCCACCGTGGACAACCCCATGGGTAATGTGTTGATGACGGATTATAGCCAAGCCCCAAACCGCCTCGAAGCCTGCTACTATCCTTCTGTGAAACCCCAAGTTCAGAGCCTTACAAGTGATCGCATTCCGTATGATAGTGGTCGCTCTAGGACTTCAATGCCGAAATATCTGAGGAATGCTATGGAACGACAGTTTGTGACTATGCCTGTTTCTAAAATCCCAGGGGGGCAGACCGAGTTTGCCGAATGGTTATACGGCGCAAAGAATGGTCCGATGTGTAGGAGTGATCCGTCCCAGTGTGATCCAAACGCCAGGGGTGTTCAAGCTGGGGCATTTTCTGGTCTCGGTGCAGACGGAGACAAGCGGTCGGGAATGTTTGGTAGATAGATTAATATTCTTATGTAATAATAAATGGCGTATCAGCTCCAACCTGGTCTTTCCATCGTTCAAAATAGTGGTGCCCTCCCCAGCGCTAAAGCTACTGATGAGGTTTTCGTTTATCCTCAGCCCAGTGGGCCGGTGAACAATGGTGCGAGCCGACCGAACACGATGCTTTACGGAACTGCCCCTTACAAGGCTGGTAAGGGTTCTCCAGCTCAGCACATAGATGTCAGTGACAAACTTCGTCCCCAGAGCACGTCTCGTTTCAACAAACATTTAGTTGAGACGTATGACAAGAACTATTTCCCCCTCAATAATGTTCAATGCAAACTGCCACTGAGGACAATGCAGTATGAACCAGCTAGCACTCGAGCAGAACTTCAGAATGGGTTGTTCCAGCAAAGGTATCTTAATAAAAATGTTAACAAAATGTAAGAATGGCTGATCCCATTTCGCTTATGGCTGTAGCGGGTCTTATATACGCTGGTCGTAACTTGAGTACTAAAACTCCCCCCCCCAAAGTTACTACCGAACCCAAATTTATGAATGAACCCAACATAGTCGAAGAAGATAACTTCCAACCATCCGTCGAGAATACCCACAAACGAGAAATGTCTACCTTTGGTGATATTGCCAAACAGTCTCGTTCCAGTGGTCAGGAAGTGATTGATATGAGAAACCGAATGATTGATCACGGACGGATGAATAACCTGTCTCCCATAGAGAAGGAGTTGGTTGGCCCTGGTTTGGGTGTCGGACCTAATGTCCCCGCGATGGGTGGCTTTCAACAGATGTTACGTGTCAACCCTGTCAATGTAGGTGAATACAAGTTGACTACACTTCCAGGACGAACCGGTCACGCAGCTGATCGCACTGGTGGTCGGGGTGCGGTGGTTGGTCAACTTACCCACAATAAACCGGCGACCACCGCGCACATGCCCTCTCGTCTTCCAAACATGCCTGGACGTGCCCAGGGTATGACAGGAGTGGTCCCACGGAACGAGCATGAACGAACAAAGAAAACCACCAACCGATCAGAAACAGGATACCGGGGTGACAACTTGGGATTTAACGGTGCTAAGCGTGTCGTTTCCGCGTCGACGCAGGCTCAAGATCCAACACGTTTCAAGGGTGATAACAATGACGCACAGTTCATGTATGGTAATCAACCAGCCCCTGGAATCTCTAATTTCAATGGTGGTTATACAAACACTGTCGCTGCTCAAATCAATGTGAAGAATAACGAGGAACTCATGAAGTATGGTTTCCGCCCCGAGGATAAGCGTGGTAAACCCAACCGTATGGGTAACGCCGGTCGTATGAACGTTCGTGAGAGTGCCCTAAAGCAGGGTGGGGCAATTACAGCTTTGAGGAGTGACACCAGTCGCATAGATGGACGTATAAATGCAGCTAACGGTGGATGGACTCAAAACTACCAGCAAAAGCCGTATCATCAGTTCAACGCTTACAAGGGGCAAGGAAACCCCCATGTCAACAATCTCGGGATTGCGAAGAGACAGCTCCAGAACAACCCCCTCGCGCATCAACTTTACCAGTAGAGGATTTAGAATCAAATAAAAACACTCATTAAAATATTGTGCCTATATTTTAATGAAGGTTCATAACTTTACGATTGACAGTAGTCAGCGTGATACCGGAGCATATCCCAATGCAAATAATTACGTCATCGATTTAGAAAATAATATTTATAACGTCACAGAAATTAAACTCATATCCGCTAGGGTTCCGACCCCCATGGTCAGCCCATTCCGACCTAATTCGATTATTCTGAAGTTATCGACTGGTTCTGATGATTTTAATCAAACGATCTTCGCATCGACACCACATTACACGGGACATATACTACTCGACGATACCGATAAAATAACCTTCAACGGCACTGACGATCCACTAATCTATCGCTTTCATTCTGGACCACAAAAAACTATGAAAGATCTTCACATCGAGTTTCTTTATTTAAATGCGGGTGAACTCGACCAATACACGTTTGGTGTGGGTGATGACCACGTCCTAAAATTTGAAATAACATGTTCGACTGATAAACTAGAGAACTTGACACCCATGAAGTTAGAACCCGAAAAGGAAGAGGAAGAGAAGTTGCCAGAAATAAGCATTCCCCCAAGGAGGAATCTTTATGAATGGAAAATAGAGTACATTTACATTACCCTGATCATTTTCACTGGTTTTATATTGATCATGTCTATGGGTAAAAAACGTTCTTAACGAGTAATCGCGTAGACGGGCTGAGCGGGCTTGGATACACGGCCGTTAATAGCAGTCACGATCAGGTAGATCACAACAGACAGAAGGGTCGTGAGAAGAGCAGTGAGAACGTATTGGGAACCACCGTTCTTGGGGACCTTGATGATCTGGGTGATCGACCAGCGAACGAAGTCCATCCAGGACATGGCAGCCGCAAAAGAGAAACCAGCGACGATGGAGTTGAGGGTTTGGCTCTGGAGCTCCTGGGTTACGAGGTTTACAGTTGGCATAATAGCGGCAGACATGGTTATATACAATATGGTAGGAAAATAATTATTCGAAAGAAAGTTTTTCCTTTCCGACTATTTTTTTAAATTTTTTAGTTTTAATATTTTTTGAAAATATTTCTTCGTCGTCTGAATCATCTGTAGAACTTTCTACTGCTTCATACTTCTTGAATTGATCTTCATTGTTGAACGACCATGGCTCAGGCTCTGAGATGTCCATTAGTATTAATAGTATTTTTTAACATCTCTTCTGTCGGACTCTGAGGAATCCAAGTGTCCCAATTATCATACGCCTGATTGATTTCATTTAAAAATTGGTCGTCTCCTGAATATCTCACAAATTCTGGGCAGTCCTCCATCGCGACCTCCTCTATCGATGATTCGTCTGAATCTGATTCATCATATATTTCTGGCATCGTGCTCCCTATGGCCTGTCCAACTCGGTGCATCGCACAGTATTTAATTGCATACTCCAAATCCTCAGGGAGGATCGTGTCCCTGTCACATCCCCGCATGTATTCTCCCGCGAGTACCATACTCTGCTCGAGAATAGGTAATAGTATATCCATCATAGTATTTACGTAATTGTCAGCAACTCCAGATCCGTTAAAACCTGTTTGCATGTTCATTTACAATGTGTGTATACTCTTTTATCCTGAAAAAAACGTTTTTGTCAGGATGAGTAAAAAGGGTGTTAATAAAACCCAGAATTATACTAGAATGAATCTCCAACTTAGGAAGTTTAAACCCGAATCAATTACAGATGATAGGGTTTGTGTTTTCATAGGAAAGCGTAACACTGGTAAGTCTACCCTGGTGAAGGATATCATGTATCACAAGAAGCATCTCCCAGCTGGTATAGTTCTTTCAGGAACAGAAGAGGGTAACCACTTCTATTCTGAGTTCATTCCTGACTTGTTTGTGTATGGTGATTATGACCGAGACGCGATAGAGAGAGTTATGGCGAGACAACGTAAACTTGTCGGTGCTGGTACGAAAAACTGTGGTGCCTTCATGTTACTTGATGATTGTATGTATGATTCAAAATTCCTCAAAGACACATGCATTCGTCAGTGCTTCATGAACGGGCGACACTGGAAGATATTTTTCATGTTGACAATGCAGTATGTAATGGATTTACCACCAGCGCTTCGGGCAAACGTCGACTATGTTTTTATTCTTCGTGAGAACATCATTCAAAATCGTGAGAAGTTGTATAGATCCTTTTTTGGTATTTTCCCATCCTTCGACATGTTCTGCAAGGTGATGGACGCTTGCACCGAGAACTACGAGTGCCTCGTATTGGACAATACCCAAAAAAGTAACAAAATACAGGATTGTGTATTTTGGTATAAAGCTACACTCAGGAAGAATTTTAGGGTGGGTAGCTCAGATTTATGGAAACTTCACAAGAAAATGTACAACCCCAAGCACGGAGATATACGTGAAGAGGACGCCAAGAAAGCGACACGTAAGACCAATCTCAAAATCACAAAAACTAAATAATGCGTCTTTATTTTTTGTTCGAAAACCTACGGGTATATTAAATGGCTCACGAAAACGTTATGACCATGAATCTCTCAGACAACGGGGAGGGTATGGTGCCTCTAAACAACAACCCCACAACAACTTTCAAGCAGAATGAAGCGTATATTCAACACGAAAAAAATGTAAGTGAACATAAAGAGACGATGGATTCTACACCAATTAATGATATCATGATGGAACCCCCGACGATGACTGAAGAGCCCAGAATGCAGGGTGCGATGCCACATATGACCGCCCCCAATCCCCAGGGTGCGTATCAGGTTCAGGCCGAGAAGCCTGCCAGTAAAAATCCATTCA
>Ga0209302_10002463_pt1 | contig 10775 bp, 5 predicted proteins | sample ArcOceMetagenome_2_FD_187445 | JGI IMG/M metagenome (GOLD analysis project Ga0209302, IMG submission 187445) | Marine eukaryotic phytoplankton communities from Arctic Ocean - Arctic Ocean ARC135M Metagenome (SPAdes) (version 2) | ecosystem: Environmental > Aquatic > Marine > Oceanic | place... | reverse complement strand
CTCCTCCCCCCACCTCGAGTGGGTTCTCTGTTCTGTTCTGCCGGTTGTATTTCATTGCTACTAGTGGTGTGTGCCTGTTTCGCTCAGGCACCGTTGGTTTTCAAAAGAAACTACAATCGCAAAAAACACTTACAATCGCGCAACGCAAACAAAAAACGGTGCGTCCCCTGGGCGCTGGCGGCTGGGCACTGCGGGCGTGCGGGGGTGGTGCCTGGTGGGAGTGTGTATAGCTTTAACCTTTATAGCCGCTACGGCTTTATCAGCCAAACGACCACCCTCATACGAGCATCATGAGGCGACTATGGGGCTGGCTGGGGTGAGCTTCGGTCGCGAGCTAAGAGCTCTAGCTCTGAGCCACACCGCTTCGGTGCGCGGCGCGGCACCGCCTGAGAACTCGGTCAGCTCACAAACTCGCGTGCAAACTGCGCCCTCACACAGCAAATGGTCGGCTGCATCACGGCCATCAGCCCTTGCGTGAATAGCGCGTCGGCAAAGCTGCTCCTGGCCTTGCACACCATGTCGGCGCCGAGTGGCGAGGAGCGCGCACGTTGGATGCAGCCGCACAGGTCGAACGCGCTGCGCTAACCGCTATGCCTCCGCCGCTTCAGCGCACAGCGGCGCACAGCCGGGTGTGCGGTGTGTGCGCCGCTGAAGCGGCGGCGTCAGAAGCCTCAGGGCTGCGCGTGAGCGGCTGCATCCGCGCTCCGCGATACTTTAATCCGCACACCCGTACATTCGCAAACAAAAGAAAAATCATCGCGTGGTCTAGTTTACCACCCCGCCGCTAGGTCTTAAGGTAGGACGGAGCACGCAGAGCTGTCAAAAACCTTGGCAAACACCACGGCCGCTGAAAACCTGAGAATAAAGGCTTGTCGCGTATTTTAATATACATTCTCTCACTTCAAACTCTCACTGTTTTTTGCCTGAAGAGAGTTAAGGGGTAGTAGAGCAACACACTTCACTCCTGTGTGAAGCGTGAAGGCAAAAAACACAGCGTCTGCGTCATGCCGAACGTTCAAGCACAAACTCTCATATGGCCCACAGCCGATATGTACTGCCTGCAATGCGGGCACATGTACACGAAGTCTGCGCAGTTCGTGCATAACACTTCGTGCCCGCATGGCCGCAGCGCGACGCACCTGCGCGGGTGATAGGTGACCGTAGGAACGGTGGGGTGCGTGCCAACCCTGAGCCTGGGCCCGACCTTCACCATGACCCTGATCTCACTACGACCCTGACCTCACCCAACCACGAGGGGCCAGATGGTCGTGAGCCTAAGGTCCCAGGCGAGGCCAGGGCGAGATACTCCATCCGTCCAGGAGACGGGTGGCCGCACTACTTAGATAGGGCTGGGCCGCGTGTATGGTCTGGGCGCACGTGCCCAGGTCACCGCACGCCATGCATCACCGCTGGCACGGTTTGAAGAGCATTCTGCGAGAGGGCGGAAGGGGGTAGCGGTGGTGTGTACTTCGAATGGGGCATCGAGACACAAGGCGGTTGACGGTGTAGGTGCACGAGGCGTATCTAGGGGTACGAGGCAGCCCAAAGCGAGCCAAGAGTGATACGGCGGCGTGCCATCCGCCACCTGCCCCGCCTGGGCTTTGTGGGCAGGCGCGTAGCTCTATGGGCCCTTTTCCACACGCCGCTACACGGTGGTGTCGTCGAGATCCGTACAAACTCACGCGCCGGGACACCGATCTGAACGATCAAGTCCTCTGCCTCCCAGGGATCCTCGCCGTCGCCGCAGCTCAGGAGCGGCTTGCTTTCTGTTTTTCGCCGCGACTTGAAGCGATCGCACCGCACGCACCATAGAACCAGGCAGCAAACTACCGAGAGGCACACACACGTTGGGACGATGGACAGGTGGGTGAAGACGCTCGTGCTCAGCTCCACCACAAAGGGGCGCGCCGTCGCCGGCTCTGCGTCTACCACCGGAGTCGCTGGCGCTCGTATGATTCCGGTACGCATTGGGGCTCGGCCACCAGCCGAGCAGGCAGCACGATCACTCACACTCCGACAGCAACTCTGAGTCGGCCTGTAAAGCGTACTCCGACTTGGCCTGGTGATCGGCCTAATCCGGCAATCGAACTTTGGGGGGGAGACAGATAAGATTCCCTAAGTAGGTGCAGGCTGTGGCGCATCATATAAGAGGTAGCTTGTTGGTTGTTGGCAACTGTCGTGACGCCAGCGGCCTAACTTTTCGCTTGCCAGGCCCCAGGCGCAGGCAGATAACAATCTTATCTTATCTTATCAGGCACAGGCACTAGAATCCTCCACATGGCAATCCCCCGGCACTTTGCGGCGTCCCTGCGTGTGGCGCCCAACCGAACATGGCCCCATCTAGATCCAATCACTTGATCAGCTTAGCGTTTCCGTTCACATAATCCCCCCCCCCCCCGCGCTCAGCGCCGCTCGCGCGCCTTCTCGAGGGCATCGAGCTCCTTGGCGAGGCGCTCGAGCACCGCCGTCTCCGACATCTCCTTGATGACCACCCCGTCGTCCATCTCGGCGCGGGACACGCGCACGCGCGCCGCGGAGCCAGGTAGCTCCTCTGCCACGAGGGTCAGCGCGCCGTCCGCCTTGGCACGAGATTGGGAGGTCGCTGCCTTGGAGGCGGCGTAACGATCGTCGGCCGTCTCAGGGCTGTCGAAGTCGGAGTAGCCCGAGCCGCCCCGGTACAGGAAGCGGATGGTGGCGCCGCCCTCGATGTCCTCGATCTCGATGGGGGAGGTCAGCCGTTTTTTCTCGAGTAGAAAGCTGCGGGCAAACTCGCGCAGCCACTCAGCAGCGTCGGCAGCGCTCAGCACGCGGAGGGGCTTGCGTAGGATCTCGGGGCCGACGAGCTTGATGAACTGGTCGTCCCAGTGGGCCTCGTCTGTGGCCGCACCACTGCCGCCGTCGGCGACCAACGCCCCCGCCGAGAGCGATGCATTCACCTGGTGGGAATCAGGGCTAGGGCTAGGGCTAGAGCTAGGGCTAGGGGCTAGGGCTGGGGTTAGAGGTTAGGGTTAGGGTTAGGGGCAGGGCTAGAGAGCGAGGCATTCGCCGTCTCCGCCCGCTGGAGCGACTCGAGCAGCACCGCGCCCGCCGCCGCCGCGCTCACCTCTCCCTGCAGCGCGTCGCCAGGTGCGATCTCACACCGCGGACCACCGCTGCCAAGCTTGCCGCTCACGCGCAGTAGCGTGTACGACGGCACCTTGTTGAGCGCGCGCAGCTGCACCTCCTGCTCCGCCGCCCGCTGCTTGTCGAGCTGGCCGAAGACGTTCTGCAGGCTGAAGGGTAGCTTGTCCGTGCGCTCCACGCCGTGCACCCCGACGTAGAGCAGCCTGGTGATGCCCGCAGGCACCGCCGCCATCAACAGCTTCAGCTTGTCGGGCGCCACCCCGCCGGACCCGCCCGCCGCCTCGGAGATGACCACGAGGGCGTCAGCGTCCGCCAGCTCGGCCTTGAGTGCGGCGGGGGAGAGTGCCATGTCGACGCTGCGCGGCTTGAACTCGCCCATCGCGCGCAGCGCCTCCGCCCCGAGCGGCGTCGCGCCTCCGGCTACGAAGACGAGCGCGCCCGGCCGCAGCTCGGCAGACGGCGCGGTGGGCGTGATCGGCCCGAGAGCGGTGGCCGCGGCCTCGGTACTGCCCGTGCGACCGAGCTCAGCCAGCGCAGCGTCGACCCTCTCGTTCCTCTCGTCTACAGTTTCTGCTCGTGTCACAGCCTTGGAGGTGGTCTTTGGCATAGGCTCAGATAGCTCCAGCCCCAGCTCCTCCTCCTCCTCCTCCTCCTCCAGCTCTGCCTCCAGCTCCTTTGCCTCGTCGGCCTCGGCCTCGAGCGTCACCCCAAGCCCCTCAAGCTTGGCGAGCAGCTTCTGCGTCGGCTCGTGCGACGGGTCCAGGCGGGCGGCGCCTTGGAAGCAGCCCACCGCGTCCGGGAAGTTCCCGCTCTGCACGTACGCGGTGCCCTGCGCAAACAGCTCGTCAAACGAGGGCTCCTCGGCGCTCGCTGTGAGTCCCAGGCGATCCCAGCGACTGGTGTGCTGCCGCAGCGGCGACAGGAGCAGACCGGCGTGGCAGCGCGGCAGGAGCAGACCGGTGCTGCAGCTAATCGGGAGGAGGGCTAACAGGAGGCGGTGCATTTCCGCGATGATCACGGCGAGGGTGGTAGCGACGGAGCGCGCGTACAGATAAGATAAGATATCTTATCTCTTATCTTATCTTATCTAAGATAAGAGATAGATAAGATAGCGGGATAAGATAAGATAGATAAGATATCTTATCTTATCTCTTATCTTATCGAGCGGGAGCGGCAGCAAAAGCCCTTCAGAGACAGACAGAGAGATAGATAAGATTCTTATCTTATCTTATCAGACAGAGAAGAAGAAGAAGAGATGAAGAAAGAGACAGACAGACTCTCATTCTGTCTAAGCCCCTCCGACGCGCGCACTATACAAACCCGGCACGGTGACGACGTGCTCACACATCGCCGATTTCTTCTTGTTTTCACCAGACGTGAAACTAGCCGCCCACGCCTAGAGAGTACAAATTTGGCTCTAGCTCGCCGACGCGACGTCCTTGTGTAATCCTCGGGTATTTGACAGGTCGAGTTGGTAGATGCCTTGAATGCCATCTGTCGGCTTTGGCCACCCAGGAGGAGCTCTGAGTACCTTAGCGGACTCCTCGAGCATCCACTTGTACTCGGGGAACTTTTGGAAATCATCCAGCAGGCATGTGTTGGCGTCCTTGCCCATTTGACCCTCGATCGTTTGTGCATCATCATGGGATGAGTGCCCGCCCGTGAGCCCTTCCTCGCACGTGCCAGCCTGACTCAATTTCTGTTCACTGTTCTTGTTGTAGAAGTCGACTACCGCCTTGCCGACATCGCACCCTCTGGTGACAACGTCTTCGAACGTCACACTCATGGTCGCAAGCCCGGCCTTCACGGCGGCTGCCAGTCCACTGTGAATCTGCTCGCGTTGTCTTTCGAACTTCTCCGGCAAGCTGGAAAAGTTCGTTTGCAAGCTGGAATCATTCCACCATTCTGAATGGGGGTAACACATTTCGTCTGCCGAGTAATCTTCCCCGGCGTCCGGGGAATTGTTCGTCCTTTTCAGTCTATTCTCTTCCATTGCCACCGCTGAGAGAAGGGTCGCCAGTTCGTTGGCACGGTAGACGTTCACAACCACTGTGAAGCCAGCCTCCTTTGCCGATGCCATGAGCTCGTCCACATCTTGAATGCGGGTTGTTTTCAGCATTGAGGTGTTTTCAGCATGGAGATGTTTTGGTTTGAGGTGCGCGTACCGGAAGCCCCGCTCTATGGTCTCTCTGAGCGCGCCCTTAGGGATGCCATTCGGGACTTTTCTGAAGGACTCGCCCCCGAGCTTGTCGCCAGCTATGGCATGAATCGCGTTGTTCGACACTGCCTTGATCAACTGAAAGAACGTTTCTGTGCCTGAACGCCCGAGCGCCCACACAAGGACCCCCCCGGAATTGCTGGAGATCCCTTCGGGATAAGTAGCGTTGAACTTCTGGTCACCACCCAAGCACTCTGGCAGTGTTATGCAGGGATCGTTCTTTGGTGTTGCGGTGACACCTGAACGGAGTGACTGTGGCCAAGCAGGTTTGAGTTCTTGCTCGAGCTCTTGCGCGGCTTTCTTCGTCAAAGACTGGTGCTTATAATGCTCCGCGAGCATCTCCAACGAGTGCTCGTACAGTGATATGTCTCCCCACAAGATCTTCCGCAACCGGGACTGCTCCTCCTGGCTTGGCTCGGAATGCGCACGCGTGTTGGAGCGCTCTTCGGAAGCGCAACCGGCCCAAGTTTTCCCACTGGGCGTAGTGCCGACAAAACCGTCCAGCTCGCCCCAGCCGCCCTCGTCCAGACCCTCGAGAGGCAAGGCATGTATGGTGCCGTCAGTGATCCGCGCCATGGCAACGCGTTGCTGCTCCTCCAGTGGCGTCCGCGCCAGCTCCCGCTTTGCATCGGCGGGGCCCACAACCTCGGGGAGTCCGAGGGCCCAGCCGCTCGCACCAACGATTTGACTCCAATTATTGGGTGGGTCCTCGAGCCAATACTCCGCCACGCCAAGCTGCTGCGCCGCGGCCGCGTTGGCGCCGCTGAGTTCGTGCACGTATAGGTTGCCCCACAGCTCGGTCCACGCTTCGATCGTCATGTTGGGACAGCCGGTGTTGATCTGTCGGTCATAGGCCTCACGGTGCTCTCGATTCCGGATTCGTTCCTCAACCGTCTCGTGACGGGAACTACGAGGAGCAGAAGAGGAAGGAGCAGAAGAGGAATTTGTACCACAAAAGCGTCCATCCTCGCTGCAATCGAGGCAGAAGTAGTTGTATGAAGATGCCGTGCGGGCCACCGGCTCACGAAGAATGGTGAAGTAGCCATCAAATTTCCCGCTGCCACCAAGCCCAGTTTGAGTGATGTTGCCAGAGCACTCTTTCTGCATGTGGAAGCGCTCACAATGCCGGAAGGAAGTGGAACCGGTCTTAGCGAAAGCGACGAAAGCCCAGCTGCTGTCAGTGCACGTGCGCGGCTGCTGCCTGCCTTGGAGTTGCTGCGAGCTCGCGTTGCTGCGGAATACAACACAGGAGGCGCAGAGCTCCCCAGAGACGAGGTCGTCGTGCGTTTTCATGTGTCGGAACCAGGCGGTGTGGGTGAGGTTGAACCACAACCCCTTATCATGGTGAATCTTGCAGTGCCGCCTCTTGGTGCTCGCCACGCCAACGGCGCTGCACCCTGCTGAGCCGCCCTCGCCCTCAGTGCCGATTGGGGTCTGGTCGTGGAAATGGTAGGAGTCCTTGTCGGGCAGGCAGTGGATACCGAGCCGATGTACTCGCGATGTCGACGTCAGATGCTTAGGTTGCAAGCGGTTGCCCGCCTGAGGAAGGGGCAGCGAGGCGCAGGCGTAGTTCTCATCTGAACCACAACGGCGGGTAGGGGCGGTCAGGACCGTGTCAAACACGACGCCGTCAACGTCACCGACCGAGCTGCCAAGGCCTTCGAGGTATGTGGTGATGGTCAAGGCCGGGTCAACGAAGGTCAGCATCTCGTCAACGTCTTGCGAGAGAACCCACTGAAAGCCGTCAGCGCGGGCGCGCTTTGGGCAATCGTTGAGCGCCCAGACCTGGCCGTGGTACCACAAGTCCTCGAATTTCTCCTGGTTCTCAAAATCGAGGTCGACGTGCACCCACACGACGTCCATAACTTTCGAGGGCCCGTGCCTGGCGATGGCTTCAGCGAGCCACTCAGGCTCAGGGTCTTCCGCATAGATGTAAGCACGGCTGGCACCAATGTCCTTGTAGTGAGCGAGCCAGTCCGCGAAGTAGGCAGATACGCCTGGATTGGACATGTCGTCGTACCAGGTTGGCACGCACACCGCCGTCGCATATTCGCCTCGCGACGACGCCGCGTGGCTTGGTGTTTTGCATGACGTCGCCACTGATTTGGCCGTCGTCGACGTATCGACGCACCTGAACGTCAAGATCTCCCACGCAGGGCCTCCTTTGCGCCGGTTCTCGAGCACTGAATCCTGTACAGTCGTCACGTCGTCACAAGGCACCTGGCGCTCGCATGTGTCTGAGCTTTCGTGCGAGAGACAGCATGGGTTACCGCCAGGGAACAGGGACACGTTCGCTATGTCGTTCACAAGCATTGTGGGACTCGACCCAAATGGCGCGAGTCGCACGATGGTGGACATGCCGTCATCGGAATATGCGTGCCGGCTAGCGAGCTCGCTCAGAGTGACGGTAGTGGCTGCCGCAGAGCCACGAACTCGCCCTTTCCGGACCAACGCGGTCGCTAGCTCCTCTGCGAGCAGAGGCGACGTTTCGTCCTCGTCACCCAGGTTGCCCCCCAGGTGTGCACCGAGCAACGCCACACGGACGGGCTCACTCGCGTTGGGCTGCTGCGGCTGCCGTGGCCCGAGCGCACCACGGAGCTGGTGCTCGTGCTCGTGGATGAGCGCCGAGCTCGCAGCGAGGCTGAGCAGGAGTGCAGCGCCGCGCCACACCGCTGGACGCGGCCGCGGCGGCTCGTCCGCATGCTTCAGCTTCCTTTTTCGGCGAGTTCAAAAGAAAGGAGCGCTGCCTCTCGGTCGGTGTGGGATGCCCTTGGGCCTCCTGGCCTCGTTGCTTGCGGCCAGCGAGGCCGTGCCTGGAGACTCCTCACAAAGCGCACTACTCGCGGGGCGGTTCGACGCCACGGCCGACTCGACGACATGCGAATGCACAATCACTGCGCTGAAGCTCGGACGACCACCCATCGTTGGCCATGCTGAACCGCGGCGTGAGCCGACGCGGTACCTATTTCTGCTGGGATACCCATTCACGGGCACAACCGCGTTTCACTTGCTTCTTGCCCAAGGCGCCAATGTATCTGCGCTCGATAACGCGGACGAGAAGGTTGGGCGCACTACTGTGCCCATGCACGAAGAGGGCTGGTGGAAGCTCGGGTGGAAGCACCGCCCCGACAAATGGTCCGGTCCCGACTCTGCGTTTGACTGGAAGCATCTATCCGAGGTGTACCACAGCTACTGGAACCTAAGCCAGCCGCTCCTGCTGGAGAACTCTCCACCTGAAATGAACCACGCCGACGCGCTCAACCGCACCTTCAGTCCAAGGGGGAAGGTGCGCTTCGTCGTGTTGGCGCACTCCATGTGCGCACACGGCGGTGAGGTATCGAATGTGTGCGATCCAAGCGAAGGGAACCGAACTTCACATGAGGACTGCTGGGCCCAGCGCGCGGCACAAGCGGTCGACATTGCACGGCGCTTTGGGGATGATGCAGTCATTGTGCGGTACGAGGACCTTTGCCTGCAGTGGGAAGAGACCACGCAAGCTCTCGAGTCGTGGGAGCCCCTGCTTGGCGGAATTGGTCTCCTTCTCGGGAGCACTCCGATCCAGCGACTGACTCATCAGGGTCACTCGCACTCTGAGCTGGTTAGCTAACCCTAGCCTGAGCCCTATCTCTAGCCCTAGCCCTAACCCTTAGCCTAGCCCTTACCCTAACCCTCCCCAGAGCTTCAATGAGTACTGCACGCAAGTGAACCTTCCGAAGTGGAAAGCTGGGTTCAGGCTGTCCAGGCCTGTTTTGGCACAGGGGGAGATGGCGCGTGTGCATACGGCTAGCGCTGCGTACCTGGGATACACGTCTGTCGATGCCTGCTGGGACCCCCAGCAAACAGAGAAGGAGCTCGTGCCGAAGGCCTTGAGTCTACCCACGAAGACCATGGCTGCCGCTATGGCCGTCGCCGCGCCAGCGCCAGCCGTACCGGCGGCCAACGCCCCAGCGGCGTTGCATGCTGCCGAGGCCGAGGCCGGGCGCACGGCCGTGCTGTCATCCAGTGCACCACGCTGGAGACTCTATGATGGCGACTGCCCAGACGGTCAACGCAACTGCACGGGCAGCGACGCCAATCCACTGCAAGCTGTGGCTAACAGCGGCGTTGCAGTGGTCGTCCCGACGATATTGCACATCCCAAAAACCGGCGTGGACTCGCTGTGTGAGGAGCTTAAAGCGCAGGGCACTTGGGCGAACCCAGGACAGGTGCATTGCAAAGGGGGCACCGGGGATGAGGCAGGCCTCGTGAGAGAGAGCTGCCTTGGGGCGATGCTGGCCGGCGAGTTCAGGCTGACTTACGTGCGCAGCCCGCGCGAGCACGTAATCAGCCAGTACTCGCAGTGCCGCTTTGGCGATATCAACTGGCACTCTGAGGTGCCGGGGTACGATGGCAGCGACGGTGACGCGTTCAGCGAGGCTTACTTCAGAAAGTGGCTCGAGCACACGGCTGAGCACACGGACGACTATGGCTGCTATCATCCGGCCAACATGCAGGGCCGATACCTGACGTGCAGCAGACCTAAGAATGAAGCGCACCATCTCCATTCAGAGGCTGAGCGCGAGCCAGACCTGAGCGCCGCACTAGGCGCGCTTGCGCGGCTCGACTTTGTGGGCGTGGTCGACCTGTACGACGAGTCGTGGTGCGCGCTGCAGCACGCACTTCGCGGCAAGCTCCCTGCCGACTGCACATGCGATAAAATGGGCGTGCCGGCAAGGACGACTAGGACTCACGTCATGCTGTGGCACTCGCACGAGGTGCACGAAACGCACAGCGTGAAGCCGCACCCGAGCAGTGATGAGTTGAGCGACGCCACGAGGCGGCTCATTGACAGCGCTACCGCCATTGATCGCCAAGTGTACACCAACGCGACGGCACGCTTTGTGGGTGAGCTGTGCGCATTGCAACGCGCGAGCGGCACGCAGCTGCTGTGCGATGGGCAGATGGAGAAACTGCGCAACGCCACGCGGTACATCACCAGCTTCTGGCCTGCCGTCAAGCGGGCGGCCCAAAGTTGCAAATTGCCGCCTTAAGAGTTTATTAATTTATTATTTTATCTTTTACTTTAGAAGTAATAATCAATGAAGGTCAAACTAAGAAACTGCGCGAAAAAGTGCGTGCTGCTGGTGCGAGGCTGTGGCGTCCGTGAGTCTTTCCAATTGATGCCTGAGGTTCATAAGGAACGTAGAAAAATATTTGAGCCCGCCTCGTGCCCCTGAGGCCGTGCACGTGGAGCCAGAAGAAGTACGTCATGCTCGCGGCGAGTTGTGCAACGTCTCAAAATAAGGTCAATCGGGTCTAGGCGGCGCTAACGACCGACCCTGAAGCTCATTGGTGGCTCTAAAAAAGCCTCCTGACGAGCCACGTAGTACACACCCCTTAGAATGCACTGATCGGTGTCGAATCGGGAGATATTAGCGAAAGCGTTGACTAATGC
>Ga0209302_10002462_pt1 | contig 10777 bp, 12 predicted proteins | sample ArcOceMetagenome_2_FD_187445 | JGI IMG/M metagenome (GOLD analysis project Ga0209302, IMG submission 187445) | Marine eukaryotic phytoplankton communities from Arctic Ocean - Arctic Ocean ARC135M Metagenome (SPAdes) (version 2) | ecosystem: Environmental > Aquatic > Marine > Oceanic | place... | reverse complement strand
GGGTGGATTCGGGGCCGCGTGAGGGTTTGGCAGCAGCTCGGCGGCCTGCCGCGCCAAGATCGCCTCCGCCGCGCCGAGCCGCGCCTCCTGCGCCGAGAGTGCGCCTTGGTGCCGCGCACTGCTCTCCTCGAGCGCCGCCACCGCCGGCCCGCCGCCACCTTCACTGCGCCGCGCCGCCGCCGACTCGGCACGCAGCAGGCGCTCCTGCTGCAGCGCGTGCCGCAGCTCGTCGATCTCCTCGCGCACAGCGGCGCCCTCCTTGGCGCGCACGTCGGCCAGCGCCACGGCCTGCTCGGCCGCGCGCGCCTGCCGGAGGGAGGGTAGGGGGGTGGGGGTGGGGGAGGTGGAGGTTGGAGGGCGGGCGGTGTGGGTGTGTGGGGGAGGGGGGGTTGCAGGGAGGGGGGGCGCGAGGCGCTGCGGGGCGTGCCTTGTGCTTCTCGAGCGCGTCGAGCACGCCCTGCAGCGCCTCGCGCGCTGCGCGCGCCTGCACCTCCTGCGCCTCGCGCACCTCATGCTCCATCGCATCGCGCACTGCCGCCACCTCAGCCGCCGCCTCACGCCGGGCCACCGCCTCCCGACGTACAGCCTCCGCCTCCGCGGCCACTCGCACGCGCTGCGCTTCGGCCACCACCTCCCGCACCGCCGCCGCAGCCTCCTCTTTTGCCGCCGCCGTAGCCTCCTGCGCCGCTGCCACCAACCCGGTAAACAGCGCCACCCCTTGCCGCATCTCTGCCGCATCTTCTGCCGCCTGCCGCGCCGCCGCCGCCTGCGCCTCCCGCAGCCCTCGCACCTCGTCGTGCAGCAGCTGTCTTTGCGCAGAGGCCTCAGCGTCGACGTGCTGCAGCTGGGTGCGCAGCGCGCCAACCTCCGCCTGTGCCTCCTGCAGCGCCGCGCACGTGGAGCGCGCCTCGCCGTCGAGCGCGTCGAGCCGCGCAAGCCCGCCCTCCTGACAGACAGATGGACGGTGGACGGGTGGACGGGTGGACGGGTGGACGGGTGGACGGGTGGACGGGTGGACGGGTGGATGGGTCGGAGGGTGGTTGCATGGATGGGTGGGTAGGTAGGCGCAGGGAATGGCGATCATGTGTGCGCGTCTGACGTGCACATCTCATCTCGCGCTCCTGCGCACGAAGCCGCACCTCGACCGCCCCAGCGAGGGCCTCCATGCGACCCGTCACCGCCGCCATTGCGTCCCTCGCGCCGTCCCCGCCGCTCTTACCTCCACCCCCACCGCCTCTGCCGGCTCCACCTATATCAGCCACCATGGTTCGCCTCGCCGCCGCCGCCGCCACTGCGGGAGCGCCGCCCCGCGTGCGCCGCGGCACCGGGAGCGCCGAGCCCGCCGCCGCGCCCGCGCCCGCCAGGCCCGAGCCTGCCGTGCTCGCTAGTGCCCCCCACGACGGGGCGAGGCGTGACGGCAACGGTGGCGCATGCAGCGGCGGCGGCGGCGAGGCGGGCGGCGACGGCGCGACGATCAGCTCGGCCCGCGCGCCGGTGGCGTGCGGCGGCGGCGCGTCGTCGGCGTGCGGCGCGACGCCGTGCGGCGCGGCTGCGCTGCGCATCTCGACGATGGCGCGGTTGACGCGGAGCGTGGCACGCACGCCACCGAGCGTCGCCTCGTCCACCAGGCGCGACTCGCCCACCACGAGCTCCGTCAGGCTCGTGTTGGCGCGCAGCGCGGTGGCGATGGCCTCCCGTGCGTCGGTGGCCTCGTGCGGCGCGAGCGCAGGCTCCACATCGAGCACGAGCTGCCGCAAGCTCGAGTTGCGCCGCAACGCCTCCGCGATCGCGTGCACCGCCGCCGCGCCCACGCGCGCGCCCTGGACGTCCACCTTCTCGAGCGCCGTGTTGGCGCGCCACGAGTGCGCGAGCGCGAGCGCGCCCGCCTCCTCGATGCCGTTGCAGCCGAGGTACAGCTCGCGCAGCGATACGTTGTCGCAGAGCATCTGCGCGACGGCGACCGCGCCCGCGTCTCCCGCGCGGTTGGACCGCAGGTTGAGGCAGACGAGCGACGCGTTGTGCCGCAGTCCCTCTGCCAGAAGAACCACACCCTCAGGGCCGATGAGGTTGCCTCCCAGGTTGAGGCTGCGGAGCACGCCGTTGGAGCACAGCGCCTTGCCCAGCGCGCCCGCGCCCGCGTCCCCCAGCTCGTTGAAGCGGAGGCTCAGCTCCAGGAGCCCGCAGGAGTGGAGCTGCAGCGCCGCAGCCAGTGCGATGGCACCCTGGCACTGGATCGCGTTGCGCTGTAGGTCGAGCGAACGCAGGCCGGCGCTCGCGACGAGTGCCTCGGCCAGGTGGGCCGCGCCGCTGTTGTCGATGGCGTTCGAGCGCAGGTCGAGCGTTTGCGTGTGCCGTCGGAAGAGAGTCTGGCACAGCTCACGGATCGCCACCGGAGAGATCTGCAGGTCGGTGAATGAGACATCGCCGAAGCCGGGTGCGTCCTTGAGAGCGTGAGAGAGGCAGGTCGCGCCCCTGTCCGAAAGCGCCACGTTAGTGATGTACAGCGTGTCAGAGGGCTCACAAGAGAGAGCCACCGCGATCGGATCGATCACCGGCTCATTGTGCTGTGCGCAGGCAGCGAGATACGCGAAGCGAGCCGTATCCGCTGTTGATTGGATTGGCAACAACTGGGTGCTTGGCACCGACATCTCCAGCGACGCGCTTGGCGCCCGATGCTTCAAGCGCGCCGCACCAGAGGCAAGTTCGCATGTTATCAGGGGTGATTCGGTACCATCCTGTCGGCGCCGGGAAAATGGGGTCGATGCTTCAAGCCGCCCCCGCCGGCGCGGCGGCAAGTCTGCTTTTAAGGGCATGTAGTAAAGAGACTACTGACTAGTGTAACTAGTCTGGTTTTAGGGGCATGTAGTAAACATGCCCTTACTGCGCTAGTGGGGGGATTTGACAAGAGTGATACGCCGATCAAGGGCAGCGAGGGGCTAGAATGAACCCTAAGCATGCAAGCCAAAGCCCGCTGTTCAAAGATCCACCCGGGGCGCCGAAGCATAACACGGACGTGATACAGATACGACGCCGGCCAAAAGGTGCACTCCAAGCGTCACAAGTTCTTGAAGACCTGCTCCTGCGATCGTTGTGCGAAGTATGCTATCGTGCCACCCGCAGCCAACATGGTCACGGTGACAGGCAACGCCTGCCCGGGGGTGCACCACGCGCGGACGGTCGTGCTCGCTAGCAGGCACACGATGCCCGAGATAAAACTGAGGCGCACCGTGCGAAACTCGAGGCGGTGCTGCGAGACCAGCAACCCGAGCACCGATGCGCCCTTCTCGTCGACGCCCTTGTTCGGGCCAGATCGCGTCGGTACGCCGAACGTGCCGTCCAACAGCCGGTAGAGCAGCTGCTGCGCGACGAAGACCGCAACGAGCTCGAACCCGAGCGTCGCCGAGTCGAGCGTAGAGTACACTGTGCCGAGCAGCTCGCCCTCGCTGCTCGATGGCGGTTCGAGCTGCGTGTAGGCGAAGCCGGCAAAGAGGGCGGCGGTGGTTCGGATCTGCCCGACGAGCTGAGTCGCCTCGCGCAGCCGATCGTCGTTGCTAGCCGGAAGGTAGTACTGCGGACCCGACCTTCTTCGTTGGCCGGATGGCACAACCCTTCCGGCCCCGTCAAACTCTTCAGGACCATCGTCGGGCTCACAACATCGCAGCGCAACGCGTGGTCGGTGGTGGGACGCCGGTCTGGACGGATGAAGCGGACGCAGGCACATGCGGCTCGGTGCATGTGGCGGCTGTAGAGACGCACGGCTCGCCGACAGCATAAGCAGCCCCAGGCCGCCACGGAGCATTGTGCGCATTCAGTTAGAATCGAGCCGCCGAAACTTGGTGAAACCGCGGGGCCGGGGGGGGGAGGAAAATGGGATCTTCAACACGGAAAATAAGATTGCATTGATGTTGAGACGCCCACACACAAAACGCCACGTGCAAGCCGAAGCGCGACAGGTGTGCTGCCACAGGAGCGCACCTACCTGCCCACATCGGATGCAAAGGCTCAATAGAATACATGGTTATGCCCTGCTTGAGAAGTTGAGATAGGTTGAGATCGCTGGTGAGCCATTCGCTGAGCGACACAGGCGCAGCGCCCACGCCTGCTGCGTGTGCTGCCGCGCTGCCGCTCAGGGCAAGCGACGATGCCTCCACCAGGACTTGGCGTCGGCCGCGCGTGCCTGCGAGGCGGAGGAGGAGTACGACACGGCGCGCGGCGAGCCTCGCATGCCCTCGCGCGAGTTGCTCGAAGCTGCCGAGTTGCGCCGGCGCATCGCGGCGGCACCGGCGCGCGGCGAGAGGCTCTCACCCATCATCTCAGCGCAACTGGTCTGCAGGGCATCGAGCTCGGAGTGCGAGTGCTGCAGCGCGGCGTAGAGGCTCTCGAGCGCACGCCGCGAGCCAGCGTGTTGCAGGCTGCCGTTGTCGCGCGTGAGGTCGTTGAGCTTGGCACGTAGCTTGGAGAGGTTGCCGTCCTCCTTCTTCAGCTCTCTCTCCATCTGCCCGATGGTCTGCTTGAGAGCAGACCCCGAACGCGCCGGCACCGCCACTGTCCCGCTGGACGTCGACGCCGCCGACCCGGGCCGCACCTTGGCAAACGAGAGCCTCGGCACCTCGGGAGTGCAAAAGCCGCGAGTCGCGCCGACGCTCCCGCCGCCGTTGGCGGCGCGCAGTGCGCGGCGTGCAGGCGGGCGCGCGCGGCACGGAGCCGACGCAGAACGGCCTGCTCCGAGCCTGCTCGCAGCGAACGGCGCCGTTCGCCCGCGGCCCGGCGCGACCATCACGCCCTTGCGCGCGTCGCGCCCAGGTGAGCTGCGCGAGGGCAGCTCCGCGCCGACGGCGGCCATAGCCCACGGGGCCAGGTCACCGCCGGCCGCCGCGCGCGCCGCCCGCCCCGCTGCCAGGCGCGCGCTCAGCAGCGCAGGCCGCACACCCGAATCGATCTCGCCCGAGCACGCCATCAGCTCTGCCGCCGCCGCAGCCTCCGCGCCCGCCGCTGCCGCCACCACCGTCGCCCCGCTGGCGATCTCGTGGCCGTTCTCTTGGCGCGGCGTGCTGCCCTCCGGGCTGTGCGATCCCGCGGAGGCGTCGGTGGCGAAGCCCGTCTCGTGCTCGCGCGCTACGGTGCCGTTGGCGCCCTCGCCCTCTTCACCGGCCGCTGCTGCAATCTCGATCGCAATCTCTGAGATCGGGTCGGAATCGGTGGTGGAGGCCTCGCGGTTGACAGGTGGCGCCACGACGCCAGCGGGGGGGCTCTCGGAGGGGGGCTGGGAGGGCATAAGCTTGCCCAATTGCAGCTGCAGTTGCGCCCCGATCCGCGCGGTCTCCTGCACGGCAGTGGCGGGGGGCGGGGTTGGTGATGGGGTTGGTAGGCGGGGTGCGGGGGAAGGGGTGTGGACGAGAAAAAAGGGAATGGTTGGGTGGGGGTGGGGGGTGGGGGATGGTTGTGGGTCACAAGAGGCTCGTTCGACAAGGCGGTCGGTGGCGGTAGGGCTTCGGGGGGGTGAGATCTCGCACCCTTGAGATCTCGCTCTCCACCCGCTCCATGTCTGCCGTGGTCATGGGCTGCGCTTGCTGGCGCAACTGCAGCTTCTGAGACTCGAGGCGCAGCATGATGAGCCTGCGACACGCACGCTTGGGCTTGGCTGTGCGGGTGCGAGATGGGCGGTGTGTGTGGTGGAGGGAGATGGACACAGGGGAGGGGCGCAGGGGGGGGTCGACGGTGCGAGGCGGACTGCTGCCAGCTCTCAGCGAGCAGATTCTCGGCGGAGGAGGTGAGGGCTCCGGTGTGGCCCATCTTGTGGCGCACCATCTGCAGGTACGCCAAGTCCGCCTGCGCCAGGTCGTCCAGCGCCTGCTCGTCACTCGCCATCAGCTCTGCCGCCGCCGCCGTCTCTGTCTCCGTCTGCGTCGCAATCTCTTGCTCTACCGCGAATGCGTCCTGCCAACGCCGCGCGTCGCGCGCCGTCTGAACCCCGTTCACGTTGGATTGTTGCCGGCCGTACGCGTGCATGCGGCGGTGGCGAAGGAAGGCTGACGCGCCCTCTGGTGTACAGAGCCGATTGTGCGTCGCCTTATCATGGGATCGTCCCGCCTGGTTGCGAGCTCGCGTGAGGGCGATAACCATAGTGCGCTTGCTCGGCATCAGCACTGGTGCCGCCTCGGTCGGTCTCGGCGTGCGCTGCGACGATGCGGCGGCGCGCGTGCCTTGCAATGCGATGGTGGGCTCGGGGGTGCTCAACTTCGCACGGGTGCGCGGGATGGTCGGCTCGGTGGACGTCCCCCCGCGACCCTTGGCGCGCTCCTTCTTCCGCGTCTGCGCGTGCTCTATCTCCCGCATCTTGACGAGTCGCTTGTGGTCGGCGGCGGTGAGCATGGTCTATGGCGCCGAAAAAGCGATGCGGTCGCAAACTTATGATATTCGGCGCGCGTATGCCGCGGATCCAGCCTCTTCGAGCCGCCCCGCAAGCTCTGTGTCTAAACTCTGGTCCATGCCGTTGTCTAGCCTTCCCACATATGACCGATAGGAACTTATTATGCTCGGCTCCGCCCTGAGGGGGGGGGAAGAGACAGACGCTGCAGGTTGGGAAGTGAAAGTTAGATAATGAAGGAATAACAATAGCTCCCCTGACTACTGCCGGTTGCTGGTTGGTGTTTCTACGCTGCTACGAAAACGGCCCCAATAAGCGCACCCTCCCAGCTCCTGCGCATCTCCCAGCTCTGACAGCGCACTCCCTCCATCGCACTTGACCCAGCTGGGGCCTCGCGACAATAGTTGGTCGGTTCCTCGGACATGGCACATGCACCCGCACCACCGTAGACGCTCTACTGGTACAGCTCAGTCTGCACGGGGCCGAAGCACTCGTACATGCCGCCGGACACGCAGGCCGCCTGGGAGATGGCGTAGGAGTCCACGCCCTTGGACGCGAGGAAGCTAGCCTTGGCCTCGACCTGCCACGGCAATTCGACAGCGTCAGTCACGGTGCGCCAGCGGTGTGCCTACCTAGTGCTTCCAGCTCACCGTCATGCCCGAAACCGACGGGTCCTGCATGAACTTCATCGCCTGGACCACAGTCACACCGCCGGTGGACGCCGCCGGCGCAGCAGCACGCGCCGCCGGTGCAGCGCCACCGCCGCCGCCGCCGAGCGAGAAGGCGGTCGGCGATTGGTTGACGGCCGGGCCGACGGGCGGGTCGCCCTTGCCATCGTACGCCTTCCTCCAGCTGTTATCCGGGAAGGCCATCGAGACGGTGCCCGCGCGCGAGGGCACGACGAGCGAGGAGGCGCCGAAGGAGATCAGAGAGAGCATGTCGGGAATCGAAGGTTGGCGAGATCGAAGATGGACAGGAGAGCAAGCGGGTGAAAACTGGGAACGCGTTGCTTATTCAGGGGCACATGTCTGATCCCCCACTTAGGATTTCGATGCAGATGTCAATTGGGCAGAGCGCGCGGGCTCTTGGCAATTCTTGGCTTGGGTGTGTGAGGGCATGGTGTGCACGAGCGCCGCCGGCGTGCTCGTGATATTCGCTGCTCAGCCGCTCCAGGCGCTGCTCAGATCACACCCGCCGCTCACCCGGCGGGCAGCCTGCAACCTGCTGAGCACCGCAGCCGGAGCCGTGGTGCTGCGGCCCTCCGCCTGCTGGGCTGATGCGACCGAGTTGGCAGTGGCTGAGGGCAATGGCTTCACCATCAGTTTGCCGCGCGCCTACTACCGCCCGCAAGGACGGCCGAGGACCGGGATGGACGACACCATCTTTTCGGCCGCCGACTACGCCTCAGGGCGGACCGCCAGCGTCTCCCGCACAGGTGCGCTCGACCTTTTGCTGGCGACGGGAGACCTCGTGCTCCCTGGGGAGCTGCCGCCTCCCACGGAGCTGCGCGATCTTGGCAAGCCGGACAGGGTGGCCGCGCTGCTGGCCCGACGGCGCGACGGCGACCCGATGGGCTCGGGCGTGGCCCGCTCGACGGTGACCGCGGTGACGCGTGAGGGCAACGAGCTGCGTTTCACGCTGACAGCCTTCACCACGATCGCCACCAGCGCCACGAGCTCGCGCCCCACCGCGCGCGCCGTGACCGGTCGCGCGATCTTCGTCCCCGGCTCGGCCAGCGGCGGCGCGCCCTACCTGCTCACAGCCTGGGCGAGCAGCGCAGCGAGCACCAAGTGCGTCGAGGCGGCGTGCGAGTGTGGCGAGGGCGCTAGCCTGAGCTGCGGCTGCCCGCCGCCGGTGTGCGTGGTAGATCCGGACGCGCCCGTCAACCCGACCGACCTGGCCATCGTAGAGTCGCTCCGTACGAGCCCAGCGTTCGTGCTGCAGCCGACCAACAAGTACCAGTGAACCCACACGACGCAGCCTCTGCCTGGCGACTCGCCTCTCGACACCAGGCCGTCTGTACACTTACGCGTAGTGCGTGTGTCTGTCCGGGATGCTGCTGGTGAAATACGCCCCTTAGTTTCGCACCCACTGCCACTGCCACCACTATCCTCTATCGGACGATGTATAGCGGATGAGAGAATCAAGACACAAGAGCTAGGGTGTGTGTGGTGTACTTCTACTACTAAAGCCGTAGTAACTGAAACTGTGAATACAGTATATAGAGTGTCGTGTGTGAGATACCGTAACATTGGGCAGCTTTATCGGAAGTCTGCATATGCATGTATAGCACGGTCCCTGGTGTACGCATATGTATATTGGTACAGCCGCTCTCCTATTACATATGCATATCGTTACAGTCTCTGTGTCTGATACATATGGTTACAGGCGTCTGCCATCTCGACCTCCCTCAGTGACCCAGCAAGCGTGGAAAACGCTGGCGTGCTTTTCTTTAACAAAGCTCACTTACGCACACACGAAAACCGGCGTGGTGTGAACCTCACCCTGACCGTAGCCCTAGCCCTTCCCCTTGCTGTCCTTTCGAGATAAGATCAGATAAGATTGTTGGGTTTCACGCGGTTCGCACGTCGTGGAGCCGCTACCAGTCACCTTTTTAGCTTAAAAACGGATTTTGTGGCAGATTTTAGCTAAAAACTGCTCTGTCGCCCAAAACTACTTTGTCGATCAGCAACAACCCACGTTTTTCGCTAAAACGTGTGCTGCAACACATGAAAACGTGGGTTGTTGCTAATCTTCGCTAACACCTAAATCTGGTGAGCGAAAACGTTCTTGTTGCAGGAAACTGAAAATAGCTGAAAAGTTGCAGTCTCAATCGTTTTTTCTCGTTAGTGCTATCGGCCGAGCGAGCGCGAAGCCCAACGAGGCGTTTTTAGCTAATACACTTTCCACATCAGTTTTTAGCTAAAAACCTGGTTTTAAGGCTAAAAACCCACGACGTGCGAACCGCGTCACGACGCTACACGACTCACGACGCTACGCAATTCTGCGATGCCTGGATCCCTCACACCCAGACACAAAGGCACGGTGTACTGGCGATGGTGAATACGCCCCTATAAACCTAGGGACTCGGCCCGGTCGGCGCTGCTGGACTGCAGTACGTAACCGATGACCCGGGCCTTGCCGCGCACCCCCGAAGGGTACTACGCGGCCCTGCGGCCCCTGACTGGCGCGGCGAAATACGCATGGGGCGCACGAGCACGTTGACGCAAAGATCGAGAGTGGCGTTCGGCTGCGAGTAGCCCTTGCCAAAGTCCGTCGAGTCGCCGACCGGTAGGGGAAGCCCGACCGTGCCGCACTGGAATCCCCCAGTGCGCCCACTATCGAGCCCCGCCCACAAACAACCGGCCTCCCCTGCTCCAGCTACCGTCGTCGTGCCTGGTCACGATGCCGCGGCAACTACCTCTCGCACCACCTCGCTGGCATCGTCACCGCGGCTGTCTTCGCGGACGCGGCGCACATCGATCGTCGAGGAAATCGTGCTGCTCAAAACCCGCGTCACAGCCGCCGCGGCGGCTGACCCTACCGAGTGAGAGCGTTGCTTACTCACCCGTGCTACTGAACCCTGCCGGCTTCGAGCCGCGCATCCCTCCTGTGTGTAACTCTGGTCCCGTGTGCCGTCTGTTGCCTTCCCAGATTTAACAGGTGCGAACTTGCGTCCTCGTGGCATGCCGTTCTATGGCGCATCGACGCCGAGCCCTCCTCCTCTGACGAAGGTAGGCCTCGAGCCGCGTGGTGCGGCGCTGGCAATCGCAACGGGTGCGTGCATCAGCGCATCGTACGCGCTGCTCAGCGATCATGATCTGCAGCGATCAAAGAAAACGGTCGCAGGCGGCGCCCTGGGATTTTTTGGCGGCTACTTGTTCCTGCGGGGCTCCCGCTTCGACGACGCACAGACTGCTGCCGTATTCGGAGGAGTCATCACGCTGCTATCCATCGGCTCGTACGCCCGCTACCGGTTTCGCTGATGCAGAGAACTGTCACGAGACGGCAGTGTTGGACTACGCCTTGAGTAGACCACACACAGGTTCTCTAGCCCCGTAATGTAGTTAGGCAGTCATCATAAAGTTGGCCACACTTCTTCGAGCCAGTAGCCGCGGCACTGCAGACAGCAGAGCCAGCGTGCCGAGAAGATAACTGGTCCCTGTAGGTGTGGTGCACGCGTAGCCCGTAGGTCGGGCAGATCCTCTTCACGTTTTTAAGAGGTAATTCGTCCGTCCCACTGAGACGCGAGTTGGAAACCACGATGTGGCCTGGCGCGGCCACGGCCGGACTTGGTTAGCTGTCTTAAAGCACGGAGGCACCCTGGGTCCATGCTTTAAAGCACAGCTTCAGCTCAGGCGGCTGTGCGTTCAGCGTGGAAAGTGGTTTCCAACCGAACAAGACGGTGCC
>Ga0209302_10002460_pt1 | contig 10780 bp, 10 predicted proteins | sample ArcOceMetagenome_2_FD_187445 | JGI IMG/M metagenome (GOLD analysis project Ga0209302, IMG submission 187445) | Marine eukaryotic phytoplankton communities from Arctic Ocean - Arctic Ocean ARC135M Metagenome (SPAdes) (version 2) | ecosystem: Environmental > Aquatic > Marine > Oceanic | place... | reverse complement strand
GGACCCTCACCTGTGGCGAGTCGCCCTCGCCGGGTCCGACTCGCCGCTGCCACTCGCCCACTCGGCGGCCCACTCGGCCCCGCGCCACTACCGTGCGCGCCGCCACTTCCTGTGCGGCCCCTTCCTATCACCCATACAGCGCTCGAAGAAGAAGAGAGAAGTTCTTCTTCTTCTTCTTCTTATCTTCACAGATAGATAGATAGATAGATAGAGATAGATAGACTATCTATCTATCTATCTATCTATCATCTATCTATCTTATCTTCACAGCGCTCGCTCAGAACCGCCTGTGGTTATTCGAGCCCCATGGCTCGACGCGACGGGTCTCGCTCGGAGCACCATGGCCGTCGCGCTCCTCGCGCCCTTTCCTAGCCCTCCATTGGCGCTCCTACACATGTCGCCTTCTCGTCTGCCGGGGCCGGCCAGACGCTCGAGACGGATGAGGCCGTATCTCCACCTCGGCTTCAGCATGCACGAGGCAGCCAGCGCGATCGACAGGAAGGCGGATGAGTGCTCCGACCAAACGTGTCCCGAGCTTGGGAGCGTGAGGTCTTCGCTCGCTCGAGTCGCACCGGCCGCGCGCTATTCCGTCCCGGCCATCCTCGAGCCGCTCGGACTCTCACGACCCGGCCCGTCGTTCGACCGCGCCGCCCGAACAGGTCGGCCGATCATGTTGGCAGTAGACAGGAGACGCTCCGTCCGTGAGGCGCTCCTCGCGGAACCCACGCAGGTGGAGCCCTCCCTCGCCCCGGCCTCTCCGCCCGAGCCAGTGACCGGACCGCTGCCCAGCACCGACTACGCTGCGGAGGCGACCGCACAGATCGAGATCGGCTGCGACGTCGGCCGCGCCCTTGCGGCCTACGCCGACCTCGAGCGCTTCCCCGAGTACGCGCCGCTGCTGCAGAGCGTGCGGGTCGTGGGCGACGGGCGGAGCGCGTGGGCCTTGCAGGTGCCGCGCCTCGTTGCGAGCGTGGCGCGGGCCATCGGCATGGGCAGCCTCGTGCGCTGGGAGGCGGCCTACGCGGTCGAAGCCAGCCCGCCCCGGCTCACGTGGCAGTCAGTCACCGGCTTTCGCAACGCGGGCGAGGCACGCTTCGAGCCGCTCGGCGCGGGCCGCTGCCGCGTGACGGTGCGCATGACCTACTCGGTACCGCTGACGCTGCGACCGCTCGAGGGCAGCGCGGTGGTCACGCGGCTCATCTCCTCGACGATGCGCGGAGCGATGGAACGCTTCAAGGCGGACCTCGAGGAGGAGAAGGAGGAGGAAGAGGAGGGCTCGAGCGCGACTAGGCCAGGCCCTTCAACGTGATAAAATACGATACTGTGTCGGTTGCCTTGCCGCCTCGTTGGGCACAGGCGGGGTGCCGCATTCCGGTGTGCGGTGATTCTTCAAGAGCACTGGCAGAATGCTTGGTGGGGGTGGGTGCATGCTTTAGCTCACTGCAGCAGCCCACGAGCTCTAAACTGTGCCCCCCCCCACCATGCACCAAAAAAGCCGGAATCTGCGCCACACACACACCGACCCCACACGTACACAGCCCCTGATCTCGCGCCACACTCGAGTCTCGACACGCTCGGCTGCACACACACACAAGTGGACAAAAAAGAAACCGCCCATCATTTTGCCTAGGGCGCGGGCCCGCCGGGCCGCGCGCCGCCGCGCCCCGCGCGGCCCGCGTGTGTGCGCGCGAAAGACCGAAGAGTAAGAGAACGAGTCGAGAGAGACATGTGCAAAAAGAAACACCACGCGGGAGACATTGGCACCTCGGGAGCACGTCTCGCACGTCAACGCCAAAGGTTCAAACCAACGCAGCCAGTGCGCGCACGTCTCTAGAGACTAGACCCGCTCGACGGCGACAGCGGCCGCGTGGACGGTGCAGGGGCGGCGGCGCGGCCTGCGGTGTGTGGGCGGTGGGAAGTGGTGCAGAGGTGGCGCAGAGGGTGGTGCAGAGAGTGGTACAGCTATGGCGCAGCGGTGGTGCAGAGCATGTGCGGAGAGGAGTGCTAGGAGCGGTGCGGAGAGGCGTGCACACGCCGTGCTGGTCCAGACGCCCACTCACTGCGGGTTGTAGACGAGCAGCGCGCTCATCACCGTCGGGCGCTGCAGGACGGATGCAAAGACGTCCTGGCCCTTGGCCAACGCGTTGCGACGCCACCGATAGGCGCCTAGGTCCACCCAGCTCCCGTGCCGCCAGCCGTCGTCGACAAACGCCTCGCCGCGCACATCGACCGCAGCAGGGCCCTCGGTGGATTCGGAGATGCGGACGCAGAAGTGTGGGCCTTGGCTGCGGGCGCGGAGAAAGCTGACGAGCCTCAAGAAGAGCAGGGCCGCCGCAGCGCCGCATGCCCACGCAACCAGCGCGGCAGGCGAGAGGCGATCTGCGGACAGCACAAAGGGCTCGGCCAGAGTCTTTTTGAGAGCGAGGGTGAACAGTGAGGGAGGCTCCACCAGCTGGTCTGGCTCTGGCAGCAGGCCCACAGTCAGCGGCTCGTGAGGCTCCTCGAGGAGGTAGAGCTGCAGCTCTTCGGGCGTCAGCGAGGTCAGCAGGTGGTCGTCTGCAATGAAGAGCGGGTCAGCCGTTTTCAAGCCGAGGGCCTCCAGGCCCTTGCGTGCCGCCAGCCCACCGCCAGCAGACATGAGGAGGGCCTTGGCAGATTGGATGACAAGCTCAGCAGTGACCATTGGCGACACCGGCCGGAGCGTGAGGTGGAGGAGATCGGCCACGCCGTTCTTCTGGTCAAGTCCCCCCGCGGGGTAGACATCTCCAAGAGGGCGCTTTTTCGCGAGACGGACGTCCGTCACGCGTGGCAGGCTCCGAGAGCTCTATTAATAACGTACATGTAGCGAACTAGAGTACTCGTACTCGTACAGTATTACCCGTACAGTAGCTGCCCGCCGACGCGCGCCTGCCAAGCTCTGAGCGCTCTGAGCGCTCGTGGGGCTTTGGCTGCGCGCCATCCGCTCAGCGCGCTCGAGAGGAGCCATTGCCTGTGCATGTCTTCTATGGCGATGCACATAGTCGACGCCGACAACGAGAAGGAGTCGCTGCTCGGCGATGCGTCCTTCGACAATGCTGCCAAGACGGCCCGCACGTCTGACTGCCCAGCGCGTGCGAGGTCGTGGTTCCAGCGGAGCCGAGTTCTGGCCGTCCTCGACGTATTCCTGCTGCTCGCTATCGGCTACTATATATTCGCGCCCCTCGGCTCGCAGCCGGCGAGGCCTCGCCGGCAGCACCCGCCAAAGCACCGCAAACGCCTTGCGCCGGTCGCAAGCAGTGAGCAGACGATGGTGGAAGGGAACGCAGTTCAGCTCGAGGCAGTGAGTTCTCCAGGCAGGCCGGAGGCTAAGCAAAGAGGCGGGAAGAAGGAGAGGAAGCGGCAGGACCGGCAGGATGAGCAGCCGGCATGCGGCCAGCCAGCGCAGGAGCTACCCTGCGCAGCGAACGCTCGACGAGCCGTGGTCACCCTCTCGCTGGGGAAGCGCACGCACTTTACCGTCACGCGCGTCGCGCTCTCTGCCTACGCCGCCCGCGTGGGCGCGGAGCTGCACGTGGTAGACTCGACTGCGCACCCATCGCTCGCCAAGTGGAACGCCTCGCTGGCCGCGCGCTCGGCCAGCAACCACTTCATCAAGCTGCCGATGTTCGAGTGGTTCCTCGCCCACTTCGACCAGGCGCTCTTCGTCGACGATGACGTGCTCGTCTCGCCGTACGCGCCCGACCTCTTCGGCAAAGTGCCGTGCGCCAAACTCGGTGCCGTGGTCGAGGCCTACCACAAGCAGGGCTGGCACGCCATGCACGGCCGCAGCACGTGCGAGCTGTACAACCTCGCGAGCGAGGTGCCCGGCTCGTGCACCAAGAAGGCGACGCGGCAGATGCGCATCTTCAACTCGGGTGTGATGCTCATGTCCGCCGCGCACCGCCCCTTGCTCGCCGGCTGGGAGACGAGCAAGCTCGAGTGCCGCATCCTGTGCGACCCGCTCCCCACCTCAACCCCTTACAGCCCCCTGCAGCCCCTTGCCGCCCCTTGCAGCCCGTGACAGCCCGTGACTACCCATAACTGCCCCTTACTGCCGCTTACTGCCTCGTGCAACCCCTCACCCCTCACAGGTGCGACCAGCTCTACCTCAACGCGATGATGATCAAGCATGCCACGTGCCTGCACGACCTCGGCACCGCCTTCAACCTGCCCGGCACGCAGGTGCGCAAGCTCATGATGACGACGGCCGCGCAGCGCGCCGACAGCGGCGGCGGCGGCGGCGGTGCGCCCAGCCTGAGGGGCTCGCCGATGGCGGACGCGTGTATGATCCACCTCACCGTGCTCCCCTCCAAGCACCACACCTCGCACTACCTGCTCAAGCGCGCGCTCGAGCACACAGACGTGCTGCAGTGCAGCTCGCACGAGCCCGTTACGGTGGACCGCGGCGCGATGGCCACCGCGCTGCCGGGCGAGGACGTGCTCCAGGGCGTCACCACCTACGACATCACCAAGATCTGGTGCAAGGGCTATGCCGATGGCTGCCAGCTCATCGCACCCGGCGCCGCCGGCGACAGCGACTCCCGCCCGCCGCCCGCCATCGCCGCCCCCACCTCCACCGCCCCCGCCACCACCGCCGCCGACTCCACTCCTCGTCCGCCCGTGGACGACTCGCCGATCCGTCCGCCGCTTGGCTCCGTCGACGAGGATGAGCTGCCCGGCGCGGCGCAGGAGGTGATGCGGCGCACCGCCGCACGCTCGTGGGACAAGCGCACAGTCATCCTGCTCTTCGCCACGAATGACTTCATGGACCTGGCCATCAACTGGGCGCAGGCAGCTACTGCGATCGGCATCACCAACTTCGTGCTCGTCTGCATGGACAAGGCGCTCGCGCACAACTTCGACGGCTTCGAGGCGCCGCCCGCGCTGCTCTACCCCTAACCTCAACCCCACCCCCTTCCCCTACCCCTACCCCAAACCTTAATCCTACCAGTCGCCGCCCGCGCTGCTGCTGCCGCGCGTCGCGCGCGGCGACGTGGAGATCATCAAGCTCAACGTCATCGGCGAGCGGCAGCGCTTCGGCCTGCGCGTGCTCGAGGCGGGCTACAATGTGCTCCTCGCCGACCTCGACAGCCCTTACTACCCCTTACAACCAATCACAACCCATCACAACCCCTTACAACCCCTTACAACCCTTACGGCCCCTTACAACCCCTTACAGGTGCTCTTTGCTGACCTCGACAACATCTTCCTCAAGTCGCCCGAGCCGCTGCTGCGCGACGGCGACATCATCGGTACGCGCCTTGCCGCGCCTTGCCGCGCCTTGCCGCGCCTCTACTCTGCACCTCTGCTCTGCGCCTCTACTCTGCACCTCTGCTCTGCGCCTCTACTCTGCACCTCTGCTCTGCACCTTTGCTCTGAACCCTGCTCTGCACCTCTGCACCTCCACTCGGCACCCCTGCGCCTCTGCAGGCGAGCGCATCTGGGGCCGACCCATGTCGCTCGTCAAGAAGTGGGGCGCTGCCATCTGCACCGGCTTCTACTTTGTGCGCTCCAACCGACGCACCGTCAAGATCTTCCGGCAGACGCACCAGCTCATCGTGCGCAAGCGGCAGAAACAGCCCAAGTGGCAGGCGAGCGACCAGTGGGCCATCAACCACGCCGTCGATGACCAGGAGGTGCAGTGGGAGACTACGATGCCCATGGCCCCCATGAGCGACCCCCACACGCGCTTCCACGACAACGCCTCGGCCGTCGGCTGGACCAAGCAGCTCCGCTCCAAGTTCGTCGTCCTGCCGCACGTCTACGTGGCGCGCTCGTGCCCCATCCTCAAGTACGGTGGCACGGCGCCGCCCGCCGACAACGTGGCCGAGGGCCGCAAGTGGGCCCAGTGGCAGCACCTGCTCCGCACGGCCTACGCGCTGCATTGCTTCCCGCCCAACTCCATGCCGGGCGGCGACTGCAAGCACGGCAGCATCGGCAAGGACGGACAGAAGTGCGACAAGAGCGTCGTCATGGGGCACAAGTCGCACATCCACGGCGAGGTGGTCTTCGACCAGAAGCAGGGGCTGTGGTTCATGCGCGACGGCTGGGAGCAGGCCGTGCAGAAGCCATCCACCAAGGACTTTTTCGCATGGCTGTCATCACAGCACAATGGCTTGAGGCCGGGGCAGTCTGCAATGCCGCCCCCATGAGCGAGCGGCGCCACAACTTCTGCACAACTTTCGGGGAGCCTACAGTCTTTTGCCTCGATTGCGCACCTTCCACCTCAGCCGACCCGAGCTCGAACGTCAAAGGTCACAAAATACTAACAAAAATGTGCCGGCTAAATAAATCCGTGCACGACCTCAAAACACACAACACATCCGGTTGAAAAAGGTTGTTCGGTCTTCGGTCCGTCCGAGTCCGCGCGAGTGGGAGTGTTGGCGAGAGTGCGCGTCGAGAGTCCTCTGTGTGCGGCCTCTCCTTCCGGAGCCGACTCACACGCGACTCGCGACTGCCGCAGCGGTCGGACTCGGGAGACTGCGACACTGGACTCGGGGGGGGTACACTGGACTGCGTGTGGACTGAAGAGGGGGGGCGGGGGGGGCAAATCACGCAATCTATACATATCGTCGGACGCGTCGCGAGCACCCCCACGCCACGCCCCAGGCAGCGGCCAGCGCCGAGCCCGAAGAGCCGCCGGATCGTGTGGTGTGTTTCGGGCAGAGAGTGGACAGGTTATCGGGGAGGTGGACATCTTATCACTTATGTATACACTTTTCCGGTATTGAATGTTGGAGAGCTCTTTTACTAAAAGGGGCCACGAGCTTCAAAGCAGCGAAAGGGTACAAGCGGGTATCGTATGGGACAAAGGTACAGGGGGTCCCGCATGAGCGAACACAGATTCTTGATGATGGTGGCGGAGAAGATGTACAGTGTGCCGCGATGCGCGGCGTTGCCGACGCAGTGCACAGGGCGGTCACGCGCAGAGCAGCGTCTGGAGGAAGGCGTCGCAATCCACATCGCCCAGTTCGAGCAGGTCGGCGCCGCCGTCCAAAGGCTCCGACCTGGAGTCGGAGTCAGAGTCGAAATCCGCGGTGCGTTCTAGGCTGCTCGGCTTGGACCACGCGTCGAGCATCGAGGGGCCCAGCGACCCGGCCTTGGTCTCGCTCCATGGGGTAGCCACCGCGGACAGCATGCCACTGTTCATCGAAGACGGCGGCTGGCCGCTGAGCATCGGCGGCTCGGGTGCGGGTGGTCTCTCGGCCAGGGGCCGCGCGAATACGTGCGGACGCTCGGCCGAGGGGTTCTTGTCCAGCGCAAAGGGGGAGATGTCCCCTCCTGACGTGCCCTCCCGAAGCGGGGTGTCGTAGGCGGGCACTGCGGGGTTCACCATCGGCGTGAAGCACTCGGGTGCTAGTGCAGGGGGTTCGCGTCCGGCCGACGGCGGGTTAGCGAGGAGCGCCGCGGCGACGCTCGCCCACTGCTCCCGCGCGACCGGGTTGTCCTTGAGGAGTGCGTGCAGGTTCATCGCCTGGGGCAGCGTGAGCTGGCCACCCATGGTGAGCGCGTCGAGCACCGGGTTCCCGGGCCGGGTGGAGTTCAGCGCGGAAAGCATGATCGCCTCGGGGGGCATGCAGCTGGGCATGAAGCGGCCGACGTTCTCCGTGGCGCCCCCTCCCCCAAGATGCCGCTCCGAAGCGACGTTGGCAGGCGCCGCAGGGGCGGGGGCGGGGGCGGGGGAGGTGCCGGCGCAGGGGCCTGAGTCGAACAGGCCGAAGTGGTCGTCCTCGCCCCCCTCCCCGGACTCCATGATGCAGTATGTTGAGGGCTTGCTCTCAAATGATTTGTCTCTCAGCACCGAGTGCACGTCGACCGACCGCAACCAGTCAGGGTGCATCTTGCGCGCGTGCTTACGCACGCCGTCCGTCGAGACGTACCGCTTCGAGCACCCGGGGAATCCGCATCGGTACCGCGCGTTCGCTGGCGCCACCACCTTGGGCTTCATGATGGCTTACGTTGGGCTTACACGGTTGGCCTTGCCGCTGGAAAGCAAGCGAATGCCGAACCACAACGGCGCGAAATTTTCCCTAATTGAGTATGCGAGTAACTGCCAGTAACGGCGCCTTCCATGATGTTCGTCGCGAAAACCGCGCGGCGCGACGCGTCGCGGCCCTCGAGCGCGCGGAATCAAGAGGAATCACAGGCTCTCGCTGATTCGAGTCCGCGGAATCAAGCGAGAATCACGGACTCCCTCCCGCGCCGGCCGGCTTTTCGCGGTTTTTGCGCGCCGAATGTTTTTCTTTCAATTGTAATTTATTGAAAAAATGCCCAAAAATGCTCCGCGACTACCGATCCAAACCAACAATCATGCAACTAGTGAACCACATGTATTCCTACGCACGTAATGTCTATAACGAAAATATAAATTCCCATTGAAAAACCAGAGCGGCGTTTTCCCCCCCGAGAAGCGATTCGTGCTCTCTCTGCGGGAGCTGCGCGCAGCGCGGGAACTCACCTATATGAATATATCCAGACGTGACAGGTGACGGGATACTGACACATAAAAAATTGATAACTCAAAATACTCGCCTAAGTATTTTACCGCATAGTCGTAGAACCCTGGGGTGCTGCGGGGACAAAGGACAGGATGGTGTTCAGGTGCCCTACGCGTTTCCACTTCCCAGGGAAACCCAACATACGCGGCGCTACCCGGAAGGCAGCGTCTCCCGCCACGAGCACATGCAGTGCCACGCGCTGTACTTGTGGCTCTGGCCGCGGCCCGGCGGGATGCGCCTGCAGCTCTTCGACACGCGCCGCGTCGCGGGGCAGCGCCACCAGCGCACGTTACCGGTGGTGACGCCCGCCTGGCCGTCTCCGGGCGCGTCGGCGCGGAGCCCGCGCGCGGCGGCGCGCACGGCGGCGCGCGCGTCGAAGCGGAGGGCCGCCCGCTGGAAGAAGTGCTCGGTCCAGCTGCGCGTGTCCTGCGAAAGCATCCAGCACAGGTGCGGCGTCACCTCGGCCGCCGGCGCGGCGCGCGCGCGCGCGAGGCACGGGCCGACCCCCGCCGCCTCGCACGCGCCACACCGCCGCAGCACGCCCGCCCGTAGCGCGCGGAAGCGTGCGAGCTCGGCGCGCAGCGCGGCGCCGCCCCTCTCGCCGGGCCACTCGGCGGCAAGGTGGCGCCACAGCGTGCGGTTGAAGTGCGCGTGGAGCAGCGTGTCCAACCAGTTGGCACGCACCTGGACGGGGAGAGGGAGAGTTGTCGCAGCCTAGGCACGCAGGGGGCTGCAGGGCTGCAGGGCTGCAGGGCTGCAGGGCTGCAGGGAGGGCTGCAGCCGTAGAGGCACGCGGGGTCGCAGCCTGGAAGACACACGGGGCTCGCAGCAGGGGTGTGTCTGTCTAGCCGGCTGGCGCGCACCACGCTGTCCAGCTCATGGGGCCATAGCCACGGCGCCGCGGGCGCGCGCAGCGCCGCCGCCGCCGGCCAGTCCGTCGCAGTGTGCAGCAAGCCCGAGCCCGCGGCGCGCGCGGCGGGGCTGGGGTCGGTGGCGGCGGCCGCGGCACCACCAGCACCGCCGGCGCCGCCGGTGCTCCGTGGCTGCTGCTTGCGCCGCTTCTGGCTGATGTAGAGTAAGTCCTGTGGGCTCCAGCCGGCGCGCCGCCCTAGCAGCAGCAGGGACTCGTCGAGGTGCTCCGTGATGAGGACCACGTCGAGGGAGCGCTTGAGCGCCGCCACGAACTGGAAGGTGGCGGCTGCGAACTGCGCGTCGTCGAGCATCCTTTGCCAGCTGTCGCCCTCGCCACGTGTCGGTAGCTGCCGCAGCGGGAAGCCGAGCGTCTTGGCCACGGCCTCCAGCACGAAGCGGCCGTCAGGCATTGGCTCGCCGTGCATCGCGCCTGATTAGGGTTAGGGCTGGGGTGAGGGTGAGGGGTAGGGGTAGGGGTAGGGGTAGGGGTAGGGGTAGGGGTAGGGGTAGGGGTAGGGGTAGGGGTTAGGGTTAGCCGTGCGTCGCGCCTGCGCACTCGGGTGGGCGCCGCCTCCGCCCCAGCGGCCGTGCCGCACGCTCCTCGAGCGAAGCGCGCAGCTTCTCGAGCGCGGCGGTCGCGCCGCCCTCCGCGCCGCGCGAGGTTGCGGAGATCGCGTCGAGATCAGCCAGCTGCTTGCGCGTCACCTGGTGAAGGGTGGGGGTGTGGGGTGGAGGTGTGGGGTCGGGGTCTGCGGTGTGTGGAGCCTGCGCTAGGGTTGAGGTTCGGGAGGTCGGGGCCATGCGCGGCCTTTTGATTGTCGAGTATACTTACTATGGCTTTCGGTCGTACTCGTACTTACTTTGGGCCATGCGCGCCTCCTTGAGTGTCGACTTGTCGAGCACGCAGCGCACAAAGGTCGCGAGCATGCTGGTGCGTTCGACAGTGGCGTTGAGGCAAGACCAAGTGAAGGCGAAGTCACGCTCACACCTGCGCAGGGCCAGGGCCAGGGTCGCGGCCAGGGTCGCGGTCGCGGGATGGCGGGATGGCGAGATGGCGGGAGATCGCACGTGCTTCCGTGGCACGCGCCGCCGGAGTATCGCCGCTCGCGCTTGCACGGGACACGCATGCGCTGGGGCACGTTGAACTGCTCGAGGGCCGAGACGAAGCGCGAGGTGGGCCAGCGCATCGAAGACACGAGGAGGCCCCCTGGCACCTGCTCAGAGCTGGGGTTCGGGTTGGGATTCGGGCCGGGGTTCGGGTTGGGATTCGGGCCGGGGTTCGGGTTGGGATTCGGGCCGGGGTTCGGGTTGGGGTTCGGGCCGGGGTTGGGGCTGGGATTCGGGCCGGGGTT
>Ga0209302_10002459_pt1 | contig 10780 bp, 12 predicted proteins | sample ArcOceMetagenome_2_FD_187445 | JGI IMG/M metagenome (GOLD analysis project Ga0209302, IMG submission 187445) | Marine eukaryotic phytoplankton communities from Arctic Ocean - Arctic Ocean ARC135M Metagenome (SPAdes) (version 2) | ecosystem: Environmental > Aquatic > Marine > Oceanic | place... | reverse complement strand
AGTGCCCCCCCCCCCCCCTTCGCCCGTGACCCGTGTCGTGTGCCCCTGAGCTGATCAGAATCGTTGATTGACAACACTACTTTACTCCTCGTTTCGAGTCAGTCGCGGGGCGCCGGGGGGAAACTGCCCATGAAATGGCACACAAAATTAAAAAGCAGGCGCAATCCACAACAAAGGTCTACGGACTACGCCTTACCTTAATTAAAGGACGTTACTTAGAGAGGGTGAGAGAAGAGCAAGAGGGTAGAGGCCGCTGCGCACCGCGCACCCCACGCGCTCGGGCTCGCAGCACTTTTTTGTCGTCGCTTCTATAGGCCTAAGCTAACGCTCTCCTAGGTAGTTGGTTGGTGTCGGTCAGTTATTTACCGCTATTACTCACCCAACTGCGTTGGGCGCTGCCCCGCGGGAGGCGGGACTCGGAGCCGGAGCCACTTGAGCTCGTGCGACGGGCTTGCCCACCTTGGCGAATAGGATGTAGGTGCTGAGTGAAGCTCCCTTCAATACTTGCATGCTTCCACTATGCCATGCACACTGACAGACTGATTCCTACTTACCGAGCCTATATGACCTCCTGCACGTACTTGCTCACCTCGTGCTTGCCTGGGGGCGTTGTCTCGAAAGCCGTGTTGCCGGGGTTGATAATGAGTAACGTGGGAGGCGGTTCGCCCTGCGTTGCGAGGGTTAGGATTATGGTTAGGCTTCGGATCAGGGTCCGGTCAGAGAGTCTAATCAGGGTCAGGTTCAGATTCAAGAATAGAGTCAGGGCCAACACGATTCGTGTGTCGTGTGTGGGCGGTGGCTTGGCCTGCGTCGTCGTAGCTGCGGCGGCCCCGCCCGGCGCGGCGCTTGCAAGTTGCATATCCTGCCGCCATGCGAGTAAGTCCGAGCCGCCCAGGACGTCGAGGCCGATCTCGACTGTCGTGATCTGCGGCAGCATACAGTAAGTAAGTAGGTAGGTATATACGAAGATAAAAGGGGGCGCCAGGAGCTACACGGCTAGCATGCAACCCTACAACCCTCTTAGTTAGTACACCACTTACTTGTGCTCAGTTACTTACCTGCGGCAGCAGCCTGTCGGCGAGCTCGGTCACTTGAGGCTGCACGCGCTGAAACAGTACCTAGTAAGTATATAGAGCAGAGACTGAGTGAGTGAGTAAGTCGAGTTGGCCAGTTGTAGGTAGTGTGTAAGTGTGTACAGTAGGTAATATGTAGGCAATGTGGGGATGTACGAGCGTGCTGTGGTAGAGTACGTTGAGCGGCGTCGCGCGGAACGTGTAGCCGATGCACATCGCGAACAGGAGCTCCGACCCCTGCGCGCTTGGTACGCCAGTATAAACTAGAGTAAGTATGCTGCACGCTGACATGCACGAACGTGCACGTAGGTCGGACTAGCCTCAATTCAGGTAGCGTACGACTATCTCCTAAGTCAAGCTCTATCAAATGCGAAACAAGGTACCTCCATGGTAGGCAGCAAGCAGAGCATTATTATATAGCTCGTACGTGCCTGGTGCGCCAGGAGGAAGGGCCACCACACGCCATCGTACCGACCGGTGAACTCAAACGACAGGTGGAGGCCCAGCTCGACAAGCACATACCCACCCGCCAGCCACGTGAGGCGCCTGTACGCATGCACAGTCAATGAATCACTACCACACTCCTACCAACGGAGCACATGGTCCTCCTCTGTGGTCCTCCTATGGTCCTCCTATGGTCCTCCTATATGCACATACTCGGTCTTTGAATGAGTGAGGCGCCTGTATGCATGCACATGCACATGCATATGCTGCTGTTACATACTACTACACTGAATAGGAGTCGGTAAGAAGGAGCCGGTAAGCAGCACACACACAAGTCAAGCAGTGGGCAAGAAAATCGCCTGAACATGAAGTACTTGTGGTAGACGGGCGTGGAGCGCGGGTCGATGGAATATTGACGGAGCGCGTAGAGCTGCGCCTTGAGCACGAGCAGGTTGGTCTTGATCGAGGTGGACACCTGGTGAGTAGTAAGTGGTATACGCACGTAGTAATGAGCCGTAGGAAGTACGCAGTGAGTATAGTGGCAAAGGTTGGTCCTTTGATGAGCTAATGAGGGAATCGGGTAAACAGAGTGTGCGGATATAGGGAGATGCCACAAGGGAGCTACTTAGCGGAGGGCACACATACACCTCGATGCATAGGATGACATAGAGCGCCACCGTCGCCAGCACCGCCAGGTGGGTGTCCACTGTCATCTGCACGCGGCACCCAGTTAGCAGTAATGACGTAGCGTAAGCATGCACGCAACTAAGTATGCCGACATGCGCATATGTGCAGCATGTACTTTGGTCTGCACTACACCTCTACTACACCTCTACTACCTCTCTCGCGATGCCACTACGATGCCACGGGACTTCCAGCCCACATGCACATGCACATGCAGGTATAATGCAGGTACACATGCCGGCACGCACCAAGGCACGTGCACGAAGGTCGCACTGACTGCACGGAGAGACGAACTACTAGAGAGGTGTACCTTCATACGTACTACGTACCTGAACGGTCATCGAGATGAACATTGCCAAGATGGTCGCACCGATGCGTACCGAATCACACCGGGAGAGCTCGTCCCGTGTGATGCCCCACCTGTGGTACACACATGCAGTGCACATGCACATGCACATGCAGCATGCACATGCACATGCCATGCACATGAACATGAACATGATGTGCATGTGGAGCGGAGGCCACCAGCTGACGACATATGGCGGCATGCAGCTGGTTGCTATAGGGCGGCAGCTGACACTTAGGGGTGCAGCTCCTATGTGCCTACCTAGGATTGCAGCTTATGCCTATAGGAGCGCTTAGACACAGTCTATCACCAAAGAGTTGCAGGGTCTCTCGTCAGCGGGTTACAGGCTAGCTGCAGGGCGCACCCCTTGGAGACGAGCACGAAGCATAGGATGATCACGGGCTCCTTGACGATGGTAACGAGCACCCAGCACAGGCTGAGGAGGAAGATGAAGGGCGTCATAACCCATGGACAGTGGGTGTAGAAGAGCACCGACAGCCCCGCCTGCGCCTGGGGTGAGTGAGAAGCAGGGGGGGGGGGGCGACGTGGAAGGAGGCTAGAAGGAGACATGCTAACTTTCACTAAAGTAGTAATAGTGCTTTGCCTACTAGTGATAGTAGCTACGCATGTGGCACCAGTCCGAGCAGAGGCACGAAGGCCAGGCGGCGATGGAGGTCCCGCACGTGCCTCCCGTTGCGAGAGTTGTTCCACGCCCACAGCATCGTCGCCGCCAGCCAGATGGGCACCTGTGGGTGTGTGATAAAGTATGTTGTGATCAAGTAAGCGGTCAGTAGTCAGTTGTAAGTAGTGATCTGGCGTGGCGCCATGCATATGGCGCGGGAGCTTCCAGGCATAGCCCAGTCACGGAGGCAGCACTGTGTGAACCTCTGGCAGTTGACGAATCCCAAGTAGATGAACGGCACGTGGTCCAGCACGGCGCCTGCAAGCATAGGTAAGCAGGTAACCGACATTGTGGGAGGCCTTTAGCCCCCTGGCATGTGGGCCGTGCATGATCCAGGTTCGCGTCTCCCCTTTCTACACCTCTCCCATATCTCCTCCATGCTCCATCTCTCCTATCTCTCTCCTATCTCAGTCTTTTGTTTATAGCTCGCGGGTCCTATAGCCTGTCAACATATGCTGCCATGCAGTCGAAGCCCACTTCGTCAGGGTCGGTCATCGTGGCGTTGATGACATCGCCGGCGCGGGAGGCGTTGCGAAGGAAGGCCGTGAGATTGTGCGAGATGAAGGACGTGGGCAGCGGCGCCTCCTTGCACCTGAGTGTGCCACGGCACGCACAGAGTTCAGAGTTCAGAGTTTATTCGAGCTTACTACAGCAAACCGACTCAGCTTGATTAAAAGCTAAGCTTAGCTGCCCTTCGCTCGTGGCGCCTGGCTGCGGCTCGGCTGTGGCACTGCGGCATGGGTGAGGCACTCTGTGTGGCGTTGCATGTCAACGCAGGGCTCGCACGCGGCCTCCAGCGTATCCCGACGCCAACCCGCTGGCTGCCAATAAGCACTCACGCCGCCGCCTGGTCGTGTGGAAGACACTCGTGGAAGACACATGCGGTATATGCATGGCCGGCGAGCTCGGACAGCGCGACCCGAGCGGCTGATTGGACACAACGGAGGCTAGCCGAAGCTCAGGCAGCCTGGTGATGCATGTGACTGTGGCGCTGTGTGGGAGAGGCCTTCGGAGCGAGCCGAAGGTGGAGTGACCTTAGAGCCACCTAGCTCGTTTTCCACATAGCCTGACACCGTCACCAAAGCCATCAGGGAGCAAGATGCCCGAGGCTTCCGCCTGCTTGGCCGCACAGGCCGCCTCGGCTGCAGTGCACTCCTCCTCCTCCGCACACGCACCCTCGGCGACTGCCAGGATGAGCCCGTCGTACCGGCCTTCAGCTTGCTCCGTGCTGGTAGTCGTCCAGTCGCAAGGGCAAGCATCCACCATGGTGACCCGTCCGTTGACCACGTAGCCACGCGGTGAGAAGAGCGCCCGTGTCTCCGCGTGCACGCCGGCCGCATACGCCGGCTCGTGAACCTCCAGGCCGAGGACGGCGCCTGCTGCTGCGGCGACGAGCCACACGGACGGCCGCATGGTGAATACTTTTAGCTCGTGACGTCGCGCACGTGGTCGAACGGAAGGTTGTTGCGTCTTCGGTTGTTGCGTTTTCGGTTGTTGCGTTTTCGGGGGGGGTATTTTTTATTTTTACGTTGGGGGATAAGATAAGATAAGATAACACGGGGGGGGGGGGATAATATAATCTTATCTTATCTCGGGGGGGGCACCAGTGGCGCGGCCCAAGTCGCGGACGCCACAGTCACACACCGATGAGCCGCGCCACCAGCAATCAGCCGATGCGATAGCCGAGCAGCGCTCCGAACATAGCGCCGCCGGCCAGGTCCGGCAGGCTCTTGGCCACCTTGGGTAGAGAGAGTAATCGTAATACTTTAAGTGAGATGTGCGTGGTCAAGGGGACCCGCCAAGAGGGGCGGTGTTATGTAGCGTCGGCCTAAAGTTGTGCTCGTGGTATCTGTAGCTGACCTTCGTGCGTGCTACATGCACATGTCACATGTGCATGTGCATGTGCATGTGCATGTGCATGTGCATGTGCATGTGCATGGGCATGTGCATGTGCATGGGCATGGGCATGTAGTATGTACGTACGTCGCACGCGCGCAAGTAGGCACACCTTGGAAAGGGCAAGCCGGCTCTTGGTCACTCGCTCGGCCGCCCTTTGGCCCATGAGTTTGCTGACCTGCTTGGGGTTGGGGTTTAGGGTGAGGGTTAGGGCCATAGGGTCGGAGCTAGGGTTAGCGTTAGGGTCTGGGCTAGGCTGCGCTTCTCTTGCGTACCGCAGCCTCCACGTAGCCGGAGCTCGAGTCGACTGCCTCGTGCACCCGCTCCAAGAGCTCGTCGGTACCCAGGTAACCGAGGTAACACGCGCCACCTGCTTAGGGCCAGTGGTCAGGGTCGGGGTCAGGGCTAGCTTAGGCACACGCTCAGGCTTAGGCCCAGGCTCAGGCCCAGGCTCAGGCCCAGGCTTGGGCCAAGGCTTAGGCCCAGGCTTACGCCTAGGGTCAGGGTTCGGGTTAGGATTCGGGCTAGCCACCGGCAGCGGCGCCGCCGAGAAGGCATGCGTTGAGCACAACATCCTGCGGGAGGTCGGTAGCGGCATCAAGCTGAGGGCGGTGAGGCGCGGTACGTGCGTGCGTACGGAGAGTGAGCGCGGAGCACGTGTGTAGTGCACTGCACATGCACATGCACATGCACACATGCACATGCACATGCAACATGCACATGCACATGCACATGCAAATGCAACATGCACATGCAACATGCAACATGCAACCTGCAACACGCACATGCACATGCAACATGCACATGCACATGCAGCACATGCAACATGCAGCGGATGCGCAGTGTACATGCACATGCTGCCGGGCCTGCGAGTACTTGGCGAGATAACCGCCGACGAAGCCCGCCACGCCACCCACACCCGCCTGCAGTGGAATGGGGCATGATGGTGTGCCTTCGCTGCGGCGGTGGTCTGAGGAGGCGGCGTATGTAGGGTGCATGTGGTCGGAGTTGGCGGCATGTGCGGTCGAGATGTGCGCACCCGCTTCGCCATCGAGTCGGCGCCCATCTGCTCGAGCTTCAGTTTCAGCCCGGTGGACAGCCCATCCTCTTTCGCTGATCCAGCCGTGCAGAGCAGAAGGAGCGCGGCGACGCGAAGGGCCATGTTTGTATGTTTGAGGCGCCGTGCTGGCAGATGAGAGGAAAAGGATACAAGCGCGCGGTTCGCTCCTGTCCCTCCCCAGAGCTTGATTGCGTCTGTCGCGCGTTGCTCCCCCCGGTCGCTGGGCGGTAACGGGGCGGTAACGGTCGCTGGGGGGAGCAACGCCCGTTACAGCCCCGTTACCGCCCGCTACCGCCTCGATACCGCCCGTTACCGCCTACCTACGGCCCGTTACAGCCCCGTTACCGCCCGTTACCGCCCCGTTACCGCCTACCTACCGCCCGTTAACGCCTACCTAGGGTAATCAGAAACCTCTCCTAGACACCCCCTTCCCCCTCCGGGGTGTTCGAGAAGTGTCTACGGCACCCAAATGGGGGCCTACAGCCCCGTGCGCCTCCGGGGGGGGGTATCCAACTAACCACTCATACCGAAGCCGGGGTATCCAACTAACCACTCATACCTGTGTGAGCGTGCATACAGCGACGCGGCAGCAATGGCCCGCCCCGAGGCAAGAGAGGTAGAGGTAGAAGCGTCGCAGCACCGGAGAGTACGCACCCCAGCGTGAGCGTTAACACTGTGAGGGGCCCCAAGGCAGAGGTGCGCGTGAGCGCACTTGCCGCGTAGCTCGCCCATGCCCTGTTGTCGCCGAACATGCACTATCGCCGTTAGCCCACGGGCCCGTGAGTAGTAGTGGTAGCTAGTTAAGTAGTAGTAGTAGTTAGTAGTAGTTAGTAGTAGTTAGTAGTAGTTAGTAGTAGTTGTTAGTAGTAGTTAGTAGTTAGTGGTTAGTAGTAGTTAGTAGTAGTAGTTAGTAGTAGTTAGTAGTAGTCAGCAGCAGTGAAGCAGTTAGTAGTAGTTAGTAGGAGTTGTGAGTAGTAGTTAGTAGTAGTTAGTAGTGAGTAGTTGTTAGTAGTAGTAGTAGTAGTAGTAGTAGTTAGTAGCAGTAGTAGTTAGTAGTAGTTAGTAGCAGTTAGCAGTAGTTAGTAGTAGTTGTTAGTTGTTAGTAGTAGTTAGTAGTTAGTAGTCGTTAGTAGTAGTAGTTAGTAGTAGTTAGTAGTAGTTAGTAGTAGTTAGTAGTAGTTAGTAGTACTTAGTAGTAGTTGTTAGTAGTAGGTAGTAGTAGTTAGTAGTGAGTAGTTGTCAGTAGTAGTAGTAGTAGTAGTAGTAGTAGTTAGTAGTAGTTAGTAGTAGTAGTAGTAGTAGTAGTAGTAGTAGTAGTAGTAGTAGTAGTAGTAGTAGTAGTAGTAGTAGTAGTAGTAGTACTAGTAGTAGCAGTAGTAGCAGTAGTAGTAGTAGTAGTAGTAGTAGTAGTAGTAGTAGTAGTAGTAGTAGTCTACTACCCCTGCTAAGCAGTAGTAGTAGTGTGGGCGTGCGTGTGGCGCCTGCCCCCCACACTCGTTGCTCCACCAACGCGGCGCTTGCGTGGTGTCAGACCAGTCATATGTCCCGTGGGGGATGACGGTTACAACGAGGGGGTTCCTTGTTCATGCGCTCAGGGGGTGCCCGTAGAAGTCGTTACCCCGTCGCGCCCACCACCCGATGGAGTACCCGTTTAGTACCGCCCCACGCTGGGCCCCCCGGGCGTCAACGCGGAGCGGCCGGTACAGATTCCAACGAGATCGGGAATCCTCGGAATGAGTCATCCAAGGGGGCGACGGCACCCACCGAGGCGTCCATCTGTGCTGCGGCGCTACTACGTCCGCCGCAGGCTCCCGCCGCGCCTAGGGCTCTCCCCTGCTTTGGCGGGCCCCGCACGCCGGGACCGCTCCGGACACTGCGGGGCGTCTGCTCGAAGTATATAGCAGTAGGGGAGTAAGCTCAGCGGGGCAGCATGCGGGGCGGGTGCAGCGCGCGGGGCGGGTGCAGCGTGCAGGGCAGGGGCAGCGTGCGGCCGGGTGCAGCGCGCGGGGCGGGGCACGCGCGGTTGGGTCAGGGTCAGGGTCAGCCTCTGGGTCAGGGTGAGGGTTAAGGTCTGTAGTGCCTAGAAGTAGTAAATACACGGGAGGTACCACTGATACAGGGCCAGGGTCAGCCTCTGGGTCAAGGTTAGGGTTACGACCGTAGTAGCTTATTAGTAGTAAGTAGCAGTAGTAAGTACATAGTAGGTACCACCGATACATCACTCTCAGCCCCACCCTCACACGTTGGCAGCCGGCACCTCTTCACGAAGAAGCAGGAGGTCCCCCAGCGATAAGAGTGGGAGTAACAGGGGTAGCTCTGCGCACGGGGCGGCCCTGTGCCAGCACAGCGCCCTCCGTGCCTCGCGACGCCGTGCCGGTCGGAACTTTTTCCACCGCTGAAGCTAGGGTTAGGTCAGTGGCCGGCACAAGGTCTAAAGTCGGAGCTAAGAGCAGGAGAAGGATGAGGGTGGGGGGAGGGAGCAGGGTCAGGGCCGTGGTTGCGGCTGGGGCCAGCTACTATCGAAGCACAGGCCTCGCCGTGCGCCAGCGCCGCAGTCCCCGCAGCCCGCCCGCGCCCGTCGCCAGCGCCGGCGCCCTGTGTAGGCATGCATGCCTAACTATCCTACACCTATCGCTGCTTACCTCGAGCCAGCGCCGGCCGCCGCCAGCCCCGTCGAGCAGCACAACATTGGCCCACAAAGCCCACTTCTCCGCCGTCCTGCGCAGCTTCCACCGACACGGCGTAGTGGTAACGACGACCGCTTTTCATCCAGAGGACCCGCGTTCGAGCCCCGATGGGGGTAAGGGGGCACGCGCCCCTTTTCCCAGTCGCGCAGCTTGGGCGCAGCAACGCGCCCCTTCTCCCAGTCGCGCCACAGCGTCCTAGGCCGACCCAAGGCTTCGCGTGGTCGCGCCCACCAGCGGCGCCACCAGGGGCCGCGGCGACAGCGCATTTTGCCGCCTTATCTTATCTTATCTTAATCTTATCTTATCTTATCTTATCTGGGGGAGGGGTGGGGGGGGGGGGGGGGGGGGGGGGGAATCCAACGACCACTCACAGCGACGCGCACGCACGCCACCGCCGTCGTCATGATGCGCCCGGCGGACATGCGGACGGAGAGCGAGCGCGGCGGCATCAAGAAGCTCATCGGGAAGACCAAGTTCCCCGCCAACTTCAAGGAGAAGGTCAACATGAGCAAGGTGAACATGGAGACGATGGCGCCGTGGATCCAGTCGGAGGTCGAGAAGTACGTCGGCTTCGACGACGACGTGCTGGTGGGCTACGTGCAGTCGCAGCTCGTGCCGCCCGACGGCAGCCCCGTCGACCCGCGCGCCGTCCAGATGAACCTTATGGGCTTCCTGGAGAAGCACACGAGCACATTCATGGCCGAGCTGTGCGCCCTAACCCTAGCCCCGACCCTAGCCCCAACTCTCACCTCGCCCCAACCCTGACCTGAGCCCTAACGCCAACCCCGACCCTGACCAGGTGGAGCCTCCTGCTCTCGGCGCAGCGCCACCCGATGGGCATCCCCGAGGAGTTCATCGAACGCAAGCGCGCACGCTCGTGCAAACACGCCGCCCGCCCCGGCCGCCCGTGCCCACGTGGGATCGCCCGGCCTCCCAGGGGAGCGCCTGCGCGCGCACACACATCGGAACGCCGCCCAGGCCGCCGCCCAACGGGGCGCAGGATGAGGGCGGGGCGCCGTGCCGCTCGCCTCGCTCACCTCTGACGCCTCACCGACAGGCGCGAGGAGATCCGTCAGAAGAAGGCCGAGGCGGCGCGCGTGCTCGAGCAGCTGCGCGAGAAGCGCGCGGAGGTCGAGCGGGCCATGGCCGCGGAGACGGCGCGGCGCAAGGCCCTCGAGAAGCGCGACTGGCCTGAGGCCCCCAAGGCCCAGCAGCCGCCCGCGGCGGCGGCGGGCGACGCGGCGGCGGCGGGTGGGGCGGAGGCGGGTGCTGACGCCGGGGCCGCGGCTGGCGATGCGGACAAGGGCAAGGGGAAGGAGCGGGAACCAAAGGCGCGAGAGCGTGACCGCGATCGCGACCGCGACAGAGAGCGCGAGCGCGACCGCGATCGGGACCGCGACCGCGACCGCGACCGCGACCGCGACCGCGATCGGGACCGTGGTGATCGCGACCGCGACCGCGACCGCCGCGGCGGCGACGGCGCGCGTGACCGCGACCGCGACCGCGGAGATCGGGGAGATCGGGAGCGCGGCGGAGATCGCGAACGAGATCGCGAGCGCGAGAGGAGGGAGCCGGCGCGGCGCGAGGGCGGCAAGGGGGACACGGAGGAGAAGGAGTAGAGATTCTTATCTTACTCCTCTCGAGAAAATGGAGTGATACAATTGCGAGCTTCCGCCCCCACACACGAAGTCGGCGCGTGCCATCCCGTGACTGGAGGACAACACTCAATCGCGCAGCACAGGCAGACAGGCACAGGCCGTTGGCCGTTACATGAGGAGGGCACGCACGGAAGTGGTGCACTGGTGCTTTGTCGGGTGCGGTGGTCCGGGTTTATACACAGAGTTTATCGTAACGACTTATCAATAATATAACATACATATATGTGAAGAACCTGCGCGTCCCCCCCCC
>Ga0209302_10002456_pt1 | contig 10785 bp, 10 predicted proteins | sample ArcOceMetagenome_2_FD_187445 | JGI IMG/M metagenome (GOLD analysis project Ga0209302, IMG submission 187445) | Marine eukaryotic phytoplankton communities from Arctic Ocean - Arctic Ocean ARC135M Metagenome (SPAdes) (version 2) | ecosystem: Environmental > Aquatic > Marine > Oceanic | place... | reverse complement strand
AGGCATCTGAAAAAAAAAAAGTTCAAACTTGGCTCGACGCAGCGAAACCTTCGCGCATCCAAGCCTTTGCCCAACAACAATGTTTGCAGCGGCTCTGTCGGCTCTCTCCTTCGCGCCCCAGGTAGACCCACACCCACATTGTCCGCGCTCTCTCTCTCTCTCTCTCTCCACTCACACTGCACCGCCTCCTCTCTCCACCCACACTGCACCGCCCTCTCTCCTCACGCTCCTCTGTTGTTCTTCGCATGCGCAGTCGCCTGTCGTGCTCGTCACTTTCGATGGCTCCTCTACCGATCGCAAGTGGCACGTGACCAATGACCCCGTCATGGGCGGCCAGTCCAAGTCGACCTTTGCCGTGGAGGACGGAGTCGGACAGTTCTCCGGCACGTGCGCGGTCGTGCCCTTCCTGAAGGCGCCTGGCTTCTGTAACATTGGCACGGAGCACGGGCTCTTCACCCCGGCCAAATTTGCGGACGCCTCGGCATTTATCCACGGCTCGCTCTACCTCACGCTCAAGTCCTCGACGCCGACGTACAAGGGCTTCAAAGTCGACTTTAGCGCCAAGAACCTCACTCGGCCCAGCGGCAGCCTGAGCCATGGAGGTGCCTCGCTCAAGGCCAACTTCGAGGTGCCGGCGGCGGCCGCCGCGGGGTTCGTCACCGTCAAGGTGCCGTTCAGCTCCTTCTCCGTCGACTGGAGCGACTACACGGGCGAGTGCAACACCAAGGTACGAACAGCCCAGCACGCGTGCGGCAGGCACACCCGTGTGTCATTAGGGGCGGGCGGCCGCTTACCCTACGCTTACCCGGCCACACGTGCTGCACAGCACCGTCCCAAGTCGGCCGCTTCTCTGCCCGCGCGATACTCGCCGGACCCAAGCGGCTACCAGCACGAGCTACCCCTACCCCTACCCCTAACCCTAACGCAGGACCCAAGCGGCTACCAGCACGTGTGCTGCGATAGCTCGCACCCCGAGGTCTGCCCGCAGGCGCACCACCTCGCCAGCACTCTAACCCGAACCCGAACCCGAACCCGAACCCGAACCCGAACCCGAACCCGAACCCGAACCCGAACCCGAACCCGAACCCGAACCCGAACCCGAACCCGAACTCGAACCCGAACCCGAACCCGAACCCGAACCCGAACCCGAACCCGAATCCCAGCCCTAGCCCTAGCCCTAACCCTAACCCTAACCCTAACCCTGACTGCAGGCACACCACCTCGCGAGTATCACGGGCGTTGAGGTGTGGGCAGAGCGGCATGGCCGAAGTGACTCATGGCCAAGGTGCTGCCCACATGCACATACACATGCACATGTGGAGGCTAACCACTCCAGGGGCCCACCTGCTCGCTCAGGGCTGCCCTCGGCTAGCCCTATGGGCCCGGGAGGGGAGGGCCCGGGAGGGGAGCCCTCGCCCTTAGTACAGCGGCGGCGGTGGCGCGCCGGTACTTGCCCAAAGTCGCCGACTCTGCGGCCTTCGACGTGCTGCTCAGGCCGAGGGTAGCGCCGGGGACTTCGAGCTGGAGCTCAAGCAGATCGCGGTCGAGGACGGGTAGTCGTGTGCCAGCCGGCCCGACGACCTCTAGATGGTCGTCCGCGGCTGAGGCTGAGCATTTCTCGTCTGTCTGTCTAGTGAAAGAGAAGAGAGATCTCTTCTCTTCTCTCTTTATCTTATTTCCCTCACGAGTTTTCCTCCCCTCGTCTCGCGATGCGCGCGGACGCCGCAAGGCATGGCGCCACTACCCGTCTCACGCAAAGCTAATGGCTCCAACGATTGCACAGAGCAGGATGCCGTCAATCGAGGCGAGTCCAGCCTCGAAATGCCTGTGAGGGTCTTGCCAGCTCGTGAGCGCAAGGCCGCAGCAAATTTCGAGGCTGGACCCGCGCCGTCGCCGCGATTGGCCCATTCGCTTGCCCGGCGAGCCAGCCAAGAAGTGCTAGCAGCTGCGGCACAAGTCTCGGCTTGCGTTCCAAGCGGCGGTCCGTCGACGGGCATTACTTCGGATGTATCCATTCCGAAGATGACAGTGGCGACACTTCGTGCTGAGCTCGCTGCGCGTGGGCTCGCGTCGTCGGGGCTCAAGGCGGTTTTGCAAGCGCGCCTGCTCGAGGCGTGCGGACCAACGCCTGTGCAGCCATTGCCGCCACAACCATCGCCTCCGCAGCCTCCGCTCGCTGCACCACCCGCCGCACCGCCCTCCGCGCCGCCCTCCGCGCCTCCTCTGCAGCCACCGCCCTCCGTGCGCTCGAGAAGCACGCGGCTGCAGGGTCTTGCAGCGCCTTTGGAGGCAGCTGCAGAGCCGAGGCAGCCCCTGCACGGTGTGGCGGCGCGGCGGGCGGCCGTCGCAAAGGCAGAGCAGGCGGCCGCTGCAGGAGAGGTCGCGGAACGACCGCCGCCTGCAGCCGCAGCAGCAGGAGGCGCGGGAGATGCGGGAGATGCGGCGGTGGTGATGGCAGAAGCGAGAGGGGCGGTGGTGAGTGAGGCGGCGGCATTGCAGGGGGTGGCGCTGAGGGAGGAGGCTTCGGTGGTAGTCAAGACAGCGGCGAAGGCCAAGACGGGCCTAGAGGCGGCCCAGATCCCGTCGCCCAGATCTCTGGCCCGGCAGTGCGGCACGCCGGGCTGTAACCTCGCCGACTTTCACGAGGGGCCGCACGGAGCGGAGATGAAGGCGCGGCGCGGTCGGGCGGCGTCCGCTGCGTGCTCCCCCTTGGGCAGCGCGGGCGGCCCCTCACACGCCTCGCGCACGGTGCAGGAGGGTACGGCGGCAAGGAGAGCGGCGGTGGCGACGGAGGTGGTGACGGAGAAGGCGAGGGCGACAGCGAAGAAGGCGACGGCGACGAAGGAGGCGAGAGAGGCGAAAGAGGCGATGAGAGCTATGGCAGCGAAGGAGGTGAAGGAGACAGCGGCAGCGAGAGAGGAGGCGGCGGCGAAGCTGAAGGAGGCTGCAGCTGCCAAGGCAACGGAGGAGGCGGCAGTGGTGGCGGCGGCAGCGGAAGCGAAAGCGGATGAGGAGGTGGCGGCGGCAGTCAAGGCAAAGTTCGAGGCGTTGGCTGTGGCCCAGAAGGTGGCGGCTGAGAAGGCAGAGGCTGAGCAGAAGGTGGCGAAGGCGGCAGCAAAAAAGGTGGCAGCGGAAAAGGCGGCGGCGGCGGCGGCGGCGGCGGCGGCGGCAGAGAAGTTTGCGGCGGAGAAGGCGGCGGCTGAGCAGCGGAAGGAGGCAAACGAGGCGAAGGCGATGGAAGCGGAGGCGAGGGAGGCGGAGGCGAAAGTGGCGGCGGCGAAAGAGGCGACGGCGAAAGCGGCGGCGGAGGCGAAAGTGGTGGGGGCGAAGGAGGCGGCGGCGAAAGCAGCGGCGAAAGCAGCGGCGGAGGCGAAGGTGGCGGCGGCGAAGGAAGCGGCGGCGAAAGCAGCGGCGAAAGCGGCGGCGGAGGCGAAGGTGACGGCGGCGAAGGAAGCGGCGGCGAAAGAGGCTGAGGCGCAAGAGGAGGAGGCGATGTCTCGTGCACATCTCAGGCAGCGCGAGAGGGAACAGGAGCAGGAGAGGCTGGGGGAGCTGGCAGCGAGCAGGGTGGCAAAGCGCGCCAGGACAGAGCAGGGCACTTGCCAGGAGCCTTGCCAGGGAGCTCCGATGCGGGCGAAGCGGGCGAGAAGCGGCATGGCCGCTGGCGATGAGCAGCCGACGCGAAGTGTGGCTGCCCACGCGGTGGCGAGGGCGAGGGTGGCGTCGGTTGGGCGTCAGGTGAGCAGGAGGAGCAGATCGAGCGCCGAAGGTCCGGCCTTGAGCGGTGGAGGTCAGACCTGGTCGGGCTGCTGGTGGAGCTACCTGTGCGGCGTCGAGTTGAAATGGGGCCGGCCCGCTCTGCTCCCTTCTGCAGGGCCCGCTCTGCTCCCTTCTGCAGGGCCCGCTCTGCTCCCTTCTGCAGGGCCCGTTCTGCTCCCTACTGCGTGGCCCGCTCTGTACTGCCCGAGCGCATGGCCCGGCCTGTAGCATTGCCCGTGTCTCGGCCCGCGGCATAGCCCGCGAGAGGGAGCAGGCCTGGGTGAGCACGAGAGGGGGCGAGCCTCGTGAGTGCGAGGGGGGATCGGCGGCGAGAGGCTGGCACGGCCCCTGCATCCGCTGGTGCGCCTGGAGCTTCTGCAGCGTTCACTTTACACCTCCGCACCGTACCCTTTCACTTGCAGTCACCCGGCGCGACTGCTGTGGGCGGTTGCCGCACGTGCGACGCCCAAGCGCGCGAGGCCTGCGAGGCCCGCCAGGGGAAGAAACAGCCACCCGTTGCCATCGGCTCAAGTGGCGGTTCGGGCAGCGGTTCGGGCAGCGGTTCGGGCCGTGGCACCGGCGTCAGTCGCGGCGGCGGCGGATGCGGTGCCATCGGTGGTGGCAGCAGCGAGTCCGACGGCGGCGCCGCGCCTAAAGCGACCGAGCAGGCCCAAGACCAAGTGTGCTTCCTCTACGTGGGCCGGCGTTTCCGATTCCGTTTGGTGGCGTCGCAATGGCTTCCCGGCTGGTTGTTTCTAGACAAGAGGTGTGTGTGTCTATGGTGTGCAGTGGCGGGGCAGGAAGCTAAACATACACGACCTACTAATATAAGGCCGTGTATAAGGTTTTCAGCGCAACCCCTAAGATGAAACTAGAAAGACCCAAAACTGTAAACTCAAAACTGCATGCAAAACTGTAACCGAATAAGAAAATAAACGCCAATGTCTCAAACACAGGGTTCGCTCCCAATACCCAAATCACACATAATCAGGACCCAAATCCGGTGTATACGATTCCGCAATATCCCGCTGGCCGAGCCCGGCTCTGAAAACAAACACCAGTTGATTCTACCCACACCAAAGGTGTTGTGTAAACACAATTCCTTTGGTGTTATAAAAGCGCTCTTGGGTCGAAGGTCCCGAGTTCGATCCTGGTTTCTGACATTCCGGATGCTGACAGTGGTCGGCTGTCAGGCTCCGAATCTCTTCCAGAGAATCGGGGTTGGAGGGGGTGGTCTGGCCCAGTGTCCGGTGGGCTGCGGCGCTTTCGTGGTGTCCTGTCCCCGGAGGGTCGGAGATCTGATACTGTGTACTTCCAGCGGGACCTATTATGAAATACAAAACGTTGCAGAGATAATCACCGTACGACCTACTCGAAATAGAAGAACAGTAGAGTGTGTGTGGTCCATGAGATCCCTGCTAGGAGTGTGGTAGTGACTGACTGACTGACTGGGCTCCGCCAACCCTTCTAACACGCCCCTCTAAGAATGAGGAGAACAAGAGGATGCTCAAGGCGTTGAGCCAGAGATACCCAGGACAACTGGAGCTACGTGCGCCCCTAGGGGCCACGCCTCTAAACCTGCGAATGCAGGCGCAGACCGCCGCGCGGTACGAAGATATCCTAGCACACGTCACCCTCACGGGGGCGGGTAGCAGGGACAGCCGTCTGCTCCCAATATGGGACCAGACTAGAGTATGGGACCCGGGGGATTAGCCACCCTCGAAATGGGCGGGCGCCTGCGGGCGCCCCCCCAACAAGCCGACCGTCGCTAGCGGTCCGGGAGGACGGTGGGGTAGTGTGGTCTTCGGATGGCGCGCCCTTCGCCCGCCCCGTGTCGTGTTTTGATGCCTATAACAAACACAGCCTATATGATCTGCTCCCGCGTGCTTTGTCGTGTCCGTTGTTTTCCGTCTAAATGAACACCCTATTAACAAACACAGCCATCCTGCAAGTGCTAGTTTCAACTCACTAGTATTTTCAAACACCTCGATTCTGAGACACAGGGAAAATAGTTTCAAAAAGTTAAAACTCGCCAACACAGTAACATCTGTCCGACAGATTCGACCCACACATAAGGAACGAAAAGAATTCTTAGGGAGGGACCGAATATTCACTCTCGTGCGACCGAGTGATGAGGGGGAAATAATGAGCGTGGCGGCCGGAAGGAGGCGCGCTGCAGAGAGAGAGAGAAAGATGATGAGGTGAGATGATGGAGAAAGATAAGCAAGATGGCGGATGAGCTTTGCGCAAATAAAGGAGCAGCCTTAATGTGGATCCTGCTGCGCCAGGAAAACAATTAACTCAATGAATGGCGTCGGTAGCCAGAACGAAAAAAACCCTAGCTCGTTAGCCTGCACGTCTGTGAGGCGAGTCTCTGCACATTTAACGACAGTCTGTATCGTGGCATTCGATGTCGTTGGACCGAGTGGTCGCGTGTGCGATGCGCCTTTCTGCGCGTCGGGCCGGCGTGCAAGTCTCCAGCAAGCGTTGCCTATGAGCCTAGCAACGCCCGAGCAACGCCGCCGCGCGTCGCGCCTGATAGTACGCCATAACCCTCTCCACGCGCTGTAGCCCTTGACTCCCAGCACGCTGCTCGCTAGGCAGGGCTTATAGGGCCACTTTTATTAGTTGGTTTGCTGTTTTGTTTGGGCTCCCACAGCCACCGAGAGCCCTCCGCTCCGCCACCCTCGCCCAGTCCGCAGCCCTCTCAGCTGTCCTCACCCATGGCACAGGTATTTCGCTTCGATCGTTGAGCATCTGGAGTCCACTGAGCGCCCGACGAGTACGAGCGTTCGGGACGCGGTCCTCGCAGCCAACGTGAGCGACCATGTGTAAGCACGGAGAATGTGGCCGGCCCCAGCGCGACAAAAGCGGCTGGGATGAGGCTATATGAGGATGTCTGGGCAGCCTAGAGCACGATAGCTGGCATTTAGCTTTTCGCACTGTGCACGCCTTCCCGGTGTCTCCGGGTCAAACTAACTACATGACTGTTGAAGCCCACCCATAGGGCCAATCATCCCACCAGGAGCACAGCTCCAGGCACAGCCTGGGGCCGGATGCTCACGATTTGACATATCTTCAAGTCTGAACGGAGGTAGTACTCATAATCGCAGCGGCGGTGCGCCGTGTGCCAGATCTTTCTAGCTGCCAATGCATCTCGTGCCTTTGCCCAACGCGATATTCCGGACCCCTGCCTGCGCGTCGGCGCCCCAGCCGCGCTCGCCTAAGCGAGCGCCGCCCCCGAACATACGTGCCGTTTACCGGCTAGCCATATAATCTACTCCCGTATGCTTGGTCGTGTCGTTGGCCGTTGCTCGCTAGACACGGCTTATAAAGCCGTAGGATCAGTTTACTTCGTAGTAGTCGGTTTGCTGTTTTTAGGCTCGAATAAACTCTGAACTCTGAACTCTGCTTGGTCGTGTCCATTGTTTTCTCCGTCTAAATGAACGCTCTATTAATGCTGCAATTCTAGGTATATCCCCGATCATGCATTATAGGGCGTTCACATTTAGACGAAAACAACGGACACGACCTCAAGCATACACGCGAGGAAACGACACGACGACCATGTCCGTGTCCGCGGGCTGTCCATGTCCATGTCCTGGCTCAACAACAACATCGCGATAATCGTATCCAAATCCATGATCGTATCACCTGCAACACCTCCGCTCTCTCGTGTCTCGATCACTGCAAAAACACACAGCCTGACAACAGCCCGAGCGGCTGTGCCGAGTGGTGAATCGGTGAAAACGTAACTATCAACATAGGTGCCACGCGCGGCGGATTGAAGCGATATCGTATTTATATAAAGCACGACCTGCAGCGTACGTTGAACATACATCTGCGGCGTAAAAAGCGCTGCCGCGCTCACGGCGCCGTTTCTGTTGTCAGCGCGTGCGATCAACGCAGTTTGAACTGCCCGCTCTCCTCAGCCTGCCACAAGTGGACCGCCTCACGGATGCGCGACTGCCAGAGGGCCGCCTCGCCGCGCGTCACCTCCGCTCCGACACGCGTGAAGTCGATGCGGAAGGAGCATGAGCGTCGGTCGCCACCCTCCTCACCGGCCGTGTCGGCCGCGCCGGCTGCAGCCGCGCCACCCTCGCGGCCGACGCCGGCCAGCTCCCAGTAGACCTCGCGCAGCGTGACGCGCACCTGTGGCGCCGCCTCGCCCGCCGCGCTCGCCTCGGCCTCCACCCACGCGCCCTCGGCCTCGGCCACACCCGGCGCCGTGGCGCGCGCTGCCACCACCGCCGCGTCGGGGCACCAGAACGCCTCGGCGGTCGCGCCCAGTGGCGCCGCACCATCCGCGCCACCCGCGCCACCCGCGCCACCCTCGCTATCCGCGCCTGGGATCTTTGGCTTCCACTTACCACTGCTCGCCTGGTAGTGTTAGAGTTAGGGGTTAGGGCTGGGGTTAGGGTTAGGGCTGGGGTTAGGGTTAGGGTCAGGGTTGGGGTTGCGGTTAGGGTTAGGGTTCCACTTGGCACTGCTCGCCATAGTGGCGAGCTGCAGCAGCGGCGCGACACCGAGCGCGCCGCCCTCGGGCGCCCAGAGGCTTAGGTCAACGGTGCGCGTGTGCACCTTCGTTAGGGTTAGGGTTAGGGTGAGGGCTTGGGCTAGGGCTAGGGTGAGGGTTAGGGCTAGGGTCAGGGTTAGGGTTAGGGCCAGAGGTTCAGGTCGACGGTGCGCGTGTGCACCTTGGGCCGCCTCCCCGCCATCGCCTCGATCGCCGCCGCGTCGCACAGCGGGATCGGTGGCGGTGGCACTTTACCCTTGGCCACCGCCACCGATCCCCACCATCCGACACCACCCGCCTCGGCCTCGGCGTCGGCGTCGGCGTCGGCGTCGGCGTCGGCGAGCGGCGCGACGCGCGACGGCGGCTGCGCTCCAGGGCGGCAGAGCAGCAGCCGATTGTAGGGCGATATCTGCGGCGAGATGCAGTGAGATCGACGTTAGGGTTGGGGTTGGGGTTGGGGTTGGGGTAAGGGTTAGGGTTGGCGTAAGGTTAAACTGGCCGAGGATCACCTCGGGCGAGATGTGCGCGAGATCGACGGCGTAGCCGCGCGTACGCAGGCCCTCTGCTCGCGCGGCGTCGATGGCGGCCGAGGGGCCAACGAGCTCGGCGGCGGCGGTGAGGGCCTCGAGCGTGACCCCGGGCAGATCGGGCAGCCGCTGCTTGCGCAGCGAGTGGCAGCACGGCATCACCGCCGCCGCCGAGCCTCGAAAGGTTAGGGCTCGGGTTCGGGTCAGGGTCAAGGTTAGGGTTAGGGTTGGGGTTGGGGTTGGGGTTAGGGTTGGGGTTACCGCCCGCCGCCGCGCGCGCGAGCACTGCGTCGGACAGCGGTCCGCAGGCGTGCACGGCAGAAAGCAGCACGTCTGGCCCCGAGACGACCTGGTCAGGGTCAGTGGTCAGGGTCAGGGTCAGGGTTAGTGGTCAGGGTCACGGGGTCAGGGTTAGGGTCAAGGTTAGGGTTAGGGTCAGGTTTAGGATTGGGGCCAGGGCTGAGGTTCGGTCCCGAGACAACCTGGTCGATGCCACCCTCGACGTAGTGCAGCGCGCCTGGCTTGGGCGCGGGCTTGGGGTCAGGCTTGGGTTCGCACGAAACCTGTGTCGCGTGCGAGCGCTCCGTGCCATATCCGGCGTTGTGTAACTACTGCCGCCCTTGGGGAAGGCTCGATGTGGTGCAGCGCACCGTCGAGGCGAGGCCAGCGCGCCACGAGCGCGGCTGAGAGCGTCTCGTGCGACGCGGGCATCCGCACGTCGACGCACACGGCGGTGCGCGGCGCGCCACGCTCCCAGGCGAGTAGCAGCAGGAGCCAAGCGAGCAGCCCGTGGCCGGCGGCGAGGTCGGCGACGCGGGTATACCCTGGGAAGGCGTCGTCGACGCGGGTGGCGACCGCCCACGCCTCGTAGAGCTCCTTGCGCGGCAACACGCTGGCGGTGCAGACGGCGCAGGCCACCTCTCTGAAGAGGGGCGGCTGCGCGGCGGCAAAGGACGGGATGTCACGAGGCCGGAGCTTGCTCTTCGATCCGATGTTGTGGGTCGCGCGGGTCGCGCGCGGCGGGAGCAGCCGCGGTTTGGTCAACGTCTTGGCCATCAGCGAGCGTGGTAGAGATGGCATGGAGAGAGCCAGCACGACGCCCACAACTTCGAGTAGTAGACCACATCCGGAAATGTATCTGTGTCCGTGTTCAAGAAGATACGAGAGATAGATTTCTTTCAAGAAGAGACGAGAAGATTACGAGAAAAGATCTTCTTTCAAGAAGAGACGAGAAGATATCTTCTCGTCTCTTCTTGAAAGAAATCTATCTCTCGTATCTTCTTCATCTTGAAAGAAGATCTTTTCTCGTATCCCGTGACCACAAAACGAGCCGCTGGCGACTAACGACCGTATGGGGGGGGGGGGGGGGGGGGGGGGGGGGGGGGGAGGGACGACTGGGTCTACAGGTGCTACGCACAGTGTACCGACGGATCGACGGTTCTGAGCACGGAGGGGGCTAGGTCGCAACCCCTTCTACTACTACAACTCCTCCTTCTTCGCGCTCTGATCCTTCTTGGCCTTCTTGCCCTTTTTCGCCTTTTTCTTGGTCGCCTTCGGCTCTCCATCGTCGGCGGGTGGCGGCGGCGGCGGCGGTGGTGACTCGCCATCTGGCGGCGGCGGCGGCGGAGTGGCGGCGTCCCCGTCCTCCTTCTTGCCGTCCGCCTGGGTAGGGGAGGGGGGTAGGGGTAGGGGTAGGGGTAGGGGTAGGGGTAGGGGTAGAACTGCTGGCCACCTTCGCCTCCTTGTCGGCCTTCGCTTTGGCCTCCCTCTCCGCACCCTCGCGCGCGCTCTTCTCCTTCTCCTCCTTCTCCTTGCGCGCCTTGGCCTCCGTCTTCACCTGGGCGGAGAAGGCGTATGCATATATAGTGCGAGCACACACGGCCGCCCACACGGCGCACGCTGCGCAACACCCACCCACCCACACCCACACCCACACCCACACCCACACCCACCCACCCACACCCACACCCACACCACACCCAC
>Ga0209302_10002455_pt1 | contig 10790 bp, 14 predicted proteins | sample ArcOceMetagenome_2_FD_187445 | JGI IMG/M metagenome (GOLD analysis project Ga0209302, IMG submission 187445) | Marine eukaryotic phytoplankton communities from Arctic Ocean - Arctic Ocean ARC135M Metagenome (SPAdes) (version 2) | ecosystem: Environmental > Aquatic > Marine > Oceanic | place... | reverse complement strand
CCCCTACCCCTCCCCCTCCCCCTACCCCTACCCCGACCCCGAGCCCGAGCCCGAGCCCGAGCCCGAGCCCGAGCCCGAGCCCGAGCCCGAGCCCGAGCCCGAGCCCGAGCCCGAGCCGAGTCCGGAACCGAGCTTTAACCTTCTCATCCACCCGAACCCCAACCCGAACCCCAACCCTAGCCCTAACCAGGCGAGGCCTCACCTCGCACATGCTCGCCCGGCTGTGCGCGCCGCTGCTCGCTCCGCCCGCAGGCGACGCGCCTGTGCTCGCAACGCCTGCCCGCGACGCGGCGCCGCCGCCCATCGTGCACGTGCCGGTCTTCAAGCGTGCACCGAGCGGCGAACAGCTGCGCCTTCAACCCGAGCCCTAACCCTAACCCTAGCCCCAGCCATAGCCCTAACCCTGGCCCTAGCCCGAACCCTAGCCTGAACCCAAACCCGAGTCTGAACCCGAACCCGAACCTTAGCCCTAACCTTCCACCTTGCACGCTGACCGTAGCCAGGCGCCGAGTTGCGCTTGCCGGCCGACCCGGCCACGCCCATCATGCTCGTGGGGCCAGGCACGGGCCTCGCGCCCTTCCGCGCCTTCCTGCAGGAGCGTCGCCCTAACCCCAGCCCCAACCCCAGCCCCAACCCCAGCCCCAACCCCAGCCCCAACCCCGACCCCGACCCCGACCCCGACCCCAACCCTAACCCCGACCCCAACCCCAAGCCCAACCCCAGCCCTAACCCCGATCCTTAACCCTCACCCCGATCCTAACCCTTGAGCCTCACCCCAATCCTAGCCCTCTCCCTGCAGGAGCGCCGCGTGCGATGGCCACGCAAGAAGCTGGGGCCGTGCCACGTCTTCTTCGGCTGCCAGAAGGTTAGCTTACCCTAACCCCAACCCTGACCCCACCCCCACCCCAACCCCAACCCTAACCCTAGCCCCAACCCTAACCCTAGCCCCAACCCCAACCCCAACCCCAACCCTCACCAGGAGGACCTCGACTTCCTCTACTCGGACGAGCTGCGCACCCTGGAGCAGACCGGCGCCGTCGAGCTGCACACCGCCTTCTCCCGTGGTGGAGACGCAGCCGCTCTAACCCCCACCCCAACCCTAACCCTAGCCCTAACCCTAACCCTGACCCTAACCCTGACTCTGACCCTATCCCTAACCCTAACCCTAACCCTAACCAGGCGGGGACGCCGCCGCCGCCGGCTACTGCCGTGGTGTGCGCGTGGGCATCCCCTACGTGCAGGACCTGCTCGAGGAGCAGGCGGCCGAGGTGGCGCGGCTCCTGCTGAGCGAGACGTCCAACGGGCGCGCTCGTGGCCACGCTAGCCCTTAACTAACCCGACCCTGCCCCCCTGGCGTGCCTCACCCTACCCCCAACCCTCACCCTCACCCTCACCCTGTCCCCAACCCTAACCCTAACCCTAGCCAGGCACCTCTACGTGTGCGGCGACGGGCAGCACATGGCGGCGGACGTGCACAGCGCGCTGCGGCACGTTGCCATGCAGCAGCTCGGTACGTGGCGGTCAGGGTTAGGGTTAGGGTCAGAGCTAGGGCTAGGGCTAGGGCTGGGCACTTGCTCACTTACGCACCCGCTCACTCACTTACTCGCTTCTCTCCTACCGTACTCTCTTCCTCACTCTCTTACAGGCCTCAGCGCCGAGGCGGCCGAGGCCAAGCTCGCCGCGCTCGCAAAGGCTGGGCGCATCCAGCGCGAGATCTGGCACTGAGAGACTCCTGGCACTGGGAGATCCTCCCGCCTGTCGAGCTCCCATCTGCACTGGGTGCATGAGCCGGTGCACGCCGCTCTGCACGTGCCGCCGCCGCCGCCCGCCGCCCAAGTAGGCGTGCGGGGACGGCTAGGCCGTAGCTTCTCTCTCATCTTATCTGATCTTTGTGGCAAGCAAAACAGAAGAAGAGAAATAAACCAAGATACCCGCGCCTTGCCACCCCATTTAAATTGAACTCGGTAACTGATTGGCACGGGCACTTAGTTAGGTTCGTCAAAACACGATCTCAGAAATTGTCCGATCGCCCTCACGCAACCCCAACACATCGCAAAATGCTGTACAAAATGATCGTGGCTTGGTGCGCGCGCCCACCTGCCCCTTGCTGCACATGCACATGCCCCTGTTAGTGGCCTCTTCGACCGCCCTGCGTCCAGCCGCTTTCCGCAGCCGCCAGCCCTGTCCTAGGCCCTCTGCGCACAGAGGCGCAACCCCTTGGCGCTTCCCCCCCTCCGCGGCTGCGCTGCCTCCGCTGCCCCCTGCGCACTGTTGCACGGACCCTCTGTTATCATCGTGCTGTTATCATGCCGCTGACGCTGCGCTCTGCCTTTCCCCGTACAGCACCATTGTCGGCGCCATGGCCGGCACGGCTGAGGTCTCCACCTCCAACCTGCGGTCGGGCGCGTCCTTCGACAACCTGAAGGCGAGCTGGGGCAAGGCGCTGAGCCTTGGCGACTTCAAGACGCAGCTCGACTGCTCGTACGACTACAACGGCAACAAGGAGTTCATCAAGGATGCCAAGCTGAGCGGCAGCCTGATTGACGGCAGCGGCGACGACCTGAGCCTGGGCTACGAGGTGACAAAGAACTTCGGTGGTGACAAGACCACTGAGGTCACGCTCACCGCCGAGGTCAGTGGCACCACCGTCTCGGCTGAGCTCGACACCGCCGACAACCTGAAGGAGGTTGGCGCATCGCGCTCCGTGACCATTGGCGACCGCGATGTCACCGTCTCGCCCTCCTTCCTGGTCAAGGCCCAGACCGCGCGCGTGAAGCTGATGACTGCCCTGGGCAAGGACAACCTGAGCGTGCAGGCCGACATCGATGGCACCGATCTCAGTGCCATCGAGGTCGAGTACGAGCGTGACCTTGAGGACGGCCGCACCCTGACGGCCTCGCTCACCCCGGCGGATAAGAACCTGGAGGTCGAGGTGACCGACACCAAGTTCGAGTCGGGCGCGACCTGGACCGCGAAGGCGACCGTGCCGCTCGAGGGCGACAACATGGTCGACGACGCGAAGCTGACGCTGACGCGCGCCTGGTCGTGGTAGACACCTGCACTACACAGAGATAGTGCATCTCCATAGCGCTGGTGTGTAGTCTTTTGTTTTGTTAACAACATTGTATACTTTCCGTTATTTTTGAGCTCGTATCACAAATAAGAAATGCGAGGCGTCTCCTCGGAGGCGCGCGCGGGCCGAGGGGCCAAAAGGAGAATGAGCCGCATTACATAGGGTGTTGAAAACGGGGTGTTGCGACGCAGGCGCGCACTCTGACTGCGCCACTGAGGATATGACTTATGAGGAACCGATGCGGTTCGAGTCGCCGACTCCGCCGCACCGCGGACGCGCCGCGCACCCCCCTCCACCACTCACACGAGTAGTACACTTGGAGTACCGGATACGTATTCAAGGCAGTGTACTATACCGCCTCGCCATCCGCGTCGCCCTCGTTGAGGAGGAGGCTCAGGTAGATGACCCAGCCGAAGAAGACGCAGTTGAGGAAGAGCACGCGAAGCTCGGGCGGGCAGTAGGCGATGTTGAGGAAGGTGGCCGGGATGAAGATGGACCAGTTCTTGATCAGGATGCCTGGTTAGGGTTAGGCAGGGTTGGGGCTCGGGTTTCGGGTCGGGGTTATCAGGGTTCGGGTTAGGGTTCCGTTCTTGATCAAGGCACCTTTGAGCTCGGTTTGGATCTGGTTCTGCGCGAAGGCGATGCCCTTGCCTGTGCGAGACAAAATAAGGCCGGTGTGCCCGGGCAGCCGGAACATGCCTGCCCGTTGGCCGAGGCTGGAGGCTGCCCCGAGCTCGATTTGGCGGCGGCTGGCGGGGCGTGTCAGAGCTGGAGGAGGGCCAATGGGCCGAAGCCGCCGCTGGGCGGCGAGTGGTAGGGGGTCGGCTGGTCTGCACACGCCCCCTTACCCTCGACGAGGGCGAAGAAGACGAGGATGACGCAGGTGAAGATGGGCGCCTGGTTAGGCGTAGGGCTTGGCTCGAGGTCGAGGCCGGGGTCAGGGTTAGGGCTAGCGGGACCGACCAGATCGTCATGCGCCCATCTTTACCATAGGGTCCGGGTGTACAGCCCTAACCCTAGAGTGAAGATGGGCGCCTGCACGAACTGATCGATGCCGACCTTCTCGAGGGTGGTGATGGTGAAGGGGTCCGGGGTGGGCGGCAGCGCGGCGTCGAGTGCGAGGTAGAAGGCGTGGTTCCAAGGGCCCTGCAGACACAAGGAAGTAGAACGGTGCCCTACGCTATACACAGTTGTGCGCGATGCCCCCCCCCAGCCCAGGCGCACGGGCACGGTGTACGGAGATGATGGACCAACCCTGTAGACCCAGGGGCTCGGCCCGCCGGCTCTGCTGTCTTACTTACCTGCAGGACCAGCCCGAAGAATGCCCAGCGGGCGTAGCGGACCGGGTCGAAGGCTTTGCCACTCTTGGAGCCCTCGACCAGCTGCGCGGCGGCGTCGCCCGCGCCGATGATGACGCCGGCGGAGATCGCCTTGGTCACAAGCGGATCGGTCACCAGCGCTGAGTTGTAGGCGGCCCAGGCGGAGGCCGGGTCAAGCATCGCCGGGCTGCTGCAGCGGAGCGCGGGCCTGGTGACGTGCAGTCTTCTAGAGGCGTCGAGTGGGACGGCGCGCGGCAGGAGCGCCATCGAAACCGACGCGAAGAGTGCCGGGCTCACCATCGAGCGCTGGGTGTGCAGACGGTGTCGTTCGGAGAAAGACCTCAAAGATGCTCGTTTCGCGGAAGGCGCGCAAGTTTCGCAAAAAACCAGCGAACAGCCGCGGCCGCCCTTCAGGAGCCAGGCGGAACGAGCCGCGGCCTCCTGGCAAATTTGATGAGAGTGCGCTCGATGATCGCCGGGAGCGTCTTCAACAAGGCGCGCGAGGTGACGATGGGGGAGGGGTTTTGAGGTGAAGGTGGCGGCGGAGAGTGCGACGGATGAGGAGGGAGTGGCTGAGCGAGGGCGAGGAATAGGGGTGTTTTGTTGGGGTTGTTCCTTTTTTCTACCGACCCTAATAAGGCTCGTGTCTGCGCCCATGGCGCTCCTCGCCTTGGCGCTGGGTTCCCCTTGGCTGAGCGCCCCTGCCGCTAGCAGCGACCCGGTCATCGACGACAGCAAGCTGGTGTACAGAGAGGCCAAATCGGAAGACAGCGCGCTCCCCTTCACCTTCTCTCAGCCGGACCAGAGAGTTCGGGTCGTCCATATCCCGAAGACGGCCGGAGCCTCCTTGACGGCAGACCTCACCGCCAACGGCTTTACCTTCACGCCAGCCAGAAGCAGTGCGCAAGAGCAGTGCTTCGAAGCAATTCGTGTCCCTCACGGCTTCCACATTGTCTTCTTTCGCGACCCGCGTGAGCAGATCTTTTCCCTGTACCTCGAGTGCCGATTTGATGTGTGGGGGCACAGGGTCACGCAGGCAGCCGCGACGCGACTACGACCAGGCGAGAAGGTGAAGCTCGTCGGCGACGATACAGAGACAGACGACTCAGAGGGCAACATTCAACCGTCGCCAGCCCCGGAGGGCGTCTCACCTGCTTTGGACGTGGACCTGCTCGATGCGGAGGACACCTTCCCGCGTTCGGGCAATGTTTCGACCGACTTTGTCGAGTGGGTGGACTACTTTCTGCACAGCGACTGGTCTCCCGATGGCGTCCGACACATCCGAGACGATCCGTACAATGACTACGGCTGCTACAACCCGTGGAACATGCAGACCCGTGCGATGACGTGCTCCGGCCGGAGCGAGCTGCACCACCTGCACAACCGCGCCACCCGCCTCCCGCCCACGAAGGACGTGGGCCTCGCGCGCGTCGACAGTGCGGAGTTCGTAGGCATTGCCGAGCTGTACGACGAGTCGTGGTGCCTATTGCAGTTCCAGCTCTCTAGGAAGCTGCCGGCGGTCTGCACATGCGACGTGGGCTCGCCTTGCACGCTGGGGCACTCGAGCAACGACGGCCCGCGCCTGGCTGAGTGCGACTCGCAGCACGCTCGGAAACGGCACGCCGTCCCGCCGCACGAGAGTGCGAGCTCTCTCGGTGATAGCGTCACCAAGAAGCTCGACACGCTCAGCGTCGCGGTGAGAGCTCGTTGTCTAGCCCTAGCCCTAGCCCTAAACCCTAGCCCTAGCCCTAAACCCTAGCCCTAGCCCTAGCCCTAGCCCTAGCCCTAGCCCTAGCCCTAGCCCTTGCCCTGGCCCTAGCCCTAGCCCTAGCCCTAGCCCTGACTAACTTTAACAACCCGAACCCTGACCCTTACCAAAACTACCTTTAACAACCCGAACCCTGACCGTTACCAAAACTACCTTGAACAACCCGAACCCTGACCCTTACCAAAACTACCTTTCACAACCCGAACCCTGACCCTTACCAAAACTAACTTTAACAACCCGAACCCTGAACCCTTTACCCTAACTTACTGTAACAACCCGACCCCTGACCTCGACCCTAACCAGGACAACGAGCTCTACCTCGCCGCGATGACGCGCGTGCTCTCACACCTGCGGGCCTTAGAAACACACACGGGCGTCAAGCTCATCTGTGCCGGGTGCGTTCTTCTTCGTCTTAACCCCTCACCCCAGCCCTAGCCCCAACCCTAGCCCCCCTAGCCCTAGCCCTAGCCCTAACCTTAACCCTAACCCTAACCCAGGCGGCTGCTCCAGCTGATGGAGACGACTGCGCACATCGAGGGCTCACAGGAGGTCATCCTCAACTCGACGACCTTTGGGCTGGCGCACGTCTCCGCCACGGCCTCTGTTAAGTTTGGGGTGAATCTCGAGCAAAGATAGCACACGGCAGAGGCTTAGTCTTTAGAGTTAAGTAGAAATCGCGTGAGGGTTTATTCTAATTATGTACAGATTTAGAGAGGTAAAACTATTGGGAGGGTCCCATCGTGCTCCCGTCGGCTCCGCGCCCGGCGGTCGCACTGCGTCGCAGGATCAGAGTTGTGGATGTCTCGGCAAGGCCCTCGTTTTTCTCCCGATACATTCGGCAAGGCCCTCGTTTTTCTCCCGATACATTCGGCAAGGCCCTCGTTTTTCTCCCGATACAAGGTATGGATCGGGAGGAAAACGAGGGCCTTGGATGCTGAGAAATCCACAACTCTGATCCTGAGACGCGGTGCGACCGCCGGGCGCGGAGCCGACGGGAGCACGATGGGACCCGCGCGCCGATACAGGGTGGTCCACGCGCCTCGCGTGGCCGTGCGCAGCAGTCCCAGTACCAGCGGCGCTATCGTCGGTTGCAGGCCCTTCGGCCAGGAGTTCCCTGTCTTCGAGGAGGCGGGCGGATGGGTCAGAGTGGTGCAGGGCGTCGCAGCATGGTCAAAGTGCAGCCTTGGCGGTGCCCCAGCTCGGCTCTTGCGCCTCCTCGGGCACGCGTGGCGGCGCTGGGCAGCTCGTCACTCCCAGGAAGAGGACGGGCCACTGGGCGCTCCACCACCGCCCCGGGTGCTCCAGCGTGCCACCTCCCAAGCCGCCGATTTCACGGCCGTTGAGCACTCAGGCGAGCGCGACGCGTGGATGCTCGTGGATGGCAGCGAGCTCGGTCTCGGCCTGCTACTGAGCGCACTGCCGTGGCTCGACCCGCCAGTCGTGATACGCGCCTTTTCGTTGGCGCTCGCGGTCCAGCTGCCAAGCTTTCCTCAAGGCGCAGGCGCGCTGCACCTACGGGTGCAGGCCTTGGACGACGAGAACGGCGCGCGCGTGCTCGGTCCATTTGAGGCGGCGGCGCGCCAGCGGCCCGTCGACGTGCTCGGGCTGCGGCCGGCGCAGCGTGTGCGCCTGCGCGCCGAAGCGGCGGCCGGCTCAGAGGCCTCGGGCGGACGCCTAGAACCCCTAGAGGCGTCTGGCGGGCCGCAGCTGCTAACGAGCGCGTGGGTCGAGGTGGCTACGAGGGACCTGCCGCCTACGAGCGATCTGCCGAGCGGCGTGCCGGGCCGGGTGGGCGGCATGGTCGTGGGCGGGGTGGGCGTCGACGTGATGGGCGTCGCGCGCGGCGTGTGCGAGGCTCTAACCTTAAGATAACCCTGACCCTAGCCCCGACCCTGACCCCAACCCTGACCCTAACCCTAACCCTAACCCTAACCCTAACCCTAACCCTAACCCTAACCCTAACTCTATCCCCAACCAGGCGTGTGCGAGGCGCGGGCGGGGCGGCAGGCGTGTGCATGCCCTGGCTTTCGGTGGGCGCCGCCGCCTGACGGCAGGAGCGGGCTTACTCTCGGGCACCCTAACCCTAACCCTAACCCTAACCCTAACCCTAACCCTGACCCTAACCCAACCCTAACCCTAACCCTAACCCTAACCCCAACCCCAACCCTAACCCTAACCCTAACCCTAACCCTAACCCTAACCCTAACGTGACGGCAGGAGCGTGTCTAATCTCGGGCCCGACGACTGGAGGTGCGAGGTGTGCGGCTGCGAGGCGGAGAGGCACGCACCTGCCCTGATAACTAACCCTAACCTGACCCAAAACCAGACCCAAACCCTGACCCTGACCTGGCCCTGGCCCTAACCCTAACCCTAACCCCAACCCCAACCCCAACCCCACCCCAACCCTTACCCTACCCCTAACCAGGCACACACCTGCCGCAGAGGTCATCGCGACGCCGGAAGCCATGCCTTTCCGCTCGTCGGCGTGCTCGGTGGCGGGGGCGGAGGATGATGCGTATGCGGAGGGTTCAGTGGGGGCGGAGGGGGCGGCGGCGGGGCGGGATGCGCTCGTTGCGCGCTTCGAGGAGTGGCAGGCGGCGCGGCTGTGGCGGAGGCTGCCCGCGGTTCGGCGCGTGTGGGCGGTGTCAGACATCCACGTAAAGCACAAGGAGAACTCTAACCCTCACCCTCACCCTCACCCTTGCCCTCACCCTCACCCTCGCCCTCGCCCTCACCCTCACCCTCGCCCTCACCCTCAACCCTCAACCCTCACCCCCACCCTCAGCCTCAGCCTCGGCCTCAGCCTCATCAGGTAGAGCACAAGGACAACTGGGCGTGGCTGAGCAGTCTAGTGGCACAGCCAGAGGATGCGCTCGTGGTGGCGGCCGATGTCTAACACCAAGCCTACGCCTAAGCCTAAGCCTACGCCTAAGCCTACGCCTACGCCTACGCCTACGCCTACGCCTAAGCCTAAGCCTAAGCCTAAGCCTAAGCCTCAGCCTAAGCCTCAGCCTCAGCCTAAGCCTAGCTCTGGCCCTGACCCTCACCCCAGCCCTAACCCTCGCCCTAACCCTCGCCCTAACCCTCGCCCTAACCCTTGCCAGGTGGCGGGCGACGCTTGCACCTCGCTAGAGAAGCTCCAAGAGACGCTCGAGATGCTTGGCTCCAAGTTCAAACATGTATTCTACTGCGCGGGGAACCACGAGCTCTGGTGCCCGCGCGAGATGAGGGAGGGAAGGGCTAACCCTAACCCTAACCCTAACCCTAACCTTGACCCTAGCCCTAGCCCCAACCCTAACCAGGTGCCCGCGCGAGATGAGGGAGGGGAGGGTATCCCACGCGGACTCAATCGCCAAGTTCTTCGCCCTGCTCGAGGTCGCCCCTGGCCCTAACCCCAACCCCAACCCCAACCCCAACCCTAACCCTAACCCCAACCCCAACCACAACCCCAACCCCAACTCTAACCCCAACCCTAGCCCCGACCCCAACCCTAATCCCTAACCCTAACCCTAACCCTAACCCCAACCCTAACCCCAACCCTAACCCTAACCCTAACCCTAACCCTAACCCTAACCCTAACCCTAACCCTAACCCTAACCCTAACCCTAACCCTAACCCTAACCCTAACCCTAACCCCAACCCCAACCCTAACCTCCTCGAGGTCGCCGAGGCGGCGGGCGCCGTCGTGAGCGCCGCGCTGCTTGGGGGCGATCTCGCGATCTCGCCGCTGCACTCTTGGCACCATGCGGCCTTCCTAACCCTAGCCCTTATCCTGACCCTAACCCTGAGCCTGAGCCTGAGCCTGAGCCTGACCCTAACCCTAACCCTAACACCAACATCAACACCAACCCCAACCCCAACCCTAACCAGGTACCACGCGGCTTTCGTCGAGGGCGCCTCGCCCGACGAGCCTCGCTTCGCAAGCCGCGCCGAGCCCAACGGTCACTAACCCTAACCCTGACCCTAACCCTAACCCTGACCCTGACCCTAACCCTAACCCTAACCCTCACCTGAATCCTCACCTGAACCCTCACCTGAACCCTCACCTGAATCCTCACCTGAACCCTCACCTGAACCCTAACCCTAACCCTAACCCTAACCCTAAGCAGGGCGGGCAGCGGGCATGGACGTGGGCTGTAAGTGGCCGCCGTGCCTGCAGGTGCCCAGGCAGCAGCTCGCGCCCTTCTTTGCGCGCCTCAACGAACGCACACTCGCGCTCGCCGGCTGCGGTGGTGACGGTGGTGGCGGTGGTGCTGCTGGTGCTGGAGGTGCTGGAGGTGCTGGTGGCGAGCACGTGGCTACTATAGCTACGGGTCCCATGGCAGGACTGCTGGCGTCGCTCGGGCTTGGACCTCGCGAGAGCCACGGCGGCCGCGGCCACCGCGGCGGCGGCGGCGGAGGCGGCGGCGGCGGCGGCGGCGGAGGAGGCGGTAGTGGTAGCGGAGGCGGGGGTGGAGGGGGAGGTGGAGGTGGAGGTGGAGGTGGAGGTGGAGGTGGGGGTGGAGGCGGAGGCGGAGGCGGAGGCGGAGGCGGAGGCGGAGGCGGAGGCGGAGGCGGAGGCGGAGGCGGAGGCGAAGGGCGTCGCTGCGGGCTGCTCGCGGGACGCGCCGTAATCTCGTACTCGCACTTC
>Ga0209302_10002454_pt1 | contig 10790 bp, 9 predicted proteins | sample ArcOceMetagenome_2_FD_187445 | JGI IMG/M metagenome (GOLD analysis project Ga0209302, IMG submission 187445) | Marine eukaryotic phytoplankton communities from Arctic Ocean - Arctic Ocean ARC135M Metagenome (SPAdes) (version 2) | ecosystem: Environmental > Aquatic > Marine > Oceanic | place... | reverse complement strand
ATTACGCTCGCCACTCAATTCTTTACTCGGCTATGCCCAACTGTTAGAGAAGGATAATCACTTAAGTGATAAGCATCGTGATTCTGTGCTAATTATTCGCCGAAGCGGTGAGTACTTGGCCGATTTAATTGAAGGCTTACTGGATATTTCTAAAATTGAGGCGGGCAGGTTAGAGATATTACCGAGCGAGGTGCAGTTTCCAGCCCTGCTTGAGCAAATTGTTTCGATGTTTCAATTACAGGCCGATAAAAAGCATATTGATTTCTCTTATGAGTTTGGTCGTAATTTACCTGAGTATGTTCGGGTAGATGAAAAGCACCTGCGGCAGATATTAATTAACTTATTGTCGAATGCCATTAAGTTTACGACACAGGGATCGGTTCGCTTTACGGTGGATTATCGAAGCGAAACAGCGATATTTACTGTAGAAGATACGGGTAGGGGGATTGATTTACAGGATCAGGAGCGAATATTTAATCCTTTTGAGCAGGTTCACAACCCTGACTTTACTGCTGTACCCGGTACTGGTCTTGGTTTAACCATTACGCGTCTTCTAACAGAAGTTATGGGTGGTGATATTTCGCTGACCAGTGAGTTAAATAAAGGCAGTGTTTTTAAAGTGCAATTGTTGATGGGCAGTGTGAGAGAGCCCACGCTAATACCTGTGTCGCAAAAAGATATTGAAGGTTATAGCGGTGACCGTAAGCTGTTAATGGTGGTTGACGATGATCCTGTGCATCGTGAAATGATGATGGACATTTTAGAACCCATAGGCTTTACCGTTACTGAGGCGAGTAATGCAATGGATTGCTTAGCAAAGACAGAACATTACTTACCTGATTTATTTATGTTAGATGTTTCCATGCCAGGTATGAATGGCTTGCAGTTAGCGCGAGCATTGCGCGATAAAAATATTCGCAAGCCCATTATTTTTATATCAGCGAATGTACGCGAAGGCGATGCTGTTCAACATGAAGATTATGGCCAAGATGATTACCTGCCTAAGCCTATTAATATAAATTATTTGTTTGAAAAAATAGGCACAATATTAGATCTTAAATGGCGTTATGTGCGTGCTCCAAAAACATCTTCAGCCACTGTGTCATTGGCCTCTAACGGCCTTGTTGAGAGTGATTGCCCACCTTTATCCGATAGGTTAACGCTAAAAAGTATGGCCGAGGTAAGGTATGAAAAAGGCTTGGCCGATAGGCTTGATCGATTAGAAGAATTAATGCTCGCTTCCCCAATGTTTATACAGCGCGTGCGTGAATTATTAAAGAACCAACAATTTATTGAAATCACTCATCTTTTAGAGAGGTGATTTTTAAGATAGGTAGTTGTAAATAGGTAGTTTTGATAGATAGTTTTAAAAAGGTAGACAATGGCTATAAAAATTGAACAGAAAAAAAAGGTAGTGTTAGTGGTTGATGATGATACCACTGCTGTAAGTGCGCTTAGCCAATTATTGAATGAAGAAGGTTTGGCTGTATTAGTAGCATTAGAAGGGCAGCAGGCCATTACGATTACTGAAAATATTACGCCAGATATTATTTTAATGGATGCAAAAATGCCGATAATGAACGGCTTTGATGCGTGTTTGGCGCTTAAATCTAATCCTGATTTAGAACATATTCCAGTTATTTTTATGACTGGGCTAAGTGATACTGAGCACGTTATAAAAGGTTTTGAGGTGGGTGGTATTGATTATATTACTAAGCCGATTAATCACAATGAATTACTAGTGAGGATGCGAGCGCATCTTGCGAGTGCTCAATCGACTATGCGTGCCAGAGAGGCCTTGGATGAGTCGGGGCATTATTTATTTTCTGCCCATGCCAGTGGTGATATTTTATGGGCTACACCGCATGCTTATGAGGCCTTTGAATTATTAGGTGTTTCAGATAAGGCGAGTGCGCTTGCGTTGGCTAAAAAAATTGCTAAGTTGATTGGTTCAGAAGTAAAGCCCCAGCGAGGTGTGCGTATTGAAAAAGACGGTTTAGAGTTTGATATTCGCTATGTGAACCAAGTGGCGCCTGATGAGTATCTATTACGTATTGTTGACCTTACCGGTGATTCTGATACTGCATTGTTAAAAAAGGAATTCGGTTTAACAGATAGGGAATCAGAAGTATTGGCGTGGATTAGTCAGGGTAAAACGAATCGAGAAATAGGGATTATTTTATCGATGAGTCCTAGAACAGTGAATAAGCATCTTGAGCAAATTTATAAGAAATTAGGAGTAGAGAATAGAACCACAGCAGCCATTATTTCAATAGGTGTTCTCAATAAGAGTCGTTAATTTGTTGGTTTTCCTATTCGTATAAATGTACCCAATATTAATGAGCGTTTTCAAGGATGAAAATCTCAGGGAGATGGTTGGAGATGGCTAGTTAGAGAGAACTTGTTAGAGAGTTCTTGAGAGAGATATTTAGAGAGATGTTTATAGAGGGATGCTTACTTTATAAAAATGGAATTAAAAAAGGCTGGCAGAACCAGCCAAGGGAGCACCACTCACCATGATTAACATGGTATGCGGAGATTTGGAAATAAAAAGACAAACAGACTAAAGATTGAAAACAAAAAATATACTACAGAAAAAAATTAAAACGAATAAAAAACTGAATTAAAACGAAATTCTATAAAGTTATCTACAACCCTTTAAGTAAAGCAAAAAGGGTGTAGATAGTTGAGTATCCTACTCAATATGACTTAATAAATTACTAAAGTGGAATTGAGTAAGATGCAACAACAGTTGCTTCTGGCTCATCAAAACCGGTTTGTGAATCAACGATTTTGCTAAAAGTAAATGCTAAGTTTTCAGTTGCTGAGTAAGTTACATCAAAGTGAGTTGAATCACCTGTTACTGAACTTGCAACGTCAGCGCCTTCATCATGAACGCCGATAGCGAATCCAAAGTCACCCGTTGAAACAGATGCTGAGTAATAAGCATAATCTTCATTGAAAGCATAACCACCCGTGCCGCCACTGATATTATCTTTATAAGTTAAAGATACTGGGCCTAAACCAATATTTAAAATGGCTTCAGAGAAGTCACCCGGTTCTTCGGTTTTAGAGAACTGACCTGATGGGTAAATATAAGTGATAAGAGACAGATCGTAGCTGATCATGTCATTGATTGATCCACCGTAACCAGCGAATAAGTCATACTCTGTTCCAGCAGTTGCATCACCAGATGAAACCCAAACGCCAGCGTAGAAGCCAGAGTTGCTATAAACTAAATCAGCAGAGATAGCCGCAGAACCTGTGCCTAATTCAAAACCGCGCCATAAGTAAGAGCTAGCAACAGTTGCTGATGCAGAAAGCTCGGCTGAAGCGCTAGTTGAAGCTAACATTCCGACTGGAACTGTTGCTGTCAATATAGCCATTTTCAAAGTATTGCTGAATTTTTTCATAGTGTTAATTCCCCAGAAGGTTAGTTATATAATCGCGATTGCCGAGTGTTAATGGGCATAAATGTTGAGCTCTAATAGCAATTGAATATTTAAATGACTTTCAAACACTTTCAATTACTTTAAGAACCCACTGAAGAACATTCTATGGATTGCACGATTTATTCCTATTCGCTTAAGTCCCTAGCTATCTACGTTATATAACGCAGTAGCTAGTGGGTGAGAAGTTGCTGACCCTCTAGAGGCGACTATTTATGGGGTTTTTGTTCTGCAGGGCAGATCTTTATAGGAGTGTGGTTTTGGTAATATTACTTGCGGTGATGGAGTAGAAGTCTTCTATCTACTTGTTTAATACAACAGGCACTTCTAAGGTCTCTTTTATTTGTTCCATAACTACAAAGCTGGTGCAGTCCTTAAGGCCAGGTAGGTTGAGTAATGTCTCTCCATAAAATCGTCTATAGGCTGCCATATCGGCGACTCGGGCTTTAATTAAATAGTCGAAGCTGCCAGACAATAAATAACACTCTTGGACTTCGTTAAGGTTTTCTGCGGCTTTGCGGAAATCTTCAAATATCGATTTTGATGTGCGCTCTAAGCTCACTTGCACAAACACGACTAAGGCTGCATCTAAGTATTCTGGGTTAATTAAAGTGGTATAGCCTTGAATAACACCTTCGCGTTCTAGTTTTTTGACCCTTTCCATACAGGGAGTTGCACTTAATCCTACCTGTCTCGACAACTCAGCATAAGAAATACGGCCATTTTTTTGAAGCGCTCGCAGTATGTTTCTATCAATAGTGCTTAATTCCTTGGCACGCATATTCATAATTATCCCCTTATTAAAACTACTGGTATTAAGCGGTTGCTGGCTTCAAATGAGTATAAACAAATGAATCCTCTGTTTTTGTAAAAATATAAGTTCATTCAACTAGTGAATGAGAGATGTAGCTAAGGAATCTGTTTTTTGGCTTTTTTATACTGTGAGTAGTTTTAAGGGTCGTTTAAATGGGCTTTAAAGATGAATGAGCAGAATAGAAAATAGAGGTGATGACGATGTTAATTGGCGTTCCTAAAGAGATTAAGAATCATGAGTATCGCATAGGCTTAACCCCTGGTGGTGTGCGTGAGCTAGTGGTTAATGGGCATGAGGTGATTGTCGAAAACAATGGTGGCGCGGCTATAGGCTTTAGTAATGAAGAATATATGGCTGCCGGCGCAAAAATTATTGATACGGCAGAAGATATTTTTGCCACTGCAGATATGATTATTAAAGTAAAAGAGCCTCAGCCTAACGAATGTAAAATGTTACGCGCCGATCAAATACTATTTACCTACTTACATTTAGCCCCCGACCCTAAGCAAACTGAGCTGTTAGTGGCGTCTGGTGCAACCTGTATTGCTTATGAAACCGTAACGGATAATCAGGGTGGTTTACCTTTGTTAGCGCCTATGTCTGAAGTAGCGGGCCGGATGTCTATACAGGCTGGCGCTCATCACTTAGAAAAAGCCCAGGGCGGATTAGGAAGTTTGCTCGGTGGTGTGCCCGGTGTTGCGCCGGCAAAAGTATTGGTTATTGGTGGCGGTGTTGTTGGTGCTCAAGCGGCCAGAATGGCGGTAGGTATGGGGGCTGATGTAACGATATTGGATGGATCATTACCTCGTTTGCGTCAATTAGATGTCGAGTTTTCCGGTCGCTTACGCTGCATTTACTCTACCGCAGAATCCATTGAGCAATATGCGCTAGAAGCCGATTTAGTGATAGGTGCTGTGTTAATTCCCGGTGCTGCGGCTCCCAAGTTATTAACTCGAGCCATTATTAGTCAAATGAAAAAAGGCGCTGTGGTGGTGGACGTGGCTATCGATCAAGGTGGCTGCTTTGAAACATCGAAAGCCACCACGCATGAGCATCCTACATATATTGTCGATGGGGTGGTTCACTACTGTGTTGCGAATATGCCCGGCGGTGTTGCACGCACAGCAACCATGGCCTTAACCAATGCTACCTTGCCGTTTGCATTAGCGCTGGCCAATAAAGGGGTTAAGCAGGCGTTGTTAGACGATGCGCATTTGCTTAATGGATTAAATGTTCATAAGGGTAAGGTGACTTATAAGGCAGTGGCTGATGTGTTGTCTTATGAGTATGGCAACCCCAAAGAGCTGTTGTTAGCTGCAGGTTAAAAGGGTTATTTTAATTAAGCTTTTTTTGGGAGCGTAATGTTAATTAGTATTCCCCATTTTTTACGCTAATGCTCTTGCCTGTAACGTTTTTGCTTTGGTATTAGTGCTAGGAATGTTAATAGGGACGATATTTACATTGATCGTTTTGCCTTCTGTTTATATATTGTTGGGCAAAGAGTACTCGGAGCATGAATTAGCTACCGAGGGGTAAAACATCCTAATGTAAGGCGCTAGTTTCGTGATAAAAAAAACATGGCAAACACCGACTAATCTTTTACTGTTAATGTCGGTGTCTTTACCCATAGCCTTTGCCACCTGGATGGCGCTGTTGAATAACTTTGTTATTGAGCGAGCGGCATTCACCGGTGCAGAAATTGGCATGCTGCAGAGTATTCGGGAAATCCCTGGCTTCTTAGCGTTTACAGCCGTATTGGTTTTATTGTTAATTAAAGAGCAAACACTCGCCTACGTTGCATTAGCGATGATGGGTATAGGCGTAGCATTAACCGGTTATTTCCCTTCTGTTGTTGGGCTTTATCTCACCACCTTATTAATGTCCACCGGCTTTCACTATTTCGAGACTATCAAGCAATCACTATCCTTACAGTGGTTAACTAAAGAAGAAGCGCCGGCGGCCCTAGGTAAAATGGTTGCTTACGGCTCAATGGCTTCGTTAGTGGTCTATAGCAGCTTATGGCTTTCTGAACGCTATCTTTTTTTATCTTTTGAAACCCTTTATTTGATAGGCGGTGGTAGCTGTGTCGCGTTGGTATTGCTGATGTGGTTAGCTTTCCCGAAATTTGAAGGCCACACGGTACAGCGCAAGCATTTGTTAATGCGCAAACGTTATTGGCTTTATTATGCGCTGACATTTATGGGGGGCGCACGGCGACAAATATTTGTCGTCTTTGCGGGCTTTTTAATGGTAGAAAAATTTGGCTATGATGTCAGTGATATTGCCGCGCTTTATTTGGTTAATCATCTTTTTAATTGGGCCTTTGCTGAACGTATTGGTGCTTGGGTTGGTAAAGTTGGCGAACGTCGAGCGCTCACTTTTGAATACTGTGGCTTGATTTGTGTGTTTACAGCCTATGCTTTTGTATCGGACGCTAAGTGGGCTGCTGCACTTTATATACTTGATCACTTGTTCTTTTCGTTAGCCATAGCCATTAAAACCTATTTTCAAAAAATTGCAGACCCAGCAGATATGGCCTCGACAGCGGGTGTTGCATTTACTATTAATCATATTGCAGCGGTGGTTATTCCGGTTATTTTTGGTTTGATATGGCTTGTATCGCCTGCAGCGGTTTTCTTGTTAGGTGCTGCTATGGTGGTTGTTAGTCTTGTCTTAGCGCAAAATATTCCTGTAAATCCACGCGAGGGAAATGAAGTACTTATTGGGAAAGTGCCGGTTTAACTAAATGGTTAAAAGCTTGACCACAATGCAACTTTTTAATTTTAGGCTGTCGAAACATTGGCGATATTAAATAATTATTAAAAAAAGTTAATCAGCCTTCGAATAGTTTAATTTTGATAGTCATATAAAAACAGCTAACAACTATCTTGATGGGTTTGCCCTTTAACTGATTTAAATGCATGATACCTAGAGGTTGGCAAAGTGTTAATTAAGCTGTCTGCCATCTATTTCATCGTCAGAGAAAGCTAATAGCGAAGTCATCTAATATGAATAATAAAACAGTAGTGATTACCGGTGCCAGTAGTGGTTTGGGTAAGGCGACAGCCTTAGCTTTTGCTCGTCGAGGTTGGCAGATTGCCGTCGCTGATATTAATCAAGAGCGAGGCGATAAAGCCGTCGAAGAGATTAAAGCATTAGGCAGCCAAGCTTTTTTTCAACATTGTAATGTGACAAAGAGTGAAGATATTCAAGCCTTGCATGATCGATGCCTTGAAGAGTGGCCTCAAATAGATGTGTTAATTAATAATGCTGGCATTGTTTCAGCGTTAGGCGCTATTGATAAGGTGCCAATGGTTGAGTGGCAGCGAGCGATGGATATTAATTTAATGGGCGTGGTTCGCGGCTGCTCAATATTTGCGCGAACGTTTAAAGAGCAAGGTGCTGGACATATCGTTAATATCGCATCTATTGCAGGCCTTATCACTATCCCTGGTATGGGCAGCTACAGTGCATCAAAAGCCGCTGTGGTGTCGGTGTCAGAAATGTTGCGCGCAGAACTAAAGCATAAAAACATTGGCGTTACGGTAGTGTGTCCTAGTTTGTTCCGTACCAATTTATCAGAGTCGTTGATGAATGCAAAAGAAGGGCAGCAGGAAGTAATTGATCAACAGATGGAAAAGTCATCGATGACAGCCGAAGATATTGCCGAAAAAATAGTTTCAGCAGTAAAAGCGAATCAGTTTATGTTATTGCCACATAAAACAAGTTGGTTCCACTGGGGGGTAAAGCGTCTATCTCCCAGTCTTTATCAATGGCTTATCACGCGCAGATAATAATTAAAATTTTCTAGCCTAAAGAGCTTTTGGAGTTAATGTTAATGGGTACAAAAATATTTGATTTAACTGGCAAGGTAGCCTTAGTTACTGGTGCCAGTCGAGGCATTGGTGAAGAAATTGCTAAGTTGTTAGCAGAGCAAGGCGCTCATGTTATTGTTTCAAGCCGAAAAATTGATGGCTGCGAATTAGTGGCTAATACAATTAAAGAAGCTGGCGGTAGTGCCGAAGCTTTTGCTTGTCATGTCGGTAATATGGATGATATCAGCAATATTTTTAGCCATATAAAAGCGCAGCATGGCAAGTTAGATATTCTTGTGAACAACGCGGCAGCTAATCCTTACTTTGGAGATATTTTAGATACCGATCTTGCTGCCTATACAAAAACGGTAGATGTTAATATTCGCGGCTACTTTTTTATGTCTGTAGAAGCAGGGCGTTTAATGCGTGAAGGTGGCGGTGGCGCTATAGTGAATACCGCATCGGTTAATGCTTTACAGCCAGGCGCTTACCAGGGTATTTATTCCATCACTAAAGCGGCGGTGGTTAATATGACTAAAGCATTTGCGAAAGAGTGTGCGCAACATGGCATACGCGTTAATGCTTTGTTGCCCGGTTTTACAAAAACGAAATTTGCAGGCGCTTTATTTAACGATAAAGCGATTTATGATGCTGCGATGAAAGAAGTGCCAATGGGACGTCATGCCGAGCCGCAAGAAATGGCTGGAACCGTTTTGTATCTTGTCTCTGATGCATCAAGTTATACTAGTGGCGAATGTATTGTAGTGGATGGAGGGTATACGCTTTAGTATTACTATGGAGCCTATAAAGATTTTAGCGGGTGCTAAGGCATACCGACAGATAAAAGAGAATGGCTTAGCGGCAGAGGATGTTAGCGCAATTTTTGGTGCCTCAGGTGCAGCTAAGTGGCTAACGATTTATGGTTTAGATAAAGCCATATTTTCTGAGTGGCTAGTGAAGAGTGATCAGCCGATTGATTTATTTGGTACCTCAGTAGGTGCTTTTAAATTGGCTGCAGCTGCGCAAAGTAATCCTGCAGAAGCAATGACGCAACTGGCTGATGCTTATATCCATCAATATTACGGCGATGATATTTCTGCTGATAAAGTGGATATTGAAACGCGTCGTATTTTTAACGCATTCTTAAACGAAAAAAACATTCCTGAAATTCTATACAACCCACGCTTTAATTATCATTGTGCGAGTGTTCGCTGTAATGGCATGCTTGGTAGCCATAATACAGCGCTACAGAAATTCGCGATGGTAAAAGCACTTTTGCTTTCAATGTTGAGTCGTCAAAATCTTCGTAATACTTTCGAACGCACCGTTTTTTATACTGGTAATCCGGTCAATACTTTTAATGGCATCGACAATTTCACTACACGATATGTTGCCTTAAATGAAGAGAGTCTTATTCCAGCTGTTTTGTCGTCAGGATCAATACCTGCTGTGATGCACGGTGTAACCGATATAGCGGGGGCTGAGCCAGGTGTTTATCGCGATGGTGGCTTACTTGATTATCACCCTTTGCCGAGTAATCTTGTTGATGTTAAGCAAGGCTTAATATTGTATCCGCATTTTTATACCCATTTAACTGAGGGCTGGTTTGATAAGTTCGCTCCATGGCGAAAAGTGTCTGCTGAGCAATTGGATAATACGGTGCTTATTGGCCCAAGTGATGAGTATGTGGCGTCGCTTCCCGGCGGTAAGATACCTGATAGACAGGATTTTTATCAATTCAAGAACAACGATAGTGAGCGTGTTAGTCGCTGGACCACAGCTAAAGATAGAGGTGGTGAGTTAGGTGAGGCGTTTATTCGTTTGGCCGAGTCAGGTGATATTACGAGTGTTGTTGAGCCGTTGAAGTAGTCTTTAGCGGCGGTCCTGCCTGTAAAATTCGTCTTTGATTTTTATAATGCAAAGTGTTTCTTTTAAGCTTTACCCCCTACGAAAATAGAAAAATCATTGTCCTATACTTACTTGTAGATGTGTAAGGATGGTATTAACCCCTTTAAATGTTTTATCTACTTCTCTCGTTAATAACGTAAAATATCGATATAAATTAGACCATACTATGCTGAGAAGTTTTTATGACCAATAACGATATTTTACGCCGCGCACGTTACATTTTTGATTTCAATGATAATAAGATGGTCGCCCTGTTTGGGTTGGCGGGTTGTGAAGTGACGCGCGAGCAGATTAGTGCTTGGTTAAAAAAAGACGATCATGATGATTACAAAAGTTGCAGTGATACATTAATGGTAACATTTTTGAATGGTTTAATTGTTGAGAAGCGCGGTAAGCGTGATGGTGATCAGCCGGTACCTGAGACAAAGCTTAATAATAATATTATTTTTATGAAGCTGAAGATTGCGCTTAATATGAAAGCTGAGGATGTTTTGCAGACGCTTAGTTTGGCGGGTTTTCGTTTGAGCAAGCATGAGTTGAGTGCGTTTTTTCGTAAGGCGGATCATAAGCATTTTCGGGCTTGTAAGGATCAAGTGTTGAGGAATTTTTTGCAGGGTTTGCAGATTTCGCTTCGCAAGGATGTTGAGGGTACGGTGCCGCCGGAATTTGAATGGTAAGATTAGGGTCGTCGGGGGTGGCCCGACATGCCAGTCACTTGTGATTCGCTTCGCTCACCCTACGGGACGCCCTTCAGGCGCGCAGCAAAAAACGCTGTGTCTACAGCAACAAAAATTAACCAAAAAA
>Ga0209302_10002452_pt1 | contig 10796 bp, 10 predicted proteins | sample ArcOceMetagenome_2_FD_187445 | JGI IMG/M metagenome (GOLD analysis project Ga0209302, IMG submission 187445) | Marine eukaryotic phytoplankton communities from Arctic Ocean - Arctic Ocean ARC135M Metagenome (SPAdes) (version 2) | ecosystem: Environmental > Aquatic > Marine > Oceanic | place... | reverse complement strand
TAAGGAACGTGCTAAAGTGGACAGAGTTTCTGTTGAGAAAGTCTTTAAAGACACTGTTATAGACCCAAATTTGGTCGTAGATCACGATTCTGGCCTCAAAAATAGGTGTTCGCCCAGCCGTTTTCGAGAAATCGCGAGTGGCAATCTTCAACTGCCCGGAGGCAGTATCTATCTATCTTACCCTCCCAAACACGTCAGCAGGGCGCGCGACGTGCCAGCGTCCTCCTTGCGAGCAGAGCATGCGAACCTTCCGTACCTCCATCGTGCTGCTCGCCTGCAGCCTTTCGGCGGTGCTCGCAGGCACCAACGCGTTCGGCAAGAAGTTCCTCGAAGAGAACACAGCGCGCGCGGGCGTGACTACGCTGCCCAGCGGGCTCCAGTACAAGGTGCTGCGAGACGGCGACGGTGTGCCACGCCAGCCCACTGCGGTTTCGCTTCGCGGCGCGAGAGGGAACCCTCACCCCAGTCCCAACACCGCGCAGGTGAGAGACACCCGCTGCCCGACACGAGCTGCGAATGCCACTACGAGGGCCGCACGGCGCAGGAGTGGAGCAAGGCACCCAAGGGGAAGAAGTTCGACAGCTCGTACGACCGCGGCAGCCCGACCTCGTTTGCGCCGAGCGGCGTCGTGGCAGGCTGGACGGAGGCGATGCAGCTGATGGTGGAGGGCGACCAGTGGGAGCTGTATCTCCCGTCGGAGATGGGCTACGGCGACTCGGGCCAGGGAGGCGACATCGGGCCGGGCGACGTGCTGGTCTTTACGATCGAGATTATCAAGATCGATGGCGCGAGCAAAGAGGCCCAGCGCGGCCCTCCTCCGTACGCCGTGGCGGCGACGGTGGCCGAGCTGAAGCCGCTGCTCGCCGCCGGCGCGCCGCCGCTGGTGCTCGGCCTCTTCCGTCAGCCGCTCAAGGGTAATCTGCAACCCTAACCCTAACCCCAACCCTAACCCCACCCCTAACCCCAACCCTAACCCCACGCCTAACCCCAACCCTAACCGCAACCCTAACCCCAACCCTAACCCCAACCCTAACCCCAACCCTAACCGCAACCCTAACCCCAACCCTAACCCCGAACCCGAACCAGGTAAGCTGCAGGACGGCTTTAAGGGCGCGGCCAGGGGGCTGAAGAAGGCCGGGTGGGAGGGGGGCACGTGTCTCTCTGCTGAGTCCAAGTACGATGGCAAGACGAAGAAGTTCGTGCCGTCGGAGGTCGAGGCGCACTACACGCTCTCAGCGCCCGGCGTCTACGTCTCCTCCGACGGCGGCAAGGCGTGGACCACGTGCAAGACGAGCCACTCGCAAAACTCGGTGAGCGTGGCTGACGTGGCCGAGAAGATCAAGCAGTGCGCCGCGGCGGCCGTCACGGGCAAGGCGGAGCTTTGAGGCGGGGCCTTGAGTCAGGGCAGTCAGAGCTTTACATCCCGCTGCCGAGGGGACCGCGGCATCGGCCGAGCCTGAACAGGGAACTCCGGCTGCGGCAGCCACACACGATTAAACAGATCTCATCATCTCATGACTTGGGGCGTTCAAATGACAAATCACTAATCAGCGGTAATCAGTTTTTTTCTACTTGATTAAAAAGGGAAACGCATGTGCGAGAGGAGAAAGGCGCATACTGTACCGTAACGTGTATAAAGCTTAAAGGCATAACCCGTGTAAAGCCGTATAAACGACAAGTGCCAGATTGGTACGCTTTATTTGTACGGTATACGCGGGGTTGAGATATGAGATCTAGCGAACGCGAGCTTATTTTCTGCTTGGATTTTTCCATTGTACACACATTGCGGAACAGTGAGAATTTAACCCCAATAAATATAAAGTTAAAGAGACGCGCCGTGCGCCGTCGCGTGCCCGCTGCCCCGAACCCCGTGTAAGGTGTAGAACACGTTTTGGCGTCCGCGTGCACAGCATGAATAAGAAAGTACCCGGCTTCAACTTTTGTCTTCAACACCTACGGTAATCGGTGTATCAACACCATGCATCCAACGATGCACCCTCTGGCTTTTACAGCTCTACTCAGATGCGGTGAGTCCGCCAGAGCGCGTTCTGAGCAGCGAGCTGCTCTGGCGAGATCTTACTACGGATCGGGCCCAGCAGCAGCGGGTCCAGACCTACACGGCCAAAGGCACACCGGGGCAGAGTGGGATCGGCGGCTTGCCTCCTGGGGTGGCGAGGGCTAGCGCTAGGCTAGCGCCTGCGGCAGTGGAAGGCCGCCGGGCACCCAGTAGGCACGCAGAGGCCCGGCCTCCTCTCTCCCTCTGGGAGCGTCGAGCTGCCCAAGCGGCGCGCAGTGAAGGCCGCCAAGCAATTCGCCAAGCCGCCGAGCTCGGCCGCTGCCTCTTTACTGCATGCCCTTACCACTGCCAAGGGTGGCGAAAGGGGGGCCTAAAGGAGGGCGCCCGTGGCGCGTTCGGGCTAGGGCCAGGGTTGGGCTTAGGCGCCTGTGGCGCGTCTGGCCATGCTGTCAGGCAGCCCTGCGGCGGCAGCACGGGGCCACGGAGCCAGCGGGCCCGGTAGCGCGTCTCGTCCGTGCGCGGCACGAGCTCCATAAGATGCTCGCTCCCCGCCCGCTCCGTGGCGTCGTAGCACCTGGGGGTAGAGGTAGGGGTAGGGGCAAGGGCTAGGGGTAGGGCTAGGGCTAGGGCTAGGGCTAGGGGTAGGGCTAGGGTAGCGTTAGGGCTTGGGTCAGGGGTAGAGTTAGCGTCACTCTAGTGTTAGTGTTAGGTTAGTGTAGGGGTAGGGGTAGGGGTAGGGGTAGGGGTAGCCCCATCGCGTCGTCACCGGAAGTCGCCCAAGGGCCGACATCGCCAGTCGCCTGGCCAGGCGTCGGCCGAGTCGGCCGCGTCGGCCGCCGCACCGACCGCCGATCTGGCCGCGACCTCGCATGCCTCTCCGGATTGGCCGCCGCCGTCGCAATCGTCGTGGCCAGAGTCGGCGGATCCGCCATCGCCGTCAGTGGCGGGTACGCCTAGCCCGGGTAGGTACTCGTCGCATAGCTCCTCTGCCGGCACGTAGACCGAGCAGAAGACGTGCAGCGTGATCGGCGAGATGAGCTCGAGCACCTCGGGCAGCGTGTGCGGCCCTGCGAACGCCTCCCTGGTCACGTGCACCAGTGAGTAGCCCGCTGTCCAAGGCGAGGCTCAAACGTGTGAGTAGCAGACCTGTCTGGAGCGCGGTGGCGTGCGGGCTGTGGTCGCGCGCGAAGTCCTGCTAGTCCCGGGGTTGGAGCCCTGTGTGTGGCATACCGGGGATGCCCGCGGCGCGGAGGAGCGCCACCTGCAAGTTGGCTTTGTTGGTGCACATGCCCTCGCGCTTGGCGAGCGTCTGAGAGGCGCGGTCCGACTTGTCCTGCAGCGTGTACAGGATGTGCTCGCGCACCCACGCCCGCACGCTTGCCGCCGCCTCTGCGACAGAGGTGCACCGCCCCACGAGCTCGAGGCTCAGCGCGACCACGGCGGGGTGGTCGCAGTCGCATACGGCGCTGCTGAGTAGGAACGGCCGCAGGTGTAGCTCGCCGGCGCGCGGTGTTGCGAAGCGAGCTAGCCACATGGTTCGAGCCGACGCGCGCGCGCCAGAGTTCCCCACGACGGCGCCCAGTTCGGCGACGTGCTGGGCGCGAACGGCGTCCTGTTCGGCCAACTTCATTGCGAGTGGCTACTCGTATCACGCGTTCACTCGCCCTCGCCCTCCTCGCCGCAGGCTGCGTCGCGCGCGGCTGCTCGAGCGTGAACGATGCCCTCCTCGTACTCCGCAGCCGGCCTTCACGGCGCGTGCAAGAGCCGGCACAGCGTCTCGCGTTCGGCCCCTAGCCAAAAAGGTTTGTTATGCGATCGTATGCATAACCCGACCGAAGTAGGCAACTCACCGTCGACTGAACAACACGCTCAGTCGCGGGCGACGACGCGAGCAGCATGCTCTACCTTAAAGCAGCGATGCTCGCCCTGGTGCTTCAGTCGCAGGTGGGCCGAGCTTCACACTGCACACGTCGGCCGTGTCACGGCTTCTAACACCCTCCGTCCATGGTGTGTGCGCAGGGAGCGGCCGTCAGTGCCTCAGTGTTGATGCCAGAGGCTGATGCGCGGACACTGGGTATGTGCGTGGCGGGCGCAAGCTCGACCTGTCAGCATGGCGAGCGGTACGAGTGCATGAGGGGGATGCTGTTCGGCGCGTGCTCGGCAGATCCGTTACCGGCCGAGGATTGCGAAGCCTACTGTCACCACGGCCTGGCCGAGGCTGTTCAGCTTTCGGCCTCGCCCGCACAGCAGCAGCAGGGTACCATTGTGAATATGCAGCCGGCGGCCACCAACACCATTGCCGGAAGGCTGGCCCTTGCGAATTTGCATAGAGGCATGGCGAAAGTGGTAGCAAAGGCGGCGAATGAGGCCGTCAAGGAGGTTGCGATGGCTGAGAAGATGGCGGCCAAACAGGAGACGAGGAATGCCAAGGAGGCGGCCAAGCAGGCAGCCCGGTCAGACAGGGCGGTTGCACGCACGGCGGAGAGGGCGGAGAGGGCGGCGGCCAAGGCGGCGGGGACGCGCGACGGGCAGGACCAGGAGGCGGCGGCGGCGCTCGCGGAGAAGTTTGAGGAGGCGCGGGAGCAGGTATTGGTACCAGTCGACGAGCAGCAGGCGGAGATGCTAGGAACGATTGAGGATGCTGCCGACGAGGAAGCGCGTGCCAGCGAGGAGGAGGAGCGTGAGCAGCGTGACTTGGATGCGCTACCGGAGCAGCAGCAGCAGAAGCAGCAGCAGCAGCAGGAGGTGCAGCAGCAGCCGCAGCAGCCGCAGCAGCAGCAGCAGCCGCAGCAGCCGCAGCAGCCGCAGCAGCCGCAGCAGCAGCAGCAGCAGGCGCTGCCGGAGCTCGCGCCGAGCCCCTCGCCCTCGCCCGCGCCCGGTGCGACCGGCGACATCGACGGAGACTTCCCCATCTACCAGCAAGGCCAGCAGCAGCAAGAGCCGGAGGACCCGCACGCGCACGACCCCACGGACCCCGTGGAGCGGCAGGAGCAGGAGAAGGCGCTCGAGGAGGCGGGCGCGATCCGTGACATCATGGACTCCATCCCCGGTAAGATGGACGGGTCCGCCGCCGCGTCCGCCGAGGCGGGTGCGGTGGCACTCCACGGCGAGAGCTCGCACGCCAGGCGCGCACCGGGCTCCTAACCCTAACCCTAACCCTTACCCTTACCCCAACCCTAACCCCAACCCTAACCCTAACCCTAACGCCAGGTGCGCACCGGGCTCCGGATGCCACGCCGAGCAGCCCTTCCAGTGCCTCGGAGGGCTGCTGCTCGGCGCGTGCTCGCCCCGCTCATTTGCGGCGGCCGTTGACTGCACGAGCTTTTGCGAGCACGTCGAGTTCGAGCAGGACCACATCACGAGTGCGCACGTGCGCAAGTCGTCGGCCGAGTCGGACCACAAGCGCGCGCGGGCGTCGCTCGAGAGGGCGCGCGTCACGCTGGACGCGGCGCTCGAGAAGATGTCGGCCGCGCGGACGAAGCAGGCGCAGGCCGAGGTGGGCGCGCAGCGAGTGAGCTTGCTGTCGGCCGCGGCCAAGGACGACGCGCGCGCGCTTGCGATGAAGACCCGTGTGCGAATGCCGACGCGCTCGACGCCGCGCTGGCGCACGCCGCCGACCGCGCTCGTGGCGGGCCGGAGCGAGGGCGGCATCGTGCCGCCGCCGCCGCGAAACTGGGAGCCCATCTGATGACCACCTGAGAGCATCGTACACTACTCGTACTCGCACATCAGATCTGAGGTAGACACCTTCTTGCGGGCTATGCCTTGGACATGTCATGTGGTGCTGAGTGGTGCGGTTCATGGGTACCCCACTTATGGGCAATCGGACCAAAGTGTATAAGTCATACTCGTTTTACACCTTACCGCACACAAACGCACAGGGGAAAAAAAGGCCGCTGAAAATTACCCACACGAACAGCCCAGTCGTCCGGCCGGCCTCGAGGCAGCCTCCCGCAGAGCATGATGCTCGCTTGGTGCTCGACGATTGTAGGCCTCAGCCTCCCCGAGGGGATGGGGACGCCGCGGCGAGCAGCGGGGCCGCTGGGCCCCTCGGCTGGCTCCTCCATACCCCCAGTTGCCCCTCACCTGCACGACAGAGTGCTCAAAGTGAAGCTTCATTCTGCGGTACTTAAGTTCGCGCGGGGCAATGATGCACTGCTGCCACCTGATATGCAACAAGACCAGCGTGATGCTTTCGCGCTGGGGACCAGAGCCGGCCTCGAGAAGGCTTACCACGTGCGCCCCCGCCCCGGCTTCTGCCTCACCCCGGGCTGCCAGAACCTCGTTGAGACCCATGTCCACCACGGATGCACCGTTTTGCACGCCAGGTAGGGGTTATTCAGGCAGCAGCGGCGGCTGGGATGGCAGCGCTGACGCAGCTGAACGATGCGAAGCGGATGGCGCTGAGTGAGGCGGTAGCGCTGAGTGAGGCGGCGGCGGTGGCGCCGAGGGAGGCGGCGGTGGCACGGCGAGAGGCGGCGGTGCCGCTGCAAGAGGTATTTCTGGCGCAGCTAGAGGCGGCGGTAGCGCAGCGAGAGGCGGCGCTAGCGCCAAGTGAGGCGGCGGTAGCGCCGAGTGAGGCGGCGGCATTTCTGGCACAGCTAGAGGCGGCGCTAGCGCAGGGAGAGGCGGCGGTAGCGCCGAGTGAGGCGGCGGTAGCGCCGAGTGAGGCGGCGGTAGCGCCGAGTGAGGCGGCGGTAGCGCCGAGTGAGGCGGCGGTAGCGCCGAGTGAGGCGGCGGTAGCGCCGAGTGAGGCGGCGGCTTCTTGGCATTTTGTGGCGCAGCGAGACGCGGCGTCAGCGGCTTTTTGCCATTTTGTGGCGCAGCGAGACGCGGCGCTAGCGCAGCGAGACGCGGCGCGAGCGCAGCGAGACGCGGCGCGAGCGCAGCGAGGCGCGGCGCCACTCGAGGCGGCGGTAGCGCCGAGCGAGGCGGCGGCATTTCTGGCGCAGCTAGAGGCGGCGCTAGCGCAGGGAGAGGCGGCGGTAGCGCCGAGTGAGGCGGCGGTAGCGCCGAGTGAGGCGGCATCGCCGAAGGAGGCGGCGGCGGCGGCGCTGGCGCAGAGGTGGCAGAAGTGGCAGAAGTGGCAGAAGAGGCAGAGATTGCAGAAGTGGCAGAGATTGCAGAGGTGGCCGAAGTGGCAGAAGGTGCAGTGGCAGAAGGTGCAGCGACAGATAGAGCTGGCGCAGGGACAGGCAGCGGAGGCGCAGCGACAGGCGGTGCTGGCGCAGCGAGAGGCGGAGCGACAGGCGGTGCGGGCGCAGCGACAGGCAGCGGAGGCGCAGCGACAGGCAGCGCTGGCGCAGCTACAGGCAGCGGAGGCGCAGCGACAGGCGGTGCTGGCGCAGCGACAGGCGGCGCTGGAGCTCGTTAAGGCAGCACTGAGCGATGAGGAGAAGAAGGCGGCCAGGGAAGCGTGGAAAGCGGTGGTGAGGCGTGTGGCGCAGCCAGAGTTGGTGCTGCTGGCAGAGGGGGCGCTGCTGGCGCTACGAGAGGCGTCGGCATACTACATGCCCTTAGCAGCGCCGAGTGAGGCGGTGGCGCCCAGTGAGGCGGCGGCGGTGGCGCCGGGGGGGGCGTCGGTGTTGCAGCGAGAGGTGGCGGTGGCGCTGCGAGAGGCAGCGCTTACGCTGCGAGAGGCAGTGTTCGCGCAGCGAGAGGCGGCGGTTTCTCTGATCGAGGCGGAGATGGACCTACGGTAGGAGGAGCAGGAGGAGTTGCAGCACGATGGCCGATACCGATCTGCGAGCGAGACCCTTCCCTGAACTGAGTTTTATATGAAGCCCCAGTTTTTTAGTACGCTTTATATAACCGGACGACACTAAGGGGTTGTGGAGACGTGACGACGTCCACCAAAACACAGCAACACGAACACTACAGCAAGCTTAATTAGCACGCACGCGGGCTGATAGAGTTTGGTTCGGTAATTTCTGTTTATAATTATAAGAGGGTTCGTTACTGTACAGAGTGCAGTCGTACCACCTACCACGATTACACACACGGTAACTATCCTCCACTGGCAATAACATCTACGGCACCACCTCCGCCTCCTTGCGCGCGATGGCCGGCTCGGCGGCTAACTCGGCGGCTGCCACCAGGTCACCGAGCTCGATCACCGAGCTGAAGGACGGCACGCTCGGCATTAGTAGCTCCGCGTGCCCCGACGGGACAGGCGGCGGCGGCATGTGCGCATGCGCGTCGACCATCGGCAAGTCGTCCGCCTCGGCCGCCGCCTCCGCCTCCGCAGCCGACGTCACCGCCGTCACCGCCACCGCTGGCACATGCGTACCGCTGCTGCTGCCGTTGCTGTCGTTGCTGCTGTTGCTGCCGCTGCTACTGCTGCCACCGCCGTCGCCACCGCCGCCAGCCAGCAGCGCCGCCACCTGCTCCGCTTCGAGCATCATATCATTCATATTGCGGTCGACCCAGCGGAAGCCGAGCGACTCGTAGAGGCCGACGGCGCGAAAGTTATTCTCGCTGCCCGCGACGAGCAGCCGCACCGCCTTCGGCCTGCCCGTCGACAGCCCGTCCATCAGCAGCCGCCGCCCGATGCCGAGCCGCCGGAAGTCCGACAGCACCCAAACGAAGTCGATGCAGATGTGGCTGCCGCGCCTGGCGTCGAACTTGAGCGAGCGCTTGAGCAGCCCCGCCGCGCGCAGCCCGCCGCGCTTCGTCGGCATGCATGCCACCAGCAGGTCGCGCGGGAAGAGCTGCTTGTCGCGCTTCTCGAAGATCTTTGTGATGAACTCCTTCTCGTGCTTGCGCTTGCGCAGCTCGCCAATTATCTCGCAGAGCTCTGCACCGTTGGCGCAGGCCTCGATGACCAGCCCGTCCGAGGAGGAGGAGCCCATGCGGGCGAGATAGACTGTGGTCGGTGCAGCCTTGGAGCCAACGCGCCAGATAACCGAAAAACAGCACGGGATCCTGACCGAATCTCCGCGAATAAACCCGGAACATGTTGGCGTCACTGCACAATCACTGGAATTCAACATCTCCAGCATGCACGTTGCATCTTCCTCGTGGAGTCTGCGGATGTCCATGGCCTCATAACATCACCTCTCGGCCGTGTGTCGCGACGGCTGGCTCGTCTCGGGGGACGCAGCGGTGCTCGTTCAGGGGCAGCCAGCGCTCAGGGAGTGCCGCAGTCGGCGTACGCGGGGTCTCGAGCAAGAGTAAGCGTGCGACTTACCAGCTCGGCAGCTCGGCAGCTCGGCAGCTCGGCAGCTCGGCAGCTCCCGGGGCACTGCAACGTGCCACGCGGCTCGGGGACGAGCTCGAGCAAATTGGCTTGCTGGAGGCGCTCGGGCTCGTCGCAGACGGCCGCAGACGGCCGCAGATGCCCGCGTGGACGGGCGAGCACTCTGAGGGTTCGTCTTCTTCAGAGTTCATCTGGCTGGCGGAGAGTGAGGGTTGTCTGGCGGAGAGTTCGTCCGGCGGAGAGTTCGGCTTGAGTAGTATCGAGTGTCCGAGCAGCTCACGCAGCAGCAGCGCCTTCGAGGGGGGGGGGGGCGGGGCGGTCCTCCAAAGTCCGCCGACGCCTGCGTCTCGCAACGCGCCCAGGCCGGTGGGTGCATCGAGCCACAGCGCGCGGCGTCGCGTCGTGTGGCTTCTCCATAGTAAGTATAGCCCTGGTCCTGCTTTCTCTCACGAGTTGCGGTCGCCGCGATCCCTGAGCGCGAAACCGGGGAAGAAGGGTCCGTCGGTAAACTCCAGCCGAAGGAGCATCGGAGCACGCACCCTCCACAGGCGAGGCGGGCGACACTAACATGCCTGCAAGCCACCATTGCCATGTAGGGTGGGCAGCCACCGTGGGCTCCCTTCGCGGCCGTGGGCGAAGTGCTGGGCCGCGCGCCTCGAGGCCGTTAGGGGGTGTACGGGGGCAAGGGGGCGCAAGGGGTGCAAGGGGGTGTAGGCATGACAGGCGGCGGCACCATCCCTTGGCTGCAGGCGTGTTCCGCAGGTGCGGGTAGGCTTGCAGCGTGAGCGGCAGCCCCTCGTCGAACGGCACTTCCGCCGGCGCCTTCGCCAGCTGCGTGGGGGTGGCCACCACCGCCAGCGTCAGGGTGCTTTCGGCTGGGCAAGCCACCGGCCGCGGCGAAAGGACTCCTTTGCTACTGGACTCGGTCAAGACCACCGCCTCGGCGGCGCTGGAGCTCGTGCGTGAGGCACTGCTGCTGCACGTCGGCGTACCCAGCAGAACATCCTTGAACGACGCCTCGAGCGACATGGGCGGGGGGCTCATTGTTGTTGCGCGCGATGCGGGTGCGCGCGCTTGGGGAGGGATTGCGGGACAGAAGGCCTTCCCCCCCCTCCCCCTCCTCGACAAGACACAAGACACAACTTAACACCGTCGCCACCGTCACCTCCGTCGCCACCGTCACCACCGTCCCACCGCCGTCACTCACCTCGCCGTCACCGCCCCCTCTGAAAGGGGCGTGCCTTGCTCGCGCTCGAGAAGGCCTTGGAGAAGGAGACGATGGCTCGGCTCGGCATGGCCGGAGGCGCGCTGCGCTTTGGCGGCGCGGGCGGCGGCGCGCTGCGCTTCCGGTCCGGCGGCGTGGGCGCTGAGGAGTACTCGCCCTCTTCAGGGAGGGAGTCACCCTCCGCCGCCGCCGCCGCCGCCGCCGCCGCCGCCGTCGCCGCCGCCGCCTCTGCCGCCGCCATCGCCGCCTCTGCCGCCGCCACCGCTGCCCTCGCCTCCGTGCCCATCGTCACCGCCGCCCTCGCCGCTGCCACCCTCACCCCCGCCGCCGTTGCCGCCACCACCGCCGCCGCCGCC
>Ga0209302_10002451_pt1 | contig 10799 bp, 9 predicted proteins | sample ArcOceMetagenome_2_FD_187445 | JGI IMG/M metagenome (GOLD analysis project Ga0209302, IMG submission 187445) | Marine eukaryotic phytoplankton communities from Arctic Ocean - Arctic Ocean ARC135M Metagenome (SPAdes) (version 2) | ecosystem: Environmental > Aquatic > Marine > Oceanic | place... | reverse complement strand
AAGATCATGATTCGTAATGGCGAGATCAAGCACTCCGAGCTCGATAAGCTCAACAGCGTCACCGCACTCGACTATGCTGATACAGCGATCAACGTGCTCGACCGCATGAAACCCGAAGATCCGCGCCTCCGCGAAGCGATCGGCCGCATCGAGCGCTGGTTAGCCAAGCAAAAAGCGCCATTAGTTTAATACGTAACGTAACGATTAATTATGCAGGCCTCCGTTTTCGGAGGCCTTTTTTTAGTTTTTATTTCGGTAGCGCGCTTTGGCTCAAAGCGCATCCGATGATCCCAATTCTGATGAACAATTTGCGACAAGGATTTGCAGTTAAGCTACGTCTGTGCGGACGAGGCGGAGCTCGTCCCTCCCCGAGTCAAGCATGCCAGCATCAGGGAGGGACCACCTCCGTGTGGTCCGTGTCAGTTCAAGTTTGAATGAATAATGCGCAAAAATCTGCGCTTTCCGAGTTGCACTATTTGGATCGCTGCTTAAAGTATTTTTAACCCTGCAGTGTTCGATCTTAATCGGAGTATCTGTCCTTTACTCTTTAGAAATCGGGAGCTGAAACCTTGAAAGTCGCTGTCCAGCCGTCAACCGGAAGGCAAAAACTAACAAGGAAGCACCCACCTTAGACACAAAAGGCTTAAGAACTCCCCCTTAAACGGCACACGTGGGGCCTTTTTTCATAAAACGGTGTTCAATGAAAACGGCAGTAGTGCATCTCGCACTGCTGCCGTTTTTGTGTGGATCGTTGGTAGATGCGGGCTTGTTTGAGCAATTGACCGCAATAGGAGTGTGGGCGACCCGCCCACATTTTCCGCAAAGGTGGGCGACCCGCCCACATTTTCCGCAAAGAAGGGCGATCCGCCCACATTTTCTGCAAAGAAGGGCGACCCGCCCACATTTTCTGCAAAGGAGTGTGGGCGACCCGCCCACATTCATTCTGCGACCCGCCCACATTCATCCTGTGTACCCGCAAAGAAGAGCGAGTCGCCCTCGTTGATCCTGTGTACCGACAAAGGAGGGCGAGTCGCCCTCCCTCCTTTGGCCACTTATCAGCAACGATGCTTTTTTAAAAGGTGTTCAGTGAAAACGGCAGATGTGCTGCGTGAGGCTGACGAAAAACGCGGTCCTATCACGACTTAGCTTGAATCCCCTGCAGCGAGGATTGCGGCTGCAGTTTGCTTACCTGAGACGACGGCGCCCTCGATCGAGGCACTGCCCAGGTGGTCGCCACAGACCCATACGCCCGCCTGGTTGATGCTGTTCGGGGCACTGCGGTTTGGCAGCTGCTCCGGCAAGCCGCGGCGGATGCGGTCGGTTTGTAAATGTCGCCAGCTACTGGCTTCGGGGCCGAACCATTCGAGCAACTCTGAGCGCACCTGTTCAACGAGGCCATCTGCCTCGACCAAGCCGAGCACCGATACCGATAGCAGTGACTGGCCCTCGGGTGCATAGCAGGGCGCAGCGTCGCTGATCACGCACACATTGTTGATTGCGCCAGAACCAGATCCGTTGAGGCAAATAATAGCTTCGTTTATCGGCGAACGATCGGCGGCATAGTAGAGCGTGGTCACTGAGCGCCACTTAGGTGCCGAACTCTGTAGGCCAGGGAGCAGCGCGTGCGCGGCCGAGCCGTCGGTCGCCACCACCGTGGCACAGCCCTCGATCCGTTCGCCACTTTCGAGAGTGATCGAATCTATACCCACTGCCTTGACCACTTGATTCAGCTGAATGCTGCCATCCGGCAGGTGGGCGGCCAGTTGTTTGGGGATTTCACCCATACCCTGAGCCGGAACGGTGGCACTGCCCTGGCCGAAGAGCTTGAAGGTAAACTCGAACATGCGGCTGGAGGTGCGCAGCTCGTTCTCTAAAAAAATCCCTCCGTAAAAGGAGCGAAAAAAACGGTTAATGATCGATTCTGAAAAGCCGCAGTCGCGCAAGTAGGTCTCCGTCGAGCGATCCTCACGCGCAGCAATCGCCTCGAACGAGCTATTCAGGATTTTCATCCGCATCAGGCCCACCCGTAGTTTATCGGCCAGGCTGCCGACTGGTGCGGTCACGCTGCTCCAGGCACTCGCAGGTCGCCGAAATACATCCATTAGGCGATGCAAGCGTCCGTCTCGATAAATCAGCGCGCCTGGCTCGAAAGCTTTTAGGTCGAGCGCTTCAAGATCGAGCAATTTGCCAGTTTCGGGATAGCGATCGAGATAGACTTGAAAGCCGCGATCCAATAAAAATCCATCGACTTTATCAGTGCGCACGCGGCCGCCCACGGCATCACTGGCTTCAAAAATACGTACCTCCTGCCCAGCTCGGTGAAGTTGCACGGCACAGGCGAGGCCTGCCATGCCGGCACCCACAATCAGAACCGGCGGTGTTGCAGCAGAGCCCACCCGATTAGTAGGCCTTCATCGCTGCTTGGAACTCGTCTGTCCAAGGCGTCGGTTGATGTGTTTTGCTAGACAGCTTACACGCTGTGCGGTTGCCATCGCAATAAACAACGCTGCTGTCCTGCGGGTGCCGGACAGTGAAGCGCATCGTTACGCCGCTGCTGCGCACGCGCTCGATCTGGTAGTCCACCGCGATTGGGCCTGGCACAGTAAACGCTTGTCGAAAACGTGCTTCGACGTTGTGCACGACCACGAAGATATCTTCGTCTCGTTCGATATTAAAATCCGCAACCCCCAGTAATTCTTGAAAGAACTTTTGCTGAGCCCGTTCCAGATGTAGCAAGTAGCGCGTATGGTGAAGCATGCCCAAGCCGTCGAGCTCGTCGAAAAAAACTTCTGTTTGGTATGTAAAGGTTGAACTCATAAGTGAATAGTGGTGTCGCTGAATAAAGGATACCACAGGCACGGATTCTTCAAGCATCCATTCTGACTTTATCAATCGCTGCATCAAGCCAAGCTCGACAGGTGCAGATTGGCCGGACGGAGATGCACGCTGGTTGACAGTTAGTATGTAGTCGGCACTTTGACGATTCGTTGTGGCGCTGGTGTAATTGCACCACAATAATATTTCTGTCTGTCTCGCAATGTCTTTAGTGTCTGGCCCTATTTTTCAGGGAGGGACGAGCTCCGCCTCGTCCGCAGCTGAAGCGGTCGCTTGGACTGCTCTGCTTTGGAGTTTACGGTTGGTCTGCTTTAAAAACGAATGACTAGAGCCGCCATATCACAATCGCGCAGACGCCGATGGTTTAAAGTCTGCTAGTAAGGATCGCGCCTTGGTTACGTTTCCTTATCTGTGTTTTATTCTAGCAAACAAGGGGCGCGTGATGCACTCGAACGATTCTTGCCACGTGCGGGTCTGGACTATGCCCGTGCCCGCAATTTCGATTATGGTCTCGAGCGCCGAGACAATGTATCGATGCTCTCACCTTGGGTGCGCCTGCGGGTCATGCCTGAATGGGAGCTGATCGCGGCAGTGCTGCAGCATCACTCTGTCAGCGAAGCGGCAAAGTTTATTGATGAGGTCTGTTGGCGTACCTATTGGAAGGGCTGGCTGAGCCGCCGGCCGACGGTGTGGCAGGATTACTGTGCCGAATTGGCGGCGGAGCAAGCATCACTGCCTGAGCAGTCACGCTACCATGCCATTGTCAGCGCCACTAGCGGGATCGATTGCATGGATGGCTGGACGCGCGAACTGCTCGACACTGGCTATCTGCACAATCATGCGCGTATGTGGTATGCCAGTATTTGGATACACACGCTCAAATTACCATGGACCCTCGGGGCTGATTTTTTCTTTAGGCATCTGTTGGATGGTGATCCCGCCTCCAACACTCTCAGTTGGCGCTGGGTGGCGGGTTTACATACCGAAGGGAAAACATATTTGGCCACCGCTGATAATATTAAGCAATACAGCGATGGCCGTTTGAACCCGCAGATCGAATTTGCAACCGTTCCTGCAGATGTGTCTCGCAGTAGTCGCAATCCGCTCGCCGCCCCACATCAACCATTGGCTCCGCTGCCGAACTCTGACCGTGTGGGCCTGCTGCTGCACGAGGAGGACCTATCGGCGCGCAATTGGTTGGGCGAGCAGGTCACAGTCCGTGCGACCGCAGGCTTTATTCCGCAGCAGTCCTACCAAACCCAGCGCATCGCACAGTCGGTATTTGATTTTCGGCACAATTGCCTGCGCGATGCCCTCGACGGCAGCGGCGAAGTCTACACTCAGATCGATGCAGTTGTGGCATGGGCAGAACAAGCGAACATCGACGTTCTGCTAATGGCTGAGCCATCCATTGGTATCTGGAATCAAGTCTTACCTAAGCTACAGCTCGCACTGCGTAACAAAGACATTCAGCTAGTCTGCCAACGTCCTTGGTGGGACGATCATTTCTATCCGCACGCGCAGGCTGGCTTCTTTCGCTTTAAAAAAGCCATACCTGCCGCCATTGAGCAATTAGCCGTAGAAAATTAAATCTCACCAACAAGGCAATGATCCGTCGAGGTCTCTCAACTTACAGCAACGAGCGAACGTACATGCGTCAACTTCCCGAATCACGATCAGTACGATGCTCATTGGAGCGGCATGAGCCTTTTTTGGACCTCTTGAATCGCCGGAGGGGGTGGGAGGGGGTGGGAGAGGGTGGTCGCGGCGCTCGGATGTGCGTTCCACCCTTTTTAGCGGCTATGCCACAATCCACCGGAGTTAGTTTAATCGTGCAAGGGTGTCTCTCGCTCAGTGACATAAAAGCTACGCGACGCGGCCCCTTGTGGCGTCGATCTAAATTTCAAAGTTGAATCCTACACGTATTTAAATTTACCCTACAGACAGTTGGCGGCGACGTCTACCCACTGCCCTCTACCTAAACTCAAAAATAAACTACCCATGAAAAACCGTCTTCTGATGACTGTCTTATTTTTTAGTTCTTTGTTTCAACTGGGTTGCGTCAGTGTCGACGAGCGGATGCAGACCTACGTCGGGCAGCATTATTCAAATGTCGTCGCGACCTGGGGCGAGCCCGACAGCGAAATCGACAACGGTGAGGGTGGCAGGCTGCTCACTTGGCACTTCATTACCACGCACACCACACCCGCCAAGGTCACCACGACGACCACGCATAATACTAACAGGAGTGTCCACTCTCATGCCGTCCGACCCGACACATCGCACGGAGCGCAGCACCATTACGCCACCACTCAGTATGGCAGTTCTCAGCATGGCTCCACGCGCAGCCATGAGCATGTCAATACGACCGGCAATCAAGTCAGCACCACCACTTATATTCCTGAGTCGACCAGCACCAACACCTACACGCGCTCGTTTTACACTGACTCAGAGGGCCTTATTTATAATTTTGCCTGGAAGGGCTGGCATCCGGGCTATTAAAGACTCCGCGGGGCATTCACTTTTTAAGGCTCGATTCGTTCCGCATAGGATGAACCGCTTCGTGCCTTGGCGTTTTTGTAGGGCACTTTTTAGCAATGTGCTTCTCGTCGGTTTTAGAATGAATTCGTTGCTGTACCCTGCGTGGTTCTGGTGTCTTTTAGTAGTGGCAAGACGGAATGGTAAATAGGGTCAGTCTCATGTTTCATGATTCAACCATATCCAGTTGAACTTTTTTTATTTTTGCGGTGGCGGCTCACGAGACTTTGAAGAAAGGACGTCGCTGCCATATTTAAACGTTCAGCTATCCAACGATTCGGCGTCAGGCAGCGTTCTCTCAAGCGGCTAGGGTTGGCCATGATAATCAAATACTTAACTGGGATCATAAAACATTGGACTGCCACTTTTTGCTTCAAGTGGGTGCCCCCTCTTGGAGGAAGAGGCAGCTAAGGAGCAATAAGCGTAACCCGCTTAGCGGCTATGAGTATCATTTCTCTCCCTACGAGATGATAATCGATTATTAGTATAAAGTAATTAGAAGGATTTATTTTACGTTTATTTAACATATAACAATGGATTACTCCTTCGGGTTAATTGACGGGAACTATTTTTTACGTTAATTTTAACTAATGATAATATTAACATATAACCCCATTCACTTCGTCGCAGTTCCATTAGCCACGATTGCGCTTCTTATTTCGTCAGCATCAGCTGCGCTCTACCAAACGACATCGGAATCATTTCCCAGCACGACAATTTACGATATCAATGGTGAGTTACATGCGTACATTGGTATTTCTTTGCAGCCGGCGGGGACTTTCACTGGCTTTGTGTTAAATGCAGCCAACCTCAGCAATGCCGACCTGGCTGGTGCCACTTTGGCTGGTGCCAATCTGAGAGATGCCAATTTAAGCAATGCCGACTTGAGCGGCGCTGCGACCCTAACTGGTGCCTTTCTGAACAATGCCAACCTAACCAATGCCAACCTGAGCAGTTCCACCTTGACTGGTGTGAATTTTACTGGTGCCACCCTGACGAGTGCCACTCTGACGAGCTCCACCCTGACGAGTGCTATACTGATTGATGCCAACCTGAGCAATGCTGATTTGACTGGTGCCACCCTGACCACTACCAACCTGACTGGCGCCGACATGACTGACGCCATCTTGACTGGTGCCACGCTGACCACCACCAAATTTAGCAATACGATCCTGACTGGAGTGATAACAGGAAGCCTATTGGGCGCCCCTTTGGAGCTGCCTGCGCAGTGGAATCTGATCCATGGCTACTTGATCGGACCGGGGGCCAATTTGACAAATGCCCTCCTGGCCACTGCCAACCTGGCCGCCGCTAATCTGACCGGAGTGATCTCCGGAAACATCACGGGCACCCCCGCGTTGCCTCCCGATTGGGAACTGTTGAATGGCTACTTGGTCGGTCCTGGTGCTAATCTGACTAATGCCAACTTGGCTGGTCTCGACCTGAGCAATATCGACCTTAGCGGTGTTGTATCCGGGAACATCACTGGTCCGATCATCCTTCCTGCGAACTGGCTACTGGTCGAAGGCTACTTGATCGGCCCTGGTGCTGATCTCCATGGTGCCGATCTGAGTGCAGCCGACCTGAGCGATACCAACCTGAGCGGTGTCGATTTCTCTAATGCTGACTTGAGTAATGCCAATTTGAGCAATGCCGACCTTTCGGCGGCAATCTTAGTCGGAGCCGACCTGACGGACGCAGTACTTACTGGGGCGATTGGAAATTCCCTGATAACACGGCTAAACGCCAATAGTGTGCAGTTTGAGACCAGCCAAGGCGAGTTAGCGACTGCTCAAGGGGAGTTAGTGACTGCTCAAGGCGATTTGTCGACTACTCAAGGCGAGTTAGCGACTGCTCAAGGCGAGTTGTCGACTACTCAAGGCGATTTGTCGACTACTCAAGGCGAGTTAGCGACTGCTCAAGGCGAGTTAGCGACTGCTCAAGGTGAGATAGCGACTGCTCAAGGGGAGTTGGCGACTGCTCAATTGCAGTTGACCAACGAATTTACCCTCACCGAGATCGTGGATCTGCGCCCTGGGAGCACGATGATTGAAATCATTGACGGCTATGCGACACTAAGCATGGCGCTAGAGGAAAGCACCGACCTAATCAACTGGACATATATCGGACAGACTCCGGACCTGTCGGTTCTAGCGTTCCAAGGTGAGAAATTCTTCCGCTTCGCGAGTTACCCAGCTGCCAACGCTCAGTAGCTATTGTCAGATGTCCTTGGATCATACCAAAGAAAAGCAGGTAGTACGCGGGCTCTGGAAAGTACGTGCGTGAGTTATCGGTAAAAAGTCGGCCCCTAGCATATTAGGGCGCGCTGATCTGTCCAAATTCATATGGGCGTCAGGCCTTTGGAATTCTGAGGGGTAAAAACGGGGAGGAAAAAAGGCAGTCCAATGTTTGATGATTCTACCATATCTAGTTGAAATTATTTTTGTTTTTTGCGGTGGTGGCTCACTCGACTTTGAACGGAGGACGCCACTGCCATGTTTAAAGGTTCAGCTATCCAACGATTCGGCGTCAGGCAGCGTTCTCTCAAGTGGCGAGGGTCGGCCATAATAACCAGATACTCAACTGGGACCATAAAACATGGGACTGTCCCCATCTTTTTTTCTTGAAGTGACTGCCCCTAGCGGAGGAGGCAAATAAGAAGGGATAAGTGTAACCCGCTTAGCGGTTGTTAGTCCTATTTAATAAAATGTTAGGAAATCATGTAAAAAGAAGTAAAAAGTTAACATATCACTTTTTACATACTTTTAGCGCCTGGTGAATTCCTTCAATATCAAACTCTCTTATTTCGCCGCAGTTCCATTTGCCACGATCGCACTTTTTCTTTCGTCAGCATCTGGTGCGCTCTACCAAACGACATCGGAATCAGTGCCCAGCACGACGATTTACGATATCAATGGTAAATTACATGCGTATATTGGCGTGCTGTTGATACCGAATGGAACTTACACTGGCTCTGTATTGAATGCAGCCAACCTCAGCAATGCCGACCTAGCTGGTGCCACTTTGACTGGTGCCAATCTAAGTGATGTCAACCTGAGCAATGTTGATTTGACGGATGCTACCCTGACCAGCACCAACCTGAATGGTGCCGACCTGACTGAAGTCGTCCTGACTGGTGCCACGCTGACCGCCACCAAATTTACCGATACGATCCTGACTGGAGTGATAACAGGAAGCCTATTGGGCGCCCCTTTGGAGCTGCCTGCGCAGTGGAATCTGATCCATGGCTACTTGATTGGACCGGGGGCCAATTTGACAAATGCCCTCCTGGCCACTGCCAACCTGGCCGCCGCTAATCTGACCGGAGTGATCTCCGGAAACATCACGGGCACCCCCGCGTTGCCTCCCGATTGGGAACTGTTGAATGGCTACTTGGTCGGTCCTGTTCTAATCTGACTAATGCCAACTTGACTGGTCTCGACCTGAGCAATGTCGACCTGAGCGGTATTAAATCCGGAAACATCACTGGTTCGGTTATCCTTCCTGCGAACTGACTTCTGATCGATGGCTACTTCGTCGGCCTTGGTGCTGATCTCCATGGTGCCGACCTGAGTGCAGCCAATCTAAGCAATGCCGACCTGAGTGCAGCCAATCTAAGCAATGCCGACCTGAGCGGTGTTGATTTCTCTAATGCTGACTTGAGCAATGCTAACCTGAGCGATGCCGACCTTTCGGCAGCAATCTTCGACGGAGCCGACCTGACGGCCACAGTCGTTACCGGGGCTATTGGAAATTCCATGATAACTCGGATGAGCGCCATCAGCGTGCAGTTTGAGGCCAACCAAGGCGAGTTAGCGGCTAACCAAAGCGAGTTGGCGGCTGCTCAATTACAGTTGATCAACGAATTTACTCTCACCGAGATTGTGGATCTGCGCCCTGGGAGCACAATGATTGAAATCATTGACGGCTATGCGTCACTATGCATGACGCTAGAGGAAAGCACTGACCAAATCAACTGGACCAACCTCGGAGAGACTCCAGTAGTGTCGATTCAAGCGCTTGAAGGTATGAAATTCTTCCGCTTCTGTAGTGTTGACTGAGCCGGCCCTGAAACCTTGGACAGGCCGCAGTGATAGTTTAGATGCAGCCTAGGGAAGTTCCTCATGGAGGACTGACCACCTTTTTTTATTCACACTTAAAAAAGTCCGCTGCGGTGGGCTTTTTTTTGTGCCTAACCGCCTGATTTCGATGCAATTAGAGTGCTTTCGAAATCATGAATCGTTGATGATTTTGGCTTCGCCTTGCACGTCTGTACTGTCGCGCTTGGTATGGGTCTGGCCACTCTACTTGCGAACCACGCAGCTTTTGACTAACTGATGCGATCGATTTGTACGTCGATGGTTAAGACGCTGGCGGCATTGCCATAGTAGGAGCCTGCTACCGGAGCTACGTCGGGATAGTCACATCCGGCGGTAAGCCGCAGCTGAATAGAGCTGTTTGAGGCCGGTCTTAACACTCGGCCTCGCTGCCGATACCGGGGTCTTGGAGGTGAACCTTCCGCCGACGAATACTTGGGCCAAGTGCGATGAAGTATTAAAGCAGAGCGCAATCGCAGCCGCTGCAGTGAACCTACAGCTCACCAAGCTCCAATTGAATGGCGTCGTCTACGGCACCGGTGGTGGCTCGCACCTTGCATTCGGCGGGCCCAGCGAAGCGAAAAATCCATTTATCGTTAATCCGAAACGCATCGCGTCCTTGCTCCGTTACTGGCAGCGGCATCCCGCACTGCCTTACTTCTTTAGCGGGCAGTATGTCGGCCCGGGCAGCTAAGCACCCCGAGTCGACCAAGGCCCGTGCCATGGTCTCTAAGAGCTCGAAGTCGCTTGCGAGGGACTGGATGAAATGAAGGGTATCATTAAAGGACCCGTGATTGATCAGTTCTTTAAAAATTTGAGTAGTTTGTCTTTACGCCTTTTCGTGAGCCACTCTGGTAACTCTCAACTCCCTCTCGTTTCTGCCTTTCTAGGGCATCAGCGATCACTCATTACGGCACAGTCGAGAACCGCTACATGCCTGTCGCTTTTGATGCCCTTGAGATGAAGGAGGATCGACCTCAACTGTGCATCCAAGGCGTGCGGGGATTCCTTCCGCCTCAGAGGCCCCTTTTTTTAACTGTTTTTAGGCGCTTATTTAGCTCTTAACTCGCAGCACGAATTACTTTTCCAAAGTATGCGGGAACCTACCAGGCACAGATTCACTGCGATTGGAGGGACGCCGTTCACCGCCTACCAAATGGCGATCTTTACCGAATTAACCGGCGATCTTTAGATTGCCTGAACTGAGCCTGTGGATGGTTGCGATGGCCCCACTTTTGGGTCACTGCGGCGCTAGTTCATCGTGGTTTACTTCACGGGCAAAGGGATCATCCGCCGCTAATGGCCGGCGCGCTGTTGCTACAGATCGCA
>Ga0209302_10002450_pt1 | contig 10803 bp, 6 predicted proteins | sample ArcOceMetagenome_2_FD_187445 | JGI IMG/M metagenome (GOLD analysis project Ga0209302, IMG submission 187445) | Marine eukaryotic phytoplankton communities from Arctic Ocean - Arctic Ocean ARC135M Metagenome (SPAdes) (version 2) | ecosystem: Environmental > Aquatic > Marine > Oceanic | place... | reverse complement strand
TAAGAGACAAGAGAGATAAGATACGATTTGCCGCTGAGCGAGACCGTGCCGCTCGAGCGAGAACCACCAAAGTCGCCGACGAGGAGAACGAGACGCCCAAAGCCCACAAAAGAGACATGTTCTTGCTCGCGAGCGTCGCGTTGCTACCCCAGCCACTACCAAACACCCCGCTGCGGTCGTGCGCAAGAGCGCCGCACCTCCTCGTCCGCTGCCGCCTCCGCTGCCCGCCTCCGTCGCTGTCTCCGCCTCCGCCGCCGCCGCCGCCGCCGCCGCCGCCGCCGCCGCCGCCGCCGCCGCCGCCGCCGCCGGCAGCACATCAGGTGTGTACTTGCTAGCTGCTGGCTAGTCGTAGGTAGGCAGGTAGGTACACGTGCAGCCCATGCGCAATGTGCAATGTTTATGTGCTTGCCAGCTCTTGGATGCAGTAGGAATCCCGCACTAAAAGACGTACGAGCGCCGCCCGCCGAGCGTGCGTGCGCAGCCATGACGCAGGACATCGACCGCCTGCTCAGCCGCCTTCCGGCCGAGGAGCGAGCCCAGGCGACGGAAAAATTACTGCAGATGAGAGGTGCCCTCGAGCACGCAACGAAGCGGCTCGTGCTCGACCTAGAAACTGCTGAGGAGGTCCGCCTACAGTCGCCAACTGTGTGCCACAAGCCCACCCACCTTCAACCCACCGCTTACAACGACACTCGCTGCATTGTCAGGCTCTGAAACAGCAAGAGCAGGTTCAGCTCGATCTCAGCGACGCTGAGCTGCAGCACCAAATCAAAGAAGCGGCCGTTGAAACGCTCGAAGAGCGCGTCGCCGCCGCGAAGAGCGCGCAACCAGACGCAAACATTGACGAGCTCGAGCAGGAGCTCGCGACGGCGCGAGCCGGCGTGTACGGGGCAATCGAGACCAAGAGCGCGGCCAAAGACGTCTACGGTCGAGTGTTCGACGCGAGCGGGGGCATCCAGGCAAAGCACGCGGAGGCTGCGGCTGCGCTCGCGCAGGCGAGAGGTGCGGGGGAGCAGCAGCAACTCGACATGGTCAACTCCGTGCTGCAGAACACGCCTCCGGACAGCGTCGAGCTGGTGATCCACATTGGCTGCAGCCTCGGCGAGCTCGGCATCGTCGTGGGCGACTTCGGCAACATCAAGGAGGCGCCCGCTGGCCTCTTCGACAAGGGCTACTCCGTGCTTGCCGTCGACGGCAAGCGGTTTAAGCCCGACATGCGGGACCAGGAGGGCGAGCAAGACGTGATCCTGCGGTGCACCGACTCGCAGATATTGGCGTCGATGTCGCGCGTTCCAAGCAAGTTCCTGGAGGGCCTCGCGCTGAAGCTGCTCCAGGTCCAGGTGGAGCCCGACAAGAACGGCTTCGGCATTGACCTGACCGACAGCAACATCGTGGCCTCCCTCGTCGCCAACGGCGCCGCGGGCCGGTCCGAGCTCAAGAAGGGCGACATCCTCGTAGGGGTGGACGGCGTCAACCTGGGCAGCAAGAAGCTCGTCCAGGTCATGGAGCGTGGGCACAGCAGCTACTGCTTCTCCGTGGTACGCCCCGCCGCCCCGGGGCACACCGACCAGCTCGCACCCGGAGAGGAGGCGGAGGGCGGAGAAGCGGAGGCGGAGACGGAGGCGGCGAGCCCGCGTGCCGATGCGGGGCAGGACGCGCAGGCGTCGTCGCCTGCAGAGTATACCATGGGTGGCCTGCCGCCCGGCCCTGCTGGCGACACCCTCAGGGACTCGCTGAGCCGCTCGTTGTCGCAGCTGCAGCAGCAGGACCGGCGGCTCTCCGAGGACGCAGACGGGGGCATGATCGCGCCTCGGATACTGCGGCTCGAGCCGGCCAAGGGCACCGGGGTGACTGTCGAGTGGATGCCCGTGCCGAGCGAGGCGGCGGTGCGCCACTACCAGCTCGAGTGGAAGCTGCTCTCCGACAGCAAGTGGGTGCACACCGAAGCCTCCTCCAAGCTACAGACCACCCTCGTCACCAAGGGCAGCCTCCGCGTCAACGGTGCCTACCAGTTCCGCGTGCGGGCGTGCGGCCTCGACGGGACGTGGGGCCCCTTCACTGAGCCCCGCCCGCCCAACGGCGTGCGGCCCGACGGCATCGAGGTACCCAGCCAGGCGCAGATGCAGAAGAGCAGCCGCAACAACAACAGCAACAACGACGCCCTCTCGATGATCGAGGAGGAGCAGAGCACCGTCTCTGGGCAGCGGGGGCCTGGCGGTGCGAGCAGCGTCTCGGGCGGTGCGATGAACATCGAGATGCTCCAGGGCGTGCTGAGCGACCAGCGGCAGGCCATGGAGGAGCAGTACTCTGTGGAGCAGGCCAAGCTCGAGGCGGCGCACAAGGAGCAGCTGCGTCTCAAGGAGCTCGAGGGCGAGGAGTGGCGCTCAAAGTTCATCGACATCTCGGGCACGCGCATGCAGGCCGTGCTCGACGCGAAGGAGGAGATGCGCTCGGAGGCGGAGGAGCGGCTGAGGGAGGACGTCGAGGCGGCGAGCCGAGCCAAGCTTGATGCGCTCGAGGCGGTGCGGCGCGCGCGCGAGGCGGAGGACATCGCGGCAGCGTGCCAGGCGGAGGTGGACCGGTACAAGCTCAAGTACGAGACGGCGCACGAGGACGCGCGCTCGCAACTCGAGGGGGAGGCGCGCGGCAGCGTGGAGCTCGTCATGCGCAAGGCGGCGCAGGAAATCAAGGACAAGGTGCGCGTCGCCGAGATACAGGCCGACACGCGCGTCGAGCGGGCCATCGCCGAGACGACGAAGCGGTGCGAGGCGGAGGCGGCGGCGGAGCTGCGGCGCGTGGTGCACGCCCTAGAGGCGAAGCACGCGCAGCAGCTGCAGATGGTGCAGGCGCAGGCGGGCGCGGGGCTGGCCAACCGGATCGCCGCCGTGCAGGAGAAGCAGGACGCCCACGTGACTCAGGCTGTGCGCGAGGCGGTGGCGGCGGAGCGCGAGGCGGGCCAGGCTGCCACGGCCGCGGCGGCGATGGCGGCCAGGGCGGAGGGCGCCGCGGAGGCGGAGGCGCGGCTGGGCGCGACCGCCGCCAAGATGGAGCGGCACGTGGTCGCCGTCACGAGCCAGGTCGACACCAAGCTGGCGAGCGACCTCAAGCTGGAGCTCGACAAGGCCATGGCCGAGGCACAGGCGAAGCACGCGACGGAGAAGGCGGAGGCGGTGGCGCAGGCGGTGGCGCGCGCCGAGCAGCGCGGCCAGCTGCGGCTCGAGCAGATGGGCGAGGGCGTGCGCAAGCGGATCGAGGACGCGGTGGCGCAGCGCGAGCGCGAGCTGATCGACGAGGACGGCAAGGTGCGCGAGGCGAGCGTGGCGGCGGAGCTGCGCGAGCAGATGAGCACCTACCGCGCGGCGGCGAGCGAGGCGGCGCGGCAGTGGGGCAGCGGCAACGACGACTTCGAGGAGGCGGCCCTCGCGAAGACCAGCACGGCGCTGCAGCTCGCGCAGCAGGGGGCCGAGGCGGCGGGGCGGCGGCACGTGATGCTGGAAGACGACGAGTTCGACGGCGTGGCGAGCGGTGGCCCCAAGGCGGCGGTGGACGAGGAGGAGGAGGAGGGGGAGGAGGAGGAGGAGGTGGGCGGCGGGGGCGTCGACGACGATAAGGAGCGGCGCAAGGAGCGGCGGCGCCAGAGGAAGGCCGACAAGGGCGCTAAGCAGGGCGGCAAGGCCGACAAGGAGGAGGGCGGGCGGAGCAAGCGCGGCTCGTCGCGCAAGGGTGCCAAGCAGGCGGAGGCGGCGTCCGAGGTCGGGGGCGGGGACGACGGCGGCGCCGACGCGGAGGGTGCCGACCCCGTGCTGCCGAGCGGCATGGCGGAGCGCAGTGACGTGCAGCGGCTGCGGGAGCGGCACGACCTCGAGATGGCGTCGCTGCGCTCAAAGCACGGCGCGGAGGAGATGGCGATGATGGACGAGGACGCCACAGGCACCGGCGAGGGGCGGCGCGTGGCGGCCATGCAGGCGCTGCGCGACCGGCAGATGGCCGAGGCCATCGCGCTCGGGCTCGCCATCCAGCAGAGCGACGCCGAGGGCAAGGCGCGCATCGAGGCGGAGGCGCTCGCCAAGGCGCAGCAGCAGGAGCGGCGCAAGGCCGAGGTGGAGGCCGACGCCAAGGCCGACGCGCTCACCCTCGGCGCGGCCCTCGTGGCCAAGGAGCACGAGGCACCGGGCTACACGGCACTGCTGGGGGAGACCCGGCGCGCCGCGGGGCGGGTGGAGGGGATGCGCGCGGCGCAGCAGCGCGGCCTGACGATGGCCGACGACGACGACCTCGCCGGTGCGGTGCAGAGCGTGCGGCGGCTCGAGGCGCAGCTGGAGACGATGATGCGGCCGCAGAGCGAGCTGCAGCAGTGTCTCGCCCTCGAGCAGCGCGAGCACCGCAAGACCAGCGCCAAGCTGCTGCAGCTGGGCGAGCACGACAGGCGCAGCCAGCAGCGGCAGCAGCGCGACCACGAGGGCATGGAGGACGGCGCCACGCCGTCGCAGGCGCTGCAGGACGCGCTCGGGCTGCTGCAGCTCTACGCCAAGCAGGCCGACGCCATGTCCGACATGCTGCGCGATCTGCCCGACGGTGAGATGGACAGTGAGGTGCATACGCTGCGCAGGCAGCTCGAGGCGGCGGAGGCCACGCGCCAGCTCGGCGCCTCCAAGCTCGAGGTGCTGCTGCGGCGCGGCCCCCAGGCGGAGAAGGACATGGACGAGCACGGCACGAGGGAGGTGCACGCACTGCTCGAGCAGGCCGCCGAGCATAGCAGGGCGTGCGAGCAAGGCGTCGAGCGGCTGCACGCCGAGGAGAAGCGCAAGCGGATGGGGAGGCTGCAGGAGGCGCGGCGCGTGCTGCAGGAGCTGCGCCGCGACACCAAGGGCGACGCGGAGGACGCGAGCCTGGCCATCCCCGTGGCGCCCATCGCTGCGGCGGAGGACGGCTTCAGCATTGCCATCGACTGGGTGCCCCCGGTGGGCGGTGGCGCGACGGCCTACCACCTGCAGTGGCGAGAGGAGCAGGAGCAGGAGTGGGCGAGCTCGGCGGCGAGCGAGAGGATCGGCGTGCCCTGCTGCACCAAGGGCAGCCTGCGCACGCACACCGCCTACCAGTTCCGCGTGCGCGCCTTCAGCGACGTCTCGGAGCGGTGGGGGCCGTGGAGCGCGCCGTCGGAGCCGACGACGCCCTCCATCCTCCTCGAGAGCTTGCCCTCGCGGCCCGAGCTCAAGCCCCACAAGGGTCTCGTCATCGAGGCCGAGTGGTCGCCGCCCGTCGTGGGCAAGAAGGCCAAGGTGGCCGGCTACGAGGTGCAGTGGTGTCTGGTGGGCACCTGCCTCGAGTGGAACACCGAGCAGATGGCGCGCACCGCCAAGGAGTTCTGCACCACGGCGGCGCTGCGCCAGGGCAAGTGCTACACCTTCCGCGTGCGCGCCATGATCAAGAGCTATGCGAGCAGCGAGTGGACGGCGTGGAGCCCCCCCGCCGCGCCGTGCCGCACCTACCGCGACCTGCCGCCCGAGCACGGAGGGAGCACTGGTCACGCGCCCGACGCCTCGCTGGCCTTGGGGGGGTGGGGGGGCGACCGCCGTGGCGGCGGCGACGAGGCGAGGGAGCCTACGGAGAGTATGATCGAGGGCCAGCTCGAGCAGGACGCCGAGGACTGCCCGACTGAGATCCGAGCGGCGGTGCGGGCGGAGGTGCGCACCTTGCGCGAGCAGCATGCGCAAGACCGCCAGGCGCTGGGGCCGCCGCCTCAGCGAGATGAGCGCAAGATCGACACGCTGTCCACGTGGGACTGAGCGGAGGACCATCTATCCAGAGATCATCGACAAGGCCGCGCGAGCCTTCGCTTGAGCCGGTGCCGCCGTGCTGGCGTGCGCCATGTCCATGTGTGCGAGCATGTCCCGCGCACATGGACATGGCATGGACATGGACATGGGCACATGGGCAAAACATGGTCAGTGGGCGTGTAGCGTTCTGAAGCCGTACGCTTTAGTGACCTTTAGCGGCCGCTTGGTTATGAGGTTGTGTTGTGCTGTGTGGACATCGAATCAAGAGGCGTCTGAGACGACTGTATCTCTGTAATCTGTGTACCTTTTTCAGATCTGGAGATTCATTTCACGTTTACCTCTCGGAGGTCTCTTGCTCTACACAGACAGGAGTCTCGGCCGTAGCGCGTAGGTAGATAGAGCTAGAGCTGATCAAGCCGTAAAGCGTATCTTTTAGCTGAAGTGAGGTAAAAAAAACATCTCAAGTGGGTTCTCTGTTCTGTTCTGCCGGTACCCGGTTGTAAAGGCTAAAGCCGTGTATTCCGCTGCTACGCTTTCGACTAGTGGTGAGTGGTTTGTGCCTGATCCGCTCAGGCGCCGCTGGTTTTTCAAAAGAAACTACATTCGCAAAACAAAAGAAAAGCCGTATACATTCTCGGAACGACATCGCGCGATAAAGCCGCGTTGCGTTCATGCTGATTTTTGACTCCCCCCCCCGGCCTGAGCAACCGACTTTTAAACTCCTACACCGCAGCAGAGCCCCGCACGCCCGCAGAGCCCCGCCCCATACACAGCCTCTATTTTTTCGCCCTGACCTCCTTTCGTTTAGGCGAGGAGCGCGAGAACAGACGCACCGAACATCACCGAGAGGAGAGTCAGGAAGAAGAGCATCGGTAACATGGCAAAGCCGTGCTCGTCGATCTCAATGATGGTCTTGACAATCATTGAGATACCCACGCCACAAACCAGGGTCATGAAGCCGGCGATCGGTGTCGCACTTGGCACGACAAAGGTGAGCCCGAGCACGAACACCCAGATTTGAAGGTAGTTGATCGCTGTGAAGCCGAAGGCGAATTCGATCTGTAGCAGCTCGCCCTTGTCCGACGGCAGTGACTTACCCTCTGCCATGAACCGCTTGGCGGCCTTAATTGGGTTGCGGACCTGCGGAATGCGGCCGAGGATGCCGACAGCGCAAAGGAAGTAGACGAAGTACGCATACGAGCCGAGGGCGCCAAATCCTTTGCAGCAATCACCCCTGTCGATGATTGTTGCGGCGTACACGATGTACTCGGGGTCCGACGAGCTCAATAATGCGCAGCAGGCGATTACGGCGGCTAACACGGTCTGAACAACAATGATTACCTTGAGCATTTTGCCATTCTCCACGAATCCCAGCAGCGCCACCTTCTCGGCGCTCACGACGTACTGCATGACGTAGCCCACACGGATGAGGTTCATGCAGGCGAGAACATAGGCAAGCGTCGTCAGCGGCGTGTACACCGCAACCACCACGTTGAGAGCGTATACGAAAAGCAGCGACACGAACTGCATTTTGAAGTTCCAGATGAAGATCGCGGTAGTCGGGTGGTTTGGGCCGAAGAAGCGCTTCATGGTGCCTGGCATGTCCAGCACGGCAGAAAATCCCGTGATCGAGGAGAGGACACAGGAGAGGATCAGCCCGTACTGGATGGCAAACATTCTTCCACACGGGGCGAGGGAGCAGCGCGTCGGCGTGCGCGGAGCCGTGCTAATCAACGGGGTACGAGCGCGTGCTCTTTAGTACATGCCCTTATCTCGTGCGTAGGTAGGAGGCGAGTACTGACTTCGTTCGTCCGCTGTGTAAGAGAGAGATAAGTAGAGAGATAAGACAAGAAGAAGAAGAAGAAGAAGAAGAAGAAGAGAACTGATAGAGTAACTACTCATAAGGTAGCGCGTAAACCTAGCGCCATGGTCTTATCTTATCTCATCTGTATACGACTAGACTCGGTATATGTTGCAATGTTGGGCGCAATCTCGAATTTGCCGGTACGGGTAGCAGACGAGGGGGAGGACTCGTAAGGCTCGTGAGCGACGTTCGGTCGTTCGCTTTGCTTTGCTATGTAATATAATTATATACCCCGCCCCAGCCTGCAGCCACGTACCCCGCTCTGCCCACACGTACGTCGCACACTCAAGTCTCAAGTAGTGTTATAGTTAGTAGTTTGGCCCTCAGGTCCTTTCCAGACCCTATCCAGACCCCACCGGCACCGCACGCATCGAGGGGCGTGCTGGCTCCTCCGTGGGGCTCTCAAGCGTCAGGTATGTGCTCAAGCCACTTGCGGCGCGGCGCGCACCGCATGCAGCTCATCTTCGGTGGCGCTGAGTGACGCCTCCAGCTGGCGCACACTCTCTTCTAGCTCGGGGACGCGCCTCGCCTGCCGCGCACGAAGCCAGGGCGGGGTGCGAGGTGGTAGCGAGGCGGGGTGCGAGGTGGGTGCGAGGTGCCGGCGGCGCGAGGGTTTGAGCGACACGCGTCTAGTATGCATATGTACTGTACCTCTTGCTCAGTCTCTGCGCAGGATGCAGAGCGCAGCCGCTCCGTGGCCGCGCCGAGGCTGGCGTGCATCGTGCCCTGCAGTGCGCACACACGGTAGCTCGCCTGCTCGAGCTGCTTGCCCAGCTGCAAGGAAAGCTGCTCGAAGCCCGCCTGTTACATATAGAATGCAATGTATGCTGCTCGGAGCCCTCCTGCCACGGCGCGAGGGAAGAAGGGGCGGGATGCGGCAAGGGGTGGGGTTGGGTGGGGTGGGGTGGGGTGGGGCCTCTCGAGTCGCGCTGCGGCGGGCCGCGGTTTCAGCTGGCGAGCCCGGTGCCTGCGCCTGTCGCTCCACAGGCGAGGCCTTGCTGGCCTTGACCTCGGCCGCCAGCTTGGCCACGAGCATCTCGAGCCGCCCCGCCTTGCGCCTCGAGGCCTCGAGCTCCTCGCGCAGGCAGCCCACCGCCTCCGCGTGCTGCTCATCGCTACTGTGGCTCACCTGCTCGCGCGCGCCGCTCACCGCTGCCGAGGCGGTCGAGGCGGTGAGTGGCGCGAGGCCGCCCGTCGCCCCGCCCCCGCCCCCGCCCCCGCCCCCCGCCTCGTCCCACTGCTCAAGGTCGCCCTGCATGAGCGCATCAGCAGCGGCCTCCGCTTGTGCCAAGGCCTCCGCCTCCGCCTGCGCAAGCGCGTCCGCGCCGGCCGCCTCGACGGCGCGCTCACCCTCTGCCGTGAGCTGCAGCACGGTGAAGCCACCAGGCGAGGCGGGCGCGTCGTCACACTGCCGCGCCGCCTCCGCCTGCAGCCCGCGCCGCCGCGTCGCCTCCAGCGCTGCCGCCTGCTGCATGCAGCGCGCCTCGGAGCGGAGCAACGCGCCCTCGAGCAGCGCCGCGTACCCCGCATCCTGCCACCGCTGCGGCACCTCCTCGGCCTCAGCCTCGGGCTTACGCGGCGTCGCCTTGTGCGGGGTGCCCGGCCCTGCCCCGCAGAAGAGATCGCCCAGCCCTAAGGAGGCACCGATCACGGAGGCGCCCAGCCCCAAGAAACCGCCGGCCGCACCGCCGGCCGCACCGCCGGCCGCGCCGCCGCCGGCCGCGCCGCCGCCGGCCGCGCCGCCACCGGCCGCGCCAAGCTGGCGGAGCACGCGCTGCTTGCGCTCGAGCTCGGTGCGCAGGAGGCCCTCGGCGCGGCGCGAAGCGACGAGCTCCTCCTCGGCGCCCCACAGCCGCCGCTGCGCCTCGGCCAGCTCGAGCTCGAGCGCGGGCACGCGCCGCACCGCGCCGCTCGCCTCCTTGGCGGCGGCGGCGAGGCAGCGTTGCGCGGCCTCGTCGATGGCCTCGCGCACCGTGCCCTCTAGCCCGGTCACGGCGGCGGCGGCGTCACCCAGCTGAGTGCCCAGATCGACGCTGAGGCGGCCGAGGGAGTCGAGTGCGCGCTGCCGCGTGCCGGAGCGGAGCTTCTCCTCCTTGAGCTCCGTCATCAGCTTGCTCACGATGCGCTCCTGCCGACTGCGCCTGCATGGCCCAAGGCAACAGCACATGGTGGGCCGCCGCGAGGGGCCGTACCCTTACCGTACCCATACCGTACCCTTACCGTACCCTTACCGTACCCTAGGAGGCGAGGCCAGAGTCCGCACGGCAGCCAGGCAGGCGCATGGGGCGCTGCCGCGAGGCGAGCATGTGGGGCGCTGTCGCCGAGGCAGGCAGGCGCGGCCGAGCGTCTCCCACGGGCGGCAGTGCTTGCGAGCCTCGGCCTGCAGCTCGAGACGGCAGCCCTCCAGCTTGCCTCGCACCTGGTGCGCCTCGATCTCCTCCTCGAGGGAGAGGGCGAGGGACTGCGGCGCCTGCAGCCGGTCGCCCTGCCGCCCGCCGCCCTCGAGCGATGACGCCCGCGGCGTGCCCCACAGCTCGTTCGCCGCCTGCTCGTGCGACGCCTCCGCCTCCGCCGCGAGCTCGGCCGCACCGCTCCGCCGCGCCACCAGCTTATGCGAGGCCGCTGCCAGGTCCCCGCTCGAGCGGTTCTCCTCCTCGCGGGAGCGGTTCTCCTTGCCGCCAGGCTCCGGAGGGTTCAGCTGGGTCCGCAGCTCCTCCACCATCGCGTCCCTGTCGCGCAGTGCTCGGCGAAGCTCGGCAGCCTCCTCCATCAGCCGCCAGGCGTCGTCCGAAGGCGCAGATGATTCCGACTTGTGCTCCTTGGCCACTGCCGGCCCCGCCTCTGCCGCCTCGAGCTTGTGCGCCTGATGCACCTGCCACGCGTCCGAGAGCCACTTGGGCATGTCGCTGAGATCATCAGCAGCATCTGACTCCGACTCATCGCTGTGCTCAGCATGGCCGGTCGTGACCTCCGGCTCCAGTGTGGCATCCTCCTCCAAGCCTTTTGACGGAGACGTGCTCATCGTCTGGTCGGCACGACCTTCACCACGCGTTGACCCTCCTCGCTCCAACTCTTTGAGCGGGGTCGGTCACGTACGTCTCGGTCACCGCTCAAACTTCCCGGCGCGGCGAGGAAGCGTTTTCCACGCGCGCTAGCCCCCCC